>JAABUP010000186.1_pt1 | contig 141166 bp, 125 predicted proteins | sample 5559201 | NCBI WGS metagenome assembly JAABUP01 (sample SAMN10711887, study PRJNA513373) | rock metagenome | isolation source: Antarctica rocks | place: Antarctica | reverse complement strand
GGATGGACGATGCAGGTGAAATGTCGTCATGGTATGTGTTCAGTGCATTAGGCTTGTACCCGTTTTCGGCAACTGACCCGAAATATATTGTTACCGTACCGCTTTTTGATGAAGTAAAATGGAAAACAAGCAGTGGTAAAACGCTGACGATAACAAAACCAGGAAAAGGCAGGGCCTTAACAGCTATTAAAGTGAACGGAAAAGAAAACAAAGGCTATTTCGTATCGCACGATCTGTTTAAGAATGGCGGTAAGATCGATATTCTTACAAAATGAGAACCAACAAGTAATTCAAAGAGTAGTAAAAAAAATTGCTTATTAGAGCCTGTTTAAATTCTATTCAACTTATTTTCTATGCTTCTTTTACCACATAAAAATCATTATTCTATTGTACCTTTTGTATCAATATACCATCCAAAAACGGAATTTATAGGTATAAAAGAAGCACTATAAATTTTTATGATAGAAATTTAAACAGGCTCTTAGAAAAATAAAAATAGCTAAATTATAAGACCTTGTTTAAATAAGTGTTCAGTTTATTTCTATACTTCTTTTATCACCTAAAAACATAAAGGTTTTCTACAGCAACTGTGTTGTAAGTTCACTTAAATTGTTATCACCAATTCAACAGGATAATCTATTTAATAACAGACGAATTATCATGAATATAAAACTTAATTGCACGTGGATTGTCGCTGCATTAGCAATTTTTAATGCCTTCAACGTGTCGGCAAAAGATTACCCGGCCTCATTATTTGGCGTTAACCCTAATGGGACAGTCCTTAATACCAGGTCCATTCAGTTTGGTATAAATTATATAAACCAAAATGGTGGCGGCAGGTTAGTTTTTCCTGCCGGGAAATATCTTACAGGTTGTATCCATTTTAAGTCAGATGTAACTATTCAATTGGATGAGGGCGCGGTTTTGTTAGGATCCATAAATCCATTTGATTATGACAGGCAAAACACGCCTTTTGATCATAACTTTAATACATCTCTTGCCCTTATACTAGGACTCAACCAGCATAACTTTGGCATAACAGGCAAAGGCACGATTGATGGCCAGGGAAAAGAACTTGCCGCGGCTATAGGCGAAATGGTAAAAAGGGGGGTTAATTAAAGATAAATCAATAAGTCGCCCGGACGAAGATAAGCGGCCCATGATCCTAAATCTTTTTGGTTGCGAAAACATTATAGTTAAAAATATCACTCTTAAAAACTCAGCCTGCTGGACAGAGTGTTATAATCAATGCAAAAACGTAACAGTTGATAGCATACGCGTAGAAAGCCGGGCGTTTTGGAACAACGACGGTATTGATATTGTTGATTGCGATAGCTTCAAAGTAAGCAATTCTTATTTTAATTGCAGCGATGATGGTATTTGCCTGAAATCATTAGGCCCGGATGTTTTGAATCAAAATATTTGGATACAGAATAATAGCATGACGACTGAAGCCAGTGGTATTAAGTTTGGCACTGCATCACTTGGTGGGTTTAAAAATATCCACATACTTAATAATAAAGTATTTGATACCAACCGCTCTGCAATTGCCCTTGAAGCGGTAGATGGTGCAGTGATTGAAAATATTGAGGTTGATGGCATAAAAGGTATAAACATAGGGAACGGCATATTTTTACGTGCCGGCGCGCGCAAAGGCACTCGAAAAGGCAGAATTGAAAACGTAGCGATCCAAAATGTTAATGTTGAGATACGGACGGAGAAAAATCCGCTTAAAGCGATGCCCGGCGTAGTAATTGCCGGTACGCCAGATCAGATCATCTCTAACATCAGGCTTAAAAATATTGTGATAAAACTTCCGGGGGGAGCGGATAAAGCGTCGGCAAAAATATCTATCGACAACCTGAAAGATATACTTGAAAAGGCAAATAGCTATCCTGAGTATTCGATGTTTGGAGAATTGCCTGCATGGGGCGTTTTCATCCGTCATGCCCGCGATGTTCAGGTTACAGGGCTTTCTATAACTGCCGCTAAAGCCGATTTCAGAACCGCTGTTGTTTTAGATGATGTTTCTCGATCCGCATTTAAAAAATCAACCATTAAAGAGCTTGAAAGTAAAAAGAAAATGTTCACTTATAATTCTTCGGGAATTATATTCAAATAATGTTATAACGATAAAAAGCAAAATCGATGCTTATTAGATTTTAAACTATAAACAATAAATAAACATGCATTTGATCAACAAATTTACAAGGTGTTTCATCCTGTTTTTGGCATTGGCAACACAGCTTTATGCTCAAGGTAAATCAATTGATTTGATGTCTCCAAACGGCGAGATAAAAGTATCAATCAACCTAAGCGATAAAATATATTACTCGATAACAGGTAATAATCAGGAGTTATTAACAAAAAACCACTTAGCGATGACCCTTAAAGACGGGGCACTCGGCGAAAACCCTAAATTAATATCAGCGAAGAAAACCAAAGGTGAAGAAATAATAAAGCCCTACATCCCATTAAAATACTCAACTGTTAAAAGCAATTATAACGACTTGACAATGACGTTTAAAGGAAATTATGTTGTAGAGTTTCGCGCTTTTAATGATGGTATCGCCTATCGTTTTGTTACTGGCAAAAAGGGTGAAGTAGAGGTAATGAACGAGGATTATTCCATAAATTTCCCTGCTACTTACTTACTGCATCTACAGCAGAATAACGGATTTAAAAGCGCTTACGAAGAGCTTTACCAGCATGTTGAATCAAACAACTGGAAGCAGACTGATAAAATGGCCAACCTGCCGGTTTTAATTGATACCAAAAAACAATATAAAATATTAATTAGTGAGTCTGACCTTTCTGATTACCCGGGCATGTTTCTTAAAGGCACCGGAAACAACGGTGCTGAGGGTGCCTTCCCAAAAACGCCGCTCGAGTTTGGGCCGGATGGGGACCGCAGCCAAAAAATTTTAAAATCTGCAGATTATATCGCTAAAACAACCGGAACCAGAAATTTCCCGTGGCGCTATTTTGTGATCACTAAAGATGACAAGCAGCTAATGGAAAACACCATGACCTTAAAGCTGGCAGCAAAAAGTGTGATTGCCGACCCATCTTGGATTAAACCCGGACAAGCAAGCTGGGAATGGTGGAACGATGCTGCACCTTACGGGCCTGATGTAAATTTTGTATCGGGCTTTAACCTGGAAACTTATAAGTATTACATAGACTTTGCTTCAAAATTTGGTGTTAAATATATTGTTATGGACGAGGGCTGGGCTAAAAGCACCACTGACCCTTATACACCAAACCCCAAAGTTGATGTGAAGGAATTGATCCGTTATGGTAAAACCAAAAACGTTGATATTATTCTTTGGCTAACCTGGCTAACCGTACATAAAAATATGGATGTGTTTAAGACTTTTCATGAATGGGGCATAAAGGGCGTTAAAATAGATTTTATGGAACGCACTGATCAATGGATGGTCAACTATTATGAAGATGTAGTAAAAGAGGCTGCCAAAAATCAAATATTTGTTGATTTTCATGGTGCATTTAAGCCCTCAGGTTTAGAGTATAAATATCCAAACCTGATCTCGTACGAAGGTGTGCCCGGCCTGGAGCAAATGGGCGGTTGCTATCCGGACAACAGTATCTATCTTCCGTTTATGCGCAATGCCGTTGGCCCTATGGATTTTACCCCGGGCGCAATGATCAACATGCAGCCTGAAGTTTACAGGGCAGCACGGCCAAACGCGGCAGCAATAGGCACCCGGGTTAACCAGCTTGCTTTATATGTTGTTTTTGAAAGCGGTATACAAATGCTGGCTGATAACCCTACCCTTTATTACCGCAACCCGGATTGTACGGAGTTTATTACCAGCGTACCAACTACCTGGGATGAAACTAAAGCACTGGCAGCCAACGTTGGCGAGGTAGCCGTAGTTGCCAAACGTAAAGGCGACAAATGGTTTATCGGCGGTATAACAAACGGCAAAGAAAAGACAAGGGAAATAGAATTAAACTTTGATTTCCTACCCAAAGGCAGAACCTATACCATGACATATTTTGAGGATGGCATAAATGCCGGCAGGCAGGCAATGGATTACCGAAAAAAAACCATGCAGGTAAAAGCAGGCGATAAAATGACCATTAAAATGGTACGTAACGGCGGATGGGCAGCGGTGCTTAAATAGGCTTTGACTAATCCTAAAATAAACAATACAGGGTTTAGAGTGTGTTTAAGTTTCTCTCATAAAAATCCACAGTGCTTCTTTTATGCCTATAAATTCTGTTTTTTAATATTGTTCCGATACAAAAAGTACAATGGGCCATGATTTTTATATGCTAAAAGAAGCATTGTTATTTTTTCAGATATAAATTTAAACAGGGTCTAATCATGACAAATATTTTTAATTCTTGAACAACATGAACTCATTCTATTTGCGTATCAGCATACTGTTATTTTTCTTTTCAGATGCAGCTAATACCCTTGCACAAACGGTTGGCATAACCTCCGGGGCAATTTATATACTGAAATCAAAAGAAAACAACAAGTTATTAGACGCAAAAAATGCTTCATTGGATAATGGTGCTGTTGTTGATTACTGGACAGATACCAAATCTGATGCCCAAAGATGGAAAATTACTTCTGTTGGAAAGGGTGTTTATACATTAACAAATGTGGCAAGCGGAAAACTTCTGCATATAGCCGGAACACCCACAGATACTGTGAAGGTAGATCAATATGACAACACTAACAGCGACGATGTTAGATGGAATATTCGGAAAGCCGGAAATGGATATTATTTAAAACCGTCTGCTAACCTAAATTTTTCAGTTAATTCACCGGCTGTCGATATTGCCGATGGTACTAATGTTAGTTTAAGCCGTTTTTCTGTTAAAGACTCACAAAAATGGGTCTTTCAGAAAGAGGCGCTACAGGACACTGCCCCTACTGCTGCAACAGCCGATAAAATATTTGAGGCATGGTACACTCAATATAAAATAGAAACAGGCAAAGGCTTTTGGGATAGGGCTGAGATGATGGAAATCCTTTTAGACGCTTATGAAGTTACTAAAGATGTTAAATACATCAATAGGTTTAAAACAATGTATGACAACTTTATTACAGATAATAAAGCCGATTGGATGTATAACAAATACAACGACGACATTACTTGGGCAGTACTTTTTTGTGTGCGGGGCTATTTGCTTACCGGTAATAAAACTTATCTTGAGAAAGGCAAAGAGCAATTTGATAAAATGTATGCCCGTGCAGCTACTGATAAATATGGAGGCGGGCTGAACTGGTATGAAACAAAAACATCTAAAAATGCCTGCATTAATGGGCCTGCTATGGTAGCGTGCTGTTATTTGGCCCAAGCTACCGGTGATAATACTTATTACGATAAAGCCATTGCCTTATACACCTGGTCTAAGGTGTACTTATTAAATGTCGCTACTGGCAAAGTAAATGACAACATTGATATAGACAAAAAAACAGGATTAGTCAAAATCGGACCATGGAGTTCAACTTATAACCAAGGAACTTATTTAGGTGCTGCAGTTATGCTTTATAAATACACTAAAAAAGATAGCTATTTGGCAGAAGCGAAAAAAATTGCCCAATATACCAGGGACAGTATGTTTAGCTCCAAGGTAATCAACAATGAAGATGGAGGGAATGATTTGCCAGGTTTTAAAGGGATTTTTGCACGTTATGCACGAATGTACACCATGGAGGGTAATAGAACAGATTTAGTTAATTGGCTTCGGTTAAATGCTAAAGTGGCTTACAACAATCGGAATTCGCACGATATTATACAGACAAAATGGGGAACCAGAACAAGTGAGATAAATCCTGATTCAGGTTTTGGAGCTTCTAGTGCTGTGTCACTATTAATGAATTCATTTTCATTAAAATATTAAAGGTTTTAGGAGACAATGTATGAATTGTTTTTGCCTCAATAAGTTTTCTTTTTGTAAGAGCCTGTTTAAGTTTCTTTCATAAAAATCCATGGTGCTTCTTTTATGCCTATAAATTCTGTTTTTTAATATTGTTCCGATACAAAAAGTACAATGAGCCATGATTTTTATGTGGTAAAAGAAGCATAAAAAGTAAACTGAACAAAATTTAAACAGGCTCTAAATTCATTACATTCTTTTTTTGTTTATATTAGGTTCCCTAAACTTTTATTGACTGAATGGCTGTAAAAGTTTAATTATCAATCTAAAATGTATAAACCAGCTACCATTAAAGATATTGCACTTGCATTGCACCTGTCCCCTTCAACGGTGTCAAGGGGTTTGAGCGATAGCTACGGAATTAGCGCGGCAACAAAAAAGATTATTACAGAATATGCCAAGAAGGTCAACTACCAATCAAACCCAATAGCATTAGGCCTTAAAAACAGGCGCAGCTATTCAATAGGTATAGTAGTTCCCGAATTGGCCAACAGTTTTTTTTCACAGGCCATAGCAGGTGTCGAATCAATTGCTTACGAGAACGGGTATCATATCATCATTACCCAAACGCATGATTTATCTGAAAGGGAATTGATCAATGTCAATCACTTGGCGCAACGTTCAGTTGACGGCTTATTAATATCCATGTCATCTGGCACCACCGATTATAGCTTTTTAAAAACATTGCACGATAATGGGCTGCCCATTGTTTTTTTTGACAGGATCATCAATGAAATTAAAACTTTTAAGGTTACTTCTGACAACTTTAGTGGCGCTTATAATGCAACTAAATCACTAATCAGATCAGGAACTAAGAAGATTGCGCTTTTGGCTAATGCACCACAATTATCCATTACGAATGAACGTTTATCTGGCTATAAAAAAGCCTTGATAGACTATCAAATCCCCTTCAAGCCTGAGCTGGTCAAAAACTGCTATAAAGGGGGAAATGATTATCAAGAGGTAGAAGATGCCGTTAAGGAATTACTGGCCATGCCTGACAAACCGGATGCGATCTTTATCAGCAGTGACCGGATCAGTATCTCCTGTATAAGAGCTTTAAAAGAATTAAAATTTAATCCTCAGGAGATCACGATAGTTGGTTTTTCAAATTCGGACGTTGTTGATCTTTTACAACCTTCTATTTCTTATGTCAGGCAAAAAGCTTTTGAGATGGGCCGAACCGCTGTTGAAATGCTGTTAAAGATAATTAAAAGCAAGTACCCGATCACTGAATTTGAGACAAAAATATTGGATACAGAATTACATTGGATTAAGAATGATCAGAAAAATTTATGATGTTTTTTTTAGCCTATAAATTTTGTATCAAAGCCTGTTTAAATTTCTATCGGAAAAATTAATATGCTTCTTTTATGCCTATAAAATTTGTTTTTATAAACGATACAGGTAGAAGAAAGCATAGAAATTTTAAGATTTTAGGTGATAAAAGAAGCATCGAAAAATAAACTGAACAAAATTTAAACAGGCTCTCAGCAATCTATACTGATACAAAAAAGCACAGAGGGTTCTATGATTTTTGTGTGATAAAAGAAGTATGAATAAATAAGTTGAACTAAATTTAAACAGGCTTTAAATAAAAAGGGCCGGCTCATTATTTACAAATGAGCCGGCCCTTTTTTAAAATTGCAGATCAAATTAATAACCGGGGTTTTGAACTAATTTTGGGTTTTTAGCGAGATCTGATTGTGGTATCGGCATCCAGTTTTGATAATCCTTGAATATATTATTATATATATTAACGGGTGTATATGCAGGAACACCAGCAGTGTAAACTATTTTAATGCCAAATTCCGGGTTAGTTAACACACCGTTCGGGCCTGTTGTAATTAGCCAGCGCCTGATGTCATACCAGCGTTTCTCTTCAAAAGATAGCTCTATCCTACGTTCTCTCCTGATATTAGCGCGCATAGCACTTTGAGATAAACCGGCCGGAAAATTTGGTAATCCAGCTCTTTGTCTAACCAGTCCTAAGGCAGCATATACGGATGCATCCGGACCAACAACCTCATTTTGAGCCTCTGCATAACTTAACAATACTTCTCCGTAGCGGAAAATTATCCAATTAGATGAACTTGGTGAAGTGGCAAGGCTTGTTTGGCCTTGTATGCTTTCATCCAGCAGTTTGCGCCCGTAGTACCCGCTGGTGGTAATATCTCCGCCGCCTGCCCGCTGATTATTACCGCCAACACGTGTGGTAATAATATCTCCCTGCCATGCTGCGCCGTCATAAATAATGGATTGATAAAAGCGCGGTTCGCGGTTTACATAAGGATTTTGAGGGTTATATCCTGAAAGGGGATCAGTAATAGGCAAACCGTTTTTCATAGAATAATCATCGATCAGGCTCTGTACAGGTTGATAATTTCCCCAGCATTGTACAGTGCCTTTTACTACCACTGGCCCTTCCTGACCTTCGGCTCTGCTTCCTTTAGAAGGCGGGGCATACTGTTTGGCGAAGATAGTTTCGCTATTGAAATTATTTGGGGCCAGAAACTGGGCAGCATAATCGCTGAACAAGGAATAAACTTTCAAATCCATCACTTGTTTATTGGTTGCGGCAGCCTTTGCCCATAGTGTTACATCATTCGTAGTGTTGGCCAAAGGGCTGGCTGCAAAAAGCTCTGCCCATCCTTTAAGCGTTAATGCGGCACCTTGGGTTGCGCGTCCGGTTTTATCAATAGTGGCAGGCAAATTAGCAGATGCAGCATCACAATCAGCTTCAATAAAAGCGAGGGTTTGTGGAATTGTGGCCCTGGCATTAAAAATATCTGTTCCGTCTGTATTATCCAAAGGAGTGGTGATAAGCGGAACACCCCCATAATTGGTAAATAACAGCGAGTAAAAGTATGCCCTAAAAAAAGTAACCTCGGCAGTGCGCTGTTTCAACCAAGCTGCCGAAAAATTAGCTTTGTATAAGCTTGTCTGTTGAAAAAATACATTACACTTTCTGATATATGCGTAAGTATTATCCCAGTTCCACAGGTTGCCATTCGGCCCGTTAGGAACGTTAGCCGGGGATATAGACCCGTTTCTTACGGTATTTGCCCCGGTATGGGTTTGTTTCGTCCAACTGTTGTCAGCATAGGAATCCGTATGATTATAATCATTTTTTTCGTCGGTCAATGAATTATAAATATCATTTACAAACAAATCAGCATTAGTTTCTGTGCTAAATGTCAGTTCATTTGTTAACTTACCCTTTGGGGCCACCGTTAAAGAATCATCATTTTTACAAGAGCCAACGGTTAATAAGACCAGGCCCAACATGATAATAGCCTTGTTATTATCCTGTATAGATTTTATCAATTTCATATTTCAATAATTAAAATGAGGCATTAATACCTATAGACAATACGCGTTGCTGATAATAATTTTGGTCGCTGCCACTATTTTCAGGATCTACAATTTCCCTCATGTGGGGTGTCCATGTGAATACATTTTGCCCGGCAACGTAAATTCTCAATGAATTGATCGTATTGTGGAGCATTTTATTAGAAAATGTATAACCTAACTCAGCACTCTTTAACCTTACATAAGAATCATTTCTGTTATACCAGGAAGATGTTTGTGTATTGTTTGTAGTCGGCGAATTTGAAAGGCGCGGATAAAGTGCATTCGTTCTGTCAGGTTGCCAGTGTTCACTAAAGCTAAGTTCTGATGCAGAACCAGACATTTGAAAAGGCCAAACTATAAAGTTATTTAACTGAATAGTAGAGTTTCCGCTGCCCTGGAACAATATATCCAAATCAAAGTGTTTAAAGCTTAAACGCGGCTCCAACCCATAAATGATGCCCGGAGTTTGTGTCTTACCGATAACCGTCTGGTCATTAATATCAATCCTTCCGTCAGGAACGCCTTTAGGACCAGATAAATCGGCATATTTAATGTCGCCGGGACGAACAACGCCGAAAGTAGGCACAGGTATTCCTGGTTTAAGAACCGGCTGTGAGATATTTGGGTTAACAAAATCATCTACTGAAAAATAACCTAATGCCTGATATCCAAACTGGGTTCCGTATGGCTGCCCTGTTTGTCTCCTGTTAGGATTATTATAAGTAGAAGCGTTTTCAATAAAATTCAATAATTTATTTTTAGCAAAAGTAAATGTTCCGGTAACATCAAGCCTTAAGTCATTGGAGAACGTATGCCCGCTTCGCAAAGTAATATCAACACCATGATTACTCATTACACCTGCGTTTAACAAACCTGTGCCAACTCCGTATTCACCAGGCAAAGCAGCAGAATTAGGTATCAGCATATCCGACCTTTTTTCATAAAAATAGTCAGCCTCTAAGCTAAGTGCACCTTTCCATAACGTTGTTTCAAAACCAACATCTAATTTGTTTGCTCTTTCCCAGGTAATATTTGGATTTCCCTGAAGGCCCTCACTGATACCTTGAGTAGGGGCACCATTGAGAACTGCTGAGTTGGTATTTAGGTTATATGGGCTCAAATACTGATACGTTTGTATATTACCGCCTGATCTTGGATATGCCCCGGATTGTCCGTATGAACCCCTTAATTTTAAGTTGTCAACCCACTTAATATTTTTCATAAAATTTTCCTGGGAAAGTACCCAGCCAGCAGAAAATGCCGGGAAAAACCCATAACGTTTACCCGGTGCAAATAAATAACTGCCGTCATACCTGCCTGATGCCTGGAACAAGTATTTTTTTGCATAAGCATAATCTACGCGGTAAACGTATCCAATTTGCTTTTGACCATTGGAAAAACCGCCGTTTGTTAAATCAGTTGTGGCCGGGCCGCCATAATCTAATTCATCAATACCTAAATTATAATTTATTCTTGAAGCAGTAAACTGTTGATATTTCACCCTGCGGGCTTCCACAACACCTGTAAAGCCAACATCACTTTTACCAAAGGAACGTTGAAAATTTAAAATCCCTTGGTAGGTGAAAGAATGATTTTGATAATACTCTTCCCTAAAGCTTGGCTTACTGCTTCCCTGAAATCCCAATACATAAGTATAAGGGGTTGTGTTTTTATTCACTGTGTAAAAAGGAATAGGTGTAGTATAGTTTCTTGTTGTTCCGTTTCGGCTGCCAAATAATACATCCGGTGCAGTATCGTAGCTCACTACGCCCTTTAAGCTCAAGCCTTTAAGAGGCAATTGCTGATTGATGCTAAACTGTGACTGTGTTCCGGGATTTTCATTAAACCCGTAACCGCTGTTATAGATTTCTCCATATACTGATTGCGCGATATAGCCCGCATTTAACCCGTTACTATAACGTACCGGAAAATCCGGAGTCTCCCTTTGTGCCTGGCCAATAATTGTGCCCGCACTTTGGGATGGAAAATGCTGATCTTCTACCCAACTGTTGACTGAGAAATTGACTGTTGTGGTTTTAGTGGCATTTGACGTAAGGTTTAATGTTGCATTGTACTTATCCAGGTAAGTTGGGTCCCACATCCCACTTTGATGGGTATAGCCCAATGATGTGAAATACTTAAAATTATCTGAACCGCCCGAAAGCGAAAGGTTATGATAGGTCAATAACCGGTTAGGTTTAATTATTTCCTGTAGCGGATGTGCGTCGCCATGTACATCAGGGTCAGAGTGGTCCTGAAATTTTTGCAGATCGTCAGCAGTATAAGGCACGCCTGATTGAAAATCATTAATGTTTGCTTCGTTCTTCATCAGCGCATATTGATACCCGGTCACAAAAGTAGGCACCCTGGTAGGGTTTTGAATACCTGCATAGCCATTGTAGGATAACACAGGTTTGCCAGAGCTACCTTGCTTGGTTGTAACTAAAATTACGCCATTGGCACCTGCTACACCATATGGAGCTACAGCTGCAGCATCTTTTAAAACGGTCAAAGTGGCAATGGTGTTGGGGTCCAGGCGGCTAAAATCACGCGGCACGCCATCAACTATCAACAAGGCTGCAGATCCACCGATTGAGCCTACGCCGCGGATTTGGATGCCCGAACCGTCAAAGCCGGGTTCTCCGCTTCCTTGTGTACTGATCAAACCAGATACTCTTCCAACCAGACTATTTGTTAAATTCACAACAGGTTTCTGTGCAATATCGGCAGTTTTCAAAGTAGATATTGCTGCCGTTACCGACGTCTTTTTTTGTGTGCCGTAGCCAACTACAACTACTTCATTCAAGTTGTTGGTAGCCGCCTTTAACCTAATAGTTAAACTTGTTCTTCCACCTACAGCTACCTCAATCGGGTTATAGCCAATGTAAGAAAAAATTAACGTTGCATTATCCGGTGCTTGTATAGTAAAATTTCCGTTTAAATCAGTAACTGTTCCAATGGTTGATCCTTTTACTTTTACAGAGACACCTGGCAAAGCTTCACCAGTTGAACTATCGGTAACTTTTCCTTTTACAGTTGCCGCATTTTTCTTTGCATCCCGAACAGCAACATAAATGCCTTTATTTAAAACGCCATTTGAGCTTTTGGCAAAGCTAAAACCGGAGATACATAAAAGGACAATACTACCCAGGTAAAACCGGGGCTTTTTGACAGTAAAAATTTTATTAAGTAAAGTCTTTTTCATAATTGGATTTGAATTAAATGTGATAAGAGGATAATTTGAATATTGAATAATGTTTATGGTTCATTTTTACTTTCATTAGCTTTTTTTAGGGTTATTAAATTGTTTAATTATTACTTGTTTAATAATGAATCAGTTGATATAAATAAACTTGTCTAATTAATACTGTAGTTCATTATTGTCCAAATATTTGATTTAGTTAAAAATAAAATCACTAAAAGTTGTGATTCAAGTTTCATAAAAACAGTTTACAATTTAGGACCTGTTTAAATTTATACAAGAAAAAACGGCAATGCTTCTTTTACCCTATAAAAATTGGTGTTTGCATCAATTTAACTTAATTAAAAACTAAATAGTTACCATTTTTTAGGTGATAAAAGAAGCATAGGAACCTTATCAAGCAAATTTTAAACAGGTTCTAAATTGTACTATTTTATTTTTTATATTAGTTGTAACAGAGCGTCTATACTTAACTATAATAGAAGTATTTGATAAACTTTCTGTTGATCATAACCTGATTATTACATTAAGCACTTCCAGCTTTTGATACAAGCTTTTGCACTTCTATTGTTTAAATCAAGCGTAGTTATAATTGGTTTACTTAACTGGCAGCTATATTAGTATTTAATAATTATATAACAAGGTATTTTTCGATTAAAATCTATGCAATCGTTACCGACAACAAATTTGATTACAGTCTTTTTAATTGCATTGAATATGTATAGTCGATGTCCTTCTTATTGCCGTAACTTAATGATTATGAAGAAAGTTTTTAATTTGGAAATGAACATGAAATTAACTTCCTTAAAGTGGATTCCAGTATATGAAACATAGAAGAACAACAATACAAATAGTTAGCTTTAGTTGGGAAGAAGTTGTGATATTACCGTATAAAGAAAAGTAAACAATGTGTTCTATATATACCAAATCACAATCTAATTGTATACTACAACACAAAAAGTATCAATCCAAATAAACAAAGTGTATAGTCGATAACCTATTAATTCAAGTTACCAAATAAGGGCAATAAAGTAAGCATCAAAAAAGAGGAATTTGGTTTAATACAATTAAAGATAAAGAGTTCATGATAATGCTACCACATCAAAGATAGCTTTCCATCCTTTTTTACAATGCTAAATTAAAAGGGGGAAATTTAATTGGCCTGTTAGTGCCTTTATAAATAGCAATAAGTAAATCGTAAAATGTTTCCGGTAACGATTGCATAATTTTAATTGATCATATCCTTTTTTTATTAGTAAGTAGTAGTTAACCTTGTCTGCATGATAAAGAATTATCATTGTAGAAAGATTTAGAGCCTGTTTAAATTTCTATCATAAAAGTTTATACTACTTCTTTTATCCCTATAAATTCTGTATTGATATATTAAAACGATACAAGAAGTACAAGGGTTTTTGGTTTTTAGGTGATAAAAGAAGCATTGGAAATTTTTGAATAAAATTAAATAGGCTCTTAGTCAAACGGTTACACCGGGACAATGAGAAAAGCTAATATCATTGATAGGCCTAATAACTAATTATGAAAAAAATATTTCTGCAATCATTGTTCATGGTGCTTTACTTCAGTGCGTTTTCACAAGGAACCATTACAAAGTACCTGTCAGGAACAGATAAGGACCATACTGTACAATGGGATTTTTATTGTACCGGGGGAAGGAACAGCGGTAAGTGGACAAAAATAGCCGTGCCCTCCAATTGGGAACAGCAAGGGTTTGGCACTTATAACTATGGCCATGATAAAGTAAAAGCGAACGAGCAGGGGCTTTATAAACACGGGTTTTTTGCCGAAAATTGGAAAGGCAAAAGGGTCTATATCGTTTTTGAAGGGTCGATGACTGATACCAAAGTCATGATCAACGGCAAACAAGCAGGTCCCGTACATCAAGGGGGCTTTTACCGCTTTAAATACGATATAACAGATCTGCTTAAACCTAACGCCCAAAACCTGCTGGAAGTTACGGTAGATAAAACATCAGCAAATGCATCTGTAAATAATGCCGAGCGTAGGAATAGCGATTTTTGGGTATTTGGCGGTATATTCAGGCCGGTTTACCTGGAGATTGTTCCCGAAACTTTTATTGACCGTATAGCGGTCAATGCAAAAGCCGATGGTTCCTTTCAAGTGGATGTGTATCCTCAAAATTTAAAGGATGGTGAAACTATCGAAGTTCAGGTACAAAAACTAAACGGAGAAAATGTAGGTAAACCTTTTTCTGTCGCCGCTAATACCACAGCAGACCATTTGGAATTAAAAAGCAACTTTAACAAACCTTTGTTATGGAGTTCGGAGTTTCCTAATTTGTATCAGGTTGTTGTTTCTATAAAAAACAAACAAGGTATTATCCACCAGGTCAAACAAAAATTTGGTTTCCGTACGGTAGAGCTGCGAAACAACGATGGTTTCTATGTAAACGGAGCAAAAACGGTAATGAAGGGAACCTGCCGCCACAGTTTCTGGCCAGAAACCGGGCGTACGCTAAGCCATTCTGTACAATTAATGGACGTAAAGCTGATGAAGGAAATGAACAACAACGCAGTTCGCATGTCTCATTACCCTCCGGATCAGGATTTTTTAGATGTATGTGATTCGTTAGGCTTATATGTACTGGATGAGCTGACCGGCTGGCAAGCGAAATATGATACCATAGTAGGCCGTAAATTAGTTAAGGAATTGGTGGTGCGTGATGTTAACCATCCATCCATTGTTTTTTGGGACAATGGCAATGAGGGCGGCTGGAATAGGGCATTAGATAATGATTATGCTCTATACGACCCGCAAAAGCGCACAGTGTTGCATCCTTGGGAAAAGTTTAACGGCGCCGATAACCATCATTACCCTGATTATAATTATATACTAAAAACAGTAGCTACGGGAACAGATGTTTTCTTCCCTACGGAGTTTATGCATGGCCTGTATGATGGCGGTGCAGGGGCAGGACTGGAAGACTTTTGGAGCCAGATGATGAAATATCCGCATAATGCAGGCGGCTTCATCTGGGCGTTCTTGGATGAATCGGTTATCCGTACTGATAAAGATAACACTTATGATGGTGATGGCAATCATGCACCAGATGGCATTTTAGGCCCGCACCGCGAAAAGGAAGCCAGCTTTTATACCATAAAAGAGATCTGGTCGCCAGTATATATAGACCCGCAACCGATTGATAAAACATTTAATGGGAAAATTTCTGTTGAGAACAGATATGCCTTTACCAACCTTAACCAATGCACATTTAAATGGAAGCTGGTTAAATTTCCATCGGCACAAGATAAAACTACAGCAGCTATTGTAAAAGCAACAGGTTCACCGGCAGTGCTTAATCTGAAACCGGGCGAAAAAGGTATGCTGAACTTAGTTTTACCATCGTCATGGTCAAAAAACGACGCATTATACCTTACAGCATACGGACCTGATAAAAAAGAAATATTTATCTGGAGCTGGGCAATCCATGCTCCGGCAGCTATCGCAAAAACTACGGTTTCAGCGTCAGCTAAATCAGTAATAAAAGCGGAAGAAACAGAGAAGTTGCTTCGTATAAAATGTGATGGTATAAATTATGAGTTTGATAAAACCACCGGCTATATCCAAAAAGTGGTTAAACCTACAGGTACCATCTCCCTATCGGGCGGGCCGGTTTTAGCAGGAGTAAATACTGAGCTAAAGCAATTCACGCATAAAGCAGTTAAAGGGCAATACATTATAGAAGCCGATTATCAGGGAGCGGGCTCGTTACATGTAAAATGGACTTTCATGCCAGGGCAGCCTGTTAAGTTGGAATATCAACATGCCCAACAGGGGGATGCTGATTTTATGGGGATCACCTTTAATTATCCCGAAGAAAAAATTACCGGTATGAAGTGGCTTGGCCAGGGCCCGTACCGGGTTTGGAAAAACAGGCTGAAAGGGCAGCAGTTTGGTGTTTGGCACAAGGCTTATAACAATACGATTACAGGCGAAACCTGGGGATACCCTGAATTTAAAGGCTACCATGCCGAGGTTAACTGGGTAGTGATCGAGAATAAAGAATCGCCGTTTACCGTTTATACTGCCGATAAAAACATGTACTTTCAAATGCTGCATCCGGGCAGGGAAAAGGATGCGCTCACTAATAATAATGTTGAACCGGCTTTTCCGGAAGGAAGTATCGGTTTTTTAAATGCAATCAGTGCTATCGGTACCAAGTTTCAGGCAGCAAAAGCGATGGGGCCTCAAAGTCAATTAAATCATGCCAATGGCGAACAGATCAGTGGGACGCTTTGGTTTGATTTTATCCATTAACTGTAAATTAAGAGCTTGTTTAAATTTTGTTCAATTTATTTCCGATGCTTCTTTTATCCTATAAAAAACGTTAATCTTATTTTAATAAAATGGATCAAGCTTTTCTTTTTAAAGTTGTTCTTAGTATGATTATTGGTGGGATTTGGGTGGTTGCCAGCACAGTAGTAGTAGATAAATTTGGTACGAAATTAGGCGGGCTAATCGCGGGTTTGCCCAGTACGGTAGTAGTCGCCTTATATTTTATAGGTTTAAGCCAAGGTGCCCAAACCGCTATACAATCTACCATAGTTATTCCTTTGGCTTTTGCGGTAAACGGACCATTTATGTTGGTTTATGCTTTTTTGTCGAAACGCGGTTTGTGGCAATCAATGCTCACAGCTTTAGGAGTTTGGTTTGTTCTCTCTTATTTAATAATCGTTTTTCCCCTGCATAATTTTATAATCGGTCTGGTCATTTGTATTTTGGTGCTGATCTCCAGTATCTATATTTTTGAAAGTAGATTTAACGCTGTATCCTCCTTAGGACAGAAAACAGTTTATAAAAAGGCGCAACTGTTTTTTAGGGCTTTATTTGCAGGATTAATTATTGGAGCTGCGGTTTTTGCTTCTCGTTTTTTTAGTCCGATAGTAGGAGGGATCTTGGCTTCTTTTCCAGCGGTGTTTGTTTCTACCCTTTTGATTTTACACTACAACCGAGGTGCAGAAGTTGCCGTTGGCCTTGCAAAATCATTGCTTGTAAGTGGTTTTATAAATGTTATAACATATGTAATTGCCGTTCATTATTTTTACAATAGTCTTGGCATTAACCAAGGTACTTTAATGGCATTGATAATTTCAATAATTACCGCTTTTTTAACACATCGTTTTATATTGAAAAAGTTAAAATAACTTCTTTAAAAATCAATCAAAAAGATGAGGAGCCTAATATTTAGAGCTTGTTTAAATCTTGTTCAACTTATTTTCTATGCTTCTTTTATCAAATAAAAAATAGTAAAGCTTTCTATAATTGATAGTTCATACCTGATAGCTCATCAAATACAAACACCAACTTTATGGGCATAAAAGAAGCATGGTTGTCAATACTAAACACGTCGAAGGAGTTGATCTAAATTTAAACAGTCCCTAATACTAAATTAAATTTACCCCGATGAAAATCATTATGAAAAAATTTCCTCTAAAACCTTTATCAATTTGCGGCTCCTTTCTTATCCTGTTGGGTTTAAACATCACTGCTTGCCTGTTTCCTTCTTATGTTGTCTGTCAGACAAAACCGGTTAAAACAAATGAGGATCTATCAGCTATAACATTACCTCCTATAACATTAAAAGTACAACAGGTTGCTGATAATTTTGAAGCACTTACAGCAATGGCCTTTCCGGGTAATGGTGATATTTGGGTGCTGGAACAAAAAGGCAAAATACGTGTAATTAAAAATGGGAAATTAAATGATTCGCCCTTACTTGATTTAAAAAGCAAGCTTATAAAAGTAAACAATGGTTATGAGGAGCGGGGTTTGTTAGGGATCGCACTGCATCCCCGCTTTAAATCTAATAGAAAATTCTATGTGTTTTACAGTGCTCCTTCAACTCAAAAATCAGATCATAAGGAAGTAGTGGCCGAATATACATTTCCGGCTAATTCCAGTCAAATCGATCCGAACAGCGGACGTATTATACTTACCCTTGAAGATCTTGAGGGAAATCACAATGGCGGTTGTCTTGAGTTTGGCCCTGATGGCTATTTATATGTTTCATTTGGTGATGGTGGCGGACAAGGCGACAAGCATGGCAAGTTTGGTAACGGACAAAAAATGGATACCTGGTTTGGTAAAATCTTGCGTATTGATATCAATACCAAGTCTGGTTACACTGTACCTAAAGACAATCCTTTCGTTGGCAAGACGGATGTAAAACCGGAGATCTGGGCGTATGGCTTTCGTAACCCTTACAGATTCTCTTTTGATAAAGTTTCTAAACAAATGTTTACCGGTGATGTTGGCCAGGATACCTGGGAAGAAGTTGATATTGTTAAAAAAGGAGCTAATTACGGTTGGAGATTAATGGAAGGAACGCATTGCTATAACCCTGCTACCGGCTGCGAGATTAAAGGACTTACAATGCCAATAACCGAATACCACCATAGAGAAGGCGTATCTGTTATAGGCGGTTATATTTATAACGGAAAACAATTGCCTGTTTTAAAAAGTAAATACCTGTTTGCCGACTGGACAGGGCGGGTGTATTATTTACAGAAAGCAGGTGCTAAGTGGCAAAGGGGTAAGGTTACATTACAGGATTTCGCCCAAAACTTTAAAATAACAGCATTTGGTGAAGATCCGGCAGGCGAACTATACGTACTGACCAATCCGGATACCGGACCGGGAAACACAAAGGGAATTCTTTATAAGATCGTTAAAAACTAAACTAAAAACAATCTACTATTAAAGCCTTGGACTTGCAACCATTTCTCTGACAGCTTGGAAATTATGGAAAGCAGTTCGGTTACTTTAGCATCCACGTCCTTATACAAACCAAACACTTTCAGGACATAAAAAGCCTTTACTTTCATTATGTGTGCTGTTAAAGCTTTCAGTAAGCTGATTGATGTTAGGCCCTGTTAAATTTCTATCATAAAAATTTACAGTGCTTCTTTTAGGCATATAAAGTACGTGTCTGTCTTCTGTATTGATATAAAAAGCATTGGGGGTTCTATGTTTTGATGTGGTAAAAGAAGCATTGAAAACAGTTGAATGAAATTTAACCAAGCTCTATAAGTAATTGAATGAAACAAGCTGTTTATTTTACCTATTCTAATTGGTAGAACATCTGTACACTTTATATATTGGTTCAAAAACCTGCACAAGTCGGAGACTATACTTTGAAAATTCAAAACTACAATTCTATACTTTAAACTTAGGGGAAGCTACAGAAAATTGATTATTCAAACAATAGTGTGTAAAAGCAGCAGGTTTTAAAACCCTTCTCAACTGGTTAAGTTTGGCATAACGTAACTCCAACTTAAAACATTTAAAAATTTCATCGTGCCAACAAAAAAGCCTCAAATCTTTCGGCTTGAGGCTTTCTTTATGTAGGTAGCGGGAGCAGGACTCGAACCTACGACCTTCGGGTTATGAGCCCGACGAGCTACCAACTGCTCCATCCCGCACTGTTTTTTGTTTTCATTCCGGCCATAACTCCCGGAAGCCTTTTCAGTAAATCAAAAATGGATATTGTTTCCCTGAATTGGACTGCAAAGATAAAATTCGTTTCTTTGCAGTCCAAATTTATTTTATTTATTTTTTCAATGGGTCATCAGGCAGGTTTTGTAAGCATTATTGGTAAACCCAACGCCGGGAAATCCACCCTGATGAATGCACTGGTTGGCGAAAAAATGTCGATCATCACTTCCAAAGCACAAACTACCCGCCATCGTATCTTGGGGATTGTAAATAATCCTGACTACCAGATTGTTTTTTCGGATACGCCCGGCATCATCAAACCGCATTATGCTTTGCAGGAAAGCATGATGCACCAGGTGGAAGGCTCTATTGTAGATGCCGACCTGATCATGCTAATGACAGACATCAACGAACAGCACGACGAGCAGGACGTGTTGGAAAAACTGGAAGGTTCCCTGGCGCCTTTAATCGTTTTAATCAATAAAATCGATGAATCAGACGAGGAAACCGTGATGCAGAAAATAGCTTACTGGCAGGAAAAACTACAGCCTAAAGCCGTCTATGCCATTTCTGCTTTGCACCTGCAGGACATTGCTTCTTTTATCGATACAATTTTGGAGTACATGCCGGAGCATCCGCCTTATTATGAAAAGGATGCTTTGACAGACCGCAACGACCGTTTTTTTGCTTCCGAAATCATCCGTGAAAAGATATTTAAAAGCTATAAAAAAGAAATCCCTTACAGCACCGAAGTGATTATCACGGCTTTTAAGGAAGATGAAAAAATATACCGCATCAGTTCGGAAATTATTGTAGAACGCGATTCGCAAAAAAACATCTTGATCGGGCCGGGCGGGGCAATGCTGAAAAAAATCGGCACTTATGCCCGAAAAGATATGGAAGAGTTTTTTCAGCATAAAGTCTTCCTGGAAATGTTCGTCAAAGTAATCCCGGATTGGCGCAGCAAAAAAAACTACCTGAAACAGTTCGGGTACGAAGATTAAGTATCGGTTGCCGGTTTTCAGTTGCGCGTTGTCAGTTCTGCTCGTATAAACTGGCAACAGGCAACCCACAACACATAACAGAAATGAGTAACATAGTAGCCATAGTTGGCCGCCCCAACGTAGGCAAATCCACTTTATATAACCGATTGACCGAAAGCCGCAAAGCTATTGTGGACGATTACAGCGGCGTGACCCGCGACCGCCATTACGGTCATGCCGAATGGGTTGGCCGCACTTTTACCGTGATTGATACCGGCGGTTATGTAGCCAATTCGGAAGATGTTTTTGAAGCGGCCATCCGCGAGCAGGTAATTATTGCCATAGAAGAAGCATCGGTTATTTTATTTATGGTGGATGTGACCACCGGGATTACCGATCTGGACGATGAAATTGCCGCCCTTTTGCGGCGAAGTAAAAAACCGGTCCATGTAGTGGTCAACAAAGTGGACAATGCCGCCAGACACAATGAAACCAGCATCTTTTACAGCTTGGGCCTGGGTGAGATTTTTCCGGTCTCTTCTATGACCGGTTCCGGGACCGGGGAACTGCTGGACGAAGTGGTCAAAGGGTTCGACGAGGAAGAATTGGAAGAAAGCGGCTTGCCCAAGTTTGCCATTGTTGGCCGTCCGAACGTGGGCAAATCTTCCATGATCAATAGCTTGATTGGTCAGGACCGTAACATTGTTACACCGATTGCAGGCACTACGCGCGATTCGATCCACATCCATTACAACCAGTTCGGCCATGATTTTATGCTGATTGATACGGCAGGTCTCCGTAAAAAAACCAAAGTACACGAAAATATTGAATTCTACTCGGTGATGCGCACCATCAAAGCATTGGAAGAAGCGGATGTGGTCCTGCTGATGATTGATGCGGTTGAAGGCATGGAAAGCCAGGATGTCAACATTTTCCACCTCGCCGAAAAAAACAAAAAAGGAATTGTTATTTTAGTGAACAAATGGGATTTGATCGAAAAGAACAACAAAACCACTAAGGTTTTTGAAGAACAGATCAAACAAAAACTGGCGCCGTTCACCGATGTGCCGATCGTTTTTACTTCGGTTACCGAGAAGCAGCGGATTTTTAAAGCGATAGAAGCCGCCAGCAAAGTTTACGAAAACCGGAAGAAAAAAATCCCAACTTCCAAATTAAACGATATAATGCTGCCACTGATCGAAAGTTTTCCGCCGCCCTCTTTAAAAGGCAAATTTGTGAAGATCAAATACGTGACGCAAATTACCGGGACAGCACCGATGTTTGCCTTTTTCTGCAACTTGCCGCAATACATCAAGGAACCTTATAAACGTTTTATTGAAAACAAGCTGCGCGAGAATTTTGATTTTGAAGGTGTACCGATCCAAGTATTTTTCAGGCAGAAATAATTTGAATGCTTCTTTTACAGGTTATTTTTTTTCTGTCCGAAATATAAACCCAGCACTAATGAAATAATTGAATTGAGGACAACTTTGGAATATTCCCAAACGTCGTCAATTCCTTTTTCTTTTTCTAAAATCATCTTGAACAAGGCAATCAGCACATAAATACCGGTGCAAATAATCAAAACAAGTTTGGCCAGCCTGAAAATATCACGCTCCGAAACTTTGGCTGATTCTACACGCAACTGATGGTTTTGAAACTTGCCGACAGATTGTTCTTCTCCAAAAGAAACCGCTTGTTCTGTCGTTCCGTCATTTTCTTCCACGTTTATATGCCGGTTATTTTAAGCAGTTCTTTTGTACCGTCGGGCTGTTCTATATAAAGTTTGGCACCGCTTTTAACCATATTGACCATATCGTCTGTTAGCCGGATAGCCGAAGAAATCAGTTGTGCACGGTTATCGATCTGAGTTATTTTGCTCAGTTTATCAATCCTTTCCAAGGTATCGGGCTGCAAACGCATTTGCACCAGTGTACTTTTATCGTTAGCGTCCATTTTTTGATCAGGCTTTTATCCACACAAATATAACGCAATTTTAACTGTCAATTTTTTGCCTGTAAAAGAAGCATGGCTATTTTATTTTTGCTGATTTTTGCATGATAAAAGAAGCATCTGCATGGAACAAAGAACCACCGAAAAAGACTCCAACTATCAGCATCTGGAACAAATGCCGCTGCATGAAATTTTAAAAAACATCAACAAAGAAGATAAAACCGTGCCCGATGCAGTTGAAAAAGCCATTCCCCAATTGGAAAAACTGGCTGCCGCTACTGTAGAAAAAATGAAAACCGAAGGCCGGCTTTTTTATATTGGTGCCGGGACCAGCGGCCGTTTGGGCGTAGTGGATGCTTCCGAATGCCCACCAACTTTCGGTGTTCCTTTTGATCGGGTCGTTGGGATCATTGCTGGTGGCGATGGCGCAATTCGTAAAGCAGTAGAATTTGCAGAAGATGATGCAGAACAAGCCTGGAAAGATCTCGAACAATACCACATCAACCCAAAAGATGTTGTCGTTGGCATTGCTGCTTCCGGTTCTACACCTTATGTGGTTGGCGGTTTGCAAAGAGCTAATCAGGAAGGGATTACAACGGGTTGCATCGTTTGCAATGCCGGCAGTAAGGTTGCTGCCGAAGCTGCTTTTCCGGTAGAAATTGTAACAGGCCCCGAGTTTCTGACCGGATCAACACGCATGAAAGCCGGAACAGCACAAAAATTAGCTTTAAACATGCTCACTACTTCCGTCATGATTTTGCTGGGCCGCGTAAAAGGAAATAAAATGGTGGATATGCAATTAACAAATGATAAACTAGTTGACCGCGCTATCAGAATGGTAGTTGCACAAACTGGTTTGGACGAACAAAAAGCTTCCGAATTGCTGCAAAAGCATGGCAATGTGCGCCATGCCGTGGATGCTTCTTTTACCGGCAAAAAACTTTAAAGCCCGGTTCCGGTTCTCTTACAAGAAAATAGTATGCACGAAATTGAACCTTATTATAAATGGCGGGATGATTACATCGCTGCCGAAGATGAATGTTCGCCCTTCTACCAAACGCAATACAACGAATTTGAGTTTGACAAACAGGTGTACAATTACCTGATCCATCCGCAATGGGATTCTTTCGGGTCGAGCACATTGTATTTGAAAGTGCTTTATGCAGATTACGACCTTGGTTTTACAGTGATTGAATTACTGGGCGAATGGAACGATGCAATCGACAATGATATTATGCTGCTGAAACGGGAGATCCTGGAATTGATGATGGATGAAGGTATCAACCATTTTATTTTGCTGGGCGAAAACGTTTTGAATTTTCATACTTCGGATGATTCTTATTATGAAGAATGGTTTCAGGAAGTGGAAGACGGCTGGATTGCCGGCGTTAACTTTCGCGAGCATGTTTTAGATGAATTTAAACAAAGCAATATCGACTATTACATTAACTTTGGCGGCGGTTTGGAAAACATGAACTGGCGCGCTTTAAAACCGGTTCAACTTTTTCAGCGTGTGCAGGAACAGCTGCAAAAACGACTGAATTAATTAAACTTTTCTACTTATAAATTGTCTAAAAATCAAACAAAAAATAATGGAAACAAGAAAAACAGAATACGATTTTAAAAACGTCATCCAGTTGGAAGGAACAGACGATACAACGCGTAAATTTATGGCCAGTGTATTTATGTGGATGTTTGTGGCATTAGCCATTTCTGCTGCTGCTGCCTATCTTTTTTCACATGATCAAAGCCTGTTTCAATTAATGCGCGATCCGGCAACAGGTAGAAATACTACTTTGGGTACAATCGTGATGTTTGCACCTTTGGCTTTCATCCTGATTATGTCTTTTGGCATGAACAAAATTTCATATCCGGTTTTGCTGGTTTTATTTGTTGCTTTCTCAGCAATGATGGGTATCAGTTTAAGCTATATTTTTCTGATTTACACTTCAGCCTTAATCACCACGGTTTTTTTAACCACATCATTGGTTTTTGGGGTGATGGCTGTTGCAGGTTACACCACGCATCAGGATTTAACTAAGTTCGGTTCTATCTTGATCATGGCTTTGCTGGGAATTGTTGTTGCTTCTTTTATCAACTATTTTTTACACAGCGAGCAAATGCAATACATCATCAGTTACATTGGCGTAGCTGTTTTTGTAGGTTTAACCGCTTATGATGTGCAACGGATAAAACGAATAGGACAAGGTTTAGAATACGGCGATGCTGCTGCTCCTAAATTAGCTATAATGGGTGCGTTAAGTTTGTACCTTGATTTTATTAACTTATTTGTGATGCTGCTGCAAGTATTTGGCGGCGGCAAAAGAAGATAAGATACTGTTTTTATCACCTAAAAAGCTCTGCCGGAAATACTGGCAGGGCTTTTTATTGCACGCTAATGATTGCATATTACCGCTTTATTATGCAGCTTTGCAATGCTTATGGAGAAAGGCGGAGGGGTTAGACCCAACGATGTCTTAGCAACCTGTACTTACAAGGTGCTGCATTCTACTCAAACCAAAACTTTTTAGGTGGAGAAAGATAAGCGAAAGTTGAACCTATAACCGACTTTTCGAGATAAGCCAATTCAGTTGTAAGTTTTCTGTTGCAGGTTTCCAGTTGAAACACGCAACCGGCAACTCACAACTGGCAACCGAAAAAAAATGATCGAACAAGAATTACAAAAACGTGTCCTGATTATTGATGGCGCAATGGGCACGATGATCCAGCGTTACCAATTGGAGGAAGCCGATTTTCGCGGAGAACGTTTCCGCAACCATCATTCTGATTTAAAAGGGAACAACGATTTATTAAATATAACCCGTCCGGATATTATTAAAGCCATACATGCCGAATACTTAGATGCCGGAGCGGATATTATCGAAACCAATACCTTCAGTACGCAGCGTATTTCGCTGGCCGATTATCATTTGGAAGAACTGGCTTACGAGTTAAGTTTTGAAGGTGCAAAAATAGCACGCGAAGTTGCAAATGAATATAATTTAAAAACGCCCGAAAAACCACGTTTTGTTGCCGGTGCCGTTGGTCCGACAAACCGTACCGCTTCGCTTTCTCCCGATGTAAACGATCCTGGTTATCGTGCCGTAACTTTTGATGATTTGGCGGAAGCTTATTATGAACAAGTTCGCGGTTTGGCGGATGGCGGTTCGGACGTGTTGTTGGTGGAAACTATCTTTGATACGCTGAACGCTAAAGCAGCACTGTTTGCCATTAATCGGTATGCTTCTTTTACCGGCAAAAAGTTGCCCATCATGATTTCCGGAACCATTACCGATGCCTCCGGACGTACACTTTCCGGCCAAACGGTTGAAGCTTTCTGGAATTCCATTCAACATGCCAACCTCCTTTCCGTTGGTTTAAATTGCGCGCTTGGTGCCAAAGATATGCGCCCGCATTTGGAAGAACTTTCGCAAAAAGCCAACGTGTATATTTCCGCTTATCCAAATGCAGGTTTGCCAAACGAGTTTGGTGCTTACGATGAAGTACCGCATGAAACGGCACATTTGGTGGAAGATTTTCTGCAATCTGGTTTTGTGAATATTGTTGGTGGTTGCTGCGGAACAACGCCAGATCATATTAAATGTATTGCCGAAAAAGCGGCTAAATATCCGCCCCGAAAAAAACCTGTAACAGAACCGTTTATGCGTTTAAGCGGGTTGGAAGCAGTTACCATTACGCCTAAAAGTATCTTCGTAAACATTGGGGAGCGGACCAACATAACCGGTTCGCCCAAATTTTCCAAGCTAATTTTAGCAGAGAATTATGAAGAAGCTTTAACTGTAGCACGGCAACAAGTTGAAGGCGGTGCGCAGGTGATTGATATCAACATGGACGAAGGCATGATCGATTCGGAAGCTGTCATGGTTAAATTTTTAAATCTCGTTGCTTCAGAACCTGATATTTCTAAGCTGCCGATCATGGTTGATTCATCAAAATGGACGGTTATAGAAGCTGGCTTAAAATGTTTGCAGGGAAAAGGCATCGTCAACTCCATTTCCTTAAAAGAAGGTGAAGAAAAATTTAAAGAATATGCACGTAAGATTATGAACTATGGTGCTGCTGCCGTGGTAATGGCTTTTGACGAGAACGGTCAGGCCGATAATTACGAGCGCCGTATAGAAATCTGCCAGCGCAGTTATGATATTTTGGTTAATGAACTTGGTTTTCCTCCGCAGGACATCATCTTCGATCCAAACATTTTAACGGTTGCAACCGGCTTGGAAGAGCATAATAATTATGCGGTCGATTTCATAAACGCCGCCCGTTGGATCAAGCAAAATCTTCCTATGGCCAAAGTAAGCGGCGGCGTGAGTAATATTTCGTTTTCCTTCCGGGGAAACAATGTTGTTCGCGAAGCGATGCATTCGGCTTTCCTTTATCATGCCATACAAGCCGGAATGGACATGGGGATTGTAAACGCAGGAATGTTAGAAGTTTACGAGCAAATTCCGAAAGATTTACTGGAACTGGCGGAAGATGTTTTGCTAAACCGTCGGCCTGATGCGACAGAACGATTAGTAGAATTTGCCGATAAAGTAAAAAGTAAGGGAAAAGAAGTAGTCCGGGATGAAGAATGGCGCAAAGTTCCGGTTGAGGAACGGCTTTCGCATGCTTTGGTAAAAGGCATCATTGAATATTTGGATGCCGATGTGGAAGAAGCGCGACAGCAAGCCGATAAACCTTTGGAAGTGATTGAAGGGCCGCTGATGAACGGCATGAACATCGTTGGTGATCTTTTTGGTGCGGGGAAGATGTTTCTGCCGCAAGTTGTAAAATCAGCCCGAGTAATGAAAAAAGCGGTTGCTTATTTGTTGCCTTTTATTGAAGCAGAAAAAGCGCGGGTCACTTCTTCGGGCGAAGGTGTTGGCGATGAGCGCAGCAATGCCGGAAAAGTTTTAATGGCTACGGTAAAAGGCGACGTGCACGACATCGGCAAAAACATTGTCGGCGTAGTTTTGGCCTGCAATAATTTTGAAGTGATTGATCTGGGCGTGATGGTTCCGGCGCAACGCATCTTGGAAGAAGCCAAAAAGCAAAAAGTAGATATTATTGGATTGAGCGGACTGATTACGCCTTCGCTGGATGAAATGGTGCATTTTGCCAAAGAAATGGAGCGCGAAGGTTTAACCATTCCGCTGATTGTTGGCGGCGCCACAACTTCACGTATTCATGCGGCGGTTAAAATCGACCCAAATTATTCTGGCCCGGCTATTCACGTTCTGGATGCCTCGCGTAGCGTAACGGTTTGCAGCAGTTTGATGAACAAAGAAAAACGTGGTGAATATATCAGCGGCATTAAAGAAGAATATGCCAAAGCACGCGAAGCGCATCTGAACAAACGAGTGGACAAGAAATTTATGCCGATAAAAGAAGCATGTGAACAGAAATTTCAAATTAGCGTAGATGGTGATATTTCGCCAAAACCAAGCTTCACCGGAACGAAAACAATTAAAGATTTTCCTTTGGAAGAATTGGTTCCTTATATTGATTGGACACCTTTTTTCCACACCTGGGAATTGCGTGGCAGTTATCCTAAGATTTTCAATGATGCTTTCGTCGGTGCAGAAGCCAAAAAACTATTTGACGATGCTCAGGTACTTTTGAAGGAAATTGTATCGAAAAAATTGCTGCAGGCAAATGCCGTAATTGGTTTTTGGCCGGCAAACGCAGTAGGCGATGATATTGAATTATACACAGATGAAACACGTACCAAAGTTTTAGATACCATTTATACGTTGCGCCAGCAGGCTGAAAAACCAAAAGGCGAACCTTATTATGCGCTTGCTGATTTTATCGCCCAAAAAGATACCGGCATTGCCGATTATTGGGGCGGTTTTGCCGTTACCGCAGGTTTAGGCTGTGATGAACTGGTAGCGAAATTTGAAGCAGACCACGACGATTACAACAGCATCATGGCCAAAGCTTTGGCCGATCGTTTGGCAGAAGCTTTTGCCGAAAAAATGCATGAACTGGTGCGCCGGGAATACTGGGGCTACGCGAAAGACGAACATTTGAGCAGTGAAGACATGATCAGGGAAAAATACCAGGGCATCCGTCCGGCACCAGGCTATCCGGCCTGTCCCGATCATACTGAAAAATGGACTTTATTTAAGCTGTTAAATGCAGAAGCAAATACAGGCATATATTTAACGGAAAGTTTAGCCATGATGCCAGCTTCTTCGGTCAGTGGTTTTTACTTCGCCCATCCACAGTCTAAGTATTTTGGGTTGGGGAAGATCACGAAAGACCAGGTGGAAGATTATGCAGAACGAAAGAAGATGCCTTTAGAAGAAGTGGAACGGTGGTTGAGCCCAAATCTTTCGTATTAAGTTGCCGGTTGCAAGTTGTGAGTTGCCTGTTTATAGTTTAATACAAAAGTTCGTTACTTTACTTAAATTGTTTGGTTGAATGGTTTATACAGAATTAGAGGTTTGGAGAGAAGCAAGGATTCTGGTTAAATCACTTTACCAACTTTTTCCAAAATTTCCGAAAGAAGAAATCTTCGGATTACAATCACAAATGAAACGTGCGGTAATTTCTGTTCCGTCTAACATTGCCGAAGGTTGTGGTCGTAGCCACAGAAAAGATTCTTTACATTTTTTCTTTATAGCCAGAGGCTCGCTTTACGAATTAGAAACACAACTTTATCTTGCATTTGATTTAACTTTTATAGAACAACCCATCCTATCAAAAACTTTAGAACAATTAGAAAAAGTACGAAAACTGTTAAGCGGTTTTATCAATTATTTTGAAATACTTATCAAGAACCAGCTAAACAAGTAGCGGCCAAGCGATTATCACCAAGAACAGACAACCCGCAACTTACAACTCGCAACCGAACTAATGAAAATTACCGATCATATAAAAAACGCCGCTGGCAAAACACTTTTTTCTTTCGAACTTTTGCCGCCTATCAAAGGGCATGGCATCCAGGGGATTTTTGATGCGATTGACCCGTTGATGGAACTGAATCCGCCTTTTATAGACGTAACCACTTCCCGCGAAGACCATTTTTACAAAGAACGGGCCAACGGCTTATTGGAGAAAGTAACTTACCGTAAAAGGCCGGGGACCGTTGCGGTTTGTGCCGCCATCATGAACCGTTACAAAGTTGATGCTGTTCCGCATTTGCTTTGCGGCGGGTTTACGAAAGAAGAGACCGAATATGCGCTGATCGACCTGCAGTTCCTGGGCATTGACAACGTACTGGTTTTGCGCGGCGATGCGCGAAAAGGTGATGCCAGTTTTGTGCCTACGCCTGGCGGGCATACCTACGCAACTGAATTATTAGAACAAGTTGTAGCGATGAACAACGGAAAATACCTGCACGATGAATACGAAGCCGTAAAAACTGATTTTTGTGTGGGAATTGCCGCTTATCCGGAGAAACATTTTGAAGCACCTAACTTAAAATCCGACTTTCAATTTCTGAAAAAGAAAGCAGATGCCGGAGCAGGTTTCATGGTGACACAAATGTTTTTCGATAATAATAAATACCGCGAATTTGTAAAGTGCTGTCGCGAAAACGATATTAACATTCCGATTATTCCGGGTTTAAAACCGCTCACTACAGCTAAGCAGTTGATCAATCTGCCTAAAATATTTCATATTGATATACCCGAAGACTTAAGTGATGCCGTACAAGCCTGCAAAAACGAAAAGGATGTAAAAGAAGTTGGTATTGAGTGGATGATTAACCAATGCAAAGAACTGGTGGAAATGGGCGCGCCTGTTCTGCATTTTTATACCATGGGCAATGCGGAGCCAACTAAACGGATTGCAAAAGCAGTGTTTTAAGGAATGCTTCTTTTACCCTATAAAAATTGGTGTTAGGAATTTAAAACGTTTAATTCTTTTAACTCTTTTTCCAGTTCTTCTGCCGAAGTAAAACGGATCGATTGAATCCCTAATTTTCGCGCAGCTTCTACATTTCTTAAATTATCATCGATAAAAACAGCATCTTCCGGTTTTACCTGGTAACGGTCAAACAAAATTTGAAAAAAAGCAGCTTCGGGTTTACGGATGCCTTCATCACCGGAAACAACAATACCATCAAACCAGGTTAAAAACTCAAATTCACGCAAAGCAACCGGAAAAAGCTCTGCTGACCAGTTGGTTAGCGCATAGATTTTATATTTCCCAGTTGCTTTAAGTTTTTGGAAAATTTCTACCGTTCCTTCAATCGGTCCGTTCAACATTTCTTCCCAACGGTCGTAATACGATTTAATTTCTTCTTCGTGCCCTGGAAATTCTTCAATCAAAGCCTTTGTTCCGGCAGATAAAGAACGGCCGGCATCTTGTTCTTCGTTCCAGGTTAGCGTACAAATGTTTTCCAGGAAATGATTCGTTTGTTCTTCCGATTCAAAAATCTTGTTGTATAAAAGCTTGGGTTCCCAGTTGATTAAAACGTTGCCTAAATCGAAGATGATAGTGTTGATCATGGATGTATTTTGTGAAAAGTTTTTTAAGTGATTTAAGTATGAAAAGTTTAAAAGCCGTATTTTGCTTTATTATCTTCATAGTATTGTTTTTTCCAGTCAATTCCATTTTCACAATCGTCTGGAATTTGAAGGTTTCTGACCATTTCAAATATAGCTGGTACTTTTGCGGGTTTAGCTATTTTCCTGAAGTAATCTTCTACTAATTCAGAAACACTAACTTTTCTATCAGCAGCATAAGCTTTAATTTCTGAAAGTAATTCTGTTTCTATAGTTAAGTTTAAACGTGCTTTCATAAACGAATGTACGGGTTCCAATACTTCTTCTACCACCAAAAAATTTAGATCGAAGTCTTTTCCTCCGCCAATAAATAGGCCTTAAAAGAAGTATAATCAACGCCAAGCGAATCAGCGTGTTTTGGCTTTCCTTCCAGTTCCAGCACTTGTTCGGGGATTTCTATTTCCGCAACAATTTCATCCGAAAAAACATCTGGGAATTTACAAGGATGCGCCGTTGCCAGGAAAACACCGGTGTTTTCCTGCTGCAGATGCTGCTTTTGCCAAACATCCAGTGCCAAATAAGCAATTGCAGTGTGAGGACAAACTACATAATTATATAAACGATAAACTTCCTGGATTGCATCTGCTGTTTGCACATCATCAAAACTGTAACCGCTTACTAATTTGTTGATAGCTGTTTGATCTTCCTGAAACAAATCTATAATACGTGCCCAATTACTTGGATTGCCAACATCCATTGCATTGGAAATGGTTGCTACCGAAGGTTTGGGCTGATAAATGCCGCCGTTTAAAAAAGTGGGAACGGTATCATTTGCATTGGTCGCTGCGATAAATTGTTTGACCGGCAAACCCATTTTCCAAGCTAACAAACCGGCGCCAATATTACCGAAGTTTCCGCTGGGGACAGAAAAAACAACATTCGTTTTACCTTCCCGCTGCAATTGTGCAATGGCATTGAAATAATAAAAAGTTTGTGGGATTAAGCGCGAAATATTGATGGAATTAGCCGAAGTCAACCTGAATTTCTCGTTTAATTCTGCATCTACAAAAGCCTGTTTTACCAAGGCCTGGCAATCGTCAAACGTGCCGTCAATTTCTATGGCGCGGATATTTTGTCCGTTTGTTGTTAACTGTAGTTCCTGTATCAAACTTACTTTTCCTTTCGGATATAAAATCGTGACCAGCGTATTCGGCACGCCGAGAAAACCCAAAGCAACGGCACCGCCGGTATCGCCGGAAGTTGCCACCAAAACGTTCAATTCTTTTTCGCCTTTGCGGAGAAAATATGCCATCACGCGGCTCATAAACCTCGCCCCAAAATCTTTAAAAGCTAAGGATGGCCCATGGAAAAGTTCGAGCACATATTTATTCTCTTCCAGCTTTACAACCGGAGCAGGGAAGTTGATCGCATCATCAATAATTGTTTTTAAACCCTCAGCAGGAATGATGCCCTGCAACAAATTCTCCGCCACGCGAAAAGCAATTTCCGGCAAAGAATATTGATGCAGGTTTTCCAAAAAATCATCCGGTAAACGAAGTATCTCTACCGGCATATACAAGCCTTGATCTTGCGGCAAACTGTTAAAAACAGCTTCCCGGAAAGATACTTCATGCGTTTTATTATTGGTACTGTAGAGTTTCATTTTTTTTTTAGGTTTGAGGCCTGAGGTTTCAGGTATGAGGAAGCGCAACTGGCAACTTGGAACGGACAACCAGCAACTGATCTAATCCAAAATTACCGGCCCATTATCATTTATGGGTGAAACATATGACTGGCTGGAAATACCCAGCGAAGTTAAATGTGATACTATTTTTTGGGTGATAAAAGAAGCATCGGCTTCGGTTTTGGTAAAAGCAAAAACCGAAGGGCCAGAGCCGGAAATGCCGAAACTTACGGCACCGCTTTCCATCGCCATTTCGCGCATTTGGTAAAAATCAGGGATTAAAATAGACCGGACAGGTTCAACCAAAATATCTTTCATGCTGCGGCCAATTAGGTCGATATCTTTCAAAAATAAACCGCTTACCAAACCGGCTATGTTTCCCCATTGCGTTACCGCGTCTTTTAAAAATACTTTCTGGCGGATCATTTGCCTTGCATCTCTTGTCGGCACGTCAACTTCCGGGAAAATGATGGCACAATACAAATTTTCGGGATGCGGCAAACGGATAATATCCAGCGGCTCGTAACTTCTAATCAGCACAAATCCGCCTAATAAAGCTGGTGCAACATTGTCTGCATGGCCGTAACCGCATGCCAGCTCCTCGCCTTTCATGGCAAAAGGAACCAGCTCCATTTGGTTTAAAGGTTGATCCAACAAGTTATTAATAGCAAACAACCCCGCAACCGTGCTGGCCGAACTGGAACCCAAACCGCTGCCGATCGGCATTCTTTTATGCAGTTCTATTTCGATGCCTAAACCTGGCTGGCCGATATGATCCAAATAATATTTCACACTTGCGCTAACCGTATTTTTAGCAGCATCTAAAGGCAAACGGCCGTTATCGCCCGTAATTTTTGTGATGGTGATGCCTGGTTTTTCCGTTCTCCGCATTACAACTTCATCTCCTGGGGTATTAACAGCAAACCCCAAAACATCAAATCCGCAAATCACATTGGCAACCGTAGCCGGGGCAAATACTTTTATAGAATTTTTCATTATTTAAAATTTCTATGCTTCTCAATTTTGGGTCGATAAAAGAAGCATCAATGTGCGCCAACATTCACCAAATCAGCAAAAACACCGGCAGCGGTAACTTCTGCTCCCGCGCCCGGACCTTTTACAACCAGTGGCCTTTCTTTATAACGTTCTGTCGTAAAAGAAATCACATTATCACTTCCTGAAAGCGAGTAAAACGCATGATTGGCATCTACCTGTTGCAAAGTAATTGAAACTTGTCCGTTTTCTAATTTACCAATATAACGCAGCACTTTGCCGTTGCTTTCGGCTGCTGTTTTTATGCCATTAAAAAAAGCATCTTCTGCTTTTAAAGCTTCGTAAAATTCGGCTACCGAACCGGCTTCCAATGCTGTTTTTGGCAGCATATTTTCCAGTTTTACATCGCTTGCTTCCAATGGATAACCAGCATCACGTGCCAAAATCAGCATTTTCCGCATAAAATCCATTCCGCTTAGATCATCCCGCGGATCTGGTTCGGTATAACCTTTTTCCTGCGCTTCTTTTACCACCTTATAAAAGCTGGCATCACCTTTAAAATTATTAAAAATGAAAGAAATCGTGCCGGATAAAATCGCTTCAATTTTCAAAACACGATCACCAGAAACCATTAAATTTTTTAACGTTTGGATGATGGGCAAACCGGCACCGACATTGGTTTCGTAATAAAAATCGACACCATGACTTCTGGCCGCATCTTTAAATTTTTTATACTGCTCATAACTTCCCGAATTACCGATTTTGTTACAGGTAACAATAGAAATATTCGATTTAAAAATCACTTCATAAAAAGCAATTGGTTTCGGACTGGCCGTATTATCGATAAAAACAGCATTTGGCAGGTTCATTTCCTTCATCCGGGCAATAAACAATTCCAATTCGGCTGTTTCTGTTGAAGCATCTAAAGTTGTTTGCCAATTATTCAAGGACAAACCATTATCATCAAAAACCATTTTACGGGTGTTGCTGATGCCGGCAATTTTTACCTGGATCCCGTTATGCTCTTTCAAAAAATCACTGTTTTCCTGTAGTTGGTTGAATAAAGTTTTACCGATATTTCCGGTCCCCAAACAAAAAGCATTCAGCGTTTTATTTAGTTCGATAAAGAAAGCATCATGAACGGCGTTTAACGCTTTATTGAGATCAGGACGGGAAATCACAACCGAAATATTGTACTCTGACGAACCTTGCGCAATCGCTCTAACATTCACGCCATTTCTTCCCAAAGCGTGAAATAACTTGCCGGACATACCCGGCGTTTGCTTCATGTTCTCGCCCACAATGGCCAGGATAGATAGGTTTTGCTCAAAAACAGGCGCTTCCAGTTTTTTGGCATGCAACTCCAGCTCAAATTCCTGTTCAATTAAATGCTGTGCTTTTAAAGCATCGGCCGGACGAATGGCAAACGTAATGCTGTGTTCGGACGAAGATTGTGTGATGAGGATTACGTTGATCTGTTCTCTTGCCAAAAGTGAAAACAACCGTCCGCTAAAACCGGCTTTGCCCACCATGCCGCTGCCTTCCAGGTTGATGATGCTGATATCGTTAATAGAAGAAATCCCTTTAATGGTTAAGGTTGACGGACCGCAATTATGCCTGATTACGGTTCCCGGAAAATCAGGTTGAAAAGTGTTTTTAATAGTGATCGGAATGCGTTTTAAAAACGCCGGAATCATGGTTGGCGGATAGATCACTTTAGCACCAAAATAGGAAAGCTCCATCGCTTCGGTATAAGAAAGTTCCGGCAATGGAAATGCTTTTTTGACCATTCTCGGATCGGCAGTCATCATGCCGTTCACGTCCGTCCAGATTTGGATTTCAGTTGCATTTAAAGCAGCACCAAAAATAGCCGCGGTGTAATCACTGCCGCCGCGGCCTAAAGTTGTGATTCGGCCTTGCTCGTTGCTGGCAATAAATCCAGTCACAAAAAGCATTTTCCCTTTATTCTCCTGATAAAAACTTTGGATCAAAAGCTCGGTCAATTCAGTTTGCACACGTGCCTGGCCAAAATTGCTATCGGTTTTAATCAGTTTAGAAGCATCAACAAACAGTGTATCCGGGTAATATTGCCCGGCAATCTTGCCGATCATAAAAGCCGAACAGCGCTCGCCACAACTTAAAATCAAATCGCGCGTTTGTGCCGTCAATTCTTTTAAGCTGGAAATCCCTTGCAGCAAATCTTCCAGTTCATTAAAAAAGATTTTTAAACGCGTGAACACCGGGTTTTGCCGCTGCACATCCAATAGTGTTTTTACCACCGAAAAATGTTTGGTTTCCAGTTCTGCCAGGTAAAGCGAAAAATCTTCGCCCAAAGCTGCCCGGTCTGCCATTTTAGCAAGCAGGTTGGTCACGCCGCTCATGGCCGAAACCACTACGACTGGGTTTTCCTGGTTTGCGGTTTCCTGTTTCAGGATTTGCAGCAGCGTTTGGATACTTTCGGCAGAACCTACGGATGTGCCTCCGAATTTTAATACTTTCATTTTTGTGGATGATGCAAAAAGCCTTCCCCGGTTTTGGAGGAAGGCTTTTCGTGGTTTTTTATCTGTTTACATTTTACCAAAAATTATCCTTCCTCCGATTTATGGCCGGTGGTGGTAATAATGGTTATAATAGATGGGTTGCTCAACATAAATTATCCTTTTCGAGGACAGTATAAAGTAAATGTTTTGTTTGCTCAATTGCAAGAAGTAATTTGATTATTTGCAGGGATATATAAAAAGTATAGCTATTTTTGATATATAAAAACAGTATTTATGAAAAGTGTTTTGCTCAAATTAGACGACAAGCTTTTTGAAGAAACCGAAAAGCAGGTTAAAAAGCTAAAAATGAGCCGAAACGGCTTTATAAAAGAAGCGATTGCCAGTTATACCAAAATTTTAGCGCGAAAAGAATGGGAGGAGCAGGTTCGACGTGAAGTTGAAATACTAAAAGCACACGACCCGGATAAGGAATTAAAACAGATATTTCAAACAGCCTCCTTAATCGATATGCAAAAATATTTAGATGATGATTACTAACCGGATACCGCTTCAATATGAGATTTGGATTGCTGATCTGGATCCGGCAAGCGGAATGGAGCCTGGCAAAATACGCCCGGTTGTAATTTTACAATCTGATATTTTACATTATGCAGGTCATACTTCTACTATCGCCTGTGCTATTTCTTCGCAGCCGAAAGAAGGTGTATCATTAATTCGGTTAAAAATCCAACCCTCTGCAGCAAATGGATTGCGGAAAGAATCGTATATTTTGACAGATCAGATTCGTGCATTAGATTTGTTTAGATTGCGTGAAAAGGTTGGAGAACTTGATGAAGAAAATATTGATCTATTGTGCAAAAATATTAAAGCAATTTTATCCTTCGATTGATGCAGGGCCTCATCACCAAATCTACCGGAAGCTGGTACCAGGTGCAAACCAAAGACGGCAAACGCTACAATTGCCGCATCAAAGGCAAGTTCCGGATGCAGGGCTTAACCACTACCAATCCTGTTGCGGTGGGCGATGTGGTGGATTTTGAGATCGAACCCGAGCAGCAAACCGGCGTGATCAACAAATTGCATGACCGAAAAAATTACATCATCCGTAAATCCATTAACCTAAGCAAACAAGCACAGGTGATTGCCGCTAACCTGGATTTGGCTTTGCTGGTGGTCACGCTGGCTTCCCCCCGGACCTCGCTTGGTTTTATTGACCGTTTTTTGGTCACTGCCGAAGCTTATGGCATTCCCGCCGGTATCATTTTTAACAAACTCGATTTATTTAGCGAGGAAGGGTTGGAAATCCTGGCGGACTATAAGTCAATTTATGAAAACATCGGTTATTCATGCCTGAAAGTTTCTGCCTTGAAAAAAACAGGGATAAAAGAAGTAGAAGCTGTTTTAAAAGATAAAACCACGCTCTTTTCCGGCCATTCCGGCGTTGGGAAATCTACCTTGTTGAATACTATTTTGCCCGGAATGGAAGTACGGACTGCTGAAATTTCTGATTGGAGTGATACCGGAAGGCATACCACAACTTTTGCGGAAATGTTCGAGCTGCCATTTGGCGGTTTTTTGATTGATACGCCTGGCATCCGCGAATTAGGCGTAATTGATATTGAGAAACAGGAACTGAGCCACTTTTTCCCGGAGATGCGCGAGCTGTTGAACCAATGCCGTTTCCACAATTGCCGCCACATCAACGAACCGGGCTGTGCTGTTTTAGCTGCGCTGGAAGCAGGGAAAATTGAACCTTCCCGTTATGAAAGTTATTTGAGCATTTATCATGGGAATGATACAAGGACGTGAAGAAGTAACAAGTATCAAGTATTTAGTATCAAGCTCTAAAAATTCACACCAAACTTTTATCCGCCAAAAACTTACAACGTACAACTTAAATGAGGGCAGTTATCCAACGCGTAAGCGGAGCGTCCGTAAAAATAAACGGTATGACAACAAGCGAAATAGAAACTGGCTTAGTGGTTTTGCTGGGGATTGAAGATGCCGATACCGAAGAAGATGTAAGCTGGCTGGCGCAAAAAATAATCGGTATGCGGGTTTTTGGGGATGAAAACGGTTTGATGAACAAAGCTTTGGCCGAAGTAAATGGTGATATTTTGCTGATCTCGCAGTTCACGCTTTTTGCACAAACGAAAAAGGGTAATCGGCCGTCTTTCATCCGCGCAGCGAAACCTGAAAAAGCAATTCCTTTGTATGAAATGATGATTAAAACGTTGGAAAACCTATTGGGGAAAAGTATTTCGACCGGAATCTTTGGTACAGATATGAAAGTAAGTTTGGTTAACGATGGCCCGGTGACCATCATCATGGACACAAAAGATAAAGACCAACACTGATTTTATGACGATAAAAGAAGCACAGCAATTAGTAGATGAATGGATTAAAACCACCGGAATCCGCTACTTTAACGAACTAACTAACACCGCTATTTTAATGGAAGAAGTTGGCGAAGTTGCACGAATTATGGCACGAAAATACGGCGAACAGTCTTTCAAAAAGTCTGATGAAAGTGTGAGTTTGCCTGATGAAATGGCCGATGTTTTATTCGTACTGATTTGCTTAGCTAACCAAACCGGCATAGATCTAACTGAAGCTTTAGAAAAAAACATGGTTAAAAAGAGTATCCGGGATGCGGAACGGCATAAGAATAATGAGAAGTTGAGGTGAGAAATTAATAATGATACCTGCACTGTGAAATAATAACAGAACCATTCTCAACTTTATAAACCAAACGATGCTCTAAATTTATCCTTCGAGACCACCAACCGGCTAAATCGAATCTTAATGCTTCTGGCTTTCCGGTTCCTTCAAATGGCGTTCGTACGATTTCTTTGATCATGGCATTAACCTTTTTTAACATGGATTTATCTGTTACCTGCCAGTATAAATAGTCTTCCCAGCCAGCGTCAAGAAAAATAATTTTCATTCTTCAATCAGGTTTTTCTCCTGACCCAAGCCTTTTTTGTATTCTTCTAAACTATCCAGCAAGCGTTTTGCATTGGCCGGGCTTTTCAATAGATAAAAGGTTTCCTGCATACTTTCATAGTCAGCTTTAGAAAGCACCACAACATCTTCGCCGTTATTTCTGGTAACAAAAAGCGGGGAATGGTTGATTAAAACTTTATCCAAAAACGATTTTAAGTTTTGCCTAAAAGCGGTATAAGTTGCTATTTCCATCTTCAAAAATATTTTTATAAAAATAAGCAAACAGAAGAACCTGTACAACTTTTTGTACAACTATATTGTAAATATTGGCTTATAATTTCAGCTTCACCAACTTCTTCCCTTCCAAAACCGGAATAGCCGTAGTCAAATCAACCTGCAAGCAAAACTTAATATCTTCTTCAATCCCTAATTTTTTCAATCGTTCGCTGTGTGCTGTTTTTTGCAAGTATAAATTGAGGTCGTTTTTGCCTAATTGGAAAAGATCGTTAGCGGCAATACTTGGATCGTCTAATTTATAATTTTTATCTTTGAGCTGATCAACCACGGCTCCTGCAAATAAAGTGTCTTCCAGGTTGAAGTTGTTTTTCCAGCCGGCACAAACCAGTAAAATGTTTTCCTGCTGATCTTTTAACCAATTACACAAAGCCGTAAGGTTTAAAAAAGAACCGATTACAATTTTTTTAGCTTTGATAGAAAGATGTAAAGCATGCGTGCCGTTGGTTGTGGTGAGCACAACGGTTTTTCCTAATACTTTTTCTTTGGTGTAAGAGAAAGGTGAATTGCCAAAATCAAATCCTGCAACCACTTCACCGTTGCGTTCGGCAGCCAACAAATAATCCAAACCTTTTTCACGGTAAGCAGCACATTCTTCTACCTTCGCAACCGGGATAATGGCTTCGGCACCGTTTTCTATGCCGTAACAAATGGAAGATGTTGCCCGAAAAATATCAATGATGACGGCAATGCTGTTTTCGATCTGATAAAGCGGAAGCAGTGCTGGCGTTAAGCAAGTTTCGATTTTTAGTTTTTCACTCATGATAGAAAGCAGTTAGGATAGACACCAATTTTTAGGTGATAAAAGAAGCATTTAGCTTTATCAAATTATAGCTGCTTCTATTTGTAAAAAGGCGGCTTAACTACTTTCGCTTTGATTTTTTGGTCGCGGATTTTAATCCAGATTTCAGTCCCTTCTTTGGCAAAAGTATTGTTTACATAACCTAAACCAATGGCTTTTTTCAGCGAAGGCGATTGTGTGCCGGAAGTTACCTTGCCAATCAGATTTCCTTCTGCATCTACAATTTCGTAATTATGGCGTGGGATGCCGCGTTCCACCATTTCAAAACCGATCAGTTTTTTGCTGGTTCCGCTTTCTTTTTGCTGTTTTAAAGCTTCTGAATTCACAAAATCTTTGCTGAACTTAGTTACCCAGCCCAAGCCAGCTTCCAGCGGAGAAGTGGTATCATCAATATCGTTTCCGTACAGGCAAAAACCCATTTCTAAGCGCAACGTATCGCGCGCAGCCAAACCAATCGGCTTGATACCAAAAGGTTCGCCAGCTTTAAAAATAACATTCCAAATGGTTTCGGCATGTTCGTTATCAAAATAAATTTCAAACCCACCGGCACCCGTATAACCTGTAGCAGAGATAATCACATTATTGATCCCGGCGAACGTGCTTCTTTTAAAGGTATAATATTCCATTGAAGCCAAGTCAACATCTGTAAGGCTTTGCAGCGCTTCGGCTGCTTTCGGTCCCTGAATGGCCAGCAGCGAAGTGCGGTCGGAAATATTTTTCATCTCCACCCCAAAATCATTATATCGAGAAATCCAGTTCCAGTCTTTTTCGATATTGGAAGCGTTTACCACCAGCATATAGGTTTTTTCATCCATGCGATAAACCAGCAGATCATCTACAATCCCGCCGGTTTCATTTGGCAAACAAGAATATTGCACTTTGCCGTCGTGCAATTTTGAAGCATCGTTACTGCTTACCTTCTGGATAAGATCAATTGCTTTTTCCCCTTTCAGAATAAATTCGCCCATGTGGCTCACATCAAAAACACCGACAGCTTTACGTACGGTTTCGTGTTCGGCATTGATACCGGCATATTGCACAGGCATGTTGTAACCGGCAAAAGGAACAATCTTGGCGCCTGTTTTCAGGTGAATATCCGTGAGGGCAGTGTTTTTCATCATGAGATTTTATCCGGGCAAAAGTAGTAAAATAAGTAGAAGGACAACGGAAATCAACTGTTTGCCGCATCATCCCCTAAAGCTTTTATAAGCGGACCTCGGACACGGAAAGTGAGGCGGTGATAGGGCGTAAACCCTTTTTCCAGGATAGCAGAACGGTGTTTAATGGTTGGATATCCTTTATTTTGATGCCAGTGATAGTCGGGATATTCTTCGGCCAATGTTTTCATATAATCATCGCGATAGGTTTTGGCCAGGACAGAAGCCGCCGCAATGCTGAAATATTTACTGTCGCCTTTTACGATACATGCATGATCCAGTAAAGCGTATTTTTTAAACCGGTTTCCGTCTATAATCAAAAAACCGGGTTGCAGAGGAAGCTTCTCAACAGCCCGGTGCATCGCCAAAATGGAAGCATTTAAAATATTGATCCGGTCAATTTCTTCATTATCAACCCAGGCAACGGCAAAAGCCAAAGCTTGTTTTTCTATTTCCGATCTCAGTTGGTAACGGGTGCTTTCATCCAACTGCTTGGAATCGTTGAGCTTAGGATGATCAAAATCCGCCGGTAAAATTACGGCCGCGGCAAATACAGGACCGGCCAGGCAACCTCGTCCTGCTTCATCACAGCCAGCTTCCAAAAAATCATGCTGGTATCGGGCTAAAAGCGTTTGTTTGTTCATTGATCAACCTTAAATGTACAGGTTACAATTTAAAAAGGCTGCAAATTTAAAATCAACATGCTGTTTTTAGCAACATAAAAACAGCATAAAAAGCGGAATTAATGACAACTGATGGTCAGCAGGGTGATATCATCAATAGGTTTGCCTTTTACCAAACGGTTTACATGTTCCAATATTTTGGTGTTAAACTGATCTGGCTTTAGTTTGCCATAAGTTTTGACGTATTCACTCAGCTTTTTTTCGTTCCAATTATTGCTTTCCTGGTCGTACTCGATCAGGCCATCGGTATAATTGAAAATCATAAATGGTTCCTGTAGCAGCAGTTCGCCCATATTGATAAAAGGCAGTTTGTCCAGTACACCAATAATGGTTGTGCCCTGTTTCAATTCGATGATATAGCCGTTGTTGTAAACGATAGTTGGGTTGTGGCCTGCATTGATGTAGGTAAGCTTACGGGTTTGCTGGTTAAATTTCCCCAGAAATATGGTAATAAATTTTTCCCCTTTGGTAGTTTTGATGATCACATCGTTCAGTTTTTCGATGATGGTAGGCAGATCATCTTCTACCGATGCCCATGCGCGCAAACTGGCCTGCAGGTTGGCCATCAGCAAGGCTGCCGAAACCCCTTTGCCCGAAACATCTGCAATACACCACAAAAATTCGTGTTCGTTTAAGCGGATGAAATCGTAATAATCGCCACCGATGTTTTGGTGCGGCAGATAACGCGCACTCACTTCTATGCCCGGCTCGTTGTAAATGGTAATCGGGATCAGCATTTGCTGTACATCACCGGCAAGCTCCATCTCCCGCTGAAAACGCTCTGCTTCGATCCGTTTTTTAAACAGCTTTTTATTTTCCAAAGCCACCAAAATAACATTGGTCAGCGTCTGGATAAAATTCAAGTCATTGCCCATCATTTGCGAAGTAGTCTTAAAATCACCAATCAGCGCAAAAGCCAGCATTTTATTTTTTTGAAAAACCGGGATAAAGTAATCGTAATTATTCAAGACATTATTTTCATATAAACTGACCGAAACCGGGCCTTTAAATTTCCCTAACCCTTTGCAGGAGTTAATAAGCACCTTGTGCTGCTCAAACTCACCTCCATAATAGGAGATGCATTTAAACCGGCCTTCCATCTCCGTTAAAAAACGAAATTTGCCTACATGCAGATAATCCTTCATGATTACTTCCAGCATATCGATTAAAACTATTGTAGATGCATTCTTGTTGATTGCCTGCGTTATTTCAAGCAGGGAATTTAATTCTGCCTGCCTTTTCAGCAGCAGGCGGATCAGCTCATCTTCGTCGGAATGGTTATAGTCCTGCATGTATTATACTTCTTCTGCTATCATTTCACGGTCAAATACGTACAGTTTGCGGGTTTATATCAAACGCATCCCTTAACCCAATAGTTACTACATTAAAAGCATAAACCATCAGCATAATGGCCAGCCCGGGCAAGATGGCCAGGTAAGCCGAATCCATAACAATGTAGCCATAATGTTCTTTAATCATTGCCCCCCAGGTTGGCGTAGGCGGCTGCGCGCCGTACCCCAAAAAACTCAATCCGGCTTCCAATAAAATGGCCGAGGCAAAGTTGGAAGCCGCCAGCACCAAAACCGGGCCGGTAATATTAGGCAAAATATGGTTCCGGATAATGCGGTAATTACCAAAACCCAAGGCACGTGCCGCTTCTATAAATTCTACTTGTTTTAAGGCAATTACCTGTCCGCGCACCAAACGGCCAACTTCTACCCACATAGAAAGCCCGACGGCCACAAATATCTGCCATAAACCTTTTCCTAAAGCAAAAGAAATAGCGATCACCAGCAGCAAGGCCGGCAAAGCCCATAACACATTCATCAGCCAGCTTAAAAAAGCATCTGTTTTTCCACCAAAATAACCTGCGGCAGAACCGATGGAAACGCCAACAACTAGGCTGATGATCACCGAAACAAAACCAACGGCCAGCGAAATCCGCGCACCGATGATCAACCGGCTCAGCATGTCCCGGCCATAAATATCTGTGCCAAGCCAATAAGTTTTTTTCAGGATTTGATGATCGGTGATTTCTTTTCTGGCAGCCAAAACGGATGCTTCTTTTAGCACCTCTTTTTTGGGGTTTGATATTAATGGGCCTGACGTCATGCTTCTTTTACCCCCAATTTTATAAATGTTGTATGCCGTTTCTGCGGATACTTCTTCTTCACCAATATATTCACGAACATAAATAGAATCTGCGCTGAAACGAAAGGAGGTAATCGGAATGTTACGCCAGGGCGAGGGCTGCCCAAAAAGCATTTTCTGCAAAAAATTTACTGTAGGAATATGCCCCTCTTTTTCAATACGAAGCAGGGTGAAAGCAGCACCTGGCTTTTTCAGGCTCAACTGCACCAGCATACCGTTAGCTTGCGGCGTATCGTCGGGGGTGATTAAATAGCCCAAAACGGCAACAAGCGAAGTCAGCACAATCAGTAGCAAGCCTGCCGCAGCAAGCCTGTTTTGCAGGAAAATTTTTCGGTTGGAAGCAGGTAAATCAGCGTTTGTCAATGTTTAATCAAATAGTGGGAAATTTATGGATTAAATATAGAGCGTCCGGTTTCAAACTAACGGTATTTATTTTGAAAAAACAATCAATGCACTTTTCTGCCTTTCCACTCATACGTGCTTTTATTTCCGATGATACCGATATAAACCACATAAAAAACATGCAGCAGGGAACCCAAAGGTAAAAGTAACAACAATTTTTTTCTTTTAAAAAAAGAAGCGATAAGTAACAAGAATATTCCTTCAACCAGTATTTTCAGCAGCAACTGGACAACTGCAATTTTTAAATAATACAGATCAAAAATCCCGGCTACAAGATTAACCAAAATAACGACATTAAAAAACCAGAAACCGACGGCCAATGCCACAATAGATTTGTCTTTGTACTTTACCGATTTGGATGCCCAGCGGCGGCGCTGCTGCTTAAATTCTTCCCAGGTGGGCTTCGCGTAGGTATAAACAATGGCTTCGCGTTGTTTCAAAAAACCGATCCTGCCGGGATAGGTGGCCGCAACTTTTTGCAGCAGCAGTTCATCATCGCCGGAAGCCAGGTCATCAATCCCTTTAAAACCACCAACTTCATTAAAAACACTCTTTTTATAGGCCAAATTTGCACCGTTGCAAGTTGACGCTTTTTTGTTGCCGATAGTTGCCGCACCCAAACCGATGAACGCCGAAAACTCCAGCGTTTGCAAACGTTCAAACAAGTTTTTATCTTCAAAAAAAGCAACCGGCGAGGAAAGCATCAGCACATCGCTTTCTTCAAAACGACTAACAATGGATTGCAGCCAATGCGGCGCCATGCGGCAATCTGCATCGGTAGCCACCATTAAATCACCAGTGGATGACCGGATGGCTTCACTGATGGCTTTCTTTTTATACGAATTTAAAGCTTTGTCTTCTTTTAATTGAAGGAGCTTTATTCCTCTATTAGCATAACTCAAAATAATTTCGGCAGTGCGGTCTGTCGAATGGTCATCTGCAATAATCACTTCCATCAATTCTTTCGGGTATTGCTGCGCCAAAATATCTTCAATCGTTTTGTGGATGCCGGCTTCTTCGTTCCGCGCAGCAATCAGCACGGTTACTTTGGTTTGATATACTGTTTTTACCACATAAAAACTTTGTTTTATGCGCAGCCATCCTTTAATCAAGAAAATAAATAAGATAACATATAAAGAGGTGAACAAAATTGCCGCTGCACTAAGTATTGTTGCCAAAGAAGTTGAGTTTGAGTACGAAAACGGAGCCTAATATAGCCGGAATAATCAGATTGATGAGCCAGACGCACGAAACACAAGCCATAATAGCAACCGATTGAGCAGTGATAAAACCAAACAAATAATTGGCGATGAAATTACGCACGCCAATATCCAGCAAATCCAGCGACGGAATAGCCGATTGGATAAAGAACAGGTTAAAAACCATTAGCATAACCGGAATTAAATGCAGATCGGGCAATAAAATATGGATCAGGATATAGTATTGAGAAGAAAAAACCACAAACCGGGCCAAACTCAATAACATGATTGAAACTAATTGCTGGAAGCTGTACTTCGCCATGATGCTGAAAAAACGATGATATTTCTTGAGAAATCTGATTTTATCCAGCAAAAAAACCAGCCAGCGGATGCGGAAATAAAACAACAGGATCAGGAATATAAAAACTCCGGCCAGCAAAGTTATACCCAATGAAAACCAGGGGTTTAAAGGAAGATAGGTATGGATAAAATAAAGAAGCGAAAGCGAGCCAACCACATTGGTTACCGTATTTTGGCCGAAAGCACCAACCGCCATAGCAAAAATACCGTGCACACGTTTGCGAACCGGAAGATACAAAATGCGGCCGCCATATTCGCCGATCCGGTTTGGGGTGATGATCGCCATCGTCAATCCGCAAAATACTGCCTCTATCGCTTTCCACAAACTCATTTTTTCGAGCAGCCGGGTCAAATATTGCCACTTCACGGCTTCCAAAACCCAGTTGACCAGCATTAAAATTGTGACCAGGGCAATGGCTGTATAAACCTCTGTTTTGCCGATTTTATGGATACGGTTTACAAATTGCTCCAGGTTTTTATTATGGTTGAGATGCCGGTAAACAAACCAAATAGTGAGCGATACGATACCCAGTTTGAGCAGATAATTTAAAGTTTTACGGGCAATGCGGGCCAATTCGATATTTTTTGCAATGTTACGGATTTGAGCTATACTTGTTTTATGCAGGTGGAAAAATCGAAGGAGCGGATTATTTTAGGGATCGACCCCGGAACGAAAGTGATGGGTTACGGTTTGGTAAAAGAGACGGGGCAAAAATTAGAACTGTTGAGTTTGGGCGTGGTGAAAATGGACCATTTGAATGACCACATGCTGAAACTCCAGCGCATTTTTGAAAAAACCGTGAACTTGATTGAAAACTATCAACCCGATTGCCTGGCGATTGAAGCTCCTTTTTATGGTAAAAATATCCAGGTAATGCTGAAATTGGGCCGCGCACAAGGCGTTGCGATGGCGGCGGCCCTTTCTAAAAATGTGGACATCACAGAATATTCCCCGCGGAAAATCAAGCAATCCATTACCGGTAACGGAAACGCCAGCAAAGAGCAGGTTGCTGCCATGCTGCAAAATTTATTGAAGTTTAATGAAACGCCGGATTTTTTGGACGCAACCGATGGTTTAGCAGTTGCGGTTTGCCATTCTTTTCAAAAAATCGGGACAAAAAACGGTGATAAAAAAAGCTATTCCGGTTGGGAATCTTTTGTAAAAGATAATACGAAACGGGTTGCTTCGCCAGCGGCAATTGCAAAAAAAGTAGTGTAAAAGAAGCATTGCTAATTTTGCACAATGCTTCTTTTATCAGCATAAAATCTTATTCTTCCCGTAAGGCTTCCTTGATTTTCTCCGCAGTAATTTCCATTTCTTCTTTGCTGAAAGAAAGTTTTGGACGTGAAAAATTCATATCGTTCACTTCGTTCATCGGAATTAAATGAATATGTGCATGCGGAACTTCCAACCCGATTACCGCAACGCCAACTTTTTTACACGAAATTACTTTTTTAATGCCTTCGGCTACAATCTTGGTGAAGATCATCAGCCCGTTATAAGTTTCGTCATCCAGATCAAAAATGTAATCCACTTCTTTTTTTGGAATGACTAATGTATGTCCTTCGGCTAACGGACTTATATCCAGAAAAGCTAGAAAATCGATGCTTTCTGCAACTTTGTACGCTTCAATTTCACCGGAAATAATTTTAGAAAATATGGTTGACATGGTTTGGTAGTTTGATGATGTTGTGATTTAATGATTTAGTGCTTGGGCGAAATTGTAATGCGGCGTCTGATCGTTCCATCACTAAATCACCGCATCGCTCCTCGCTCAATTATCTGCTGATCTCCATAATTTCAAATTCAATCTTTCCGGCAGGAACCGTGATTTCTGTTTTATCGCCAACTTTTTTGCCTAACAAACCTTTTGCAATCGGCGAAGCAACCGAAATTTTTCCTGCTTTAAAATCCGCTTCCGTTTCGGATACCAACTGGTATTGCATGGTTGCGCCGTTCTTTAAGTTTTTTATTTTGACGATGGATAAAGCCAAAACTTTAGAAGTATCCATTTTCGATTCGTCCAGCAAACGTGCGCTTGCTAAAACCTCGCCCAGCTTGGCAATTTTAGCTTCGTGCAAACCCTGTGCTTCTTTTGCCGCATCATATTCTGCATTCTCCGATAAATCACCTTTGTCCCGTGCTTCGGCAATGGCTTTGGCAATGGATGCGCGGCCTTCCGTTTTTAAAAATTGCAGTTCTTCCTTTAATTTCTCTAATCCTTCTTTTGTATAATAAGCAACTTCTGCCATGATCAAATATCTTTAAGTTCTGGTTATTTTAAACTAAAACATCCCTCTCCGCAAAGAAGGATGCACATTTGTAAAAAAACAAACAAGACTACACCGGTTTGCCTGCATAGTCTTGTTTTTATTAAAACGAAGATAAATATTTTAAACCTTAAACTCCAAATTTTTCAGTTTTTCGGCCAATACTTCGCTTATTTTCCGGTACGAATCAAACGTCCAGCCGGCAATGTGCGGCGTTAACACAACGCGTCCGTTATTTTTTAGTTCCTCAAACCAGGTTTGTTCTGCTAAGGATGGAAATTTTTCTGTTTCCAAAACATCCAATCCTGCGCCCAGAATTTTTCCGCTTTTTATCCCGTTTAAAATAGCTTGTACTTTGGCAATTTCGCCGCGGGAAGTATTTAGCAGGAATATGGGTTTGCGGAAATGGAACAGGTATTCATCGTCCACCATTCCTTTCGTTTCTGAAGTTAGCGGAACATGAAAACTCAACACATTGCTTAACCTTACAATTTCTTCCATGCTTACTTCTCTCGCAAACTTGTCGGAAAAACCGGTTTTGTATTTATCATAAGCAATCACTTCCACACCAAAACCTGATAGTTTTTGGGCGAAACTTGTGCCCATGTGGCCGTAACCAATAATGCCAACTGTTTTACCTTTTAACTCATGGCCTCGGTTGCCTTCGCGGTCCCAAATGCCATTTCTGATTTCGATATCCGCTTTCCTGAAATTGTTCATCAGCGAAAGCAGCAAACCAACGGCATGTTCGCCCACAGCATCGCTGTTTCCTTCGGGCGCATTAATGCAGGCGATGCTTCTTTTATCGGCATATTCTTCATCAATGTTATCCATTCCGGCACCAGCACGCGCAATAAACCGCAATTTTGGTGCGGCATCGATAATTTCCCGATCTACCTGAAATTTGGTGCGGATGGCCAAACCTTCGTAATCCGCAATGACGTTTAATGTTTTTTCCCTGGTAAAAGAAGCATCGATGGTGCAGGTATAACCTAATTTTTCGGCAGCCTGAGCAAAGGCTGGATGCAGATCATCAACGATTAATATTTTTTTATTTGGATTGAGATTGGACACCGTATTTTATTTCGAAACAAAGATAGTGGATAATTTAGAATGGATTTGAAACCGGATTTTGCTGATTATCCCAGAATGTGATTAAGTGTATTTCTTGTTCCTGAATCAAATAGTAAACAGAAGTTTGCTTTGTAATAATAGCTTTACGAATCTGGTTAAAGCCGGATACAGGGTAAAGATAAGGTTGGATTGAATTTACTTTAATTACCGATTCAGCTTTTAAAACAAAATCCATTGCTTCCTTTTCTGACCAGCGTTTATTTATAAATTGAGTTATTTGCTTAAAATCAGCAATTGCACCGTCAGACCAATTAATGGTTAATCCCATACTGCATTTTTATTTCCTGCATTACATCTTCGTGGCTGCGAACACGACCTGCTGCAACATCTTCCAAACCAAGATTTATACGCTTTTTCACCTGATCAGGCAGTTCATCCCAAAAATCAGGTTCTTGTTTTTTAAAAATGACTTTTAGTTCCTGAATAATTGCTTCATCTTCAGTTTCCAGAATTAATTTGAGCAATTCGATTTTTTCGGCTTCGATGTTCATCTTCAATCGTTTAATCAAAAATACAAAATTTACCGGTTCTTCTCAATCAAATTCGTCAACCTAACAAAATCTCCAACACTCAATCTTTCCGCACGCAAATCCAACATCGGTTCTTCCGTCATTTTTTCTTTGTTGATGAGCGAAGAAAGCGCATTCCGCAACGTTTTTCGCCGCTGGTTAAAGCCGGCTTTTACAACCTGCCAAAACAGTTTCTCATCACAACCCAATTCCTTAACCTCATTTCTTGTTAAGCGAATGACTGCCGAAAGCACTTTTGGCGGCGGATTAAAAACCCCTGCTTTCACCGTAAACAAATATTCTACTTGATAATAAGCCTGCAAAAAAACACTTAGGATTCCATATTCTTTGCTTCCGGGCTTGGCAGCGCAACGCTCGGCAACTTCTTTCTGGAACATGCCCACTACTTCCGGCACTTTATGGCGGTTATCCAGCACTTTAAATAAAATCTGAGAAGAAATATTGTACGGGAAATTGCCGATGATGGAAAAAGTACCGGTAAAAACAGTATCAAAATCCATCTCCAAAAAATCTGCGTTCAATAATTTCTGACCTAATTGCGGATATTTTTTTTGCAAAAATTGGTAAGATTCTTCATCAATATCCACCAAAAAAACTTCCAGTTCGGGTTGCTGCAATAAAAAGTCGGATAAAATGCCCATTCCCGGGCCAACTTCCAGCACCTGTCCTTCCGTTTTTAAACTGTTTACAATTTTGGCGGCAATGTTTTTATCGGTTAAAAAATGTTGTCCTAAATGTTTTTTGGCTTTTACTAATTGCATTTGCTCCTTAAATTGATACAAAATACGTCATATTTGTGCTTTATTCGGCTTTTGAAGCTGTAAAGGTTTTATTTCTATTGATTTAATGGAACTCAAATGAGTGAAAAAATAAAAGTTGGGATCAGCATTGGCGATGTGAACGGCATTGGTATGGAAGTGATCATCAAAACATTGGCCGATCCGCTGATGATCAATTATTGCACGCCAATTGTTTACGGCAACACCAAAGTTGCTTCTTATAACCGTAAAAACCTCGGTTTGAACGATTTTAGTTTTAATGTGATTGCAGAACCCGATCAGGCAAATCCTAAAAAACCAAACCTGATCAATTGCTGGGAAGAAGATGTAAAAATTAATTTCGGCGAAGCCAACGAAATTGGCGGAAAGTATGCTTTTGTCTCTTTGGAAAGGGCAACCAACGATTTAATTGAAGGTAAAACTGATGCTTTGGTTACGGCACCCATCAACAAACACAACATCCAAAGTGAGCAATTCAACTTCCCCGGCCACACCGAATATTTGCAGGAACGCTGCGGTGCTGCAGATTCATTAATGTTTTTAGTGAGTGATGAAATGCGCGTTGGTGTGGTTACCGGCCATATTCCGGTCTCGCAAATCAGTGAGAAAATTACGGTGGCAAGCATTTTATCTAAGCTGAATTTGATGAACCAAAGTTTGAAGCAGGATTTCTGGATCCGAAAACCTCGAATTGCTGTTTTAGGATTGAACCCGCACGCTGGCGACAATGGTTTGATTGGAATTGAAGAACAGCTCACGATTATTCCGGCCATTGAGCACGCCAATGCAGCAGGAATCTTGGCTGCCGGCCCGTTTCCTGCCGATGGTTTTTTTGGAAACGGTACGTACAAAAACTTTGATGCCGTGCTGGCCATGTACCACGATCAGGGTTTGGTCCCTTTTAAAAATACGGTTTTTGATCTGGGTGTGAATTTTACGGCCGGTTTAAATAAAGTCCGTACTTCCCCGGATCATGGGACTGGCTATGGCATTGCCGGAAAAAACATGGCTTCGGCAACTTCCTTCCGGGAAGCCATGTTTACAGCAATCCATGTGGTCAAAAACCGGGCAGAATCCGCAGAACTGTTAGCAAACCCGCTTAAATTCAGCAAGTTTAGCCGCGACCGGGATTGACGAAATTATTTGTGGCACCCTTTTTACCATACTGTTTTTATCGGCATAAAAGAAGTATCGGCTGTTGAAACAGATTTGGTTTAAAACAAAACCAATAGCCGTGATGCTTCTTTTACCCTGCATTTTTCATTTAAAAAAACTATTTCTGATTGTGTAATTTTTCCTAAATTTGCGGGCTAATTATAGCTCGTTGAAAACGTTGAAATCATATTCGATTCCTTTTAAGGGGCTGAAACTTGGAAAGCACCAGTTTGAGTTTGAAATAACAGATTTATTTTTTGATGCGTTTGAATATTCACTGGTTAAAAAGGGAAAGTTGAACTGCAAAGTGGATCTGGAAAAACAGGAAACGATGATGCTGCTGAGTTTTGAGATCAACGGAATGGCAGATCGTTCCTGCGATCATTGCTTATCTGAGTTTCCGGAATCTGTTCATATCGACGAAAGACAAATTGTAAAATTTGGCGAAGCAGGACCGGAAGAAACAGATGACGAAATCCTGTTTCTGACACGGAACGATTTTGAGCTTGACCTGTCTGGCTTAATTTATGAATACATCAACCTGGCAATGCCATTGACCAGTATTTGCAAAGATGTGGGCAATACCCCTTTTTGTGACCAGGAAATGCTGGAAAAGTTGAAAAAACTTGCCGGAAACGAAGAGGATGAAGAAGATATTGACCCGGACCCGCGTTGGAACGTGTTAAAAAACATTAAATAATTTTAATATAAAATAAGTCATGCCACATCCAAAAAGAAAAATATCCAAATCTAGAAGAGATAAACGCCGTACTCATTACAAAGCGGAAGCACCAACTTTAACTACCTGCAAAATCACTGGTGCCGTACATTTGCCACACAGGGCTTATACCGTTGACGGCAACGTTTACTTCAACGGCAAATTATTGATCGAACGCGCAGCTGTAGTTTAGTTGATTTTCTGAAATGAAAATTGGCTTAGATATTATGGGCGGCGATTTCGCTCCTGAAGCAACCGTTTTAGGGGCAATGGTTAGCTATCAATTTTTATCGCTTGATCAAAAACTGGTTTTAATCGGGGATCAGAATATTGCCCTGAAAATCATCCGGGAGAATAACTTCGATGAAAACCTTTTTGATTACGTTCATACCACCGAAATCATCGGTATGGGCGAACATCCTACAAAAGCAATCGCACAAAAACCTAATTCGAGCATCGGTCTTGGTTTCTCTATGCTAAAAGAAGCTAAGCTGGATTCTTTCGCTTCTGCCGGAAACACGGGTGCTATGTTGGTTGGTGCTATGTTCAGCGTTAAAGCTATTACCGGTGTTATCCGCCCTGCTATCGTAGGTATAGTGCCTAAATTAAAAGGTGGCTGCGGCATTATACTTGATGTAGGCGCTAATGCTGATTGCAAGCCGGATATGTTGGCGCAATTTGGTATTTTGGGAAGCCTGATGGCCGAAGCGTTATATCATATTGAAAACCCTAAAGTTGGCCTGATCAATATTGGTGAAGAAAAAGAAAAAGGCAACCTCCTTAGCCAGGCAACTTATCCGCTAATGCAGGAAAATAAACAGTTTAACTTTGTAGGTAATGTGGAAGGCCGCGATCTTTTTACAGACCAAGCCGATGTTTTTGTATGTGATGGTTTCACCGGAAACGTTATATTGAAATTAGCCGAAAATTTTTATGACGTAACCATTAAAAAAGGAATGCGTGATGAATTTTTCGACCGTTTTAATTATGAACAATACGGTGGAAGCCCAATTTTAGGTGTTAATGCCCCAGTAATCATTGGCCACGGGATCTCTAACCCGGAGGCTATCAAAAGCATGGTCATGCTTTCCAGAAACACAGTTCAATCCGGTCTGATTGATAAGATCAAACAAGCTTTCCTTTAAAACTATATATGGATAAAATTTACGCCGCAATCACTGCTGTAAATGGTTATGTGCCTGACTATGTGCTGACGAACCATGAACTGGAGAAGATGGTGGACACCAATAACGAATGGATCCTCAGCAGGACAGGCATCAGCGAACGTCGGATTTTAAAAGGCGAAGGTTTGGGTGTTTCTGATCTCGCGGTTCCTGCAATTAAGGGTTTGCTCGAAAAACGCGGCATCGGTGCAGAAGAAATTGATTTGCTTATCCTTTGTACAACTACACCTGATATGCCTTTTCCGGCAACAGCCAATATTATCACTGCAAAAGTTGGTGCCGCAAAAGCCTGGGGGTTTGATTTGCAAGCTGCTTGTTCGGGTTTTTTATATGGCTTAACAGTTGGTGCACAGTTTATAGAAAGCGGGATGCACCAAAAAGTGCTGGTAGTGGCCGGTGATAAAATGTCGTCTATTATAGATTATCAGGACCGTGCAACCTGCATCATTTTTGGTGATGGCTGCGGCGCGGTATTGCTGGAACCAAACCTGGAAGGATATGGCTTGATCGATGCCAATCTGCACAGCGATGGCAACGGGATTGTTCATCTCCACCAAAAAGCGGGCGGTTCTGTAAAGCCTACCAGCTATGAAACAATTGATGCCAGGGAACATTATGTTTATCAGGAAGGAAAAGCTGTGTTTAAATTTGCGGTAACCAACATGGCCGAAGCTGCTGCCGAAATTATGGAACGCAACAACCTAACCGCAGAAACGGTAGATTGGCTGGTTCCGCACCAGGCCAACAAACGAATAATTGATGCCACAGCCCAGCGCATGGGCGTTAGAGCAGAAAAAGTAATGGTAAATATCGAACGGTACGGCAATACCACCAATGGCACCATTCCTTTGTGTTTATGGGAATGGGAAAGCAAACTCAAAAAAGGTGATAACTTAGTTTTGGCTGCTTTTGGCGGAGGCTTTACATGGGGTTCCGCTTATCTCAAATGGGCATACTGATTTTATCCCTGTTTTTTGTTATTAAATGATAAATTAGCCTGCCAATTACAAATCACCCAAATAAATTAAACGAAACAACCAGCATGGACATGGATATTAAACAAATTCAGGATTTAATCCGATTCGTCTCTAAATCAGGGGTTAATGAGGTTTCTATTGAACAGCAGGACTTCAAAATCACCATCAAAACCAATCAGCCGCAAACTGCTGTTGTTACTACCACAGTGCCTGCTGCAACGGCAGAAACTACAGTAGTCCCATCCATTACAGTTACCACTCCGGTGATTACGGCGGTACCAGTGGAAGATACTTCCAAATACATCACCGTAAAATCGCCGATGATTGGCACTTTTTACCGTTCCGCCTCTCCGGAGAAACCACTTTTTGTAAATGTTGGCGACGAGATCAAAACGGGCGATGTGCTTTGCATTATTGAAGCTATGAAATTGTTTAATGAAATAGAATCAGAAGTATCGGGGCGCGTTGTTAAAGTTTTGACAGATAATGCTTCACCGGTTGAGTACGACCAGCCTTTGTTTTTAGTAGATCCGGCTTAAACATTGTATACTGTTTTTATCGGTATAAAATTTTGTTTACCCCGGCCGTTTATTTCAAATTAAATTTAACAATGTTCAAAAAGATATTGATTGCCAACCGCGGCGAAATTGCACTGCGCATTATCCGGACCTGCAAAGAAATGGGGATAAAAACAGTAGCGGTTTATTCAACTGCGGACCGCGATAGCCTGCACGTACGTTTTGCGGATGAAGCAGTTTGCATCGGCCCTCCTGCCAGCAAAGATTCTTACCTTAATATTCCGAATATCATTTCTGCAGCAGAACTGACTAATGCGGATGCCATCCATCCGGGTTACGGTTTTCTGTCTGAAAATGCCAGGTTTTCTGCTATCTGTGCAGAATACAGCATTAAATTTATCGGTGCAACGGCAGACCAGATTGATGCCATGGGCGATAAAGCATCGGCAAAAGACACCATGAAAAAAGCTGGCGTACCTACAATTCCGGGTTCCGAAGGTTTGTTGACCGATGTAAAACAAGGCATTCAGGTAGCCAACAAAATTGGTTATCCGATCATATTGAAAGCAACTGCCGGTGGCGGCGGCCGTGGGATGCGTATCGTTTGGAAAGATGCCGCATTTGAAGCCGCCTGGGATTCGGCCCGGGCAGAAGCCGGGGCAGCTTTTGGAAACGACGGTATTTACCTCGAAAAATATGTAGAAGACCCGCGCCATATTGAGATCCAGGTCATCGGAGACCAATTTGGCAAAGTTTGTCATCTGTCTGAACGCGATTGCTCGATCCAGCGCCGCCATCAAAAGTTGGTGGAAGAGTCCCCTTCCCCGTTTATGACTGAAAAACTGCGCCGTAAAATGGGCGAAGCCGCTATAAAAGGTGCAAAAGCAGTACGATATGAAGGTGCAGGAACGGTAGAATTTTTGGTGGATAAAAACCATGATTTCTACTTTATGGAGATGAACACCCGGATCCAGGTTGAGCATCCTGTTACAGAAGAAGTGATCAACTTTGACTTAATAAAAGAACAAATAAAAGTAGCAGTAGGCATTCCGATCTCCGGAAAAAACTACGAACCAACGATGCACGCGATCGAATGCCGCATCAACGCAGAAGATCCGCTGAACAATTTTCGTCCCTCACCCGGAAAAATCACCAATTTCCATTCGCCGGGCGGCCACGGTGTTCGGGTGGATACGCATGTTTATTCCGGTTACGTCATTCCGCCAAACTATGATTCTATGATTGCAAAACTAATTTGTGTGGCACAAACCCGCGAAGAAGCATTAAATACAATGCAGCGTGCCTTGAGTGAATTTGTGATCGAAGGTGTAAAAACCACTATCCCTTTCCACATGAAGTTGTTACAAGATCCAAACTTTAGGGCTGGTAACTTTACCACTAAGTTTATGGAAACTTTTGAATATACCGAAGACTAAAAACTGATTATAAATTTAAACGTAAATACCATTCTACAATCTCACCGGAATGGTATTTTTGTTTCTACTGAATTATGAGCGATCTTAAAGATAATAAACTGTTTAAAGCACTAAAAGAGAAAGGCACCAACCTGGAAGCCGAAATGTCTTTCTTCGATCATTTGGATATACTCCGCAAACATTTGATCCGCTCGGCTATTGCCATCATACTTTTTACCGGCTTAGCCTTTTATTACTACGATTTTATTTTTGACACCATCATTATGGGCCCCAGCAAGCCCACTTTCTGGACGTACAGAATGCTTTGCCATATTGGCGATTTATTGCATCGACCCGGATTTTGTGTTGATAAAATAAACATCCAACTGATCAATACCGAAATGGCCGGTCAGTTTACGCTGCAGATCAACTCGTCTTTCCTGATCGGTATTACTTTAGGCTTTCCCTACATGCTGTATGAAGTTTGGCTTTTTATAAAGCCAGCCTTGCATGACAAAGAACGGAAATCGGCCAGCGGATTTGTATTTTACGCTTCGATGCTGTTTTTACTGGGTGTTTTATTTGGTTATTATGTCATCACCCCCGAGTCGATCAGCTTCTTATCCAGCTACAACGTGAGTTCGCTCATCCATAATTTGTTTACTATTGATTCGTATATTTCATCGGTAGCCACTTTAACTTTGGCAACAGGGATCGTATTTGAACTGCCGATACTGATTTATATCCTGGCTAATCTGGGTATTTTGACGGCGAAATTTATGAAAGAAACTCGTCGTTACGCCATTATCATCATCCTGATCATAGCAGCTATCGTAACGCCAACTCCAGATATGCTGACCATGACGGTCGTGAGTATTCCATTGTTTTTATTGTACGAAGTAAGTATTGTGGTAGCCGGAGTGGTAGAACGCCGCCGGAACAAAAAGCACGATGATTTGATGGCTTCCTGATATTTAGATTGATGCTGTTGAAAATAGCTGTTTGCTGTATATCAATTTTATATCGATAAAAGAAGTATAGAAACTATAGCTAAGTTTTTAAATGCCAAATACTTTACTAAGAACCTGACGATGAAAAAATCAATATTGCGCTTATTTTCTGCTGCGTTGATTACCTGTGCAGAAGCACAAAAACCAGACCCGGTCCAACAAAAATATGCAGCTTATATTACTGCTGCCGATGCTAAAAAGCATTTAAGCATTCTGGCCTCCGATGCTTTTGAAGGACGCGAAACAGGCAAACCAGGCGCAGAAAAAGCAGCCAATTATATTGCAGGCGAATTTAAAAAGTTGGGGTTGCAAGCTCCTGTAAGCGGTTCTTATTTTTTGGATATTCCTTTGGAAGAAAAAACTGTAAAGGTAGATCAGTTTAAAGTTAATGGATCCAATTTTAATTACGGAAAAGATCTTTATATCACCGGCCAAATTTCGTCTAACATGGCCATTGTTAGCAAAAACATTATTTTTATCGGATATGGCATCAGCAGCGAGCACTACGATGACCTGGAAAACTTTGATCTTACAGGTAAAATAGTTTTGTTGATCAACAAAGGTGAGCCAATGAAAAACGGGGTTTCGGCTGTTACACAAAACAGTACAGCTTCTGATTGGAGCACTAACAGAAACAAACGTTTGCAATATATCATTAGCAAAAATCCAACGTTAATCCTATCTGTAGATCCAGATTTAGAAGCATCATTGCAACGTATGGCAAAAATGGGTTTCAATTTAAATGCAGGTAGGATTGGTATTAAAAAAAATCCAGAATCTGAAGTAGAAACTAAAGCACCTGTCATCAGCATTACAACTGCCGTTGCCGATGCGCTATTAAAAAGCAGTGGCAAAACATTAGATGTATTAAAAACAGCTATTGATCAAAGCGGAAAACCACAATCACAAACCTTGAAAACTGATCTTTCGGTAATCATTAATCAACAAAATAAAGATGTAAAAGCAGTAGATGTTTTAGGTTATCTGCCGGGAACGGACTTAAAAGATGAAGTGCTGGTTTTTTCTGCACATTACGACCATATCGGATTAACCACCAGCGGAACAGATAAAGTAAACAATGGTGCAGACGATGACGGTTCGGGCACAACCGGAATCCTTGAAATTGCACGTGCTTTTACTGAAGCCAAAAAAGCCGGCCACGGCCCGCGCAGAAGTATTTTATTTTTGGGAAATGTAGGTGAAGAAAAAGGTTTGCTTGGATCAGAATATTATACCGATCATCCGGTTTTCCCGCTGGAAAAAACGATTACGGATTTAAATATTGACATGATCGGCCGTGTGGGGGAAGAATACAAGAACAAAGCGGATTCGGCTAATTATATTTATGTGGTCGGTTCCAGCAAGTTAAGCACTACGCTGCACAACATCAGCGAAAAAGCCAATCAAACTTATAGCAAGCTGGATTTGGATTATAAATACGATGATCCGAAAGATCCGAACCGCTTTTACTATCGCTCCGATCATTACAATTTTGCGAAACATGGCGTTCCGATTATTTTTTACTTTAACGGTGTGCACGAAGATTATCACAAGCCGGGAGATGAAGTAAGCAAAATCAACTTTACGGCATTGGCAAAAAGGGCGCAATTGGTTTTTTATACCGGTTGGGAACTGGCTAACCGTGATAAACGCCCGTTGGTGGATGTGAAAAGTGATATGCCGGATAGCCAGTAAATAGCGGATGCTTCTTTTATCATATAAAAATAAGTGTAGGATTTTAGTCCAAAAGTTGGTTAAGTCCGAAAGCTGGGATCCATGTTTTAAGTTCGGTTTTACTTTCCGGCTTTTGACCTTTCAGACTTTATAACAATGCTTCTTTTATCACCTAAAAATCAGTAAACACAACGTAGCAGGAAAACTGGCGTTAAAAGCTAAAACCTTAATTTTACAGTATGACCAAAACTGCCGAAGATTTTATTGCCAATGCTGAAGTTAAAGCTTTTGATTTAAAACACCGCGGCATTATCAACTATAACATTGGTAAATATGATGCTGCGGTTGCCCGCGGAATTACCCGTTTGGCCAACCTGGAAAATTCAAAACGCAAAGCGCACGTGATCAAATGGAAAACGATGGAAAACTTAGACAAGCTTTTGCCTGAGTTTGAAGCCAATTTTCAACGCCGCGGCGGAAAAGTAATTTGGGCAAATGATGCAGAAGAAGCGAACAAAGAAATCCTGAACATCATCCAAAAAGCAGGTGCAAAAACAGTAGTGAAATCCAAATCAATGGTGACGGAAGAAATTCACTTAAATGAATTCCTCACCCAAAACCATATTGAAAGTTTAGAAACAGATTTGGGTGAATACATTGTACAATTGCTTGGCCAGAAACCGTATCACATTGTTACGCCGGCCATGCATTTATCTAAAGAAGATATTGCCAGGCTTTTTAACGAACACTTTGGTACGCCAATCGATGCTACGCCGGAACAGTTGACCATGAAGGCACGTGAACTGCTTCGTACCAAATATGTTCATGCTGATGTTGGCATCACCGGCGCAAACTTTTTAATTGCGGATTCTGGCAGCATTGCCATTACCGAAAATGAAGGCAATGCACGGTTATGCACTACTTTCCCAAAAATCCATATTGCCATTGTTGGGATTGAAAAGATGATCCCTTCCATTGCTGACCTTGATTTGTTCTGGCCTTTGCTTTCTACCCATGGAACCGGACAAAATCTGACAGTTTATAATTCGATACTGAGTGGCCCGCGGAAAACAAACGAAACCGACGGGCCTGAAGAAATGTATGTGATTTTGCTGGATAATGGCCGCACCAATTTATTGGCACAAAAAGACCAGCGCCAAGCTTTATATTGCATCCGCTGTGGTGCTTGCTTAAATGCTTGTCCGGTTTATAAAAATATCGGCGGCCATACTTACGAAACCACTTACAGTGGCCCAATCGGTTCCATCATCACGCCGCACATGCAAGGTATGGAAGATTTTAAACATTTAAGTTATGCTTCAAGTTTGTGCGGCAAATGTTCTGAAGTTTGCCCGGTAAAAATTGATCTGCATAAATTATTGCTGCTGAACCGGCGCGATTCAGTTAAACAAAACCTAAATCCGGTAAAAGAACGTTGGGGCTGGGCTTTGTGGAAAAAAGGGATTTTGAGCAGGGGATTAACCGATTACTTTGGCGGAAAGAGTAAGAGTTCTTTCCTAAAATTTTTCTTTAAAAACACTTGGGGACATTTTAGAGAGATGCCGGAAGTAGCACCGAAATCTTTCAGCCAGCAATGGCAGGAAAAAAATAAAGAGTAGAATAGTTGATAGCTCATTGTTTATAGCTATGATCCATGAACAATGAGCTATCAACATAAAAAAAAATAGAAACTTAAATGCGAAAAATTACGCTGAACATTGCCACCAGCTTAGATGGTTATATTGAAGGGCCGCAGGGCGAAATTGACTGGTGTTTAAACGATCAGGATTATGGTTTGCCTGAGTTTTCGGAAGATACCGATACTTTGTTTATGGGCAGAAAAAGTTACGAACTGATTGCCCAGGTTGGTTTAGGTTTTTTTGAGGATAAAAGCCTGTATGTTTTTTCTGACACGCTTTTGCCGGAAGAACATTTTGGCATCAGGATTATCCGTAAAGCTGATTTTGTAGATTTTGTGCAGAATTTCCGGCAGCAGGAAGGCAAAAATATCTGGTTTTTTGGCGGCGCTGATTTGCTTGCTTCTTTTATGGCAGAAAATTTGGTGGACGAATTTTTGATTTCCGTGCATCCCTTAATTTTGGGCGGAGGAAAATTTTTATTTGAAAACGTAAAAGATAAAGTTGATCTGATGCTGATCAACCATCAATCTTATTCCAGCGGATTGGTGCAGTTGCGGTATATTATTCCGCCCAAATTTGATTTGAGTATGCTGGATATGTAAGTTAATCGTTTGCAATTACCAACTCCACCTCCGCAACCGGATTAAACAAATAAACACGGTTCGTATTTACTTCAACACAACGATAACGCTTTCTTAATCTTTCTTCCCTACGGAAAACCCTTCCGTCTTTCCACTTAAACAAACCATTTGGGGGAATTTTTTCCACGGAAATCACCGATGCTTCTTTTACATCATATTTTTTGAGTGCCCGAAATAAAGTAAGGTCAGAACAACTGGAAGCAGCAGGATTATCCAAATAATTTTGAATAACTTGTTTAATATCTGCAGGAAAAATCTCCAGCTCAAAAAATGGTTTCATCATCCGCTTAAAGTTGCTTTTCCATTCTGCGCCGTGCGGTTTTACTTTATGCTGATGCTGGTTCCAGGTGTATAAATGTGCAAATTCATGGACAGTTGTCACCAAAAAAGAGTAAATATTCAGGTCGAAATTAACTGAAATCCGATGTCCTTTTCCAGCAAAGGGCGAACGGTAATCACCAAATTTGGTCCCGCGGTTGCGGGAAACTTTAAACTCGCATTGAAAATAATCGATCCATTTGGCAATTACCGGCGCGGCTGCTTCAGGCATGTAATTCTTTAGAATTTCCTTTTTATCCACGCCGTAATTTAACGCTTATTTTAATAGGTGAAATGTAATAAAACTTGCCGCATAAGCCAGTACCGTCATGTAAGCAAATTGGATAACCGGCCATTTCCATTCTTTGGTTTCGCGATAAACTACGGCAACCGTACTGGCGCACTGCATGGCAAAGGCATAAAACATCATCAACGACATGGCAACAGCAAAAGTAAATACAGGCAAACCTGTTTCCGGGTTACGGGCATGTTTCATCTTGTCCATTACCGAATCTAATTTATCGGTATTGCCATCAACGCTGTACATCGTAGCCATTGTCCCAACAAAAACTTCCCTTGCAGCAACAGAAGTAATTAAAGCGATACCGATCTTCCAATCGAAACCCAAAGGGCGAATGGCCGGCTCGATGGCATGTCCTAAAATACCGGCGTAAGAATTTTCGAGTTTGTCGGTTGCTTTCAATCGTGCCAATTCATCTGCTGATTTTTGTGCCGTAAAAGAAGCATTGCTATACTTTTGATCAATCTGCTCCATCCGTTTTCCAGGTCCGTAAGATGCCATCACCCATAAAATGATAGAAACGGCTATAATTACTTTTCCAGCCTGGACCACAAAAGTTTTTGACCTTTCAAACATCGTTAACCCAACATTTTTCCAGCGCGGCATGCGGTAAACGGGTAATTCCATAATAAAATAACCACGTTCCCGGCTTTTTAAAATCAGCTTAAAAACAAAAGCCACTACCACGGCCGAAACTACGCTGAACAAGTACATTGCCATCATAGCCAAACCTTGCATGTTGAACAGCCACCAAACATTTCGATTTGGCACAACCAGCGAAATAAGTAACGTATAAACCGGCAACCGTGCAGAACAGGTAATCAGCGGCGTAACCATAATGGTAATCATACGGTCTTTCCAGTTTTCGATGGTGCGCGTACTCATGATGGAAGGCACGGCGCATGCAAAACCGCCAATCAGCGGCACAACCGATTTTCCGTTTAAACCAACTTTTCGCATAATGCGGTCCATCATAAACGTTACGCGCGACATGTAACCGGTATCTTCCAAAATGGAAATAAAGGCGAACAGAATGGCAATTTGAGGGATAAAAACCAGCACGCCGCTTAACCCGGCAATTACGCCATCCAGCAGCAAACTGGTGAGCGGCCCGGCGGGAAGTAAAGTGTGGAGTGATGAAGTCAGCCAGGTAAACAAACTTTCAATCAGCAGCATCGGGTAAACAGACCAGGAAAATATAGCCTGGAAAATGAACATTAGGATGGCGAAGAAGATAACAAAACCGAATATTTTATGCGTGAGAACTTTATCAATTTTGTTGCTGTAGCTTTCTTCCTGTGCGAAATCATCTTTGCGGGTAACAACATCAAACAGCACATCATTGATAAAATTATAGCGGACAATGGTTTCTGTAGCCTGTGATTTTTGTGAGTGAAAAGCGTGTTCTTCCTCCAGTGTTTCAATCCTATCGCTTTGCTTTGGTGATAGAAACTGAAGGTGTTCGTGCTGATGCGCCAACTGCAAGGCAAAATAATTATTATCAACCTGGATTTCCTCACGGATGCTGCTGATTAATTCCGGCGCTAATTGTTTTATATCGATGGTGTCTTCCTGCAAAGCAAAACGGTTGGCATAACCAATTGCTTCTTTTAAGGCAGTAATCCCTTCGGCTTTACGTGCAGAAATCGGAACAACCGGAACGCCCAACTTTTTTGAAAGGAGGTTAATGTTGATGTTCAAACCTGATTTATTGGCCAGATCCATCATATTTAAAGCCAGGATAACCGGAATTTTCAGATCGGCAACCTGCGTGTAAAGCAGTAGATTTCGTTTTAAATTGGAAGCATCCAGGATAACGATAACGAGATCCGGATGATGTGGATTGGAACGATCGGCCAGAACAGAGAAAACGATAGACTCGTCCTTACTTTTAGGATACAAACTGTAGGTTCCGGGAAGATCGATGATTTCAGCACGGCGTTCATCGTTTAATAAACAAAAACCGGTTTTTTTATCAACGGTAACACCAGGAAAGTTACCGACTTTTTGGTTCATACCAGTCAGCACATTAAAAAGTGTTGATTTACCGGTGTTTGGGTTTCCTACTAAAGCAACTTTTAAATCAGCCTTCAACGCAAATTATTGTAATATAATGGTAAATGCTTCTCGTTTGCGCAGACTCAACTGGTAACCGGAAACGTTAATGGCGATAGGGTCTCCCAACGGGGCAATGCGCTGAATGCTGATTTCCTCACCCGGCAAACAGCCCATTTCCATCAGCTTGACAGACATTTCAAGGTCTGTGAATTCTTTAATGATACCTTTTTTGCCTATTTCCAGTTGTGAAAGCCTCATGAATACAAATTATACGGTAAAGCTAAACCTTATTTAAATTAAATCCAAATAACATTTAATGATTTTATACCGGTAAAAGGAGCATGCTCCTTTTACCGGTATAAAATAAGGACCAGGAATAAAAATAGTTGCTTAGAAATTATTTCTGCTGATAAGAATTATACCTGAAATGCGGGCAGTTGCATTTTTTTTGGAACAGGCCGCATGAGGAAAGCATGATCGAAGCTACAAAAGCAGCTATCATAAAACGGTTATTTATTTTGAGATTGTATGGCATGTGTAGTAACTAAAACGCTGAATATACCCATTGATGAACCTAAAACATCGCAAAAAAGGTCATTCCATTCTGCACTGCGGTAAGTAAATACTTTCCATTGTAAAATTTCTATTGCTCCCCCAAACAAAAACATGATTACAAGTATGATCACCAACATAGAAGCAGTGAACCTGATATGTCCTTGTTTACGGATCAGCCCATAAAAAGTAAGCACAGTCAGCACAAAAAACAAACCTGTATGGGTAAGCTTATCAAACCCCTTAAAAAACATGGGCGATTCGCCTGCTTTACCTAATGAAACTGAGCAGATAAATAAAATAAACAAAGCCCATAATAAGGTTAAGCTTTGGTTTTTTAATAGCTTTTGCATTAGGCCCCCACCAAAGCTTTATAATCTTCCATAGATAAAAGCCCATCTAGTTCTTTAGCATCTGTAATGTTAATTTTGACCATCCAGCCTTCGCCAAAAGGATCAGAATTAACCAGTTCCGGTTTGGTATCCAGCAAGGTGTTCATTTCCAAAACTTCTCCGCTAACCGGCATGAACAAGTCAGAAACTGTTTTTACTGCTTCTACCGTACCAAATATGGCTTCTTTAGACACCCGCTCGCCTATAGTATTGATGTCGATATAAACAATGTCGCCCAATTCATGCTGTGCAAAATTTGTAATGCCGATGGTAGCTGTATCGCCCTCTACCTTAACCCACTCATGATCTTTGGTGTATTTTAACTCGGAAGGAAAATTCATGTTCTTGATTTTTTCCTCAAAAATAGTTAAAAACACGTTTAGAAACCGAACAGTTAAAGTTTTAAAAATAAATAATTTTTGGAAAAAATGATGGACACTGTTTTTATGCCCATAAAAACAGTGTCGGCCTAACATGACCTTAATTTATGAAAATCAGTTCTTTAACTTGGTTTAACCTGTTGAAACGCTCAGTCATGTTTGTAAAAAAGCCCGTACAATGTCATCAATTACACAAAAACTAAAACTTTTAAATTTCACAACAGTTATTTAATGCAGTATTAATAATAAAAACTACTACTATGAAAAAGATTACATTAACGGCATTAACACTGATTGGGTTGGTTTTTTCTGCAAAAGCACAGATTCAAAAAGGTAATGTTTTAATCGGCAGCGATTTGGCAAACCTGCAATTAGGCTTAAGCAAGCCAACTAGTTTTACTGGTACTATTACACCAAAAGCAGCATGGTTTATCCAGGACAACGTTGCTTTGGGTGCATACGGAACTTTTGGGATTGCAACGCTGAAAGGAAATGGTTCTAACATTACCTATGGAATTGGTGCATTAGGACGGATCTACAGCGGTGCCGGAACAGAAATTGTTAAGCATGGCCGCTTTTTTGGTGAAGCAAATATCGGTATTGAAGGTCAAAATTACTCAGCGACAGGTGGTTCAACCAACGGTTTAGGTTTTGGCGTTGGCCCTGGTTTTGCTTATTTTATTACGCCAAGTATTGGTTTGGAAACTTTGCTTAAGTACAATGGTATTGTTGGTTTTGGTAGCAGCCCGTATGCTAACAACGTTAGTTTAAACTTTGGTTTTCAGGTTTATTTGCCTGGAAGAGCTACAGCAGCTAAAGTTATAAGGGATGTAAAATAGTTTATTCAGCCCTTAAAAAGCCTGTTCGCAATAATTTACGAACAGGCTTTTTTTATACTTGTAAAAAAACAACAATGTAATTTTAAAGTACGCAATTTTACTTATACCGATTAAAATCTTTTAAAGCATTCAATACATTTTAATACTTCTTTTATCACCCTAAAAGCATTAAGCTTGTATAGTACACACCAATTTTATAGTGCTAAAAGAAGCATGTTTACTGGAACAATAGTTTTAAATTAACACCAAAATTAGTAAAAGCTGTATTGAAAGACTGAGAAGTATAAGGTTTGGTAATGTTGGAATCGTAAAACAACTGCATGTTAAACCGCTGGTTGATCACATAATTGATCGAAGGACGAATAGTGATGTTTTTTGCACCGGATGAAATATCAGCTTCCTGCACATCCGGCCGGTAGATAACCGTTTTGTTATCGGTCAGGGCAAAATCAAACTTAAAAGTCATATCATTCTTCAGTTGTAAATTACTGAACAAACCGAAAGGAAAACGAAAGTTGGTGGTATGATAGCCAAAACCGAATACAATGTTGCTCTCATTCTGCTGCGTCAACTGGCTGTTCAATAAGCTTAAACTCAGTGCCCTGCTTTTGCGGTATTCAAAATGTGTGGTAACGCTGTTTTTGAACCGTGCATCCAATCCCAGCAGAGGCACAAATTGTTCAAAAATCGTGATCTGCGCATATTGGTACAATGGTAGGAAATCATTGTTGGCATCGCGTACATTCACCGCACCGTTTGCTTCCGAATAGCGCAGCAACGTATTGAACCCGTTTACATTATAAGCAGAACGGTAACCATGGCTTAAATCAAAAGAATCAAAATACTCTGCTAAAAAAGGTATCTTACTTAAACCATTATACCGGATATCCCAATTTGGGACCGGGATTTTTGGAAATCCGCCTACACCAACGCTGCTTGCATCCTTACCGGAATAGGCTGCTAAAAATGCCGGCACCAGCACTTCCTGGTCGCTGGCACTGTACCCATCAACAAAACCATTGGCCATAGAATGGGTTGAATTAGGATTTGTTGCCCCTAATCTTTGTGAAACCGTAGCCCTGTTATCCAAAAATTTTTGAAAAACGGAGGAAGTATTGTTGATACCCGAAGATTTGGAAAAAGCAGTTGGCAGCGTAAAATAAGAAATGCTGTAATCGCCGGAAGTGATTGGGCTCAAGTTTTCAATTTGATTGGTCAAAGCCGAATATTTGAAGTTGGTTTGATAGTTCAGGTTTCGGGTACGGAAAGCAGTTAGTTCGATCCGCAGATCCGGAAAAGGCTCTAATACGCCGCGCAGGTGCATATCTTCATTCAAAGTTTTAGTAAACAACTGGTTTTGCAGCGTATCCGTGCTGATCCAGCCATTTGCCAATGCCCTGCTGCGGATATCAGCCTGGCTGCCCAGTAAAAACCCAATGCCGGGCGCATTATAATTGAGGTCTTCTCCAAAAAATTTGGTTTTGGGCAAATAGCCCGGCAAAAATGTACCTTCCGTGCGGGTATAAGTTCCGCTTACGTTTTTTACACTGGTTAAAATATGCAGCAACAAATTGCTAAATCCGCCTTTTTCGGCTTCATTTGCTTTACGTAAAATGGGGAATTTATTGTATAAACCTGCAAAATTCAGTGTTGGGTTAAGCTGTATGGTACGGGAATTCTGGATGGTATTGCCCACGTTAAATGCAGGATTATCCAAAGAAAACAAAGCTTGCGAGTTCCAGTTGAACTGAGTGCTGTAACGAACGGTCATGTTCGTCCAATCAAAACCAGGGATTTTATTGATCGGTGTGGTATAATTGAAGTTGATAGTGTGCGTATAATTGACGGTACGGCCCAACTTTTTCAGGTTGTTCCACAGCGTATCTTGTTTCAAACCGTTGATCCGTCCGGCTGGTTCATCAATGATGCCCAGGTTGGTCGCATCAAAATCCATCTGCAAAGATTTCGTCAGGTTCCATCCGATGCCATAAACACGGGTGATCAAAAAGTTCTTACTAAAAGTAGTAGGTATCGCGATAAAATTTTCCGGGTCGTTGTTCCGCAAAGTATTTTCAGAATAAAAACGGTTCAGGTTGATGCTGAAGTTCAACCGGGAAGGCAAAATACTGAAGTTAATATCCTGAAATAATTTCAGCATATTGTTTTTGATCACTTTTTGAAAAGGACTGTAAAATTTTGGCTGATTGTTGTAGATGTAGTTCAAACCAACCACATAATTTTTTTGGAAAGCATTTTCGGTAATAAAATCATGGTGCTCATATTGCGTATAAATATACGTTGCGCTTAAGTTTTCTACGTCCCAGAGATGATTTTTTGCTTTCGGGTCTGTTTTTACTTTGCGGATATTGGTCAGGTTGATGCTTTTTCTAACGGTATAATCTTCGGATACATTGATAATAGAATCTTTTTTAGCTTTTGAAACCTGGGCAAGTTCTTGTTTTAGTTCGATATCGGGTGAGGCCGGATCGTATTTTGGGGTGATAACCTGATTGGAATAATTAACATAAACCGGAATTTTAACCCCTGATTTTGTCGGGAAAAACTTGCCCAGTTCCATATTGGCAGACATGTCTATAGATTGCCTGTCGCTCAAACTCCGGTCGTTAATCCTGGAATCCAGCGTACCAAAACCAATCGTACTTTTACTGCCCGAAATACTGACGTCGGCTAAATCAGCCAATTTAGCATTGAAGCGTCCGGTTGCTGCCCATCCGCCCTGCTCGTTAAAACCAGTCAGCCTTAATTCATTAAACCAAACAATTGCTGATTTATCCAGCCCGTCATCTTTCCCCGGCAAGGAGTTTCCTTTATACGGATTGCGTACGCCCAGCATGATTGTTCTCAGCCTGCTCAAATCCGGTTGTCCTTTTATGGTTACCCGGTTCGTTCCGTCTGTAAAAGTATAAGGTAGATTCAAAGGCCAGGGTGCCCCATTTAACAGTGCATTATTGCGTGCTGTTTTTGCACGCGTCAATATGGACAGTTGCAAAGCCAGCCGATTGGCTACCGGCCAAATGCCATCTGCATCCCGTGTACCGGGTGGCGTAACCTGCAAAGGGATTTCGTATTCATAATAATTGTCTATGTAATCAACACCCAAACGGATAAAAGCACTTACATCTCCGTTTTGCAGTTGCGTTCCTTCTGCATGGACAAACATTTCCAGCTCTTTGTACTGGCGCAGATCATTGTAAAAAGTTTTGAAAGTAGCTTTGGAGTAGCCGTCGCGCAGGTTTGTAACCGTGGTTTGCAAAGCCTGCTCGTTCAATTGTGTATTGGTGGTATAGTTGTTGAAATCGCGCTGTCGGGTAATGCCCGGTGGCACAACATAAGGTATCGGCGTGCGGTTTCCGTTTTCTTCAATGTTAACAGTAGAAACATCGATGGTGGAATTATCCAGCGAAGGGTTTACAATAGCCGGATCTGCAATGATATTAGTGGTGCTGTTTTCAGTGTTGAAGGCACGCCATTCCCCGCGGATCAGTTGCAGCCGGGCAAAACGCAATACAGAAGTATCGGCAAAGTTGGTCATGAACATCCGGATAAAACGAATGGCTTTGAAATCCGCAATGTTACCTACTTTAGACTGATAACTTTTGATAGGTACGCGAAACTGATACCAGGTAACAGCTTGTGTAGTTCCGTTGGCCAATTTTACTTGCGACGTTACTTTATCAGCAATAAAATTTTGCCCGACAATCATATTCTGCGGACGGATAGAAACTTTGTACTGAAAATATTCATCCGCCTGGCTCATGTTGTTATCCCGGTTCACGTCCTCTCCATCAGGCAGGGAAGTGGAAGCCGAATTATCCAAACCTAACTGCGCCTTGGATTGCTCTGTGGTTTTGGAGTTGCCTTCTGTACCATTGTACTGGCTGTAACGGCGCAAAATCCCGGCATTGGCTTCGTCATATTGTGGACCCCGGAAATACAAGTAATCATCAGAAGACGGATCATTATTGATTTGTGAATAAGCCGTCGAACTCAAAGTTGTACGAATTTGCTGGATAAAAGGAGCATACTTCTGGCGCTCATCCGTGTTGGCCAAGCCGTCCAAACCCACATCCTGCAAAGCCCTGGCATTGGGGTCATTATCAAAAGACTGTACCACGGGCTGCAACTTTGGTATCCTGCCCCAAACCGTTTCATCCACTTTAGATACATCACCATCTGCAGGCAAACCATTTTCCAGGCTTTTACGCCCGTCTTTCAAAATATCTTCAGAAATACTTCCTAGGTTGAAATACAAATCACCTCCTGCAGAAGCAGGTTTGTAAATAAAAGGGTCAAGCATCCAGAACTCGATATACTGTACATTCAAGGACTCAAAATCATTGCTGTCCATCCTGCGGAAAATTCCGCCCCACCTGTTTTGCGGGTTCTGCAAAGTTCCGTCCTGATTGATGCCAGTGGTAGAAAAGTTGTAAGGGCCGCGGACTTTAGGATAAAAAGCCAGGTCCAAAGTCGGCAAACTTAAAGGCTGGCCGGTGATGCTTTGTTTATAAGGGAAAACTTCCTGCTCCAAAACTTCCCGCACATAATGGTTCGACAATTCATTCCTGGAATCCGGCAATTGCGGTGCTAAGGAATTGCTCCGGTTGTAAAAAATTGGGTCGATATTATAAAAAGCCAATCGTGCGCGGTTGTAGCCATAAGAAAGGTCATTGTCTAACTGTGCTTCCGGAAAAAGCTGCGGCGTACCCGACAACTGCCAGTTCACAGCACTTTTTATGTCGATCAAAGAACTGCTGTTTTCAAAATCATCCAGATAAGAGGTGCCGTCTTTAGTACCGGCAAAATTGAGTGCAGCCGGATGACCGGGCAGCAACTGCGCAAATTCTCCACTGAAATTAACCGAAGAAGGTGCTTTGGTGGAGATGAAGGGCAGCTTATCCACCAACCTAGTCAGTAACCGGGAAGAAGAGCTGTAAGTTCCGTCGAAACCATAAATAGTATTGGATATGGATTCATCACCAATACTTACTTTCTGCGTAATCGGCTGCTCGGTCAAGTGCATCACCGTAGCACCGAGGTTGAGCTTGTTGCTCATTTTATAATCAAACCTGGAACCGTACAAAGATTTTTGCTGGATACCGTACAGTTCGTTACTCTCTAATTTAATGTTTATCGGTTGCCCGGAAGTCAGTAATGCCTGGTTGATGATCCTGATCCGGCCAATGTTATAATCAACCGTATAATCAGAACCTTCCGTCAAACGCAAAGTTCCGGCTGTGACCACAACAGAGCCTTGCGGAATATTGATGGCATTTAACTGAAACTCTGATCCGGCCTGAGAAGAATACGTTCCGCGGATGACATACCGGTTTAACTGCGGAAAAAACTGCTGTGCAATAGTTTTTGTAGAATCATAAAGCGGCTGATAAACATAGCGGTTGATCAGATCCTGTTCTGTTCCCGGAATAAATTGTTTTGCCAAATCAGTACCAAAAGGTTCAACAACCGGAAAAGTGATGCGGCCGTTCTGCGAATCAATCGTTATCCCTTCCAAAAAATCAAAATAACCATCGGACTGTTTAGCGCCTTGCTGGTTCAGGTTATCCAGCCCGGTTAGCTGTAGCCACAACTTTCCGGTCGTTTTCTGCCCTTCGCCCATAATCGGTTTTTCAATGCTCGATTTATCGTCCAACCGGGTAATCGTCAGTCTGAAATCGTTCGGACTGATTTGATATGCACCCAAAGTGTAGATGTTCTTCATCATCAAATTCCAGGTGGGCAAACTGGTTTTCAGCAATTCATTTTTTAACAACTTAGTATAAAGCACTTTTGGAGTGGTTGCATCAACCGGGATATCGGTAGATAATTCGCCAACCTGATATTCTGTGCCGTTATAAGTGTAACGATAAGCCACGGCCAGCACCTCATCATTGTTTAAAGGATAATTTAAAGAGATGTAGCCCAACTGTGGATGTAGAATAAATTCTGCGGCAGTCAGCTTTCGTGCATAAGTGAGCTTGCCATAGTTGTCTGTTTTACCTGTGGATTGGAAGTAATTGGCAACATCATTTGAGTTCGTCAAACGGGCGTTGGCAGGCAGGTTTTGCAGCAAATTATTGGATTGCTGTGTAAAACCAGGCCCCTGGAAACCTGCAGGCAGAGCAGAAAAACCTGGTCCGCCGCGAATTAGAGAAGTATTGTACGGAGCATATTCGCCCAAATCCAAAAATGCTAATATATCTCTTGAATCTTTTGTGGTGTTGCTCCTGTTGGTTACCCAAACTTCAATTTTTGTAATTGTAACATTAGAACTGATGATCGGGATGTTAGCCAGTGCCCTGTTATAGTTGTTGCGAAAATACTGCGACAAAAAATAATGCCGGTTGGCTTCATAATCTGCCGGCGAAAGATTAAAATTTCCTTGCTGAGAACCATTGGAGATGGTAATCTGCCGGCTTTGCGACCGCTGCTGAGATAAAATACTGGTAACGTTCAGCTTGCCAAACTGCATTTTTGTTTTTATGCCGAACAAAGCCTGGCTCCCACTAATAAGTGAGGTTGGCAAGGGCATACTTACTGTTCCGGCTTCTATCTTCTGGATGATCTCATCCGGTTTCCCAGTATAATCCAGTTTGAGCTGGTTTTCAAACTGGAACTGTGCTTCGGTATTGTAATTGGTGGAAATTTTTAGTTTATCGCCAATAGATCCGGTTACGTTCATTTGTATCCGCTGATCAAAATTAAAATTCCCCTGGTTGCGCTGCCGGGTATTGAAAAGCGGATTTTCGTTTTTGTTGATCTGCCCGGCAAAAATCACTTCTGCTGATCCCTGCGGGCGAATATCAATCACTTCACTGCCAAAAATTTTCTGGAAAGTCTGGCTCCTGACATTAATTTGCGGAATAAAACCCGGCTGTTGCGAATCGTTGGCATATTTATCGGATAATTGTTTCCAGTTCTCTTTGATATCGCTGCTTTGTTTTAACTGCAGATACTCCTGATAAGTTAGGTAACGCTGCGGGCGGTAAAGCAAATTACCTACCCTTTCCGATAAAATATACCGGTTGGTAGCCGCATCATATTCTACGGTTTTAACTAAGTTTAGAGGATCAGGAAGAAGATTGCCTTGCCTTAACTGGTTGTTTCTAGATGACGTGCCGGTTACAGGCAACAGCATTTTTACTGTATCACCTTTGTTTGAAGTCCCGGCGGATGCCTGTTGGGCAAAAACGCGTATATTACAGCCAAAGGCTATAATATAACACACGCCGCACATCATCGTTCTGGTAAATAATTTCACCTGTTAAGCAAAAAGAATTATCGTAATTATAAATTTTTCAATGCAATTTTTATAAGTTTTTCTACTGTTAAATTTTCATCATCTTTTTTTACGATCTGATCGATCACTTTTTCTGCGGCAATTTTTGCAAAACCAAGCATCACCAATGCAGATAAAGCTTCCTCTTTAACAGTATGGTTTACAGGAACTGAAATTAAAGAATCCGGCCCTTCTTTTTTTAATTTATCCTGCAACTCTAAAACCATCCTTTGCGCAGATTTTGGGCCAATTCCCTTAATCCGCTGTATCAAAGGCACATCGCCTTTTATAATGGCTTGCTGTATTTCTGCAGGTGTAATCGAAGAAAGGATCATCCTGCCGGTATTTGCCCCGATCCCTGATACAGAAATCAGGTGCAGGAACAACCTTCTTTCGCCTTCATCTGCAAAGCCATACAGCGTATGTGCATCTTCTTTTACGTGAAGCCAGGTAAAGAGTTTACAATTTTCGTTTGCCGAAAGTGAAGAATAAGTACTTAGGGAAATATTGATGTGATAGCCAACGCCGCCAGCATCAATTACAACGTAGGCCGGACATTTAAATACTAACCTGCCATTGATATAATCGTACATCTGTTATCAAATTTTATTGTTTTTTTTCTGATGAAACCTGATACTGTTTTTATCAACCTTTTTTTTGTGCTGCGGATTTTGTTTGTGCATCTACCACAGCGATAGTTACCACGTTTACAATCTCTCGGACCGAACCTCCCAATTGCAGCACGTGTACCGGCTTGTTCATGCCCAGCAAAATTGGCCCTACAGCTTCGGCACCGCCAATTTCCTGCAATAATTTATAAGCAATATTACCGGATTCCAGATTTGGGAAGATCAGCGTATTGGCCGGTACTCCGTTTAAGGTAGAAAAATCGTAGTTGTCTTTCAGCAAAGTTGAGTTCATGGCAAAGTTGGCCTGCATTTCTCCATCAACTATCATTTCCGGATATTGCTCATGTAAAATCCGTACCGCTTCACGGGTTTTATCAGGCACCTCGCCATCATTCGATCCGAAGTTGGAATAAGAAAGTATGGCAATCCTCGGCTTGATATTGAATTGTCTCACCGCATGTTCTATCAAAACTGTAATATCAACCAACTGCTGCGCCGTAGGGTTTACATTGACTGTTGTATCACCAAAAAACACCGGCCCGCTTTTGGTGATCATCATATAAATACCGGCAACTAAGTTTACGCCAGGTTCTGTGCCGATTACCTGTAAAGCAGGCTTAACGGTTGCCGCGTAATTTCGGGTTAAACCGGAAATAAGCGCATCTGCATCGCCAAACTGAACCATTGCTGCACCATAGTAATTACGGTTGAGCATCATTTTTTGGGCATCAAAAGAAGTAATGCCTCTGCGTTGGCGTTTTTGAAAAAGGAAGTCGGCATACTTTGCAGAATTTTCTGTTCCGATCAGCGGATCGATAATTTCCACGCCATCCAGTTCCAAGTCATTGGCCAGCATAAGCTCTTTGATCTTTTCTTTATTGCCCAGCAAAATTGGGGTAGCGATACCTTCATCCTTTACAATCTGTGCTGATTTTAGGATCTTATAGTTATCTGCTTCTGCAAAAACCACCCGTTTAGGTTCTGATTTTGCTTTACCGGAAATGGCGCGCATCAGCTTATCTTCTTTACCTAAACGGCTGATAAGTTCTTCGTGATAAGCACCCCAATCGGTAATATGCTTGCCCGCGATCCCGGAATCCATCGCAGCTTTGGCCACAGCGGTAGAAACGGTGGTAATCAGCCTGGAATCAACCGGCTTTGGAATGATATAATCTTTTCCAAACTTAAAATTACGGGCATTATAAGCGAGGTTTACTTCCTCCGGAACCGGCATTTTAGCTAAATCGGCAATCGCTTTTACGGCTGCCAGTTTCATTGCTTCGTTGATGCTGGTTGCCCTGACATCCAATGCACCACGAAAAATATAAGGGAAACCTAACACATTGTTTACCTGGTTCGGGTAATCAGAACGGCCGGTAGCCATGATCATATCCTTGCGGGTTTGCGTGGCCAGCTCATAGGAAATTTCCGGTTCGGGATTGGCCATGGCAAAAACGATCGGACATTCGGCCATCGTCAGCAGCATTTCGGGCGTAACCACGTTTCCTGCCGATAAACCAACAAACACGTCTGCTCCTTTCATGGCATCAGCAAGGGTTTTTACATCTGTCCGGTTTGTAAAAAATTCTCTGCGGATGTCGTCCAGATCGGTGCGGCCATGATGCAGCAGCCCGTCTTTGTCAAACATGATCAGGTTTTCTTTTTTCACGCCGATGGCCAGGTAAAGTTTGGAACAGGAAACCGCCGCCGCGCCTGCTCCGTTTACCACTACTTTTATAGTGTCCAATGTTTTTTTCTGGATTTCCACAGCATTCATCAAAGCTGCACCGGAAATGATGGCCGTACCATGCTGGTCATCGTGCATCACCGGAATTTTCATTTCCTCTTTCAGGCGCCGCTCGATTTCAAAACACAAAGGTGCAGCAATATCTTCCAGGTTGATACCGCCAAAAGTTGGCTCCAGAGCTTTTACGATCTGTACAAATTCATTTACGTTTTTAGTGTTGAGTTCCAAGTCGAACACATCAATATCTGCAAAAATCTTAAAGAGCAACCCTTTTCCTTCCATCACAGGTTTGCTGGCGGCCGGGCCAATATCACCCAAACCCAAAACAGCCGTTCCGTTGCTGATCACGGCTACCAAATTGCCTTTAGCCGTATATTTATAAACATCTTCCTGATTTTCTGCAATGCGCAAGCAAGGTTCAGCTACGCCGGGCGAGTACGCCAAAGAAAGATCTCGCTGCGATTGGGTAGGCTTGGTAGGCAATACCTGGATTTTTCCTGGCCGGCCGGACGAATGATAATCCAGTGCATCCTGTTTCCGGTTGTTTACCTTACTGCTTTTACTCATCAGATTTTTTATAAAGTTTAGCACTAAAAAAGTCCCGGTAAAAGAAGTACCGGGACCTATATCAATACTTTATATCCTTAGTTAGCCACGGTTGATTTTTAATATCATGCCGCTGTGCAACCGATTGCTTCTCAATGTATTTAAAGTTTTGATGCGCTCAACCGTTGTCCCTTTATATTTATCAGCGATCAAGTTCAGGGTATCGCCTTTCTTAACCTTGTAACTGTAATACTTTTTTAATGGTTTTTTTTCGGGAGAGGGGTTTTCTGCAGATGCTTCTTTTACCAGTAGTTTTTGGCCGGGCACTATTTCAGCAGATTGCAAATGGTTCCACACTTTCAAATCCTGCACTTCAATGCCATAACGATCAGCAATTTCAGATAAACTTTCTCCTATTTTGATCCGGTGATATTGATTTGAAACGGATGAACGCCGCCCCTCACGCCTGGAAGCAAACGTTGGGGCCGGTGATTCTGCATCATTCAAGGCTGCGTAAACATTTGCAAAATCAGCATAAACTGTTTTTGGGATAATGAGGCGTTTTGGTTTGTCCACTGTACCGTTCACAATCCGTTTTTTAAAGGATGGGTTGAGGATAGCCATCTCCGCAGGGTCAATTTCCAAAGCAGTGGAAAGGCTGTTGAGCGAAACAAACTTGTTCACCATCACCGTATCGTTTTTGGTTGAAAAGTTACATTCTTCCGGAGTAATCTCATGCTTTTTAAAATAAGTCATTACGTAAGCTATCGCAATATAGGCCGGGACATAACCGCGGGTTTCAGCAGGCAGGTAATTTCGGATCGACCAGAAGTCATTTCCTCCCGACTTTTGCATTGCCCTGATCACGTTGCCTTTACCACAATTGTAAGAAGCAATAGCCAGCAGCCAATCGCCGAAATCGTTATAAGCATCTTTCAAATAGCGTGCAGTTGCATAGCTTGCTTGTACCGGATCCTTGCGTTCGTCCACATAATTGTCCATTTTTAAACCATAAAGCCTGGCTGTTGTAAACATAAATTGCCATGGGCCTGTAGCACCAACCTTGGAAACGGCATTGGGGTTTAAAGCAGATTCTACCACAGAAAGGTACTTGATTTCCTCCGGGATGCCTGCTTCCCGAAAAGCTTTTTCATAAATAGGAAAATAATACTTTGCTAAACCAATGATTTTAGACATTGCACTTTTTCTACGCGGGGCAGTATAAATGTCAATGTAACTTTGAACATACTCGTTATAGTTTAACGGAATCTGTTTTTGAATAGAGTCCAACCGGTATTTATAGACCATGTTCTGATAAGAACTCAGCAAAAATTCATCTACCACCGGAACCGGGACTAAAGTATCTGTCCTTAATATAACTGGAACAGTTTTTGTAGTTTTTGCAGAAGAGAAATTAAAAACCTGTTTTGCTTTTAAGTTTGAAGCAGATGTATCAGTTTGTTTATTAGATTGTGCATCTACCAATTGAACAAACAACAAGGAAAATATAAGTATAAAATATTTTTTCATTTCAAAAAGGATAACCTCACAAAAGCTTCTTGCTCAAGTAAGTTTTAAAAAATAATCTGAAAAGCTTAACAACTCCTCTTCTGCAAATGCAGGAGCAAGCAATTGCAATCCTAACGGCAAACCTTTTTCATTGTTGCCTATGGGTAAAGAAATTGCCGGAACACCTGCCAGCGCAGCTTGTACAGTAAAAATATCTTCCAAATACATTACAATCGGATCTTTAACAATTTCTCCAATGTTGAAAGCAGCCGTCGGCGTGGTTGGCATCAAAATAAAATTATATTTTTTTAAGATTTCGTCTGTTTTTTCTTTGATTAAACGCCTTACTTTCTGTGCTTTAGCATAGTAAGCATTGTAGTAACCGGAGCTGAGCACAAAAGTGCCCAGCAATATCCGCCGTCTTACTTCTTCTCCAAAACCTTCAGTCCGGCTTTTGGTATAAGTGCTTTCTGCATCAGTTGTGTTCGGGCTCCTGTATCCGAAATGCACACCATCAAAGCGGGAAAGATTAGAGGAAGCTTCTGCCATGGTCAGCACATAATAAGTGGGCACTACATAATCCAGGTAAGCAAAGGAAACCGGTTCTACCACATGTCCATCGGCCTGCAACTGCCGGATTTTGGTTTGCATCAGCGTTTTTATCTCCTGGTCCACGCCTTCACTTTCCAGTATCTCCCGGATGTAGGCAATGCTTCTTTTATCGGTAGTTTTTAGGTATGCGGAATATTGCGGAACAAGGTTTAGGGCCGAAGTGCTATCATAATCATCGCTACCAGCCATAATTTCCAGCAGCAAAGCGGTATCTGAAATCGAACGGGTAATCGGCCCAACCTGGTCAAAAGAGGAAGCATAAGCGATAATCCCGTGGCGGGAAACCCGGCCATAAGTTGGTTTTAAACCGATAACGCCGCAAAATGAAGCAGGCTGACGGACGGAGCCACCAGTATCTGTGCCTAAAGCGGCCAGACAAAGATCTGCCTGAACAGCCACAGCCGAACCGCCGGAAGAACCACCGGATACTCTTTTTATATCCTTAAAATTTTTGACCGGCCCATAATAAGAAGTTTCGTTGGAACCGCCCATTGCAAATTCATCACAGTTACAGCGGCCGATGATGATTACATCTTCAGCCAGCAAACGCTCTATTACAGTAGCTGAGTAAACGGAAGTGAAGCCTTCCAGTATTTTGGAAGATGCCGTTACGAGGTGACCTTTATAACAAATATTGTCCTTGATACAAATTACCATCCCAGCCAGGCGGCCAGCTTTTTCTTCTTTCAATTTTTGGTCGATAAAAGAAGCCTTAAGCAAAGCTTCTTCACCAAAAACCTCGTTAAAAGCATTGAGATGCTGATGTTGATTTATTCTGTCCAGGTAATATTGAACCAAGGAAACAACCGTAACAATACTGTTTCTTAAATCACCTTGGACTTCTTTTAAAGAAGAATAAAATTTCATAAGGATGCCAATATAAAAAAACTTACTGTAATAAGATTAAAACATCTTACACAGTAAGTTAATTTATAGTTATTGCTTTCTATAAGTAATAACCCTTATTTAAAAAACTGACTACAAAGTAGTTTTTTCGTCCCTATGGTCGGCCACTGTAGTGGTTGTTGCCGTTGGGGTTGTAGTAGTGCGGTTTGTTGGGGCGACAGAATCAGGCTCGTTAGAAGCATCTTTAAATTCTTTTACGCCTTTGCCCAAACCTTTCATCAGTTCAGGGATTTTCTTCCCACCAAACAACAGTAAAACTACTGCCAGTATTAAAATGATTTCTGGTGCGCCTAATCCACCCATGATATTTATGATTTAATGGTTAATATTTTGATTATTTAACTTCTCCCGAATTTGTATGCGGAAGGTTTTCTGAAGAATAAGTGTTATGATGAGGAATAGTTTCCTCAACGGAATTTGTATGTGGAAGATTGTCTGAAGAATAAGTGGTATGAGGAGGAGTGATTTCTGGTTGGTCCAACGGACTTGCATCGGAAACTGGAGTTGCAGTTGTTGAAGCATCTGTTTGCTCCTGGTGTATTTTCACTTCATCAAAACTATTGATCTGATTGTGGATTTCTCTTTTCACACCATCAGATGCATCTTTGAACTCACGGATACCTTTTCCTAACCCACGAGCCAGTTCCGGCAATTTATTACCCCCGAAAAGAAGCAAGGCCACGCCCAAGATCAGGATCAATTCCGGCGTACCAATATTTAAAAACAAATAAACTGAGTGTAACATAACCTTTATTTTAATGAACAAATATAAACAATAATTAATACAACAATCCAAACCTAATTATTAGCAATCCAATTTTGCGGGTTTTGTGGTGTAAACCCTTTCCATAACTCAAAATGCACTTGCGAATCCCCACTTTCCGGGTCAACGCCTGCCAAACCGATCGACTGTTTGATACTTACTTTCTGTCCTTTTGCCACGCTTGCCGATCTCAGGTTCATATAAGCAGTAAAATATTCACCGTGCCGGATCACAACCAAATAAGAACCGTCCACATTTTCTACCTTACTTATCTCACCGGAAAAAACAGCCCTGACTACCGCACCTGAACTTGTCTTAATATCGATACCGGAATTATCCGTTTTGATACCCTGAATATAAGTTATCCCAAACCGTTCAATAATTGCGCCATTAGCAACCGGCCAGGGCAATCGCCCACGGTTTCCAAGGAAATCGTTGGATAATTTTGCCGCTTCCGGCGTTGCAGATAATACATCTGTACCTTTCGAAGCAGGCTTTACCACTGCTACCGGTTTGTTTTCTGCCCTTGCTTTTGCTGCGGCTATCCGCGCGGCTTCTGCTTCTTTTCTCCTGGCTTCTTCAATTTCACGCCGTATAGCTGTTGAAATAGATTTTTTAATCTGGCTGAGCAACCTGTTTTGCTGTGCCATTTCCTTTTTAGTCCGCTTTTCCTGCTTGCTCAGGTTATTTACAACCTGAGCCTGGTTATCTTTTTCCTTGCCTAATTTTTCTTTTTCTTTTTCCTGGTCAATTAAAATATCGTTTTTTTCTTTTTTGTTGTGGCCGAGTTCTACAATTTTAACGTGCAAATCTTTTTGTGTGCCTTCAATATAACTAGCTTGCCGCTGCCGGTAATCACCAAATTGCTGCATGTATTTCAGCCTTTTGTACGCCTGGTTAAAATCATTGGCTGCAAAAACGAACATCATTTTATTATAAGCACTCTGGTTGCGGAAAGCAAAAAGCACCATGGCCGCATATTCCTTTTTAAGCTGGTTTAGCTGCAATTGCAAACTATGTACGTTATTACTGTTGTCGGAGATTTGATGGTCCAACAGCCTGATCTCTGAATTGGCCGTTTTAATTTTTTCTTCCCGCAGGTCTATCTGCGCTTTCAGTAAACTCAATTGTTTCAGTGAAGTTCTTTTATCCCTTGAAATTTTGGTATATTCATCGTTTAGCTTGTCCAGCTCGTCAGTGATTCTGTCCCTGCGGTGTTTTAATTCTGCACTGCTTTGTGCAAATGCCTGTACAGTAAAACCTACCAAAAAGAAAAGCAGGAAAATTTTTCTCAACCTCATCATTAACTTTATACTGATCTTAATTCATCAATGTATAACCTTTTGGTTCATTAAACGGCGTATCCAGCGGCTGATCAAATTCTGCTTTGATATAATGCAAATCAGCTTTGATACTATTTTGGCCGGATACAGAATTGATACCGATAACCGATGGCAAAATACGCTCATCCGCCTGAATAAAACTACTGTTGTTTACATCAAGTTTTTGGGCGGCTTTCTGGTTGGCTAATTTCAGGTTGCTTGCTTTTAAACCAGCACCAAAAGTAGTCTGGTAAGAAAGTTCATTCAAAACCCCGGAAAAAATCAGGTTATTTCCGCTTAAACCCATTTCCGCATCAGAAGTAATAAATTCAGGAACAGCATTGCCAACCACGATCGCTTCTACCGTTTTATAGCTGATCTGCCTGCCTGTATATTGGTAAACATAGCTGAAAGGCTTTTTCAAATAAACACTTTGCAGCTTATTAATGATCCTGATGCTGTCTGGCGTAATCACCGCCCTCGCCACTTCAATGCCTGCAATCGCTGTGATCGAAACCCATATCTGTTTGTTTTTTTGTATGCGGATGTTCATCGTAACATCATAACTTTTCCCGTCAATTTCCAGATTTGTACGCGCTTTTCCGGAAAAAGTGTTAAAATTAATTTGCCTGCTTTGTATAATGGCCAGCTTTTCGGCTTTACTATTGTCCGGTTTTACTACAGCAGAATCAGCAATTGCCTGCACCGGATGATTTGCCGAAACCAATTGCTTTTTTGCTTTACAACTAAATAATAAAAGTACCAATCCAACCGCCAAAACTTTATTCCACATATTTTTTTTCATTGATTTTTTGTTCCAAAAGAACCGATTTACTCCCAAGCTGTTTTGCCGTTCTCCAGTATTTCACCGCGTTTTCTGTATCGTTCAACAAGGACAAAACATCACCGTAATGCTCTGCCAGGCCGGCACTGTTTTTATTGTGTTTAATGGCTTTTTCCATCCAGCTTTTGGCTTCGGTATATTTTTTTTGTTTGAAAAGGACCCATGCAAAAGTATCCTCAAAAGAAGCATTGTCTGGCTGCAGTTGATTGCTCCGGGCAGACATTTGCGCTGCTTTGTCTAATTTTTCCCCTCTTAACGATAAATAATAAGCATAATTATTGAGCGTGTAAGCGTTATCCGGGTTGTTGGTCAGGGATTGATCATAAGCTAAATCCGATTGTACATTATCTTTCTGCTGATGATAACCGTCGCCCATAGCGGCATAAACTTGGCTCAGCAACTCTTTATTAGTTGAACCTAATGCCACCGCATTTTTAAAATAACTTAATGCTTCTTTTACCATGCCTTTTTGGGAATACGCCACACCAGCCAGATAATTGGCCATAGCCTGGTTTGGAAAAAGCGAAAGTGCTTCTTCGCCATCCTTAATCACCTGGTCAAATTGGTTTTCGCCTAATTCCAATCGCAGCAATTGCTCCCAAACGATATAAATCTGATCATTTAAAGTCAAAGATTTTCGGTAAACCGGAATGGCCTGCTGATAAGAAGCATTTTGCACGAGCATATCTCCGTACAAAGTAAAAGCCCGCGCATCATTCGGATGGGCAACCGAAATAATCCGGCTCAATTCCAGCGCGCTTGATTTGGCTTCCGGATCCGGAAACTTGGGAAAATAACCGGAAACAATACGCAGTTTTTCTTCGATTTTTAAAGAAGGAATGGCAAATGCTGTTTTTAGCTGATTAAAATAGGCAGCATAATCTTTTTTGTCCCGATAAACATCAGCCAAAGCCAGATGGATCAACGGATCATCAGCATTGATTTTACCGGCACGTTCCAAAACTTTCAACGCTTTATCGTTCTGGTTATTGGAATTGTACAACTCGGCCAACTGTAAATAGGAGCGGATTTCCTGCGGGTTTTCCTGGATCTGCTGCTCCAGATCTTTCGTTGCCAGATCCAGCTTTCCTTGTTTCAGGTAGATTTTTTGCTTTCCGGAGATGCTTTCCTCGTTTTTTCCAAAGTTGCTTTCCAGCTGGTCATAAACCGATAAGGCCTCAGTATATTTTTTATTCAGCACCAAAGCCCTTGCCTGATTGGTATAATACTCCGGTTTTTCGGGGTTGATACGGATCAGTTCTTTAAACACATTTTCCAGCTTCGGGATGTCGTTGATCTTCTCATAATTACCGGCCAACGCCAGCCAGTACCATTCATTGTCCGGGTTTACGGTTACCGCTTTTTCCAGTAAATCCCTTGCATCTGCATCCTTGTTTTCACTGCTGCGGATGCGTGCCAGTTCATACATTCCTGCATCATTTGCCGGATCGATCTGCAAAACCTGCGCAAAAAAGGCTGCGGCAGCAGGTGCATTTTCCATGGTTTTTTCGCGCAGGCCCTGATAAAAAAGCTGCGTAACCACCACACTGTCACTTCTGCTAAGCGGCCTGCCCACCACCATCACGATACTGTTTTTAGCAGTGTTTTTTTGGTGCTGCGCAAAAACAGCCGCCGGAAACAGTATTCCCATCAAACCAAAAACCTGATACCTGATCTTCATGATAATTATTTTCCGGTGTGGCCGTAGCCGCCGGTCCCTCTTAATGTTTCACCCAAAACCTGTACTTCTTCCCAGTTGATTTTTTCATGCCTGGCAATCACCATCTGCGCAATCCGGTCGCCCTGATTAATATTGAAATCAATCTCAGAAAAATTAATCAGCAGCACTTTTATTTCGCCGCGATAATCTGCATCCACCGTTCCGGGAGAATTAACAATACCAATGCCATGCTTAAACGCCAAACCGCTTCTCGGCCGGATCTGCGCCTCAAAACCAACCGGCAATTCAATATAAATTCCCGTCGGGACCAACAAACGCTGCATCGGTTTCAACACAACTAGTTCTTCCAAATCCGCTTTCAAATCCATTCCCGCTGCATGGGCCGTTTCGTAAGCGGGAAGGCTATTTCCTGATTTATTGATGATTCGGATGGTCATTTTTTAATAATAAAAGAAGCTCTTTGCGTTCGCTGTACAAACTAGCAGCCATAAATAAAATTAAAAACAAGTTGCCGACAATTAAGTTCCGGTGAAAAACCGTGAACGATAAATATACAATTACTGCCGATGCAATCAGATAAGCTACGTTTTTTTTAAGCTGATACGGAATCGGATAATTTTTTTGGCCGAGGATGTACGACAAAACCATCATCGTGGCATACGCAATCAGCGAGATCCAGGCGGAAGCGATGTAACTGTATTTTGGGATAAAAATAAGGTTTAAGATAATGGTTAAAATCGCCCCAATACCGGAAATATATAAGCCAAAACGTGTTTGATCAGAAAGTTTGTACCAGATGGAAAGGTTCATGTAGATGCCTAAACTCACGTAGCCAAATAAAAGTATCGGAACTACCTGCAAACCAGACCAGTAAAGTTTTTGCAATTCTGGTGTTCCGCCACGGACAAAGTATTTTAGCAACTCAATGTTAGCAGTCAAAGCAACCGCTATTAATGCAACTACAATGATAAAATAAGTCATGATCCGGGAATAAGTTTCACCCGAATTTTTGTTTTTGGCATGGCTGAAAAAGAAAGGCTCGGCACCCAAACGAAAAGCTTGAACGAACAAACTCAAAAAAAGTGCAATTTTAGCGCAGGCACTATAAATCCCAATTTCCTGATTGCTGATGCTGGGCGGCAATAATTTATCCAACATAATTTTATCCAGATTTTCATTAATAATAAATGAAATATTGGCTACCAGAATTGGCCAGCTGTATAAAACCATTTCGCCGAACATTTTAAAATCGAACCGAAGTTTCAGCTTCAGTATTTCGGGAAGCAGCATGATCAGTGTTACAAAGCTGGCTATTAAATTTGCTAAAAAAACGTAACCAACCCAAAGCGGCCGGTACCAGGTTGCAATCCAATCTGCTCCTGCCAGGTGATGTTTTATCAGATATGGCGCACCGAATAAAAAAAATAAGTTCAGGATAAATACCAAAACAATGTTTGAAAATTTAATAATAGAATACCGGAACGGACGGCCATCTGCCCGCACTTTTGCAAACGGGATAACGCATAAAGCATCCAAAATCAGGATGTAAATGAAGCACTTAACGTAAAAAATATAATCAGCCGTATTTTTATCTGTACCGCCATTTAGCCAAGTAGCGATACCTTCCGCAGAAAAAAAAGTAAGCAAAAAAAATAGCAATGCCGCTGCTGCTACCGTGATGAAGGAATTGCTGTAAACTTTATCTTTATTGTCTTCCCGTTTGTTTAAATAACGAAAAAAGGTTGTTTCCATACCAAAAGACAAAATTGCGCTGACTAACGATGCCCAACTGTACATTTTAGTAAATACACCATAAATTTTGGGCGATAAAGCATGAACCAAAATTGGTGTGAGGATAAAATACAACGACCGCGAAATGATCGTGCTTAATCCATAAACAGCTGTTTGGCCAGCAAATTTTTTTATCGTCGACAAATTTTGAAGGTTGATTAAGGCCGGATCATCCTCAACAAATCATCCCGGCAAATTCTTTTTTACGGCTTCAAAATTACGATAGTTTTTCATTTCCTCTTCCGTACTTTCTACGTGTTCTACCAGGGCACGGTCCGGTCCTTCGCGGCACCAATCCAAAAAAGCTTCCATCATTACGGCATCACCTTCGGCTTCGAGATAAACCGAACCGTCGTTTTCATTCCGGATAAAACCTTTTATGCCCAATTGATCGGCAACGGCTTTGGTGCTGTCGCGGTAAAATACACCGTGTACTTTGCCGGTTACTTTGATATTGAAATGCTTTTTAACCATGCTTCTTTTATCACCTAAAAATCATTAACCAAATAAACAGGTTTTGGTCAGATCAGCTTGCTGACTTTCGTTTCCGGTGTGATTTTGAGTTTTTCCAAGCCGGAAATTAAATTTAATCCCGGCGTTTTTCCTACTTCGATTGTTCCTTTTCCTTCCTCAATACCCAAAAACTTTGCCCCGTTGATCGTTGCCCAGGCCACCAGGTTTTCCAAATCTAAATCCGGGAAATACTGCTGCAAAACCTGCATTTCTTTCAAAATACAAAGCCCTGTATTAGAGGCCAGACTATCTGTTCCTAACGTAATATTAAATCCGTGATGGGTAAAAATACCAACTTTTGGCAATGCTTTTTCGATATATAAATTAGCTTTCGGGCAAAAACACCAGTTAATTTTCCGGTCAAACCGACGGGTAAAATATATATCCTTCATACTGGTAAAGGTATTGTGTACCATCAGCACATCCTGCCGGTTACTTAAAAGCGGGACGATGGATTGCAACGAATTACGCGCCTGTGGTTTGAAAAAATCAATATCCAACCCTAAACCGTTGTAAAATTCTACAAAGCTACCCTCTTTGTACCGGTACAATTTATTTTCTTCGTCTGATTCCTGGTTGTGAATAGTCTGGATAGAATTTTGGGCTTCTGCTTCTTTGCGGACCAGCTTAAACAATTCTTTGGAAACCGAGTAAGCGGCATGAGGCGTGATCGAAGAAACAAGCGGTTTAAATTGGTCCCGCACCGAAATTGCCTTGTTAAAAACAGTATCGGCTTTCTTTGGGTCAAACCCAAAAACCTCAACAAAATTGTGGTAATAAAGCTTGCTTTTCGTTTTTACAGAAGCAGTGATAGCGGTATTGGAAATGTCGGCGACAGCCACAATCCCGTTTTGTCCCATTTCCTCATCTGCTTTGGCAGCGGCTTCCAGCACCTCGCTGTCATTGGCTTTTCTTAGTTTTTGCACATTTTTTATAAACGCGATCAAACCTTCCCCGGCAGGGATTTTTCCTTTTAAATGTGAAAGTTCGAGATGACAATGTGTGTTGATAAAACCCGGGCAGATTACCCCGCTCAATTTTTCTTCCTGCAGGCCGGCATATTCTTTCTGTGTTTTGACAAAAGGGTTTTCGGGGTCTTCTACTTTTAAAATTTTCCCGTCATCATCAACAATTACGCTTCCGTTTTTGATGGGGTTAGTGTGGGCAGTTAGAACAAAATCAGCTGTAAATTTTTTCATTTAACATTTTTCGGGATGATAATTAATCGGGTAAGCACTTCGGCTGTTTTTGTGTAAAAAAACCAAAAAACAAGTAGTACTTCTTTTATAGTAGTATTTTTGTTAGGTGATAGCTACAGATGAAAAAATTGATATTCGCAGTTTAACGCTTGAAGCAATTGAAAAGTATTTTTCTGAAATAGGAGAAAAAAAATTCCGCGCAAAACAAGTGTATTCATGGTTGTGGGAAAAATCAGCCTGGGATTTTGACCGGATGAGCAACCTTTCTAAAGACTTTCGCATAAAACTAAACCAATTGTTTACTATTAATGCGGTAAAAGTACATTTCTCGCAATTTAGTAACGACAGAACAATTAAAAATACTTTTAAGCTACACGACAATCATTTAATTGAAGGCGTTTTGATCCCGGCACCCGAGCGGATGACGGCCTGCGTTTCTTCGCAAGTGGGTTGTAGCCTGACTTGTAAATTTTGTGCTACGGGCTATATGGAACGCAAACGTAACTTAAACCCCGACGAAATTTATGACCAGGTAGTTCTGCTGGACCAACAATCCAAGCTAAACTACAACCATCCGCTTACCAATATTGTATATATGGGAATGGGCGAACCGTTGCTGAATTATGCCAACGTTTTGAAATCTATTGAGCGGATTACAGCCGAAGATGGTTTGAATATGGCCGCCAGAAGGATCACGGTTTCTACGGCCGGCATCGCCAAAATGATTAAAAAATTGGGTGATGACAACGTGAAATTCAACTTGGCACTTTCCCTTCACGCAGCCAACGATGCAAAGCGAAATGAAATTATGCCGATCAACGAACAAAACTCTTTATCGGCATTGGCCAAAGCATTGAAATATTACTTCTCCAAAACCAAAAACCCGGTTACCTACGAATATATTTTGTTTGATAATTTTAATGATGAACTGGAAGATGCGGCAGAGCTGGTTGCTTTTTGCAAACATTTGCCTTGTAAAGTAAATATCATTGAATACAACCCGATTTCTTTTGCTGATTTTACCAATACCAAAGAAGCAAAAACGGATGCTTTTGCGGCTTACTTGAAAAAGCAGGGCATCAACGTCAATATCCGCAGAAGCCGCGGTAAAGATATTGATGCTGCTTGCGGGCAATTAGCTGTCAAACAACAATAAGCACTAATTTTATGCCGATAAAAGAAGCATCGTTAAAATGAATTTAAACCAAACTTATTTTGCTGATTTTGTTTCGCTCATCTTCCCGGAACTTTGCCAGGCTTGTGCCAAAAGCTTGTACCGAAACGAAGAATTGATTTGTGCCGATTGCCTGTACCATTTGCCTTTTACCGATTTTCATCTGAATGCTGATAATCCTGTTGCACAACAGTTTTGGGGACGCGTGCCGATAGAAGCTGCTGCTGCAATGCTTTATTTTAGCAAAGGCAGCCGCGTGCAAAACCTGATGCATCAGCTTAAATACAAAAACAAACCCGAAGTTGGTGTTTATCTGGGAAAACTCGCCGGAAAACGTTTGCTTGAAAATTCGCTTTTTGCCAAAGCAGATTTGATCGTTCCAGTTCCTTTGCACAAGCACAAAGAATTAAAAAGAGGTTACAACCAGAGTTTAAGCTTTGCGGAAGGACTTTCGGAAAAAATGCTGGTTGCGGTAGAAAACAACAATTTGATCCGGACAATGAACACGGAAAGCCAGACTAAAAAATCCAGAACTTCCCGTTATGAGAATATGAAAGATGTGTTTGCCGTAAAAATACCTGAAAAATTAGTAGGGAAACACATTTTGTTGGTGGATGATATTATTACGACCGGCGCCACTTTGGAAGCTTGCTGTAATGTGTTGCTGGAAATTCCCGATGTGAAAGTTAGCATTGCGGCTATTGCTTCTGCTGGTTGATGCTTCTTTTAGCAAGTATTTTTAGAAACTATCAACAGACTTTTTAAGAAAGAACAAAAACAGCTATGCTTAATTTCAATTGTCTTCACTTATGCTTTCCATATCCATAATTAAACTATTTTAAAGTGTCAGAGCTTACTTTTGTGGGTTTTATAACTTTTGCGGCAGGTTTAATTGTTGAATTGGGAATTTCAAGAAATTTTCTCTCATATAAATTACCAACTTCATAACTTATTAATACGATTGGTTTGTTAATTGGAATTTTTACAATGATGATTTGCTTACCTAATTTCTTGTTAACAAAATCATAATCTTTACAAAGAAGTTGATCTCCATATTTTCTAATCATTAAATATTTTGTACTATCGTTAATCATTGAAAGAGAAGTAACCTTTGTTGCAGTTCCTTCGCCTAACAGACCACATATTAATACAGGAAAAAGAATTAATAGGATTACCCAGAAATATGTATTATAAAAAGGAAGCTTATTTGTCTGAAATTTTTCCTCTATTTCTTGCTCGACATTATTCTCTTCTATAGCACTATCTTTTTTTGCCAAAAACAAAGATTTTAGTACAAAGAAAACAGTTATTATTACAATTATAATCCAAGCAAAAAATGCAGTTCTAAGGGAAGAAATAGGAATAATTGATGCGGTTGAGGCTAAAAACATCAATGATGCCGCGAAACAGGTTGTTGTTCCAACATAATCATTAATATATGATTTAGACATCCATTTTCTAAATGGAAGCTTAACCAGTTGGTAGATAAAAATAGCAATAAATATTAATTGTATGATTTTACTACTATCTGAAAGTATTGTATTTAAGTCAATATATAAATAATCACTTGGTATATCAAAAACCTGTAAATAACTTAACTCAAAAAAATAAGTACATAAATAAAGATAACCAGATACAATAGCAAGAATAAGTGTTGTATGATTTTTTAAAAACTCAAGCGTATGTTTCATTTAATAAATATACAAACGTCAATACAAAAACAGTAGTAATTTAATCCTCACCGCTGTTTTTAAGATTATAAATACAACGGAAACTTCTTCGTCAATTCATGAACATGCTTACGTACTTTGTCAGTATTGGCTTCGTCATCAATATGTGTAATCACGTCATCAATTAGTTCCACAATTTTTTTCATCTGCTTTTCCTTCATTTCTCTTGTGGTAACGGCTGCTGTGCCAACCCGGATTCCGGAAGTTACAAACGGAGATTTATCATCAAAAGGGACCATATTTTTGTTTACCGTGATACCCGCTTTGTCCAAAGCAATTTCTGCTGCTTTGCCGGTCACATTTTTGTTTCGTAAATCAATCAGCATCATGTGGTTATCTGTTCCACCGGAAATAATTTCGTAGCCAAGTCCTACAAACGCTTCTGCCATTGCGGCTGCATTTTGCTTCACTTGTACAATATATTTCATGTATTTGTCGCTCAAAGCTTCGCCAAAAGCAATCGCTTTTGCAGCGATAATGTGTTCCAGCGGCCCGCCTTGTGTTCCCGGAAAAACCGCCATATCCAGCACAGACGACATCATTCGGGTTTCGCCTTTTGGTGTTTTTAAGCCGAAGGGGTTTTCAAAATCTTTTCCCAGCAAAATCATACCGCCGCGTGGGCCGCGCAAAGTTTTATGTGTAGTTGTAGTTACAATATGGCAATGCGGAAGTGGATCAGTAAGCAAACCCCGGGCAATTAAGCCGGAAGGATGAGAAATATCGGCGAGTACCAAAGCACCAATTTCATCAGCAACTCTGCGAATAAACTCATAATCCCAATCGCGGGAATAAGCCGATGCACCGCAGATAACCAACTTCGGTTTTTCACGCAGGGCAACTTCTTTCAATTGCTCATAATCAATTAAACCGGTTTCTCTTTTCACCCCATAAAAAAATGGTTTATATAATTTGCCCGAAAAATTGACCGGCGAACCATGGGTTAAATGTCCGCCATGAGATAAATCAAAACCTAAAATCTTATCGCCGGGCTGTAAACAAGCAAGCATAACAGCAGCGTTTGCCTGCGCACCGGAATGCGGCTGCACGTTGGCCCATTCGGCATTAAAAAGCTGTTTGGCACGTTCAATGGCAATGGTTTCAATTTCATCAACTATCTCACAGCCACCATAATAGCGTTTTCCGGGCAAACCTTCTGCATATTTATTGGTGGCTGCCGAGCCTGCTGCTTCCATCACTTGTTTGCTCACAAAGTTTTCGGAAGCGATGAGTTCTATTCCGTTTTCCTGTCTTTCCTGCTCCTCGTCTAATAATTTAAATATTAATTTATCTCTTTTCATGGCCTGATTTGTATCGCCCAAATTTAGCCATATTTTTATCTTGAGGCCGAACTTTTTGCAAGAAGTGCTTCGGCAATTAAAAAACCGGATGCTTCTTTTACCACATAAAAATTGGAAAGGTAATTTCTGCAGGCCCTGTTTTTCATTAATCTGCAAAAGAAAAAAATTAAATCCTCAAACATAAACAGGGCTTGCGCGTAGAATTTGAATAGCGGTTATTTAACCAAATAATCTAAATTTGTTTATCTAAAAAACAGTACAGCGAATTACATGAAAGTACAGGCGGGTAACCTTTTACAGCAGATTCATTACCCTTCTGATTTAAAGAAATTTAATGAAGAAGACCTCCCGGAGATTTCTCAGGAACTGAGGCAATATATTATTGATATTGTTTCGGTAAACGGAGGTCATTTTGGTGCAAGTTTGGGCGTGGTAGAACTTACGGTTGCACTTCATTACGTGCTGAACACGCCTTATGATCAATTGGTTTGGGATGTTGGCCATCAGGCTTACGGACACAAAATTTTGACTGGCCGCCGGGATGTTTTTCACACCAACCGCTTGTACAAAGGCATCAGCGGCTTCCCGAAACGTGCAGAAAGCATTTATGATACTTTTGGCGTTGGCCATTCTTCCACTTCAATTTCTGCTGCTTTGGGCATGGCTGTTGCTTCCCATCGAAAAGGTGAACATGACCGGCAGCACGTGGCCGTTATTGGCGATGGTGCTTTAACAGGCGGAATGGCTTTTGAAGCTTTAAACCATGCTGGTATCGAGAATTCTAATTTGCTGGTTATTTTGAACGATAACTGCATGTCCATCGACCCAAATGTGGGTGCGCTGAAAGAATACCTGACTAATATTTCTACCTCCAAATCTTATAACCGTTTTCGGGATGAAGCCGGACATATCCTGGCCAAAATTTCTGCGCTTGGGCCGGATGCTTTTCAGATTGTCAAAAAGCTGGAGAAAAGCATCAAAGGAACCATTTTCAAGAACAGCAACCTTTTTGAAGCCTTGCAGTTCCGGTATTTTGGCCCGGTAGATGGACATAATGTCAAGCAACTGGTTAAGATTTTGAAGCAGTTGCGCGATATTCCCGGCCCGAAACTACTACATTGCATTACGGTAAAAGGAAAAGGTTATGCTTTAGCAGAAAAAGACCAAACTATTTGGCATGCACCCGGACTTTTTGATAAAATTACCGGTGAGATCAAAAAACCGATTTATGATAAGCCAAAACCACCAAAATACCAAGACGTATTTGGGCTAACGATTATTGAACTTGCCGAAAACAACCCTAAAATTATGGGCATTACGCCAGCTATGCCTTCCGGTTCGTCTTTAAATTTAATGATGAAAGCGATGCCGGAACGTGCTTTTGATGTTGGCATTGCCGAGCAGCACGCGGTAACTTTTTCGGCTGGGTTGGCTACGCAAGGTATGGTCCCTTTTTGTAATATCTACTCCAGTTTTATTCAACGGGCTTATGATCAGGTTATTCATGATGTGGCGATACAAAAACTGAATGTCATATTTTGCTTAGACCGTGCCGGATTAGCCGGAGCAGACGGCCCAACGCATCATGGTGCTTATGACCTGGCTTTTATGCGTTGCATCCCAAACATGATTGTTTCTGCACCTATGAACGAGGAAGAATTACGCAACCTGATGTTTACGGCACAACAGGAAGATATGGGTCCTTTTTCTATCCGATATCCGCGCGGCAATGGCGAAATGGTGAACTGGCAAAAACCGATGAAGGCTTTATCCGTTGGCAAAGGCAGAAGGATTTGCGATGGGGAAGAAGTGGCTATTTTAACTATTGGCACGGTAGGAAATGAGGCGGTAAAAGCAGTAAATCTTTTAAACCAGGAAGGTATTTACCCGGCACATTATGATCTGCGTTTCGTAAAACCGCTGGATGAAGACTTGCTGCACGAAGTTTTCCAAAAATTCGACCGGATCATTACCGTGGAAGATGGATGTTTGCAAGGCGGAATGGGAAGTGCCGTGATTGAGTTTATGGCTGATCATGGATATGCAGCAAAAGTAATTCGTTTGGGTATCCCTGATCGTTTTATTGAACACGGCGAGCAGCCAGAACTTTGGGCAGAATGCGGTTATGATGCGGCATCCATTGCCATCCAGGTAGAAAAATTAGCGGTAAAAAGAGCAACACAAACGATTGCTTCCTGATATTACAGATACTTCTTTTAAGGCATAAAAAACAGTAAAGCCCGAAATTTCGATTTCGGGCTTTACTGTTTTAGTGATTTCTTTAATCTCAAAAATCATAATACAAATTGCGGAAACTGCTGCGCAAACCAATTGTAAACATGGTGGTATTGGTGGTAGTCAGCGCATTTTTTTCCTGTCGAAGTACACCAGCTACTTCCAAGCGTAAATTATACTTGGGGTTCAGCATATAAGCAATCCTGCCTTCACCATAATATAAGTTTGTGGTAAGTCCCTGACCTGTATAATTACCATATAACTGGGTGTTTATTTCATAGCTTTTAAAAAGGTCCTTGCCATAATTGTCCGTTGCTTTGACATCTAAACCATAATGGCCGAATTCTGCCTGCCCATAAAAATTAAACCGCCCGATAGCATAATTTAAAAGCCCAACCGCTTCACGGAAATTAGCACCAAAAGGGTGTGCCAGCGGTTCGTTATTTTGTGCATAATTGATGAGTGAATTCACTTCGGAATAAGTATAAGGTTTTGCGTTATTAAATTCTAATAGATAATTTAAGTGTTTCACCTGCGCTAAATCTGCTCCGCGGACCCCTAATTGCCAGGCATATTTATTACGGATACTTCCGGTATTAGAGAAAAATTTACTGGCTACAAATTCATCCAGGGCAAACTGTCCGTAAACAGCCGCTTTATCTACAAATTTATATTTGCCGGTAAAACCGATCAAAGCGTTATCCCCGGAGCCACTATTAGCTTCTATCGGACGGAGGAAAACAACTGGGTTGATATAGTTGAAATCAAATCCGCGCTTGTTTCCCAGATCGTCTTTATCGCCCCAGATCACAGAATCAAAAAACCCTAAAGAAACTTTATTGCTTACGTTCCAATCGAGGTAATGAAAAACGCCCCATTTTCTTCGATAATCGTCCTGATAAGAAAATTTTGGCGCCGATGGATCCTGCATATACGCCCACATTGCCATGTAGCGCACGTTGCCTAAAGTGCCGGTTAATTTTAAGAAAGGATAATTGGTAGCGAAATCGGATAATAATACGGAACGATAACCATCACCGATAAAGGTTTTATCCTGGCCTAAAGCAATATTTAAGTACTTAACGGGTGTGAAAGATAAAACTGCGGTTGCGTAAGACCAATCTTTAATGCGCTTGCCAAAACTCCGGTCATAAGCCTGGCCGGGAATTATATAAATTTCACTGCCGCTTTGTTTATTGTTGATGTAATTTTTGACGTAATTTGGAAATACTGCCTGGTTTTCAAACCCGCTGGTATAAAAATAAAATTTTGTGCCGATGGTTCCGCCAATTTGATAACCGCGGGTGTTTAACCAGGTAGTTGTACTATTGCTAAATTCCCTGCCTATGGTAAGATCGGGCAAATAATCAATAAAAGCCGTAAAATCTTTTTCCTTAATATTAATCAAATGCTCATCAAATAGCTTGCGGTGTACCCAGCTTCTTTTACCAATAGAATCTACACCTGCGTTCATCAGCGATTGATATTGCTGGCTGATCAGCGGGTCATCCACTAAAAAGGGTTTCATAGAGCTGTGAAACCGGGATTGATTGGAATATACACTCGAATCCAGCTTCTGATAAAACTGATAAGCATAAGGAAGATAAACAGCTTGCGCCTGCACACTTGTTTTAATTAGGAACAGGACAGCTATAAAAAGTATTTTTTTTCTCATTCTAATGCTTTTGAGGATTTTTTGCAGATACATACTATTGCTGATCAATCATAAATCATCAATTGACCAATATAAAAGCACACACCAACTTTTGCATGATAAAAACAGTATAGTCATTTGTTTATACGTTGCAAATATTAAAATAATTAAAGGAAAGAAAATTAATTTTCAGGTTTAAGTAAAGCAGTAATTTGGGCTTCCAATTCCTGATACCAACCGGCCCCGTATTTCCGGATCAGCGGATCTTTTAAAAACTGGTAAACGCTTACTTTCAACTCGTTTCCGAAAGAGCAGGCAGGGCTGCAAATGCTCCACCTGTCGTAGTATAAAACTTCAAATTCGGGATACTTCGTTATTCGGATGGGATACAAATGGCAGGAGATCGGCTTTTTCCAATTGGTTGCCCCTGCTTCATACGCTTTTTCGATAGCACATTTGGTGATGCCGTTTTCCCAGGTTACGTAAGCACATTCTTTGTTGCCATCTACACAAGGTGTGGTATAATCACCCTCAAAATCAACCACCGAAGTACCAACTTGTTCTATCGTTTCGATTCCTTTGGCCGTCATATAAGGTTTTACTGCGGAATATATTTCCTCCAGCACGTTCAGTTCGTCCAGGTTTAACGGAGCACCGGAATCCCCTTCTACACAACATGCACCTTTGCAACGGTTCAAATTGCATACAAAATTTTCATTGATCACATCTTCATGCACCAAGGTATTGCTTACTTCAATCATTCTTTTACTGCTTACTGGGTTAAGGGATATTTCAGCCCTTTTGCATTTATTATTTCCAAAGTTACCGTGCCGACTAAGATTTCCACCTGTGCTTTTACAGGTATACGGTTGCCGTCATTGGTGATCCACAAGTACAATTTGCTATCTTTTCTAAAGATGCGGCCAGGTACGATTGAAGGGCTGAATTTCAAACAATTGAAAGTACCTAAATCACATGTAACGTCTTCTTTTCCTAAGTAAGTGATCCCCAAAGTTTCTACTTTTTTTTCTGAGAAATATTGAAGTGTCAGCTCATCGCCAACTTTAATTTTGGACAAATCCAGGTTGCGGGTAAAATAATAAGCTGAAGGAAGATCAAAAATCTGTCCTTTAAAAGGGAAAGTCCCGGTTTGTGCCGTAATTTTCTTATTCTCATAATCAAAAACCACTTTATCACTCCGGCGGTATTTTCCTTCGCGGCGGTTCTCGGTATAATAATACGGAAGCGTTGTACTGCGGTCTATAAAAGATTCATAACGATTACGCACTTTAAAAAAAACATCAAAACTACCGGCAGTCCGGCCATCGATAACAATATGATAAGTGGGTTTTTCTCCGAATTTAATCCCGCTTTCCTCAATTTTTAAGTTTGCTTCTGCTGCGGTAAATATCCCATACTTCAGCCGGTAACTCAATTGCTCGCCATCTTTAAAAGCCAGCGTGCTTTTTTTTATTAGTTCCTGTGCATACATCAATTGGGGCAATAAAATTATAAAAGTGATTGGTATCCATAAAATTTTTGCCATCATCAGTAAGCCGGAAAATGTAGAATTTAAATTATTTCTTTGCGTTTATAAACGGGAACGGTAGAACAAGGTTCGCCGTAAAGAATACTTTTTACTACAGCCGTCAAACGGAAGGTAAGGCTGACATAAGCTGATTCTGGTACGGTAATATCACCGCAACCTTTGATCACTACACGCTGATCACGAAAGGCTTCCAGGTTTATTTTACTGATCGCTTCTTCATACAACACGGTTTCCAATATATTCAGATCACCAAAAACTACTTTTTTAGCATAAGGGTTTAATTTGTTGGCCAGCAACATGTAAGCCCAGGTTGGCACAATTGCATCCGCCGAACAGGTAACAGCTACATATTTATCCTGATATTGCTGCCAATCATGTGCTTTGATAAATTCCCGGAAATCCTTTTCCCGCAGCATCAAGCCCATAAAAAGGTTATCCTTTATATCATATAAAACCCGCTCTCCTACCGGATATAAACTTGCCGGATCAAAAGTGACCAAACCGCTTTGGGCAACTTTGTTAATGATGTTTTCCTGAATGTCCATATCGTAAAAATAAAAAATCCGGATACCATTTAACTGATTTCCGGATGCAAAATTATAGGATTGCCTTGTTTAAAAGAACTTTGCTCTGTAATCTTTTACGTTGGCCTTATCTTTCAACACATTAAACACATCGGTATCGATCCGTTGGAGCATGGCCTGGGCAATTTGCTGGCGGTCTTTCAAACCACTGTTCATAGGCGGCGGGTTATTAAAACTATCTACCACGAAAACATAAACACCATTTTGGCCGGCAACCGGTTTAGAAATTTTGTGTAAAGGCGAACCGAATATAGAACCAATCACTTTGTTTTCCTGTGCAATACCGGGAATGATCGGGTTTGCAAAAACAACATTCTGGACCGGCGTAACTTTACCACCCACGGCTGCTGCCACTTTCTCCAGGTCTGATGCTCCTTTTATGGCATTAAATTTCTCTTCCAGCTTTTTCGCTTTTACCTCATTAAGCACAGCAGGTTCGATTTGTTTTTTTACCAGATCAAGGGCAAGCATACCTTTTGGTTTGATGGCTTGTAAGTGGGCAACTACATATTGGTTTCCCAGTTCAAATACCTGATTGGAGATATCGCCTGTTTTTGCACCATAAACCCATTTCACTACGTCGCGGGCATTTTCCAATCCGTTTACGGCAGAAGCATTCGCAGTTACATCATCTGCAGTCATTTTTTTCAGCTTTTCAGCCTTTACTGTCTTATCGAACGAACCGTCGGTTGTTTTACTTAAAAATGTCTGAGCTTGTGCGTAAGCGGCAGTTTGCGTTTTGCTGCTTGGCGTTAATGCTTTATCTACGATGGCAACTTTAACTACTTTGGACGAGCCTTTCTGATCTTCAATTTCAATCAAATGCACACCAAACTGAGAAGTAACAACTTTCAAATCACCTTTTTTACCGGTAAAAACAGCATCCTCAAAAACCGGGACCATTGCCCCACGGGCAAACGTGCCCAGTTCACCGCCTTTTGCCGCAGAACCATCTATAGAATTTGTTTTTGCCAGATCAGCAAATGATTTTCCGCTCTGGATCAGTTTTCGTAAAGAATCTGCTTTGGCCAATGCTTTATCCAAGCCGCCTTCCGTTGTCGGGTTGATCAGGATATGGCGTGCCCTTACTGAATCCGGGCCAACTTCTGTGTTGATTAATTTAGCAATTTTATAAGAACCGTTGGAAAAATAAGGGCCATAAACAAAGCCTGGTGCTGCGGTAAACATGATCGAATCCAGCTTCGGCTCCAATTGTCCTTTCTTCTGATAAACCAGAGGTGCAGGCGTAGAAGCATTGACCGCTACAAAAAGAGAATCGTTTTTGGAAGTTTTAAAGCCTTCCAGCAGCTTGTTGATCTGGTCTTTTACTACTGCAGTATCAGCTTTGGAAGGTGCGGCATTAAAAACCACATAATCAAAAGAGCGTGACTCTTCCGGGTTTTTAAATTCGTTTTTGTGTTCGTTGTAATACGTGTTGTAATCCGCGTCAGTCAGTTTGATCTGGTTATCCGGCACAGAAGCATAATCCAGGTTCACGTATTTGAAATTAGCAATTTTGTTGCGTGCTTCGTAATCCTCTTTTGCCTCCAGCGAATTTACATATAAACCGTTTCGGATCATTGAAAGATATTTTTCTGATTTTTTACCTTCGATAATCTGGTTTACAAAATTTGCCCATTGCGTTTTGGTTGCCGGGTCTGCTTTTGCAGAGCTGATGTTCCCCAAAAAAGCGTTCAACTGCTGTTTGTCAAACTGCCCGGTTTCCCGGTTAGTAAATGCCTGCACAATCTGCGGACTTGGATTACTGCCTTGTATCAAAGATGTACTTTCAAGATCTCCAACGGCAATCCCTAATTTACTGATCTGCTTTTGCAGGATGATCTGGCTAACCTGTTGGTTCCAAGTGGTTTGCTGCACGTAGCTCATCATTTGCGGGTTCAAGTTTGCCTGGTTGGATTGCTGCTTAAAATTTTGCACATTCTGTTCCAGCTTGCTGTTAAAATCGTCATAATTGATTTTTTCTCCTGCCACTTCTCCAATTGTAGTCCGGTCGCCGTTCATAAAAGAGCTTCCGTAATGCACTACTTCTCCAATAATAAATGCAAAAAGAGCCAGGCCGATCACGATGACCATGATCAGACCTAAGCGGTTTCGCAAAAAACTCATTATACCCATAAAAAATTTATCATTTAAATGCCTAAAAAAGAGCGCGCAAGATACAACTTTTGGTAAAAAACCGATACATGAAGTTGCGATGTTTGTTTTTAAAATTTCTAAAAGCCTGTTTAAAATTTACTTGACAAGGTTTGCATGCTTCTTTTATCACCTAAAAAATGGCAGGCATTTGGTTTTGGTTTGTTCAAACTGATGCAGACACCAATTTTTATAGGGTAAAAGAAGCATGGTCATCAATCCTGGGCATACCAGAGGATCCGGTATAAATTTAAACAGGTCCTAAGGATTTATTCCCTGGTTTACATTAACAATTCCGGTAGCTTGACCAAACTCTGGGCTGCTCAGATTTTCATTACAACGGAAAGTGCTGCCGCTGATCGTATTTCCATCAGTTCTGGTTAGGGTGGAAAACTGGTTGGAATAGAAACGTTTGCCCGTTTGGTCCCAAATCAGTTCTTCGGATTTAAACGTATCGCCTTTATCGTTTACCACCACTACATTTCGGTGCAGCTCAATAATTTTATTCAGGTTTTTGGTAATGGCGTATTCGGCAGTAACCGTGCTAATCAATTTCTGTTTTGAATCATAAAAATCAATTTTTACGCCTTTAGGCATTTCGTAGTAAGGCTTTACTTTTTTTGTTTCGGTATAATTTAGCATCAAGGGCGCTGTCATCCGGGCTTTTACTTTGGCCGAATCGCTGTAAATAACATCTACACCGATGGTAGTTTCCACCGGTTTGTTTACTTCCCGGCTGGAGATTTGTTGGACTTTTTTAAGATCGTTTTCGCAAGACCAAAAAAACACTGGCAAAAGAAGCATCAGCCATTTTGATGCAGGCTTTTTTAATAAAACCATTTCTACACGGCTTTTAATCAAACTTAAACTTGTTGAACCAGCGGTCGTTCAGCAAAAAGCTCAGCCTGAAATTATAGAAGTTTTCTTTGATCAGGTTATTGGCCAAAGTACCGCGCTGACCAAATTCCGTTGTAAAATTAACTTTGTAAAAAGCAGTACGGCTTTGCGAGCGGATCGGCAAACCCAAGCCAAGCGAAAACACATTTTCGTTGATATCAGTGCCCGAAGTGCGCACATAAGTTTTGTTGTACTGATAACCCAAACGATAATCCATCACCGCCAGATAACTGTTTAAAGCGTTGATATTGGGGGTAATCTGGCCGCCGATATGGTAAGATTCACTATTGTTCAGGTTTTGGTTTACGCCACCAACTGTCAACTGAGACCAGTTGCCCCTACTGTAATCAGCCCCGATTAAATAATGGCCTTCTTTCTGATAAGAAATACCAAAATTCTGGACCAGCGGCAATGCAATTTTGGTATTGCTGCCCTGGCGGTTTGAAACCGTGTCCCTGGCGACATCGGCCACACCGGTAGTTGGGTCAACCTGGTACTGGGTGGATATATATTTGGATGAAGAAGTAAGGGTGGATTTTAACGATCCGGAATAACCCAAAACGATTTTTGAAGTAGTGGATAAACTTAATTCGTACTGCAAACCGTAATCATAATTCAACCCTTTGATGCTTTGGCTCTGTTCTATACCGGTATTAAAAGAAGAATAAATATAATTAGGGATTTCTACAGAACTTGTCTGGCGCAGGTTGCCGAAAATATAACCAACATTAAAACCTAAGTTTAAATGTTTAAACAGGTTAAAGCCATAACCCAGATAAGCTTTTGACAAACCGCCTTCACCTGCATAAATGCTGTTGACGGTGTTGGTATCGATTTTGGTAACCTGCTTGAAATTATAACCCAAATCACTGTAAGGCAACAAACCAAAGCTTAAAGCAGAAGTTCCGCGCGTAACCGGAATAGCAAAAGCAAGGTGGTTCAGCCGGAAATCTGCACCGGTTTGTGTGGCAGAGCTGTTGCTCAACTTATTAATTGTTCCATAAGCGCCAATATCAATTGTGGTTAAACCAATGGCCGAATAGGATGCCGGGTTAAGCATATTGATGTTATTATAAGCCCCCAAAGTGCGCACACCTGTTGCGATACCGCCCATGCCCATGTTTTGCGGCAAACTTTGCTGCTGCAGATCGCCTAAGCCAAACTTGGAATAAGGCGAACTGCTGGTAGATTGGGCCGAAGCGGCAAAGGCCGAAAATATAAATAAAAGTATAAGTAAACTTTTGGTACGATTAATCATTCTTGCTGATGTATAACTGCGTTTAATCCTTTAAGAACTAAATAAGGCTCCGGCTTTACGCAAGCGGCAAAGATGCTACTTTTCAAGTGAGTATCAAAAAAATTAAGGTCGCCGCCGGTCAACAGGATATTGGTGTTGGGATACTGCTGCATTTGTTTGTTTATAAACCCTTCTGCTTCAAAACGCAACCCGTTTTGTACGCCCGAAAGGACAGCTTCGCTGGTGTTGCTGCCCGTATTTTTATTAAAATCCAATTCTGCCTCAATCAGCGGCAGTTTTTTGGTATAATGTTTTAACGCTTTGAAACGCATTTTTAAACCAGGCGAAATGCTGCCGCCGTAATAATTTCCATGCTCATCCACGGCATCATAAGTAACGCAGGTTCCGGCATCGATCACGAGGTTACTGTTTTTAGGGTATAAAAAATTAGCACCAATCACAGCTGCCAAACGGTCTAAACCTAAATTTCCGGGGTTTTGATAATGGTTGATGATCGATTTTGTCATTTGATAACTAAACTTTACCGTGTTCAACTGCTTTTCCAACAGCGTTTCCCACAAAAAAATCCGGTTTTGTACCGAAGAAACAATGGCGGTTTCAGGCTTAAATTTGATCAGTATTTGCTTTAACAAGCTTTCTGTAATCTGCCGGTAACGCTTTGTCCATAATATATTTTCTCCTTCAAAAACAGCAACTTTAAAAAAAGTATTACCAATATCGAAAACTAAGCTGGTCATCAGGCGTTGGCAACCGATAAGATCGATTCAAAAATCGCCAGGCCGTCCTGGTTTGCCAATACACCGTCTGCGGCGCGCTCCGGATGCGGCATCAACCCAAAAACATTTCGGTTTTTGTTGCAAACACCGGCAATATTTTCCATAGAACCGTTGGCGTTGGCTTCATCAGAGTAATTTCCGCCAGCATCACAATAACGGAACAGGACCTGATCATTCCGGTTCAATTCTTCTATACTGTTTTTATCGGCATAAAAATTACCTTCTCCATGCGCAACCGGGATTTTTAAAGCTTTGTTGAGATCGATTTGGGAAGTGAGCAGCGAATGGTTTGTTTGTGCTTTGAGGTAAGTATTTCTGCAAATAAATTTTCTGTTTTTATTGTGAAGCAGAACTCCGGGAACCAGTCCGGCTTCAGCCAGGATTTGAAATCCGTTGCAAATGCCTAACACGTAGCCACCGTTTCCGGCAAAGCGGATCACTTCCTGCATGATCGGAGAAAAACGGGCAATGGCACCGGATCGCAAGTAGTCGCCAAAAGAAAAACCGCCGGGCAAAACGATAAAATCTGCGCCTTGCAGATCATGGTTTTTGTGCCATAAACGAACTACCTGTTGTCCCATTATTTTTTCCAACACGTAGATGATGTCTTCATCACAGTTGGAACCGGGGAAAATTACCACTCCGAATTTCATCTTGCAAAACTAACAGAACGCTTGAAAAACCACTTCATTTAAAAGTTAAAAATTGTTAAACTGAAAGTACAAGATGACAATCAGCAGCAGCAGGTACAAACTTTCGTAGAACCACTTTTTGGCAGCGTATAAAAAATAGTAGGCCGTAATAATACTGACCGGCATGGCAGCCAGTAAAAAATGGTTGAAGCTGAAATCGGTTTTGATGCAGCAGGAACAGGCGACAACCAGCAGGATGAAAAGCAGCGACTGGAAGGTTTTGCGCACCATCACCATGCTTTTTAAAAAGTTGGATTGCAAGCGGAAAAGTGCCAGGATGAATATCAGCAACAGCGGAACAAGCACCAAAAAACGGTAAGGGTTTTTTATGGGGACGATGGGCAAACCAGCATCAAAAGATGACCAAAGCCTGCTGAACGCTGGGGTGTGATCGGTGCAGTAATAATAAACCGACAGGAAAAACAGGACTGTTAAAACGCCCATCAATGTCGAAACCCACTCGTGCCAGTTGAAGGAACGAAAAATAAGCAAGCCGGTCCAGATGGCCAAAAACAGCGAAATGAACGGGAAATAAATTAAAGTGCCAATGCCAACGATCAAGCCCAAATCATACGCTGTGGAAGTAGCTTCTTCTGTTTTATAAAAATGGAGCAGCTTTTGCAGCATCCAGATCAGCAGGAAATTGCATATCAAAGGTGCGCTCAGCATTAAAAACGAAGGGAACAAGCTGGAAACCGTAAGGTAAAGCAAGGCCGGTAAAAAGGAAGGTTTGCCTAAAAGATTATTGTTGTTAACAAGGTAATTGAACCAGATTGCCTGCGCCAATACCAAAACTGCCGACCAGAAAACGTTGCCTGAAGGCGTTAAAAAACCAGCCGGACCAACAAGCAGCAGCCTTGAAAAAAGACCGGTAAAAGAAGCATCTGCATTTGGCGGAAAATGTACCGGCACGCCTATCCGCATCACAAACAGCAGCACAATCAACCAAAGGATATTCAGGGGGTTGGGAGATCGGAAAACTTGGATCATGTGCAGCTCTTTTGCACAATATTAGCAGAAAAACAGAACAAGCCGAAACTTAACGCTTTTTGGCATAAAGGGAAACGATACGGGCTACAATTTGAGCAGTTTCATCCGGGAAATCAACCTTAATTTGATTGTCCGATGCGATCCATTGCTGCACCTGCGGAACAAAATTTTCATTAATCTTCGGCACAACAGCTACGCCCAGCCCGGCCGCAGCCAAAGCGTTGCATTGCTGTTCGTATTGGCCTTGCATCGGTACCATCATCACTTTTTTGTGCATAAACAAAGCTTCTGCCGGACCTTCAAAACCGCCCCCGGTCAGCAAGCCGGCAGACGCGGAAAGGCTGTGGTTGAAAGCTTCGTTTTGGATGGGCTTCACCAAAATATTCCCCTGTGTATATTCGCCTTTAGTGTGTTTTGAAAATATATGCCAGGATACTTCTTTTAGCTGCCTAAAATATTTTAATAAAACTTCATCGGCATAAGCAGGCAGATAAACCGTAAAATGCCCCAGGTTTTTAGTTTCCAAATTCCTGATCTCACTTCGGATGACCGGCGTATGGATAAAATCCGCATATCGCTCAAAATGAAAGCCAACCTTGTGCGTGGCCGGTGCGTAATATTTAAACAGCCATTCCGCATAGTTCCATTTTTTGGGGCGGGGCGTGTTTGGGGAGATGAACGAACACTGGTGGCTCAAAGAAACGGATTCCAGCTTTTGCAACTTGCAGGCCCAGGCCGAAACCGGTTCAAAATCATTCACAATCAAATCATATTGTTTTAAAGGAAGTGAACGGACATCGCGCAGCAACTGGTTCAGGTTCATTGTTTTAAATGTTTTCCAGTAATCTACGCCGCCCTTTTTCCCAGAGATAAAACTGAAACCATGCAGTTGATGATTTACCGGTTGCGCCAGCGAAACATCGGCTTGTGTGCCGCTGATCAGCAAATCCAGTTCGCCGTATTGCTGCAGCAAAGGCACAATTTCGCGGGCGCGGCTGATGTGGCCGTTGCCGGTCCCCTGGATAGCGTATAGGATTTTCATGGATATTTAACCGGCGCAAATTAGGAAAACGGTTTTAATAAACCGTATCCGGCATTATTGCAGCTCGGTCCTAAACCGTTCCAGCAGGTTTTTAACATCCAGCAAACCTTCAGATTCTTGCTGTTCCTGTAGGTTTTCTTCGGATGATTCATCCTCAAAAACAGCTTTTTGATAATCAAAAATCGACCATTTTCCTTGCTGGTATTCCAATGCCGTTAAACTTTCTACCCAATCGCCGGAATTAAGATAAGTTACCGTTTGCGCAGAAACGGTACTTTTAATTTCCCGGATTTCAGCCTGATGGATATGTCCACAGATTACGTAATCGTAGTTTTTATCAATAGCAAGATCGGCTGCTGTTTGCTCGAAGTGGTTGATAAATTTGACGGCATCTTTAAACTTGCCTTTTACTTTCTGCGAAAAACTCATCTTATTTCGACCCAAAGCTGTTAATAACCAGTTGGTTAAGCTATTGATCAAGATCAAAGTATCGTAACCAACCGCACCTAATTTGGCCAGCCATTTGGAATGCTGCATGGTTACATCAAACACATCGCCATGAAAAATCCAGGCTTTTTTGCCATCAACCGGCAACAGCAATTTATTCATCAGCTTAAAAGAACCAAGGTCAAAATCGGCAAAACGGCGCAGCATTTCGTCATGGTTTCCGGTGAGGTAATAAACCGGGGTGCCTTTGGTCACGAATTTGAGGATTTGGCGGATGATTTTAGTGTGCGGTTCCGGCCAGTAGGATTTGCTGAACTGCCAGATGTCAATAATATCCCCGTTTAAAATCAAGGTTTCAGGCTGGATGCTTTTTAAATATTGCAGCAGTTCTTTGGCGTGGCAGCCATACGTGCCCAAATGTACATCAGAAATCACCACCACTTCCACTGCCCTTTTATGCATAACAAAATTGGGGTTGAGATAGATTTTTTGCCGGTAAAAGAAGCTTACTCGTCGTCTTCGTCCTCGTTGACGCTAAGCTCAAACGGACTAAAATAAAAGGCGAGCAGCAGCAAAAACAAGGCAAACCAGGCAAGCAAATGAAAGTAATCAAAATCCATAGCAATTAATTATTGCAAGGTCTGACTCTTGTATGAACCTAAAGTTACATCTGTGTTAAGATTTTATTTGGTATGAGGTGTAAGGTATTAGCTCACAGCATTCGGTTGTCAGCTATCAGCCATGAACTATAATAAATTTATGCCTATAAAAACAGTATCAGCTCATTTAGATGATGGATTTGCTGCGGTACGTTTTCCGGCTTTTCGATTTTGTTTGGGTTGAAGTAGATGGCATCCATACCAAAATTCAGCGCACCGAAAACGTCCGCTTCCAGGCTGTCGCCAATCATCAGGCTTTCTTCTTTTTGTGCATTGGCCACTTTTAAAGCATGTGCAAAAATAGCCGGATCAGGTTTATTAACGCCGATTACTTCCGAAATAAAAACATGCTTAAAATATTGGCCCAGGTTGCACAACCTGATTTTCATCTCCGCTGATTCTTTAAATCCATTGGAGATCACGTACAAATTATATTTTCCGCTTAAATATTTTAACGTTTCATGCGCTTCCGGAAAAAGGTTGGTTTTAGTTGGGCCAAGTTGCACATAAGCTTCTTCAAAACCGACAGGAATAACGGCTTCGTCTAAACCCAACTCTAAAAAAGTATGTTTGAAACGGGCTTCCCTCAAAACTTCTTTACTGATTTTCCCCAAATGATATTCTGCCCATAAGCGATGGTTGTTGCGCGTATAAGTTTCGATAAAAACATCCGGCGCAGCCAGACCCAAATCCTGCAATTTATGCAGCACAAAGAGTTCATGCAAAGCTTCTTCAGCATTTTTGTCAAAATCCCAAATGGTATGGTCGAGGTCAAAGAAGATGTGTTGGTAAGGCATAATCAGTTGTTGGTTTCGTGTTTTCAGTTGTGGGTTTTAGGTTGGATAAGATTTCTCCTTTCAGTCAAAATGACAACATACTTCTTTTATCGGTATAAAATCATCAAACCTTTTCCCCAAAACTCAAATCCCCGGCATCGCCCAAACCCGGGACAATGTAGGAATAGCTGTTCATTTCTTCATCTACCGCTCCTACCCAAAGGTTCGCTTCCGGCAAATTTTCCTGCACATATTTTAAACCCGTAGTACTGGCAATTACGGCAGCAATGTGCAGTTCTTTAAGCTGATATTTTTCCTGCAAACGCTTGCAAACCTGTACCACGCTTTGTCCGCTGGCCAGCATTGTATCGCACATAATTACAACTTGGCCATCTAAATTCGGACTTGAAATATGTTCTACCTGAATCGTAAAATCATGGTTTGCATCTGTTTTACGGTAAGCCGTAATAAAAGCCGAAGCAGAACGGTCAAAAAAGTTTAAAAAGCCCTGATGAAAAGGCAAACCGGCACGTAAAATTGTGGCTAAAACAGGCTGTGCTGCCGGTAAATTTACTTTGGCAATTCCCAATGGGGTTTTTACTTCGGTTTCCTGGTAATCCAACTGTTTGCTGATCTCATAAGCCAGGATTTCGCCTAAACGAGTTTGGTTATGGCGAAAACGTTGTGGGTTTTGCTGTGTGTGCATGTTGCGCATTTCGGCAATAAAGCGGTTCGCTACGGAATTGGTTTGATCAAGCTGGAAAATCATGCAGCGAAAATAATGCTTTTTTTATGGGATAAAATTTGGGGTTATAAAAGAAGTATGCAGGTAATTTTTATTTTGTTACGTAATACCGTATCTTTGTACAAAGCTCTGTAGCCCACGAAAGCCTAAGTTCCACTTGGGAAATTGATGTAGTGGGAATGGAGCTTTTTTATTTATAAAAACTTTCATCTATTTCTACGTTTGTCGCAGTAAATTTCCAATGCCGATAAGGTTGCTCCCACTTATCTGATTCTGCTTTTATTCCAGTACTTACACCAATATTAAACCCTGGCCTGGTTTCTCTGATATAATTGTAAATATGTTTGTATAATTTTTCTTTCGTAACTGTCTTTTTGCCTCTTATCCTTTGCCCTTCTTGCTTTTCTTTATGCATGTCATTCAAACGAAAAGCCATACTTCCCAACACAATATCTAAACATTGCAACAAAAGGTGATCTTTAGAATCTACTTCCGTAATATCATCTTTTCTAAATTTGATATGTGCTTGTTGGAATGCTCGCTGGCTTTGTAAACCTTTGATGTATTCCTTAAACTGTTGTCGCTTTTTCAGCGTATCCGGTAAATTATCGAAGTATGCTCGGATGTATATCGGTCTTAAATTTGGATTGCTGTACTGCAATCCAAAAGCATGTTTAAAAAACTGATAATACAAGATAAAATATTCGTTTTCAAAATGGTCACGTGTCAAACCTAAAGGCTTTTCTGCATTTTGCGTAAACATGATTCGCACTTTAACTTTTCCGGCTTTCATTAACCTGAAAAATTCATTCATCAAACTTTTATACTTTTCAAGATAAGCAGTGGAAACTTTGACCCACTTCAATTCATCTTTAAGAAAAAGCTTATTGCACAATCCTTGCAAACAGGTATTTACATATTTTAAATCTTGCGCTTTAACCAAAACACCACCGTAAAAATTAGAATAGAATTTTCCTTTTTTCACTGACTCATCGCACCAAATAAAGTATTCCACTAAATTTATAAATAGAAGTATGTAAAATTGAAGTCCATTGATTTGCCTAAATTAAATTTTAAAATCCTGACATTTCAAAGATAACAAACAACTACATTTTTTAGCATTTCAACCTAATTTTTCGTACTTTTATCATTCCAATGGATTTTAAACTAACCTCTCAATATCAGCCGTCCGGCGATCAGCCGGAAGCGATCCGCCAAATGGTGGACGGTGTAAACAGCGGCGAAAATTACCAAACTTTGCTTGGCGTTACCGGCTCCGGCAAAACTTTCAGCATCGCAAACGTGATCCAGCAAACGCAAAAGCCGACGCTGGTTTTAAGTCATAACAAAACGCTGGCCGCACAGCTTTACGGCGAGTTCAAGCAGTTTTTCCCGGAAAACGCCGTAAATTATTTTGTTTCTTATTACGATTATTACCAGCCGGAAGCTTTTATTCCTTCCTCCAATACCTACATCGAAAAGGATCTGCAGATCAACGAGGAAATTGAAAAGCTTCGTTTACGCACCACTTCTTCGCTGATGTCGGGCCGCCGCGATGTCATCGTGGTTTCGTCCATTTCCTGCATTTATGGTATGGGCAACCCAGAGGATTTTTCCAATTCCGTTTTTCGTTTTGCCGTTGGAACTCGGATCAGCAGAAATGCTTTTTTACATCGTTTGGTCGAGATTTTATATGCCCGAACCACTGCCGATTTTAAACGCGGGACTTTTCGGGTTAAAGGTGATGTGGTAGAAATTTATCCGGCCTATTTGGATTATGCTTACCGCATTGATTTTTATGGTGATGACATTGAAGAATTAAGCACTTTTGATGTGACCAACGGAAAAACCATCGAAAAAATGGAAAATATGGTGGTTTTTCCTGCTAATTTATACGTGGCTCCCCGCGAACGTTTCCAGCAATCGGTTTGGGCAATCCAGGAAGAATTAGAAACCCGGAAGAAGCAATTTATAGGCGATGGCCGTTTCCTGGAAGCAAAACGGTTGGAAGAAAGGGTAAATTACGACCTGGAAATGATCCGCGAATTAGGTTATTGTTCTGGTATCGAAAACTATTCGCGCTTTTTTGATGGTCGTCAACCGGGCATGCGTCCCTTTTGTTTGCTGGACTATTTCCCAAAAGATTATTTAATGGTGATCGATGAAAGCCATGTTACCGTTCCCCAAATTCGCGCGATGTATGGCGGTGATCGTTCCCGCAAAATTTCTTTGGTAGAATATGGTTTCCGTTTGCCTGCGGCGATGGACAATCGTCCGCTTAACTTTCAGGAGTTTGAAAGATTGGCGCCGCAAACCATTTATGTCAGTGCCACACCAGGGGATTTTGAACTGGAAAAATCAGAAGGCGTGGTGATTGAACAGGTTATTAGGCCAACAGGTTTATTGGATCCGGTGATTGAGATCCGTCCGGTTATTAATCAAGTTGATGACCTGCTGGAAGAAGTGGATCAAACGATTAAACTTGGCGACCGGATTTTGGTAACCACACTTACCAAACGTATGGCTGAAGAACTGGCCAAGTACATGGACCGCCTTAACATTAAATGCCGTTACATTCATTCCGAAGTAAAAACATTAGACCGTGTAGAGATTTTACGTGGTTTGCGTTTGGGTGAGTTTGATGTTTTGATCGGAATCAACTTACTGCGTGAAGGTTTGGATTTGCCCGAAGTTTCGCTGGTTGCGATTTTGGACGCTGATAAAGAAGGCTTTTTACGTTCGGAAAGATCATTGATCCAAACGATTGGCCGAGCTGCGCGGAATGATCGTGGCCGGGTAATTATGTACGCTGATAAAATTACAGACTCGATGCAAGTTACAATGGATGAAACCAACCGTCGCCGCGATAAACAAATCCAATATAATTTAGAGCATGGCATCACCCCAAAAACGATTGGCAAATCCCGCGAAGCGATTATCGAGCAAACTTCTGTAATGGATTTTAAAGGCGGCGTACAGCAGGCTTATGTGGAGCAGGAAACCGCCAACAGTATTGCGGCCGACCCGATCGTGCAGTACATGAGCAAACCGGAATTGAAAAAAGCCATCGACAACACCAAAAAAGAGATGCTGAAAGCAGCAAAAGAAATGGACTTCCTCGGTGCAGCAAAACTCCGTGATGAAATGTTTGCCTTGGAAAAAATGATGACGGAGAAGTTTTAAGGTGATAAAAGAAGTACCATGCTTCTTTTATCACTTAATTCTTTGTATTCCATATTGTTCTAACCATTTATCAGCACTTACAATAGGAATTTGCTCTAAACCAGCTTGTGAAATTAACAGCCGGCCGAATGGATCACGATGGTGCAAAGGCAGTTGCTGGGTTTGGTAGATATAAAATAACGAAACGGCTAATATTTTACAGATATAAGCGGTTAAAAAATTTTTAATAAACAATTCAAGCAGATTTTTTAAACAAGTTTACCAGAAACTTAACCATAAGTTGAATAGAAATTTATTCCTCTAATTGTAAAACTTTACCCAGATAATAATCAATTACTTTGTTTCTGAAAACCAAATCGTACCGGGCTTGTATCAAGTCAAACTCTGCTTTGTTAAAATTAGTCAAAGCTATGTTATAATCCAATGCGTTGATCAATCCGGCTTGGTATCGTTTTTCGCCTACATATAAGACTTCTTTTGTCGCTTGATAATTGCTTTGGGCAGCAGTTGACCGCTTTTCAGAAGCTTTCAAATCAGCTAATGCCTGGTTAATGACCTTGCTTAAGTTTTTTTGGGCAAGCTGGGCGGTTACTTCAGAAATTTGGTAATTTATTTTGGCTTTGCGCAGATTGGTATAATTGGAAAAATGATTTAAAACAGGTATTTGCAATGTTAAGCCAAGTGATTGGTAAAAGTTGTCCCTAACCTGCTTAGTAAAGGAATAATTTTGAAAAGCAGAGCTGAAAGAAGGTGCCAACACCCTTTGTTTGCTGCCATCCACAAAACCAATTGTATCATAGCCTATTTGTTTGCTACCGCTAGATAATGTCCTGGCACCTGAAAAGTTAGAACCCAATGAACCAAACAGATATAAACTTGGATAAAGATTGCTCCTGGCCACTTTAATATTTTGGTAAGCAGCGTCTTTTTGTAAGTTGGCAAGTTTAATATCAGGGTTTATGGTTAGTGCTTCAGTAAACACGGATTGTGCATTGTAAAGCGTTTTCAAATTTGTTAACTTGCTGATGTCGGGCTTTATCAATTGTAATTCGGTTGCCGCGTTTATTTCCATTAATTGCTTTAAAGTAAGCATGCCAGAATCCAACTGGTTTTGAATGTTGGTTTCATCCAATTCGGTAGTGGCCAACTGGGCTTTTGCTTGTGCCAGATCAGCCAATGACTTATTACCAACATTAAAGCTTTTTTGCATTCTTTCTACATTTAGTTTGGCAACTTGTACCTGTTGCCGGGCGGCTTTCAGTAAGTCTTCGGCAGCTATTACCTGTAAAAAAGTGGTTACTACAGACAAGATCAGGTCATTCCTGACCTTGGCGATATTGGTTTGATCTGCCTCCAACAAAAGTTTGTTTTGTAAAATCTGGTTGCGCAACAGTCCACCCTGAAATAAACCAACCTGTAAACTCAAACTGCCGTTAACCAAGAAAACACCTTGGTTAATATAATTATAAGAGGATACATCAAGCGAACGGCCCCAGTTATACGATGCTTGCGGACTTGCGCTTATGCTTGGCAACAGGTTGTATCTGGACTGCTTTAAGTTTTCTTGTGAAAATGTTTCATTTAACTGAGCCTGTTTGATTTGTAAATTGCGGGCTAAGGTTGAATCAATGGCTTGTTGTAAAGTGATCTTAAGCTGGCCAAAACCATCAACATTCATTAATAACAGCGAACTTATTATTAGAAGTCGATAATAAAATCTTAGCATGACCGGATTAAAAAACATAATTGTATCCTATGTATTATTTGAAATTTCTATACTATTGAACAATATGGATAAATCTGTTTTAATCGCTGTGATTTCGTTTTGAAGGGTATTTACTTTCTCAGCCATCATCAAACCTAAATCTTCTGTATTCATTTTCTTAAGCGTATTGAATCGTTCGTCGTTAAAGTATTTTCCAAGTTCTGTTGCCATTAAATTGATTAACTCTCTGTTGGATTGTCTTTGTGTGTTGTAAAACAAATGGATCATTGGTTCACTTAAAACGGCATATTTTTTAAGATTTTTTTCACGGCAGGTTTCATGGATCAGCATTTCATCAAAGCTTGTTTTATAACGAGCAGGCTCTAAATCGTACCAGAGTTGTTTTTTAAAAAACACACAGCCAATTGAATAATACGTCTCCTGAGGAATTTCTTTTATAGTAAGGTCTCTGGTTTTGGCAACAAATTCTTGTACTTGGCAGGAAGTCCATCCATGTATCCACCAACCTAAGTATGGGTATTGCCAAAGAGTTCCATACAGTCCATCATCTACTTTGCCCGGTTCAACAATTCTTGAACCTGTATATCCTGCAACAGAAGGATAATCCATCAATTGCTCATATTCGTTTCGTTTATTAAAAATATCGAGCAGCTCATTAAATCCCCATGAATTGTTGTTAATAAGGCCGGTAACAAAACCAACAGGGCTAAATTTTGAAAGCAACTCAAACTGGTTGGCTAAGGTATCCACCCAGGACTTATTAAGTGGAATGATGTCATCATCAATTTTGCAGATAAATTCTGTTGCTTTTAAAGGTCCGTATTCGTTCAAAATTTCTGTTATTGCCGTATATCCCCCTTCTCCGGCACCAAGCGGCCTAACTACATGCCTTTTATCAGTATTTTCTGCTGCCCAGCCGCGGGCTACCCGTTCTACTAAATCTGCTGCATAGGTTTTTTTTCCGTTTAAAAGGATCACTACTGTCTCTTCTTTTGAAACAGTATGATCTAAAGAAAGCAAGGTTAATTGCAATGATTCGAAGTCATACGAAGCCAAGAGGAACACAGCACGGTTTTCAAACGGGATCATAAGAAGTATTTATAATTGGATGAATCAGAAACTATATTTTTTAACAGCAGTAGTTTAGGGTTTATTTATGTAAGGTATTCATGCATCTTTTATCACTATAAAATTGGTGTTTGTAGCCTCACCCCAGCCCTCTCCACAGGAGAGGGAGCCAGCATCGTGGAAAATCACAGAAAGTATATTAATTTTTAGGTGATAAAAGAAGCACGATAAGAGCTGATAAAATTTGAAGAAGTATCAAAAGTAAAATCTAAAAACACCCAATAACTTTAAATAAAACAAGTACAAGTTATGCTATCATGCTTGTTGTTGTGCTGTCGTTAGGCTGAAATTGTATATTCCCTTTTTTCTTTTGTATAACTTTTTCAAAAAAAGCGACCAAATCATTTACATGGTTATCGAATGAAAAAAACATTTTGTTTTTTATTGCATTGTTCCTAACCTCCTGCATTCGGCGCTTGTCCTTCAGTTTTTCGCCCAGCTCATCCATAGACCGGAAAAATATCCCCATATCTAAATCATTGATCAAAGACTTCGTGGCCGCAATATGCCCGGTATTGTCTTTTTGTATCATGGGTAAACCGGCTGCAGCAAGTGTCGTCATCCGTGCAGGGTAATTCAGTTCGAGCCAGGAAGCTTTCATCATTTCACCCTGATTTCCACAATCAAATATATGTAGCCATCCGGCGTCATATTTGGAAAACTCGCTTACCCATTGATTGGGGTTACAATGCGGATGAATATGCAAATAACCTGGTGCCAACGCATTTGCCTGCGCTATCCATCCTCCCCAGTAAACTTGTTGAATGTCTCCATATATGTGAAGGTGAACGCCTTGCAAAGCTAACTCCTTTATGTTGGATGGATACAAGCCAAGTGGCCTTCCCGGAACTACCGTATGGATTTGACCATCATCTGCTGACAGTAAGCGGGAAGGTTTTCCATCAAACCAATCTGCTTTAGGCAGGTCGCCATCAAGGATCAGGGTTAACTGTTCTTCTTGGGATATAAACTGTCCGAACCATTTTTTTATTTCCGTGTTGGTGTATATCTGTCCGTCAGAATTTACGTACAGTTCCATCAGTTCTTTCCATGTCCCATTTTGCCTGCAATAAAAAGGCCCTTCCTTAAAATGCCATACAAAAGGAATCCCCGGATTGGTCAGCATGATATAATGTGCAAAAGGCACGGCCTGATGGTTCAGTAATGCATAAATTATATCAGGTTTGATCTCTTTTACAGCTTCTGTCCAGGTATCAAGCGAAAGATCAATCACGTTGCCAAATGGCAAAGGTCCGGTGGTATTGTAGCAATCCGGTGAGCTCATCCATAAACCATATAACTGGTGTCCCTGTTCTTCCAATGCATATATCCGCTCGGGATTGTAAGCGAGTTCTCCGACCAATAAAATCTTTAATTTTCCTGAAATCTTTTCAGTAGGTTGCCTAAAACGGGTATAACTGTTCAATTCATTGATGTAGTTGCCTTTGGTAGAATGATAGATCAGAGGTTGTTTGACCTGGTAATATTGCTTGTAGGTATAAATTCCCCCTCCGCTTGTTTCCTGTATGATCTTATGCCTTTGTTCCGGATGGCTAACCCATTCACAACTAACTTGCGCTGTATTGAGTTGCTTTCCATGTTGAGACAGCTTATCCCAAAACATCCTATCTAAACTATCGGTAATCAGTTCCTCTCGCTCAATCCAACGATCCAGGGTCTTACGGTGCAGCACCTGCACCAATTGCAAAGAATAACCTGCTATCTTTCCTGTTGCTGATTCAGCGGCACTTGCAGTAGGGTTATCTTCATAGTTATATTGTACCCCTGCATAAGCCAGAATGGTGCCTTTATCGCTCTGAATAGTTTCGTACAAGGAATCTAAGTGATCGGCAAAGTAAATATCATCAGATGGCAAATAAGCGATCAAATTATACTTCGAGTGCTCAATCCCCATATTTAAACAAACGCCCAAGCCTTTATTCTGCGCGTTTTCATAATACCTGATCCTTTCATCTTTTAAATAGTCTTTTACTACTTCTGCGGTATAATCTGAAGAACCATCATTGATAATAATTAGTTCCCAGTTTAGAAAAGTTTGAAGCTGTAAACTGGCAATGGCCCGTGAGATAAAGGATCCCTGATTGTAGGTTGGCATCAGTACAGTTATGCCCTGTAGGTTATTATTCATAGCGATAGTAAGAATTTAACGTAACATTTTAATTAAAGACCTGGACAAGCGATGGATCAGGGAAGCATCTTCTGTGATCACCTCTGCGTCTGCAAGCATACCATTCTTGAGGCTGACCGGCCGTTTCATTTCAGAATACCGGCTGCTTGTAAAATTTACCCTGGAACTAAAAACACTGTCTTTCATTGGCACATCGGCAATTTTACTGATCCGGCCCTGCATTGCGCCGTATTCTTCAAACGGATAACTTTTTAGTTTCACCAATACCTTTTGCCCCAGTTTTATTTTACCCATATTATACTGCGGTATGGCCATCACACCAAAAAAAGTCCCGTTGCCTGAATTTATATAGAACAGCTCCTGGTTAGCATTCACAAACTGGTTCTCTTGTATAATACCTGAAAAAATAACTTTGCCGGATTGGGAAGCGCTTAACACATACTTGTTTTTCCACTCCTCGGTCAAACTGATCATACTGTTGAGGGATTGCGTAAACTTGAACCTTTGTTCCTGGATCAGGTTGTCCAGTTCAAGCAGGTCTTTTTCTTTATTCTGATAAGCTGTGGAATTTGTTAAAAGTGCAGCTTCTGTTTGTTCCAGCGGAAACTTTTTCGCAATCAGTTTACTTTCTTCCCTTCTCAGTTCCACCGTGGTTTCAACCTTTTGGCGGTTTAGTTCCTGGTGCATATTGAATTCTTCGTTGGCCAGGTCATAGTCTTTATCCTGCAAAGCCTTTTGGGCCATCAATTGCTTTCTTTGAACATTGATAGATTTCAGGTCCTGTGATAAAAACCCCTTTTTCTTAAGGTTGAACCCTTGCACTGAAGATGCTTTGAATAATAAGTAAGCCTGGTAAAAATTCTCATAAGCAGATTGCAGCTCGCCCAATTGTATAGATGATGGAGAGTTGATCCATTTCAGTTCGGCAACAGATGCTGGCTGCAGCGTATGCTGTAAAATTTTCAAATCAGCCAGTAACTTCAAGACATGTCCATGATCTGCCGTGCTCTCTAAATAGGCTAAAGGCTGATCCTTGTTGACCATTTGGTTATCATCAATTAAAATCTTAATTAGTCTTCCCGAAACTTTGGCTACAATTGGTTTGGGTGTATTTAAAGAGCTGATGACCAATTGGGTTTTTACCAGGTCAGGGTAATGAATCAGGGAAGATAAAAGGATAATCCCCAGAAGGATGGCAAAGAAAAGGGAAATCCCCCATTTTAACAGCCATGATGGAGGTGCAGTGATGATATCCTGCATCTCCTCGGTATGATAAACAGAATCTGTTTGATATAAAGACGGCATAGCTAAAGAAAGATTATAATGATTAAACGCCCAGTTCCAGTTGGTTTTTTACGAGGTTGTAGTATTCTCCTTTTAAACCGGTCAGTTCATAATGATTTCCCTGTTCAATGATCCTACCTTTATGCAGCATAATGATGTTATCTGCATTGCTCACGGTACTTAACCGATGTGCAACGATAACCACTGTGCGGCCACGAAAGAACTCTTGCAAGTTATTCATGATCACACGTTCATTGTTGGCATCCAGTGCATTTGTTGCTTCGTCAAAAAACATATAATCAGGGTTTTTATAAACAGCCCGGGCAATCAGGACCCGTTGCCGTTGTCCCTGGCTGATGCCGTTGCCCTCAGCGCCAATTTTAGTATTAAACCCATTAGGCAAGTTTTCCACAAACTCCTGTATATTGGCCACTTTTACGGCATGGTGCAGCCGTTTTTTATCCGGGGTTTCTTCCCCAACCGCAATGTTGTTGGTTATCGTGTCCGAAAAGATAAACCCGTCCTGCATAACTGTTCCGCAGCTTTTGCGCCAGGATTTGATACTGATCTGCTTCAATTTGCTATCACCAACTTCTATCTCCCCTTTTTCCCAACGGTAAAACCTTAGCAATAATTTTAAAATGGTGGTTTTGCCGCTCCCGCTCATGCCTACAATAGCCGTAGTTTTTCCTTCCGGGATATGCAGGTCTATGTTTTCCAGAACAGGATCATTACCGGCGCCCGGGTAACGGAAAGTAAGGTTACGGATCGTGATACTTTTGTTGAAAGGAAGGTCTGGCTGGTAATGCTGATCCGCCGGTTCCTCGTCTTCCATCTGGTGGATCTCGTTCAGGCGCTCCAGGCTGATACGGGCATCCTGAAAACTCTGGATAAACCCCAGGAACTGTTCCACAGGACTATTTAACTGGCCTACAATATATTGCACCGCCATCATTCCGCCCAAGGTAATATGCCCTTCGATAACAGCTTTGGCACTCAAAAAGGTAATGATAATGTTCTTTCCCTGGTTGATAAAGAAGGAACCCGCCTGCTGATATTGCCCCAAGGCCAGCCCTTTTACACTAAAACGGAACAAGCTGGCCTGGATATGTTCCCAGTCCCATCGTTTTTGCTGTTCGCAGTTGTTCAGTTTAATTTCCTGCATACCGCCGATCAGTTGTACAATAGCGCTTTGGTTTTTGGAAGAGAGGTCGAACCGTTTAAAGTCCAGATCGCGCCTGGTTTTTAGGAATAGCAGGATCCAACCGGTGTACAGCACGCTGCTTACAGCAAACACAAAAAAGATGCTGGTATTATAATAAGCCAGGACAAAGGCAAAAATGACAAAATTGAACAGGGAAAAAATAATATTCAAGGTCGAGCCGGTCAGGAAACTTTGTATCCTGCTTTGATCGCTCATCCGCTGCATGATATCGCCCGTCATTTTGGCATCGAAAAAGCTCATGGGCAAACGCATCAGCTTGATCAGAAAGTCGGTGAGTATGGATACATTGATCCGTGTACTGATGTGCAGCAAAATCCAGGAACGGATAAAATCAACACTGGTGCTCCCCAGAAAAAGCATGACCTGCGCAATCAGGATCACATATACAAAATTTAAATTCCGTGTATTGATCCCGATGTCCACCACAGATTGCGTTAAAAAAGGGGTGATCAATTGCAGCATGGAACCTATTCCCAAGCCAAAAATAAGCTGCAAAATGAGCTGGCGGTAGGCTGTAAGATAACGTAACAAAAATGACCAACTAACTGTATTGGCCTTTTCGCCTTCCTGGTCATAAAAAGCAGGTGTAGGGCTTATCAATAAGGATATGCCATCGTTCAGTTCCCGGCTCGCCAGCCAGTTTTGTATAAACTCTGCAGTAGAATATACCAGAAGCCCTTTGGCAGGGTCTGCAATATAATAATTGCCCTTTTTTACCTTGTACAGCACCACAAAATGGTTCTGCCGCCAATGCAAAACGCAGGGGAGTTGTGCTTCTTTAAGCTGATCTACCGTTAACTTGGCCCCAAGCGAACGGAAACCTATGTTTTCCGCTGCCTCACTAATGCCCAGCAACGATGCGCCCTCACGGCTGATCTGGCACAGTTCACGCAGCTTTTGTAGAGTATAATTACGCCCATAATGTTTGGCAACCATACGCAAACAGGTAGGGCCACAGTCCATTTGGTCGTGTTGCTTATAAACAGCAAAACTCATTGATTATAACTTTAAAGTTTTTTGGTGAATATACTGTCTCAATAATTCTCTTTATTAAAATCTCTATTAAAATAGGTTCTAACACTTATAGCCTGTTTAAATGTTATTCAACTTATTTGTTATGCTTCTTTTACCAGATAAAAATCAGTAGCCTATAGTATTTTTATATCGATATAATATTTGTCCACAGAATTTACAGGCATAAAAGAAGCACATTGTTTTTTATGATATAAATTTAAACAGGCTCTTAATAATTAATAGCTAATATGGCATGTATAACCACTTGGGCATCCTACAAGCATATCATACTTAATTGGGACGACAATCGGTAACATCAATGCATTCGTTTTTACACCCTTCACCCCCACTATCATACCCATCCCCACCTACAACTTTTTTCATTTGTTCCCTGCTCAGCATTTATTTGATGCCCCCCCAGTTTTAAATTTAACTTTTTCATTGAAATAAATGTTATTTTTGCCGCTATAATTCGGGTTAAGCTTTTCCCTATCCTGTGTTACCGAAGACAGGCATCTTCCTTGTTGGCCAAACAATTTCTTTGCTATATCAAATATTTAATGTCTTCTAAGTGGTACGGATCTGGAAGCTTATACCCGTGTATAAAATCATAATTTCTATGCTTCTTTTACCCTGTAAAAATTGGTTTTGTGCATTGTATCTTTTAAAAATTAAGAAAAATTAGAATTTTTACGGCATAAAAGAAGCATTACAAACAGATTGGAAATCAATAAAAAGCTCTACAATAAAATTCAAACCTTCCTTAATCTTTGGCAGCTAATACTTCCTTTATCATTAACTCTAATGTCCTTTCATCATTTAGTGTATTTATATAAAACCTTGAATAAATAATACGCCCTTTTTGGTCAATCAAATAATTAATTGGTACTCCACCAGCTCCTGGTTGGTAACCTTTGTTCTGCGTTTGGTCATTACGTAAAGGGGTAAAGCTATAACCACTTGCTTTCATAAAAGGGATGACATAGCTGTCCTGACTTGGATCAATGTTGATACCCACATAAGCAACTTGTTTATCTTTGAATTTTTTTAACACAGATTCAAAGTGAGGAAATTCACCTCTGCATGGGCCACAGCCCGGAAACCAATAAGTAAGCAACAAGACCTTGCCTTTATAATCGTTGAGGGAAACCCTGGCTGACTTAGGATAACCTTGCAGGGAAAAATTGTCTGCCTGTTTAGCCCTTTTGTCACAAAGTTTCCATATAGCTGTGTCAACTTGGTTTTCATTAATACCAAGTTTGCTTGCATAAGCAAGCAATGCAGGCCGCAAGCGGTCACTTGGCTTATTGCTGTATTGTACTGCAAGGCTATCATAAGCAACTTGTGTCCGCCCAGCCGCATCGGCAGCTTCTGCTTTAAACAACACCAAAGTATCTTCTGCATCAATATAACTAACACTCCAACTATTGTTTAGGTCAACCGTTGCCAGAATCTTAATTGCCTCTTCGGGCTTGCCGGATTGAAGCAGGTTTCTCGCATCAATAAAACTTTTGGCAATCCTGACCATATGTCTCCATTTAAGTTCACTTGTCCTTGACGCTACCACCATGCTCAACGCAATTTCAAAAGCTTTTATAGGATCTTTGTTGATTAGCAAATTATAATAATTTCCAATTCCACTTCTTCCCCAGTCAGTAGGATGTGATAAATACATTTGATACACCTGCTGAAAATATGCCAATTTCAAAGCATCATTGTTTGAATAGTAGCCGAGAAGAGTCAAAGATTTGGCAGCTTGCTCTGTATTTGGAAAAAGCCTCACCACGGCAAGTGTAAGGGAATCGTATTTCGCCTGATTAGTATCCTTAAAGGAAAAGGCATAACTTAAAGCATACTCGGGATTTTTTGGGTCGGCTTTTGCGGCTTTTTCTATATAAGTGTTAGATAAACTATCACTGCCCCATCTTTGTGCATCAATGCTCAAAAGGTTCCATGCTGCTGCCAGGTCAGGTTTGATCGCCACCGCTTTGAGTAGATAATCCCTTGCTTTCAGGTCTTCCATTTGGGCATACATTTCCCCTATTGCAAAAAATGTGGTTGAGGATTTTGGATAGCGCTTCGTCCAGGTTTCATACTGGCCGGGCAGAAGCGGGTCCATACGGTTTAATGCATTAATAAAAGCATGGTGTGCATTTAGATTCTCCGGATTGGCTTCTACTTCGCTGCACAGCTTCTTAATATGGGTTGTTTTTACGAATGTATTTTGTGCTATAGATTTACTATATATCAGGTTAACAATAAGCAAAAAAAACACATAAAAGGTGTAGTATTTTATTCTTTTTTTTTGGTAATTATCCATATTATCTTTTTGGTCTTTGTTTGATTAAATAAAAAGATTGTTATATCCGTTGGTTATTATTCTAAATATGTTATTGTAATAGCTTTTATTGTCATCGCAAATTTGAAAACAGTACTATGTTTTTTACTAAGTAGTTATGATAAGTAATCTATTTAACTGAAGAATTTATGGTAGGTTGTTAATACTGATATGTCGCAACCATAGGATGTGTAAAACAATTTTTGTATCGATATAAAATACAAGCAAAAAAGCTAAATGGTTAAAAGAAGCGATTTAGATTCTTATTTAGTTTGTACATTAAACCTTCTTTTATCAATAATTGTGAACAGTTTTGATAAAAAAGGCTCTATTTAATAACACAATTTTTTATTTTATATACAGTACTTTATCTAATGAGGTATTGTATCTATTCGCAATTTATTCAGTTTAAAATCTTAATGTAATAAACATATTAACGAGGTTGTCTTACAATAAAAAACAACTTAAAGAGCCTGATTCCATAAAATAGATTTTTAAAACAATAAATATTTATGAAATTAATCAATAAAAAATTTAATACTCCAAGTTTTGGTTTTTATTGAAGACAACCTTCGTTTAAATGATTTGAACTACAGCGTACACACGTGGTAGTAAGTACGGCTGTCCATACTACAAATTGATAACGTACATGTTTTGTACGGTGACAGTGGATCTGCTGAGCAATCTGCATTGGTTTGACATGTAGAAGTACATGATGTTCCTCCACCACCATACCCATACCCATCACCGCCCACAACCTTTTTCATTTGTTCCCTGCTTAGCATTTCTTTGATGCCGCCCAGCTTTAAATTTAACTTTTTCATAAAAATTAATGTTATTTTTGCCGCTCTTGATTCGGGTTAAGCTTTTCCCTATCCTGTGTTACCGAAGGCAGGCATCTTCATCGTTGGCCAAACAATGTCTTTGCTATATGAAATATTTAATGTCTTCTAAGTGGTACGGATCGGGGAGCTTATACCCGTTGATAAACACGGTTGGGGTAAAGCTGATCCCGGCTGACTCACACCATTGTTGTTGTTTTTCTAAACTCACATTGGGTTCCTGTTCCTGCGGGGCCGGGAACTTCGCTATCCAGGATTCTACATTTTCTTCTTTTTGCCCATACCAGGTATGCATGGCTTGTTTAAGCATTTGCCCCGGTGCTGATTTAAGTGCCAGCAAATGCCGGATCACTTTGTATTTAGTGCTTTCCTGCTCACCGGGCAATACCGAAAAAACGATCCTTAACTGTAGGCTTTCATCTTTATCAAGCCAGTTTTCCAATAGTTGGTGTGCATTGGAACAGGGAGGGCAGGTAGGGCTGGAAACAATCGTAATTACTTTTTTGGGTTCTCTATTTCCTATCACTATAGCAAAATCATCATCCGGTTGTTGCTGTTGTTTTTGTGAAACAAGCACCTTGTTAAATAATTCCGTATTGTTTTTATAAATGTTTAATTGTTGCCTTGCTGATTCGGCCTCTTGCTTAGCTTTTAAAAAGGGCTTCAGAAAGACCCATGTAGCAACCGGCAAGATAAACAGGATCAACATTCCGGCTATTTGGGCAAATGAAGGCCAAATTACCGGCAGCAGCAACAGGTGAAAAGAAGTAAAAAACTCCAGCCAGAACAAAGCCTGGATACCGCTGCAGAATAGGCACCATTGTTTAGCTACCTTGTATTGGTAGTAAACGGAATAAAAAGTATAAGGCAAACAAAGCAAATTGAATAGCGCCAAAGACTGCAATACGGAGAGGGAACCGCCATAAAATAGCAATATCAATGCGGTAGAGGAAAAATAAAAAAACCCGACTTCAGACCAGCTTAACCCTTCTGTTACTTTTGCAGCCTTGGATTTTAGGATAGCATTACAATTCAAGTTCTTCCCGCTTGTGCATAAGCGCTGGATAAAGCTGTTATTGGCATCTAAACTTTGAACCAACAATAAAATGCTGATCAAAAGCCCGATGCTTTTTAAGATCCCCCAAATCACAACTGTCCAGCTTAGGGAACTGATCCGGTCCTGGTTCTGTAAAACATAAAGAAAGAAAACAGCTAAAAGGGAAGCGGCAATAAAGGGGACTTTTAATGATCCGATGACTTCTTTCTGCCTGTTTTGCTGATAATCGGCTTCTCCTGAAACATTTTCTGCATCTGCAATTAAAATAGACCCGTCATAAGCAGCATCAAAATCAGCCCTCGGCAATTGTTCGATTTTTCGATTTTGCCCGGATACCAATACTTTTTCCGCTGATAAATGCTTGACTATTACGAATTCCCCGTTGTTCCTGGAAAGGTGGGCAATAAAGGGACAAAACTCGTTGTCTAATTGCTTCGTCTCTATTTCGTATGCAGCATTATTGATACCGAATGTGTTTAACACATCATTGATTGCCAACAAGCTATGTTGCTGGGGATGTTTTTCAAATTCCAATTTAATGGAAGTTTTGGTTACTGGGATGTTTAATTCTTTTACAAAATTAAACACCAGTTCGGAGAGGTAACTAAAATTCATAAAGACAGGTCAGGTCGTTGATAAATCAAATTAAAGGGAAGATTTTGTACTAATTTAATTTAGGTACAATCTGCCCTGGCTAATCAAAATTCACCAAATGAACAATCAAGTCGAAAAAAAACAAGTCCTTTTTATCAGGATCAAAAACAGTAAAGGCTTAAGTAGGTCGTTTGGAAATGGTAGGACTAAGCTAAATACTAAAATTTAATAATGCAATAGAAAAACTAAAAATTTATTTTTAACAAATTGTTAAATTAATATGAAGAAATTAGTTTTTATAATACTCAGAATTAATATTGGTTTAAAGGGAAGCGTTCTTAGCTTTATTTATCTAAACCCAGGAAAGCTTTGCCCGGATAATGTGGGTTGTGGTAGATTGATAGATTTGTTATGATTTCCTCTTTTTAGGTTTGTGTTTTAAATGCTTCTTTTAGGGTATAAAAAGCCTCACACCAGTCCTCTCCAAAGGAGAGGGGCCATGTGCAAACCTTTTTTAATATTAGAAAAGTAAAATGTCTCGTGTAAAAACATAAGTTGTAAAATAACAAGAAGAACGGCAATATTTATTCTGGTATAATTAAGTAATGAAGAAACTAAATATAGTACAAAGCTTTTACCTGTTTCCGAGCGAATCGGAACCTATCACGCAATCGCTTGGTTTTTTATCTCCCGAGTTCCACTGGATGAGCTGGTGTTTAAGCTGCTTACAAATAGTGAAATTGTATCATTCAGTTACGCTTTATACCAATGAGTTGGGAAAGGAAGTATTGATCGATCAACTTAAACTCCAATATAGCAAGGTAGTTATAACCAAAAATATCTATCCTGCAAAGCTTTGGGCAATGAACAAAATACACACTTATTCTTTGCAGCAGGAACCTTTCTTACATGTGGACGGGGATGTTTTTTTATGGAAAGAATTAGGGAAGGAAATACAGACAGCGGAATTAATAGCCCAAAATGTAGAAGTTAATGATGGGTTTTACCGATCAATATTGAAGGAATTTCAAAACCACGAAATTGTATTGCCAGAACCAATAGCTGAAATATCAAATACAAACAAGGTTATACGATCCTGCAATGCAGGTTTTTTTGGAGGATCTGACCTTGCTTTCTTTAAAGATTATACAAAATTGGCCACGTCCTTTGTTGAACTTTATCAGGAAAAATTAAAAAATGTGATCCACAAAGATGTGAACATGGTTTTTGAGCAGCTTTTCTTTTATTACATGGCCGAGGAAAGAAATAAGCATATTGAATATGTTTTGGAAGATGAAATCAGCGATATGACTTATCCCGGGATTGTTAATTTTCTGGACGTTCCGCATAAAACTAAATTCATTCACATGCTTGGGTCTTACAAAAAAAGTGAGGAGGCTTGCAAAATGCTGGCTAAAAGACTACGCACTGATTACCCTGATTATTATTACAATATATTGGAACAATTGAAGAAACGGGATTTAAAATTGTATTATACTTCTTACAATAATAAGCCAGACATTCCTTCAATCAAAGATGAAATGAATTCTTATGATTGGGACAAAATTTATCAGGAGCAACAGGCGCAATATCATTTGTACGATCAGGCATTTGGCAATAGTTCTGAATTTCTCGAAACTAATTTTATAACCAATCAGTTGGTCCACACAGAAACTACGGATGCGTTACCGGTTGATTGTCTTGTTCCCTGTAGTTTGGAAATGAAATTTAAGAAAAGGGAAACAGACGAGTTAGATCATTTAATAATGGAGCTGTTAAAAGAAGTGAAATCTGTGGCCGCTCTTTTGGAAAACCTCGGAAACTACTTTGAACCCGAAGATTACGCACAGGAAAAAGATGCTTTATTGGAACTAGTCATGCTCAAACTGCGGAAAGGATGCGAAGACAATATGTTTTTGATTATTGATAAGCCTTACTCGCCAAGTATGAAACCCTGACCAGGAACAAGATGGCCTTTTGCTGTTTATCGTTAGGTAAAAGCTTGATTCTTTCCAAAGTATGTTCAAATTTATATCTGAAAAAAAACAACAATACTTCTTTTAGCACTATAAAGTTGGCCTTTGCATCCTATTTCTACAAAAGTACAGCAAGCTTTGATTTTTTATGGGATAAAAGAAGCACATGTATTGATCGAAAAAATTTAAGCAGGCCCTAAATTATTTATAATTTTTGTTTTTCTTAGGTATAACCAATATAAGTATAAGAACTGCTGCAGGCAATAATATGTCCTACAGTTTTTAATGCGAATGGTAAAAGAAATATGATACTTCTTTTACCCCTGTTTTATTTTGACCGAAAGAGAATCACAAGCAAACATTTTTCCGGTTAAACTTTTATATTTGTACTACATACAGTTTTAACCATGTTGCTCATCCGTTTTTTAATCATATCCATTTGTATCCTCTACATGCTGCGCATGCTTGGGCGTTTATTGCTGCCTGCCTTATTTCGGGGTGTAATCAATAAAGCACAAACACAGCAAAACAATTCCACTCAAAACCGCGCAGATCGCCGCCCGAAAGAAGGCACCGTTAAAGTAGATTTTATTCCTCCTGATGCTTACAAAAGTGCCGTTCCCGATACAGAAGGCGAGTTTGTCAAATACGAGGAAGTGAAATAACAACCATGATCCCGGAAGAAATTTATAAACGCCGCCATTTTGGAACGCCGGAATCGGTTTCGCTGATCGTGGTGAACTATATTGTTACCATTATTGCGATTCAGGCTTTTGCCATGTGTACGCATATCCGATGGCTTTTTTGGGTGATAATTGGTTTGCTGGCTATTTATAACTTTTACCAAATCCGTAAAAACAGGGAAGTTTTCGACCGTAAAAACTTGATTGTATTTAGCATCAGCCTGATACTTCTTTTAGCAGTGTTTTTTTTACTTCGGACAAGGGCGCAACCCTGCTAAAACTTTTTTACAACAGTTTTTCCTAATTTTTTATACCCTTCTTTTTTAGCCTGCAGATAGTTTATATTTAATATTATGCTTTATGCTGAATAAAATAAATGCTTATTTTTTGTAAAAATTCAAGTAGGTTTGGAATTCATACAATTTTGAGTTTAGATGAATAACTGGTTCAAGCAAAACGGCGTCCACTTTGCCGTGGCAGGCTTATTTATAGCAATCTGTTTCTTTTATTTTACGCCTGCCTTTCAGGGAAAAGTGCTGGTGCAAAGCGATGTTACGCAAGCGCAAGGCATGCAAAAGGAAATTATGGAGGTGCGTGCCAAAACCGGGACAGCACCATTGTGGACGAACCAGGTTTTTGGCGGGATGCCTGCTTACCAGATCTGGGCTTTTTATCCGGATAACATTACCACTTACGTAATTTCTGCCTTAAAAACAGTATTCCCCAACCCAATTGATACGGTTTTACTATCGTTGTTTGGCGCATATTTGCTTTTCTGCGTGCTGAAATTAAACCCCTGGCTGGCTGCTGCAGGCGCTATTGCTTTTACTTTTTCCTCATACAATTTTATTTTGCTGCATGCCGGGCATTCCAATCAGGCTTTTGCCATTACTTTTTTTGCGCCGATCCTGGCCGGAATTATTTTGACTTTACGCGGAAAACACTGGCTTGGCGCTATTTTAACCGCCTTTTTTCTGGCAATGGAAATCCGTTCCAACCACATCCAGATGGCATATTATCTCATGATCTCGCTGCTGATTTTGGTTGGGATTGAATTGTACCATGCCACCAAACTAAAAACTACAGTGGCATTTTTTAGATCAATGGCCTGGCTGGCTGGTGCTACTTTGGTTGCGTTGATGATCAATGCTTCCATTTTATGGACAACTTATGAATACGGACAAGAATCCATCCGCGGAAAATCAAACTTAACCCAAAAAACAGTTGGAGGTGCAGGAACTGGTTTGGATAAAGAATACGCTTACGGCTGGAGCCAGGGAATTGGTGAATGTATCACATTTTTAATTCCGAATGCTTATGGCGGCAGTTCTGGCGGAGGTTTAGAAGCGGATTCAAAAGCTGTACAAGGTTTAATGAGTAGAGGAGTTCCTCAAGAACAAGCCGAACAATTACCAACTTATTGGGGCGGAAAACCTTTTACCGAAGGCCCGTGGTATTTTGGTGCCGGCGTTTGCTTTCTATTTGTTTTTGGGTTGATGATTGTCCGAAACCGCATCAAATGGTGGCTGCTGGCAACGGTGATTTTGAGTATGCTGCTTTCCTTTGGCAAAAATTTTACGCTGGTTTCCGATCTTTTCTTCAATTATTTTCCGCTGTACAATAAGTTTCGCGCCGTCGAATCCGTCCTGGTTTTAACGCAACTGGCTTTTCCGATCCTTGCTTTTTTAGCGATAAAAGAAGTATTGCAAACGAAAGATAAAGTGTTTATCCTAAAGAAATTATTCCTGGCTTTATACATTACCGGTGGTATCACGCTGCTGGTTGCCTTGTTGCCGCAACTGTTTTTTAGCTTTAAAAGCAGCACGGCCGATGAATCGCTAATTGCCCAACTGACACAGGCTTTTCAAGGCGATAGCGCCTTTGCCAATACGATCGTAAACAGTGCATTGGTGCAGGACCGTGCTTCGCTTGCCCGCGCAGATGCTGTCCGTTCCTTAATTTTTGTGCTCATCACATTTGTTGTTTTGTGGGCTTTTATCAAACAGAAAATCAATCTGCAAATCACTTCCTTATTGATTCTGGCTGTTACGCTGGTTGATTTATGGTCTGTAGATAAGCGTTATTTAAAAGACGACAGCTTTCAGCCAAAAGAAGATGCGATGCAGGTGCGTACGCCGCGGGAAGTTGACCAGTTTATTCTGCGCGACCCGGATCCTGATTTCCGGGTACTTGATTTGACTTTGCAAGATCCTTTTGCTAATGCTTCTACTTCTTATTTCCATAAAACTTTAGGCGGCTATCACGCGGCTAAGCTGAAACGTTTCCAGGAATTGATCGAGAATCAGTTCAGCAAAAGCATCAACCCTGATGTTTTGGATATGCTGAACACGAAATATGTAATTACGGCTGATCCGAAATCGCAAACGGCCGGTATGAAAGCCAACAATACGGCTTGCGGCCATGCCTGGTTTGTAAAACAAGTGCGTTTTGCAGATAATGCCGATCAGGAGATGCAGGCCATCAGCAGTTTCGATCCTAAAAATGAAGCAATTGTGGACATAAAATATCAATCGCTGATCAACACCAAACAAAACGCAATAGATGAAAGCGGAAAAATAACGCTTACCAGTTATGCCCCGGAACATCTGGTTTACGAAAGTGGGTCAACCACCAATCAGGTTGCTGTTTTTTCGGAAATCTATTACGACAAAGGCTGGAAAATGCTGATTGACGGACAGGAAAAGCCCTATTTCCGAGCGGATTATTTACTGCGTGCTGCACAAATCCCGGTAGGAAATCATAAAATCGAGTTTATCTTCCACCCAAATTCTTATTACACTGGTGAAGGTATTTCTATGGCTGGTTCTATTTTGCTGGTTTTAGCTTTTGGCGGATATGTGTTTGCAGAAACTCGGAAGAAAAAGGGTGTAAAAAAAGCTAACCCTATAATCAGTATTTCTTAAATTTACAGAATGGGCAATGTTCTTGAAAGAATTACAATTGATTCAAATATCTGTCATGGGAAAGCGTGTATCCGCCATATGCGTTGGCCTGTTGAAGTAATTATCGATTTAATTGCTTCAGGAATGTCTTTTGATGATATTATTACAGATCATCCTGAATTAGAAAAGGACGATATACTGGCATCGTTAACATATGCAAAAATTGTATTGTCGGGTAGATCCCTGGCAGAAGTAAATGAATGAATTTTTTAATTGATGTTCACTTATCTGTCGGATTATCTAAGTTTTTAAATAAACAACCGCATTGTAATGCCATTCACGTTAACCAGATATTGCAGAAGTGGAATACATCTGATGCTGATATTTGTAACTACGCTGATAAAAATGATTTTATTGTAATCACTAAAGATTACGATTTTAAAGATTCCCATTTCATTAACAAAACACCTAAAAAATTAATTAGGGTTGCGTTGGGAAATATTTCCAATAATGATTTGATCCTTGTGTTTGAAAAACATCTGCATGCTTTGATAAAGCTGTCTTCTGAGGATAATTTCTATGTAGAGATTACCTCTGAAAGAGCAATTATAATCAACTGATTTTTCAATCATTTGTCCGCCTGTTCTTTAACCAATACCAGGTTAAATTAAAAGCAATTATAACATGGTTAAAAACAGTAGACAGCAAACCGTAATGTTTGCGCATGATGGCAAAACGTTCCAGCAAACTTTGTAAATGCTTCTTTTTAGACATTCCGCCAACCATATACTTCACTACATATTGATGTACATTTACGATCTTCCTTGCTTTTTTTGCCGCCAATAAAATCCAGTCAATGTCGGCACTTAATTCATATTTCAGATTATAATTTTCAACGAGGTTTCTGCGGATAAAAATAGCTTGGTGACTAATACTCATTCCATATTTAAAATCCCGCCAGGTAAAATTCCCGGGGGCTTTGTGCCGACGTTGACCTAAACTTTGTAGGTTTTGGTCGAGCATTTCCGTTTCACCATAATAAATATCCGCATCAGGTTCGCTTGCAAATACTTCTTTTACCGTATCTTTTTCATAAAATCCATCGCCCGAATTCATAAAAACAACATAATCTCCGGTTGCTTTAGCCAAACCTTTGTTCATGGCATCATAAATTCCTGCATCTTTTTCTGTGATAAAAACAGCAAGACGAGATCGATATTTTCCAATGATTTCTTTTGTTCCATCAGTAGAACTTCCATCAATCACTAAATATTCAATCCGCTCATAAGTTTGATCCAGCACCGAAAGCATCGTCCGCTCAACGCCTTTGATATTGTTAAACACAACCGTTATAACACTTAAAAGCGGCTTATTCATTTGGGACTAAGCTTTTGTACAGTTCGATATGCTTTTGCGCAATTACTTTTTCTGAAAATTTTTGCATCACCGTTTCCCTTGCATTGTTTCGCAATGCTTCTTTTACCGGGTAATTTATCATCCATTCCATACCGTCGCAAAAACTTTGTGAAGAACGATAGTCGGCCAGAAAACCATTGTACTGATGCCGAACCATATCCGGGATGCCACCGGTTGTAAAAGCAATCACCGGCGTACCGCAAGCCAAACTTTCCATTACGGTATAAGGCAGATTATCTTCCAGCGAAGGGATTAAAAAAGCATCGGCGGCAGCATAACAGGCAGCTAATTTTTCATCTTCTTTGATCGTTCCCAAAAAAGTTGTTTTAAAAGGAAAAGCCGGGACATCTGCTGTATCACGGTTTCCAAAAACCACGAGTTCTATATTTTCTGGCTTGATACTTCTTTTAGCAGCTAAAAGTTCAAGGCTTTCCAAAAGATATGCTGCGCCTTTGTGCGAATCTTTTTTAGAAGGCATAAATCCCGTCAGAAAAATAAATTTATCTGTCGGAAGATTCAATTTTACTCGCGCCTGCTGCTGGTTTTGAGGATGAAAAATAGCTGTTTCCAACGTGTTCGGGATAACTGTAACCTGTTTTCCCTGCATCAAACTGCTTCTTAAAACCGAATTTTTCATCCAACTGCTGGGCGCAATAATTTGAAAATTCAAGTTTTGATAAGCTCCGTTTTTTTGATGCCAAATCTGGTTGGAGATGTCGTTTGAATCAGCATTGATTAAAACCGGACAATTGCCGCATTGCTTTTCAAAATGATCACAAGTATAACGTACATGGCAGCCGCCGGTAAAAGCGTTACTGTCATGGAAAGTCCAGACAATTGGCTTGTTCAGTTTTGCCAGTTCTGCCAAATGTTTTGGGTTGAGAAAACTGTGGTTCACCCAATGCAAATGAATAATATCCACAGCCAAAACCGCCGGATGATGGACAACCGAAGTCCCAAACCAGGTGAACGAAAACGGAATTTTTACCGGCTTTAAATAACGTTTGGCCATTAATCGTTCGGCAACGATGGTAAAAGCGGCATAAGCACGTTTTGCCAAAGTATTGGTAAACGTTTTTACAGCCGGGTTTTGACCGAACTTGTAAAAAACAATTATGCCGGAATCAACCCCAGCTTCTGCATTTAAAGCCAAATTCAAACGCAGGCAGGCACGGCCTGCACCTCCATTTCCGTCATAAGTGTTCAAGTGGACAACTTTCAGCATCGCCCAAAATTACGTTAATATTTATGGTGTAAAAGAAGCATTACATTCCCAAAAAACCCGCTTAATTTTATTGCTGTTCTTTCTTTTTGTCTTTTTACAGAAATCCCTGTTTTTTCTTTACTTTGCATCAAAATGAGCAACCAACTCACCGATAGGACTTTCTGGAAAAAATACTGGGAATCGAAGAAAGGCCTCGCTGTTGCCATTAAACCTGATTATACTTTTCACCGGATCCTCAAAAAGCTTGTCAAAAAAAACAATCTTAAAACAGCTATTGAGCTGGGTGGTTTTCCGGGATATTATGCCATCTACCTGAATAAATACGAAGGGCTGGAAACGACGCTTTTTGATTATTATGTACACACCGGGATTTTGGTGGATGTACTGGGGGCCAATGACCTGAACGAAAAAAGCATTGGCGTGATTGAAGGTGACCTGTTTAAATATAAAGCCTTGAAACAGTACGACTTGGTGCTTTCCTGCGGATTGATCGAACATTTTGAGGATACGAAAGACATTATCAAAAAGCATTTGTCGTTTTTAAAACCAGGAGGAACGCTTTTTATTACTTTGCCAAATTTTCTCGGCGTGAATGGCTGGGTCCAGCGAAAATTTGACCCTGAAAACTACAGCAAGCATAATACAAAAAGTATGCATTTGCAGTTGTTGGCGAAAGTTTGCCACGAACTTAATTTACAGGATATTGAACTCCATCACTACGGCAAATTCTCAGTTTGGCTGGAAAACAAGCAATCCAAATCCGCTGCTGCCAAAATCCTGACTAAAACCATTTGGCTGGCGGGTAAAATTTTTACGCGGATTATTCCTGCCGAAACCCAACTGCTTTCACCTTACATTGTGCTTACTGCCCGAAAATCAGCTTAAACAATACTTCTTTTACGATACTTTTTTTATGACGAAGCGTTTGACCCTTTGCAAAAAACTGCCTTTCCGGTTGCGCAAAAATTGTTTGATTGCCGCATAAGCTTCTTTGTTTTCTGTTATCTTCGAAGGAAAAAACTGAACAAGCTGCTGCGCTAAATGCACCTGGTAAATATCTTCTTTGTTGGAATGCACACCGCTGCCATCGTGCCCGATGTTATGGATCAAAGATCTGGAAGGATTTAACGTTAAACCGCCCTTTAAAAAGACAGAAGCATACCAGCGGATAGCCCAGGAATTGTTTTTGCCATCTTTAAATTCCTGCATCTGTTTCCAGAAATTCATCGTGCCTTCAATCGAAAACTCTTTGATCTGTGGTTTGCTGAACTGGCTGATCAGATCATCAATATCGGGATTGAAATTTTTCCAAGCACGGTTCCAGGTTGCCCAGCCCCAACTGGTTGCCGCCCGGTAATAAAAAGTTTGCGGCAGGTTTTTATCTTCCAAGGGATACATGTAAGCGCCAATGTGCATTACTTTTTCCTGGTTAAAGTAACGCTGCAAAGCATCATTAAAATAGCGGAGCGTGAAAGGCGAAGAAAGCAAGTCATCTTCAAAAACAATCACCTTGCCGTATTCCTGTACTAACTGGTTCACCCCGCAGATGATTGAATTGGCCAAACCCTGATTTTCCCGGCTTTCTAATATTTTGACCGATTTAAAACCATCTGTTTGTTTAATCAGTGCCCTTACTTCATTTACTTTTGTTTGATCGGCCACTGTTTTTGCACCATCAGAAAAAATAAACAAGCGCGAATCTTCTGCCAATAAATTTTTTTGTAAATGATTGATCGTTCGCCGGGTATGATCAGGACGGTTATAAACAAAAAGAGCGATCGGAGCCAGACTTTGCATGCAGGTTTTTCTTCTTCTAAAGATCAGAAAATTTTAGGGTTTTTATCTGTCGCGCTGCATAAAACCGTATAAGCACTGGCAAATTTTTCCTGTAGCTTCTTCCCCATCAACCGGCTTAATATTTTTTTAAGCTGATATTCGGCTTCTATTTTAAAGTTGGAAATCAGGCTTTGATGCTTCTTTTGATTGATAAAAGTATTGAAACGCGTTACCTCAGGTTGGATCATGGAGGTTTTATCGGCCAAAACTTCAAATCCTTCCGAACGCAACAAATAACGCAAGGAACTCGGCGTATAAACATTTAAATGGCCGTAAGCCAGAAAATGATCAATTCGTTTGTCCACCCCAAAACGATAATCCCGCGGCACTTCAATCACCTGAAACCTGGCAACCCTTTTCAGTTCGCGCAGCAGCATCCGTTCGTATTCCACATGTTCCAGTACGTGCGCCAGGATCACCAAATCAAAAGCCTGATCCTCAAAAGGAATGTGATAACCGTCAAAAACCTGTACTTCTTTTAAGCTTTTTAAATTCCGGCTTTTGATATGCTCTACACCGCTTTCGGAAATTTCAATCGCATACAATTCCCGCGCCAAATCCCATTGGTCAAGATAATACAAAATGCTGCCATCGCCTGCTCCTACTTCCAGCACTTTTGCAAACTGCTTCCCTTTGCAAACGGCTGCAATGTTTTGTGCCTTGTATTTTGCGCCTAACATGCGCCAGGCTTCATCATGGTTTTCGTAGAAATTATCGTAAGCGTTGATTACGCTGGAGTTGGTTGGATTTTGTTGGGACATGTGGATGCAAAAGTAGTTTTTTGAGCGGATACAATTATTTAGGTGGTAAAAACAGTATCAAAATTTCTTCGGGTCAGCTTTTCCTAAATTACTGTTTAAACCGTCACTTACGGCAATCAACAGCTTTTGATATTCTCTTTGTTTCGAACTGATGATGCTAATCAATTTCAGCCAATTGAGGAAAATAGACTTATTTAAGTTGAATAAAAATTCATTTTTAACAGTAATTGGTTTGTAGAAGAACAAACGGTTCCTGACATGATAATAAATGCGGAAATTCCATTGGTTTAGGAAGGAAGAAGCAAAGATTTTTTTGTGGTAATTAATTCCCTGCGACTGGTCAACATCTGTAATTTTACTTTCAGGTATCAGCCAGATTGTTCCTCCGCTTGCTGTAATCCGGTACGTATATTCTGAATCATCTACATATAAAAAAAAGTTTTCGTTTGGATAACCAATTTTATCGATGATCTTATGATGCAGCAATAAGCCGCCATAAGGCACGTAAGGTATTTTTACGTGATCTTTAAATGTGCCAGGTTTTTTAAACCGGTCCTGTAATTTTAAAAACCGGTTGTAAAAGATGCGCGTCAAACTAAATCCCAAAAAGTTATTTGGAACGAGGTAATAACGATAAGGATTTTCTCCTTGTGCAATTTTTATATGTGGTTTTCGGTCTGTGCGTAAACAAAAAAGCGCTTTTTCGTCATCTGCTCCCGAAATTTCGTCCCATTTTTGCAGCAAAATTGCTAACGCATTTTCATCCGGCAGGTTATCATCGTCCAGCAACCAGATAAAATCAGTATCAACAAACAGATGCGCAAACTCGACAGCTTGTTTGTATCCGCCCGCAGAACCCTGATTATCAACATTATTTATAACTTTTAACCGCGTATCCCGGAATTGCCGTACTTCTTTTATCGCCTTAAAATCAGAGGCATTATCAACGATGACAACCTGTACAACTTCAGCAAAAGAAAGTACCCGACGAAGCACCTGCGCCAGAAAAGCCCATCGATTTCCGTAAGTTACCGTTAGCACGCACACTTTATATTTTATATTTGCCATCTGATCCGGCAAAAATAGTATATTAAAAACAGCATCAGCTACGCATTTTGAATGGGAATTATCCAGCAGCAAACTATCAAAGGCACTTTTTACTCTTATCTGGGCGTTGCTATCGGTTTTGTTACCGTTTATTATTTCCAAACGCATTCATTAAACCCAGAACAAGTTGGTTTACTCACGTTGTTAACTAACTTCTCTTTATTGTTTTCGCAGTTTGCCATTTTGGGTTTTAACGGAACGGCCAGATATTTTCCATATTTCCGCAATGAGGAGAAAAATCATCACGGTTACCTGGCGCTGGCCTGCCTGGTTTCTTTGGCTGGTTTTGTTTTGTTCACATTGCTTGCTTTTATTTTTAAAGATCAGCTTATCAACGCAAAATCACACGAAAACGGATTATTTAGCCAATATTTCTGGTTTCTGATTCCGCTTACTTTTTTTACGTTATTTTTTAGTGTGTTCGATCTGTTTGCCCGGATGCTTTATGATACCATTAGCGGAAGGGTTTTGCGGGAATTTACCAAACGGCTTTTTATTCTGCTAACGCTCCTGTTTATTTTTTTTAAGTGGATTAACTTCAGCACATTTATGATTCTGTGGCTGATTGCTAACATTATTCCTACTTTTTTAATGATGAAACGATTGATCTCAAATGGAAATTTTTCTTTGGATACGGATTTTGATTTCATCGATAGAGACATGGGGAAAAAGCTTATCAGTATTTGCTTTTTTGCTATACTTACCGGTTCTGCCCCAACCATTATTGCAAGTTTGGATGTGTACATGGTTAATGCAAAGTTTGGACTTGCTGAGACCGGGGTTTATGGCATTGCCGCTTATTTTGGTACCGTTATTACCTTGCCCTCACGTTCGCTTTACAGCATTGCTTACACCATTGTTTCAGAATCCTGGAAGAACAACGATCTGCAAAACATTAAAAATATTTACCGTAAAAGTTGTATCAATCAGTTAATTGCAGCTTTGTTTATCTTCCTTTTGGTTTGGGCAAATGTTGATAATATTTTTAAAGTATTGCCGCAAAATTACGCCGCTGGGAAATATGTAATTTTCTTTATCGGATTAGGTTATATCATCGATTCTGCAACCGGAATCAATGGTGTGATTTTAACCAGTTCTAAATATTTCAAGTACGATTCATTTTTTAATTTGGGGTTGATTGGAATTACAATTGTACTCAACCTAATGCTGATCCCGGTTTATGGAATTACCGGAGCTGCAATTGCCGCAGCAGGAACATTATTGATTTTTAACTTGTTCCGATATTTATTTATCCTGATTGTTTACAAGATGCAGCCGTTCACGATGAAATCTTTGTACGCCGTATTGCTTGCTTTTATCGCTTATTTGATTTGCCATAAACTGATCCCAGAACAAAAAAACTATGGCTTAGATACTTTTGTCCGTGCTTCTTTTATCACTGTTTTTTATGGATTGAGTGTTTACTTTTTGAGTCTTTCGGAAGATATTAATGCTTATCTCAACGGTTATTTAGTTAAATTGAAGAAATAGGCAAAACTGTCGATGCTTCTTTTATCACCTAAAAAACAATAAACTTTTGAGGTTCTTGCAGAAATACAGACACCGATTTTATAGGGATAAAAGAAGCATTTGGTTTTCAAGATAGAATGAAACGGGTTCAAAATTTATAGATTGATTTGAGGTATTTGTTTTGGGGGAATGAATTGAAAGATCTTTTCAAGGCAAGCTTCCAAATTTTTGACGATGTCTTTCTCCCAAAACCGGAGCACGGTGAAACCTAAAGCCTTTAGTTTTAATTCGTTTTCGCGGTCGCGCTGCATGTTCCGTTCAATCTTTGAAATCCAAAACTCGCGGTTCGATTTGATTTTGACCTTTTTGTTTTCCCAATCATGTCCATGCCAAAATTCCCCGTCCACAAACAGCACAAGCTTATGTTTACGGATCACGATATCAGGTTTTCCGGGTAGTTTGGCAACGTTCAGCCTGTAAAATAGTCCCATCTTAAACAAAGCTTTACGTAAGATCAATTCGGGCTTTGTTGCCTTCCCTTTTATTTTCGCCATCAATTTACTCCGCTGTTTTGTGGTGTAAAAACCATTGGCTTCTTCAAACCGGGGCACACTTATCTTGATTTCGTAATCACTCATTTTTGCTAATATTTTTATCAAAAAAGCTTTTATATGTCAATATTGTAAATATATTTGTAACCATGTGCAAGGTTAAAGGAGATGGTTATATGAAAGATTACTATACATTATCGGAACTTGCTGATCTGTTGGGCAAAAGTAAAGAAACTTTACGGAGATGGGACAGTAACGGAAAGCTTTCGGCAGTTAGGGAGCCTATGAGCAATTACCGCATGTACCACAAAAGCCAGCTGGAAATATTTGACGAATTAAATTTTTTATTCAATAATAACCAAACAATAAGCCCGCAAAATGCTAAAAGACAATATACTGTGCTCGAACTTTTTGCAGGTGCGGGCGGCCTTGCCCTTGGGTTGGAAAAGGCGGGCTTAAAATGTATCGCATTAAATGAAATTGACAGAAATGCTGCCGAAACACTACGTAAAAACCGGCCGGAATGGAACGTGATTCAGGATGATGTGAGGAATCTTTCATTTAAACATTTAAAGGGAATGGCCGATGTGGTAACAGGTGGATTCCCTTGCCAGGCTTTTAGTTATGCCGGTAAAAAACTTGGTCTTCAAGATGCGCGAGGTACATTATTTTACGAATTTGCGAGGATTGTTGACGAAACCAAACCCAAGATTTGTGTTGGCGAAAATGTACGTGGTTTATTAAGCCACGATAAAGGCCGTACAATAGAAGGAATGCGCAGCATTTTAGATGAAATCGGCTATCGTACACTTGACCCTAAGATTTTAAAAGCCATTTTTTACAAAGTGCCCCAAAAACGTGAGCGGCTGATATTGGTTGGAATACGAAAAGATTTGGAGGTTGATTTCGAGTTCCCAAAACCCTATAAAAAAATCTATTCCCTGCGTGATGCCTTGAAAAAAGGTGATTTGTTCGATTCTGACGTGCCTTCGTCTCCCGGTACATCTTATCCGAAACGAAAAAATGAAATATTAGACTTAGTGCCGCCTGGAGGGTACTGGCGTGATTTGCCACTTGAAATCCAAAAGGAATATATGCAGAAAAGCTTTTATCTGGGCGGAGGAAAAACCGGCATGGCAAGAAGGATCAGTTGGGACGAGCCAAGCTTAACTTTGACCTGTAGCCCGGCACAAAAACAAACCGAACGCTGCCATCCTGACGAAACCCGCCCGTTCACCGTTCGTGAATATGCCCGGATACAAACTTTTCCTGATGATTGGGTTTTTGCCGGCCCTGTTACAAGTCAGTACAAACAAATTGGTAATGCAGTTCCAGTAAATTTGGCAAAAGAAATAGGTCGTTCTCTTGTCAATTTCTTAAATCAGGTTGAGGAAAAGCTTGTAGCTAAACCCGAACTGTTGGAGATTAATTCTTAAAAACCTGGTTATAAATCAGCTTTTGAATGTTTTCAAAATGATCGTCGAGGCTATCTACGATTTCATCAATAATTATAGCTATGTCTTTAATATCATCTTCTTTAGTAACTACTTTAATTAGGGTCTGCTGAAAAACTCAAGATATAGGGTATAAATAATAGGATTGAAACAATGGTATCAAAAAATGATTGAACCATTGTTTCATTTCAGATAATATTGCTGAAAAACATTTTCCTGTA
>JAABUP010000185.1_pt1 | contig 141640 bp, 219 predicted proteins | sample 5559201 | NCBI WGS metagenome assembly JAABUP01 (sample SAMN10711887, study PRJNA513373) | rock metagenome | isolation source: Antarctica rocks | place: Antarctica | reverse complement strand
AGGTCGAGCATCGATGTCGCATTTTGCTCATGTGTCTCAATTATCGGTCTGGTCAATCCAGTGATATTTCAGTGCAAACAGCATCCTGACCATATTCTCAACTCAGGTCTGTTAATCGCAAAGTGCCCTTGCACAGGTAACAAATCCTGACTATCTTTTGGACAACGCTGAATGCAAAGTGCTGGCTAGCATGGCAGCTGCAGGTGTGATTTGCATGCATTGGTCCAGCTGTAGAAGATTTGCTCAGGCATGCTGTTTGCAGAGGACTGCAATGACGTAGGAACTGCACTATCAGCCATATTGCTGAAGTTGATGCAGTCGAAAGACTGTTGCATAACAGCAGGCCCTTACTGGCTTAACACTGCCTGATGTCCCAACTGGCTGAATGCTCAATGGCTGCCTGTGGCCTCATGGTGGCCCTCTTGATGTAGCTCATGCTCGAAGTGTGGCGCATGTCCAAACTGCATCAAAAAGGTGGGTTGTGCATCAAGCACACAAAAGAGTTTCTTGTTGGCATCAAGTACAGAGGCAGTCAGACAGATAAGGTATGGACACGTGTTCTCACCAGAAATGCATCTCCATCATGATAGGCACGATAAAGTATCCAAAACCTGCCAAGACACACAACCACCTTTTTTCGAATTTTGATGACAATTGCAAAGGTCACCTGAAGCTCTCAGAACAGCACACTATTCTTACCACATTAGGCTGCACATGCCTTTGCCGACATATGTGTGCCACGTTGCTGGTGCGTGAAGCGTCAAGCCTTTGTATGTGACCTCATGACCATGGTGACCACCTACGACAACGAACCTTGCTTCGGCATCCGTCCGCATGGATTGCATTCAATTGCAGTATAATATAGAACCTGATCACCACGGTACCTGATGCCATTCCCCTGAACTGCTGTACGCTCGTGCAAGCTGAAGCAGAGGTTGCCTGACTTTCCATTCCCGACAAGCCTTGTCTGCGCAGTGATGCAGCGCCAGCTCTTGTCGCCACCCGACAGGCCTGTCCCCAGGCGGTCATAATTGCAAGTGGCTGTCGTAAATCTCAGAAGCATATGCTGCTTGTCAAAGAATTTGCCTGGAGACCTGACCGATTAGTCATTTGCCAGAGAAATGCAAGCCTGTTCAGAGGAAACTTGTACCGTACAAGCGGAAGGCAGACTCAACTCGCGGCAGAGCGTATTTTGAGACCAACAACATCAGCTTTGCAGTCTTGCTTTCAGTCCGCCGCCAGCACTCTCCGTCCCGGCAGCCCCCTGCACTGTGCACTCAGTTGATCGTGCTGGAGCCCTCGCTTTATCAGAGCTGAGTGCTCGGTTGACTGCGTAGTGTACAAACAGTCCAGTCGGCTTTGAGCAGAAGCCTGTGGGCCCTCAATCAGCAAGCGCTCAGCCGTCTTCTAAACATATGGATCAGTTGGATGAGAGGGACAAGCAGGCGTTTCTGGAGCTGCAGGAAAAGCTTGTCGACCAGACCAACAAAAAGAAGCAGGTGAGTCATTCCATGCGAAGTCATCAAGGTGATACCCGTTACAGTGATTTCAGCAGCTGTGATCTCTTGACAGGTAGCTGTGCAACTGCGGTCTTGTGACACAGAGCAAAAAAGAGCTGTTCTGACAGCTGAGGAGCTCAACAACCTTCCTGACGATGCCAAGACATATGAACAAATTGGTCGAGCGTAAGTCACAGTACCGGTACTGATTAGCAGCAAAGTAGCTATACAAAACATAGACCCGAGTTGACGCCTTGCAGGTACTTCTTGATGCCCAAGCTTCAGCTTTTACAAGACCGCAAAGACACTGCAGTCAGCCGTCAGGCAGACATCAAGGCCTTGAAAGAAACACAAACATCTGTCCAAAGAGCAATTGAAGCTGTAGAGAATGAGTTCAAAGAGCTTCTGCAGCATTCACCAGCATTACAGCAGGCAGTGAGCCGCTCTGCCTGAAATACCATGCAGCAAGCAGATCCAATGCCGGTATTACAAATGTGGTTGTGGCTATATATATGCCATTGGTGAGTGCGGTGGACCTATGCAGCAAGCAACCTGTCCTGGATGTGGCAGCAATATTGGGGGAGCTCAACATCGGTTGGCGGGCGGTAACGCGCCTGCTGGCTTTGATGGGGCTAGAGCGCCTGCGTGGCCTCAGTGATGTCGTGTGTGTGCATATAACGGTCTGTATTTTGAATTAGTGTTATCAGCCAGAGTCATTCTACCACAGAACCTGCTGGTGACTCTTAGCATGTCATATTTTACAACACATTGATGCGTAAGTGACACACCAGGCGCGCAGCTTGATCTCGCCCAGATGTAGATTGCCACAGAAACATTGCCAAGGGCTCATGTGCTGCCAATTACATGTTGCAGCTTATCAAAGGCCTCATGTGCTCTGCCAATTACATGTTGCAGCTTATCAGAAAGCTTACAAAGACACTGAGTTGACAAGCACAGTCAGACTTGCAAATTGGTGAAGTATTCCGCACTGATGTTGCCAAAAAACTTTATACCACCATGCACAAGACCATGTTGACGCACTGTGCATCATTCCACAATCTTTACTTGTAAATACAAAGCCAACGCTCATTGACAGCACAGCACATCAGATGGACTCATGCAATCTCGCTGCCAGCAGTACAATACAAGAAAGGAGACGCCAGACACACGCAAAACTCCTTCAGGTGCAGTCTTCCAGACCATCCTCAGTAATCAGGCTGCTTCAGCAGCTGCCGAGGTAGCTCCCCTAGTACTGGGCACCAAACTGGTCAGCGTTGCCAAACTGAGCCTGCTGGGCCTGAGGGGCTGGGGCTGCGTCCCATCCATCTGCATCAGTAGGAGATGTCAGCATACCACAATGCACTGACATGCTAGTGTAGAAGGCCTGACGCTGGCATTTGTACAGCCAGCAAAAGTGCAATGCAACAAACAAAACATCCTGGTCATGCGGGTTAATGTGACATAACAAGTGAGGTTGGTACACATTATTGCGCAGGATAGTAAATAAATTGCTGACCTGCAGCACCAGCAGCAGGGGCAGCGCCCCATTCATCAGCTGCAGGAGCAGCAGGGGCGTCCTGTCCAAAGCCAGTACCAGCAGGGGCGGACTCATCCCAGCTCTGATCTGGCACACCTGCAAGCAAGGCACAGCCAATATTAAAAGCAGACCTCAGCTCCTCTACATGGCCTCGCGAGCAGCATCCAGCTTTGCAACATGCTTCTTCAACCAGGAGACAAGCCGCAATGGGAACTCGCACACAGTCTGCTTAGGTAAGTTTTGTTGGGCACATGCAAGTGGCAGATGGAGATGTGAGCTCACCACCAGGTGCAGGCAGCTGGCCGTATGGCTGTGCATCACCACCATAGTCAGCAGCCTCCTCCTCGCTGGGGTCCTTGGTCTCCTCTGGCTCACGGTAGAAGAAGAGGTCAACCATCACATCCCACGGCTGGCCTGGCAGCAGAGTAGAGCGCATCTGCAGACCAAAGAGTTGCACCAGTCAGCACAGCCTCTGTTGCTTGTGAGTGGTACCAATGACCAGCAAAGCTGAATGAGGTCTTGTCCTTCAATTTTTGCAAGACTGACCTGTAGGACCATGCGAGCCAAGATCCAATAAAGGACACCAATGGAGTGCTTGGCCTTGTTGTTGGCTGGGATGGCAACATCCACATATGGCAGTGGTGAGTCGGTGTCGCAGAAGGCAATAGTGGGAATGTTGACATAAGCAGACTCCTTGATGGGCTGGTGGTCAGTCCTGGGGTCCGTCAGCAGCAGAAGGCGCGGCTCCTCAAAGTTCTTCTGGATCTGATTGGTAAAGGTTCCTGTGAGGCATCGAATCTGAGTCAGGGTACATTGGTGACAAACGCATGGGTTTTGGTGACCGAGTTGTGAGGAACGAACTTAAGTACCAGATCACAGTCTTACCAGGGGTGTGACGTCCAGCAAGGGCCTTGGCTCCAGTGTACTGAGCAAACTTCAGCACAGCTCTTTGACCGTAAGGACGTGCTGACTGAACAACAATGTCCTGAGGGTTCTCAATGGCAACAATGATACGGGCTGCCAGCTGAAGCTTCTCCCATGTCTTGCCCAGGTTGATCACATAGATACCATCCAGTCGGCGTCTGTACACATACCGCTCCATCTGATAGTCGCAGTTCTTGGTACCTAAGTGGCATGATGCTGCCAGCATAAGCTGGATGTCGGACTCTTTCTGTGACAACGCCATGGTGCCGAAGGTGCCTGACCAATTGCAATTGCAAAGCCAAGAGACTGAGACAGAGCCGCCAAGGTCAACAATGGCATCAGGATTTGACCTTTTTGTATTGCCAACTTCTTCATCAGCACTCCTGGATTCCCTGAGACTTCAGTCTGCCCAGCTCGCTTTGCTTTGACCGGTTGACGCAAAGCATGGGGAACCCCAGCGAAGCGACGGTCTTGATCGAGGGAGCTCTCGCCAAGCGTCGTTGCAGCAAGATGAGCGTCTTGACTGTGAGTCCGTGCAAGGAAGCAACGGAAATGTCACGCAAAAGCTTCGACGTCTGCCGGTCTGTGCTCACCTCGCTTGTCATGCAGGGCAAGTCATGGGATTTGCGCTGGTGCGTGTTGACAAGCAGTAGTCTTACGTACTACCGAAGTCTAGAGGACCGGGACTGGGGTGGGGCTGGCACGGTGTTGAGTCTAAGCAGCCTGAAACGGTTCGAGTCCATCTCCAGTCTAGTTTTTCAGGTACACAGTTGTTGCTTGCGAAAATAGACGAAGAGCACCGGATGCTCAGCGTGCACATGTTTGCCTGAACGCTCTGTCTTCTTGCCTGCTGCAGTTGTATTTCTATCAGCGCATCTTGCAGCTTAGAGCTGCTCAAGAACAAGAAGCACAGAGATGGATCCTCTGCCTCAAGGCAGCTCAGCTCCAGCAACAGAAGCTTGCAGCTGATGGTCCCAAACTGTCCCAGCAGCTTGCTGCGCCCTCAGCAGCTGCAAGCAGCAGTCCTGCACCCTCACCCAGACACAAGTCAGCAAGTGCAGTTGGTGACGGCATCCTTCTGATTCATGCCAGAGCAAACATTGCCTCACAAGACAGCCATCTGCGCAATACAGAGGCACGAGGAGTGCTACCTTCGCACCTGCTTGTGGAGGAAAGTAGAGTCAGCTACAGTCCTCTTTCAGAGCATGCAGCTGCATCGCCCTTCATGTCAAATGCACTTAGGCAGCAGTTCATTGACCAGGCCCATACTGTTGGGGCAGCAAGGGAATGTGGTTCACGACTGGATTCAAGACAAGCCACCTCCACTGCTGCAACTGCAACTGACCATGAGGATGAAGGAGCCAACATTGGCGTCAAGACCGGCAAGACACTCACCTTTGCTGAGTAAGCTTTCTGCCCTGTGTCCTTGTAGTGTGCGCAAACATGTTTCCGTGTCATTTCATGATGCGCTTCTGCTGCTGTGAACATGCACAAGTCATGGCATCAGCTTGACTGCTAGATGCTCAGGCTCCAAAGACGCACTGCAACACATATCAACACTAACTTCGTCACCGTTGTTGGCACATGGAAAATAGGGAAGTGAGTGCATGGTGTCATCATGACAGCACTGGTTGCTTGCACAATCGATTGGCAATGCCATGAATGACCATGTGACTGCAGGCCGTCTACAAGCCATAGAAGTAAGCCTCAACATGAGCGCAGTCAGTCAGCTGGTCAGGCCTTTGAGCAGCAGCAGCTGGCAGTCACCAATCGCAGTGCTAGCTATCAGCCCAGCACCAGTAGCCCCTTTGACCATGCCACTGGAGGGCTGTTTGCATCAGAAGATATAGAGCAGCTGTATGCTCTGCCAGAAGAGGCCCGAGCAGGCAGACTGCATTGCTCTGAAGACTGGGACCTCAGCCAAGATACTCAGCAGCATGCCGTAGTACAGCAAAACAGATCAGGTCACAGCTCCCCGCTGTACCTGTCTTGCAGCTCCGGCAGCGATGCCCATGATAGCAATGATGTCTCCTCTACAGCAGCTTTGCGTCATGACAGCAACTCACTTTTGGGTGGTGGTGATGAAATAGTGACAGCAGCTTCTGTGGTTGCACAGAGCATGCAGCGGAACAGCAGTGAAATGGTGTTTTGGGTTCCTGAGCTTGGCAGCCAGTCTCAATCCTTCACTGAGTATACCAAGCACCAGATGCAGCAAACAGGCGCTGCAGGCTCAGTGCGTAGAGAGCTCATGTCCAATTCCCAGGCAGATGGACAGCAGACCAGCAGCACCCCACGAGGCCTGTCTGCTCATGCATGGACAGCTCCACAGGCAGCAGCTGCCAAAGCTGCTGCTGGTAGCTTCAGCGGCACCTGGGGTGGCAGCTTCTCTGCTGAAGAGGGTCCACACCCTCCCTTGGCCCCCAGTCCACATGCTGGGTGGGCTCATGCCACCACAGGATTCAGGGGCGGGGTCAGAGAAGATCCCAGACTCAGGCGATTTCGGGAAGCAAGGAGTGCTGAACTGCAACGCTCATTGCCTGAGCATGGTGCTCATTTGGATACTAGTGGTGCAGACATGCATGCTGCTGCCAGCCATAGGGACCAAACTACATCAGGACGTGTACTTGCTGATGTCTGCAACCCAAAAGATCAAAACGCAAGCAATAGTGGTGGCAGCTTGAGCGTTGGGAGCGTGTTTGTAGACAATGATATTGAGCTGTCGGAAAGCACCCAGGATGCTATGAAAGACAGGGGTGCTGATGGGAAGCAGTACTGGAGAGCGCCGCCATCTTTGGCATGGGGAGCACCTCCTATGAGCAGCACAGCTGCCAATGTAGGCTGGACTGAGTACTGCAGTGACTCAGATGAATCATCGACCTCCGTGGCGTCAGAACGTGCACAGCAGGTTGTGAATGTGGTCAGAAGGGGCAGCAGCCAGGAGTGGTCTGGTGCAAGTGATTGTGTTGCATTCTGACGGGGTGCATCTGGAATGGTCCATCACGCTGTAGCAATACGTAACACTGAAGTGCAGTTCTGGCTTGTGCTGTGCTGATACAACTACCAGACTGTGCATATATTTTTCTGCAGCGGATCTTAAGCCTCTCAGGGCCAATCAATGTGTGTTGGTGCAACATCACATTAATAGCTTATATAGTAGTGTGGATACTTTCAGTTCATATAATGTGTGTTTTCACCTCCATTGCATGCTACATTGACATGTACTCTCCAACAGAATGTTAGGTCACCTGACCAACTACTGTTTACTACTTCACCATCAAGCAGTGCAAAAGCTTGCATCCAACGCATAGTCATTGATGCTTAGCAAAGCATCATGGTCACAATCATTCTGCACTCTGTATTGCAGCTGATCTGAATGATGACTGGGTGCTACTAGGTAGCATAAGTGTGTTTGTTAGCAGCGCAATTTGAAACTCCACTTGCAGCTGCACAAAGAGTGTCACAACAACAGCTTCTGTGCTCAAGATTGCAATCATGACTGGCCTCGCTGCTTCTCCAAGCAGCAGTCCACAATGTATGAGGCGCTTTTAGCCCCTCCATCAGTATACTCAACACTACTGCACTGACTCACGTCCTTCTTGCATAAACAAGGTAAGTTTCTGGAGCCAGACCGCGCACACAAGAAACCAAGTACCTCTGTGCCTGGAGCAACTGTATCACATGTTTCCTGCGCCTTCTTGTGTCATGGACCTCCAGAATGATCTGCATGCATATGCTACTGTCTTTGTAAGCAGCTGGACAGGCAGACTATGACAAGCAGAGAGGCTTGCTGGCAAAATCACCAAACTGATCTTGTCAGCGGCAGTGCCCATATGCATGCAAGCAAAGCAAGACACTGACTGATTGCTGCCAGGCATGCACTTGGGTTGCAGCATGTGGAAGCTTTCTTCCTGGCAGTCCTACTCGCAGGTTATACCATCAAGCAATGATAGTAAGAAACACATACCTGTCTGATATGCGGCCAATGGTGTTCCTGAATGCCTTGCAACGCCTGTAGCTCACAACCTTCAACATCCACCTGCACTTGCATACACACACACCATGAGGCACATGTTGGCATCACCAGTGCTTTCAGTCTTCACCCAACAACCAGGTGAGAAATGGCCTTGTGCCATCCGAGGAACGAGCTAACTGTACAAGAGCACATGCTGTCCCCGCACCACTTACCTAGCACCTCCCTAGGGATGCATGGCTTTATCTGGTCCAAAGTGCAATGCATGCTTGGCAGGCAGGTACCCTGAAGCAGCCAGCTGTTTTCGAGATGAAATGCTGACAACTTTGAGCATTTGCCTAACAGGGGTCTGTCCAAAAGTTGCACATGCATAGTGACTGTCATGAAGCCACCAGCCAGACATCCAGTTGCAAAGGTGATCTGGCACCTGTTGACCTGAAATTATATAAAAAAATTAAAAAAATTAAGGCTTTCCAGCTCATGATGAGCTAGGTACGTGCAGGACAAGTCTTGTCTCTCCAGAGCAGCCTGTCTTGTGCTATAAGGCCTATTGATACAACAGTTGTGACAATCACGTAATGCAACATCATTGAAACTAGACCCAGGGCGGCCAGGTCTGCCAGGTCTCCCAGGGCAGAAGTATGCTGTGTCATTGTCTGTTGCTTCGCCTGCTGCAATCATAATACAAGTGAAGACATTATTAGCTGTCACTGCTGCAGACCGTACATGCTAATGCAAAAGTTTACTGGACAGACGCCATGCCTCTCCACAGTGACTGAACACAAGCAGCCCTTGACACCATCAAAGCCATCACAACCTCTCCCAGGAGCAAGAACAGCGGCTGTACCTTGAGTAAATCCACCTGGCAGATGCCGTGCTTCTCCATGAGGCTGCTGATAGTGGTCACAGGACATGTCCTGTCCTGGCTGCCATTGAAGAAGCGATCTGGCATGATGCCCCGCTGCAGCTGCTCCTTCTCTTGCACATGGCAGGTGGAGTTGCCCGGCATTGCAGGGTAGTACCGGAACACCTTCTCACCCTCTTCTTCTGCAATTGCCTGTGGTATGATTCGTACCTACACAGTGGCAGAGAATGTGAGGTAGAACATAACAGCAACGGTGACACTCTGCTGATATGCTATGCAGGCGCTGATAAGCATGGTAGCAGGCAGAACTAGAATGTCAAGGACCCTCTCTTTGCAAGCTGATGCTGATGTTGACACCACAAGTGCTCTCAAACTTGCTGCAGTTTCTGCAGACCAGTACGCGCTACGGCCTGTTCAACAGAACTCTGCATTGTGGCAGATTTATGTGTTGACAGTGTGTTGACCAAGGTGGAATTGCTTGCAGACAGCTGCATGCATGCATCGACAGCATAGGTGCAGGACAGATTTGTGTGTAGCTGGGTGGACATGCAAGGCACAGAGGAAGGTATTCAGCAATTCTGCGTTGCTGTGTGCTCACATGGTCTACCAAGCCATGCTGTTCCAGATTTGTCTGTAAAACAGTCAAGTTGGCGGGCAGGGGCTCTACAGCCCAGACAACTCCTGGCACGCCCCTGTCAGGACCCCCCTGCATCACCCACCAACTGAATAAGCCTGCATAGCAAAAGTCGTCAGCCAGTTTGTTACAATCACCAGGACCCAGCAGTAGGTGAAGCAATCCTGTTAAGAAGTCTTGACAAGTCAGAATGGCTTGCACATACAGACATGTTGCTTCACAATCTGCAGTGCATTGTGTGGGTGGGGATAGACCACGCAAGCTGATAGAAAGTCACAGGTAATAAGAAAAGAAAGCTCATAATGAGATAGTCCTTCAAATGGTGAGGACAGCTTCTGTAAGATTGGTAAAAAACCGCTCCTTCACAGCTGCTGCATGATGGAGTGCTGTTGTGGACAAGCCTTTCCACAGAAGCAACATTGGAGCGGCTACACCTAGCTCATGCCAGCACAATACGCACTTGCGCTATTGCACGCTCATTCAACACCATTGTTGTTGTCTGCTGTGGGATACTCAGGACCTGCAGCTTGCCTTTCTGACATGGCCACCTTGTGTCATGAACACATCATATGGCAAGGGAAACAGGTATTGTTGCTGTCCAAGTCGTCAATAAGCCCATACAAAGGAGCCAGCAAACTTGGATTACAAGTCACAAAGCTGTGTTGTCAGCAGAGCTGCATGCTGCACCTCAGCAAGAGCTGTCTTCATGTCATCGCACCAGTCAGTTGGGTGACGATGTAGCAGGACTGACCTATGTTGGCACCCACATCCATAACAATATCTTGGTCCTTGATTTGGATCCCGTCTTGCAGGTAGCATTGCTCTTCCACAATCTCTTTGTAGATGAAAAGAGCTTCAACTTGGGATTGAGCCGGCACCGACCAACCATTGGGTAATTGCACAGCGCCCTGCAGTCACAAAGTATGAGCTGCTGCGCTGCAAGCTGACTACAAGACCTATGTTGTATACTGATGCATGGCAAACAGCCTCAGAGCGACACCGCATGGGAAGACCATACTCATGTCTGTTTCAAATGTGTTCAGCAACAGCAGTCTTTGCTGACTTTTTCGTCCTCATTGATGATAGCCTTGTTGAGCAGCCCACCTGAATAGGACCAGCACCGGACTCCTTTACAGGATCTGTGGATGCATCAGCACTTTCTGTGGAAGCTTGTGCAAAAGTTGCACCAGCTTCCGATGCCAACTGTGCTTTGACCTGTCTGTTTGGATGCGAGTTGGCCTGTAACTTGGTTTGGCTTGCCAGATTCTGCAGTGCTTCTTGTGCAGGAACAGCAGCATTGGCCATGTGCTGAGAGATCATGTTAACAGCATTGCTGACACCATCCTCTTCAGCAAGCCTGGCCTGGACCATACAGCACATGTGTTGCCGCAATGTTGGTAGTCAGGTCAAGGCACAAGGCAGCAGGCACGGTATGCTTCTTCTGGGCTCCATGGCAGTGAGGTAGCCATAGACAAGGCTCTAAGCAACAGAGTGATTGGTTATTTAGCTGTCTTTCAAATGACAGCGTTACTCAGTGGCTCAGCGAGTGTTCTTCACATCACTCGCACAAAACAGATTGAGTGTTGTCATCAGTCACAAGGCACTGGTAGCACAGCTCAGAACATTGCCTGCAGAGCTGACGCACCAGCTAAACAGAATGTGGGTCTAGCCTCACATATGCTGTGCTCAGTGATAGACTCAATAGGTATATGTAGAAGCTCACCTTCAACTCCTGGCACTGTTGTTGCAACCAGCCACCAAGAACTGTCTTCATCTGGCTAGCCAGTCTGTCTGCTACAGCAGCAGTGACGGGGTCTGTACCACTGCATGAGGCATCTGATGCTGCTGCATCCACATGACTCCTTGTTTGAGGTGCATTCATTTGCCCTGTTAGACAGGGTACCATGTCTGCAGTGGCCTGCTGTCGTTGAACTGGACTAGGGCCAACAATGTCCTTGATGGAGGCCTGCAAGGCTACTCCTAAGTATGTCAGCCTCTCAGCCTGCAGCAAGATCAGTGACGAGGTCCCTGCAGAGGATGTTGGTGTGAGGCAGCCAGGTGTAAACCAGGCGTCATGCAACATCACGCAGCCTTGAGCAGGTGACAAAACAGGGCTTGAAGGTGCTGCATGTAAGCCCACATCAGCCGTTGCTGAGACTAGATGGCTTGTTGTATCAGGAAGGGTGTAAGTGTGTCTGTGGCTGTTGTGAATTCTGCAGCAGAACGAGCCTGATGCACACAGATGATGTCTTGAATTCAATGCACAGACACCATAGCAGAGACCCTCACTAGCAAGTGCAGGTGTTGCTGGACAGGCAGATAATCTCGTCAAGTCCGTGTTAATTCATGCCATATGACAAGGTGACAGCATGCGTGATTGCCGGCACAAGCAACCTTACCCAGGAGAACTGGTCAAAGTGGAATGGGCAAACAATGTGGGGCAGGCCAGCTGTTAAGACAGCTGCACTGGTTCCTGCCCCTCCGTGGTGCAGCACAGCATTGCACTCTGGTAGCAGCAAGTCGTGTGGTATGGAGCCTGCAGCTGCAATCATAGTGGGCTGCTGTTGTCCCACAGTCGCCATGTTCACTGCTGAGAGCAATGGCTTCCTGCCACCTGTGGACATGTTGCTTGTTTAGCCTCTCGACAGTGTGCAATGATTGGAGTAGCTAGCCAATTGCTCAGCCAGCAGGCAGTGCTGATCTTGCATGTAGGTGGCTACAGCCGTGATTTAGTTGTCTTGGGTGCCTCCCATGCAATACGCATCATGCCATGATGCATCAGCCGTGTTCTGGCAGCTGATATCTGCTGCACAAGCTGACCAGTGATGCAACCTGACCAGTGATGCAACGGACAGCTACTTCTGACAGCCGTTTACTTAGGCCCCATCAGGTCAAGGCTGACAAACTCAACTCTGCAACAAGGCAAGCAACTTTAGAGGGACCTACCTGTCAATAAGATACCCTTTGCAGCTGCCCTTTGAAGGGCAGCAATCAGCACTTTGACAAGATAGTGGGGGTCAGGTAAGAGACCCATGCAGCCCATGCTGCCAAAGTCAATGCACACCAATGGGTGGCCTGTCCGCCATTTTGCCAGGCTGGTGTCGTGCAAGATGGGTGTGATGAAGGCCTGCAACTGCTTTCTCCTATCAGCTGCCTGCAGATTGCACTGGACCCTATAGGCACTGCATCATTTGGGCTTGCTCTGCCAGCAATGCGGATGCTGGATCAAAATTTGTCTGGTAGCAGTCAAGCCTGGCAGCCCACACAGAGCGGTTCACTAGTTTGAATCCATTTAACTCTCCACCGTGTGAGACATGCTCAATATGCTCATGTCGCTGCTGCTCTTTAGACCTTGACATTACGCTAATGAGGGCATAATGAGAGAGGCCTTACATTGTGAAGCCCTTGCTGCTGCCAGAAGCCACAGCAGTGCACGCTGGCTGGCCAGTACCCAGGACGTTGTATGACATGCTCACTCAGGCTGTACAATAGCGGGATGCTAAGGGGCAACACGTGCCTTTCTCCATGAACATTGCTATCCAGGTTGACATCATCTTCAGCATCACAGGTTGTATCGCTACAGCTTGTAGCACTGCTGTCTGGGCACTTGCCTGGTTTTGTGCCATTATCTGGAGGATTGGCGGCAGGGCTGGGGCTGCCTGGCCTGGCCTTGCCTGGCATTGGTCTGCTAGTACAAGTGGTGAAGGGGATAGAGGTGAGGTTCAGGCGGTCTCGACGCCAAATGGACCAACGTTGCGAAAAGGCAGGCCACAGCCAGTGCTCTACTTCAGCCCAATTGACACACCCTGATCATACGCCCAACAGGACATTGGGTTTATTGCTGATGGGGTACTGTCGAGGGTGACTTGGGGTACATCAGGATATAGTAAGACATGCTGAGCCAGACTGATGACTGATCAGTGGCTGCTGAGTTGGCAGGAGCCAGCTCCTGCCAATGGCAAGCATGCACCAGGAGGACTGGAATGGTAATACATGATCATTGCAAGACAGTTTAGCAACCACATGCTGTAGCATGCACAAGTAAAGTTGGAAAGTCAGACAGACAGAGCATAAACCATGACGCCATGCATCAACAAATCAGCATGCCAGCAGGAGCATGCAAGCAATCATACCTTCAAGAGATATCCGAAGGGCATTGTGAAGGGCAGGCCAAGCCTTGCGAAACTGCCTTGGAAACAAGTTCGGGGCTGTGTATGGAAGTAGACAAGGAGATATGGCAAGGCAAGAAATCCCAAGAGCTTCCGCCACATGTAGTGCTTCTAATGAGAACAGGTTGAAAATGATGAGTGTGCGCTGAGGCTGCTGTTTTGCAGCACTCTCCTGTGCCTGATTTCATGCAGTAACTGTCAAGCGCATGATGAAAGGAGGTGACAAGCGCATGTGTGACCTGCTTACCAGCACGAAGCTCTCGTGAATTGCTGCTATAGACTTGCCCAAGTCATGATCAGACTGGAATGCCTCAGCCAGTTGCGAAATTGTTTCATTACGGGCACGTTTTTTTGTAGAGTCATCCTGCTTGTTCCACACCATGAGTCACAGACAGTGTAAATGATAGACTGAAGATAGATCAGTCATGTGCTTCACAGTCAAAACTGTACCTGACTGTTCCACACTCTTGCAGGAAGAGTGTCTAAAAATAAGCACTTTGTGCCTGACGGGTGCAGCACATCTTTTAACCAGTGCTGCAGGGTCAGATGTAGCACATCAATATTGGTTGTGAGACTTCAAGCCAAAATGAAAGGTGACAGCGCATACAACACTCCGAGATCACCTCGTGGTTAAGGTGTGTCACAAAGTGCAGCACAATTTGGGGATGACGAGACCGCAGAGCATGTGCGAGTACAGCTGCCGGTTGCACATCCCCCCGGGTTCCTTTGGCCAAAAACAGAACGTGCATATGCAAATGCATGCACCAGTTGCCCTGCGGATCTATTGTTATGGCTTGATACGTGCAGCTGCCAAACTCACAGCGGCACTAGGCCCGGCGCGTGATCTACAGGCGCGGTAAAAGCGAAATTGACAGCACCTCGCACTCGAGGCACTGCTCGGGTCCAATTGGAAGGTCCATATGGAGCAAAGATGAGGAGCAGCATGCACAGCACCTTAAGGGTGTTGGATCTGCTTGAATCTGAACTCTTGTATGCCAAGATGTCAAAATGCTCTTTTTTCCAGCAATCTGTCCATTTCCTGGGTCATGTATCTCTGCTGATGGGGTTCATGTTAATCCCAGGAAAATTGCTATAATTGCTGATTGGCCTCGCGCCAAGAATGTTTCTGAAGTACGCTCATTTCTCGGCCTTGGCAACTATTTCAAGCGCTTCATACAGGGTTATGCAAAGCTGACAGCACTTCTAGTCACCTTGACTAGCATATGGGTCCAGTTTGTGTGGGGGAAGAGACAGCACAAGACATTCAATAGTGGTGTTTGCCTAATGCTCCTGTCTTTGGCCAGCCTAAACCTGATGCAGCCTGTGAAGTAGTGTGTGATGCGTGCGGCATTGGCTGCTGTTAATGCAGAATCAGACGCCAATTGCCTTTCAAAGCTTCAAGCTATGCAATGCTGAAAGCCAGAATTCTGTGGCAGAGCAGGAGCTTCTAGCAGCCATCATGGCTTTGCGGCAGCGGCGGTGCTACATGGAGGGTGCTGAAGGTGGAGTCACTGTTGTGACAAACCACAAGCCAAACACCTATCTAGACAGTAAGCCCACTGTGCAACTGTCATGTCATCTGATCGCATGGTTGTGCAGGAACCACAAGCCTAAATGTAGGCCCTAGGGTCAGTCATGCAACATCACTCTGATCTCTGTGCAACTAGTGTTGCACCCAGCTCCAGAGCTGCTCACATCAAACAAGGGCAAGGTCTGCACCTCTATGGCAAAGGTCTGACGGCAGCTGCTGACATGCAACAAAGGCAATGAAAGCAGCAACCCTGAAGGCCAGGAGACCAGCAGTCACAGAGCTAGCAGACTGGCTGGATGCAATCTGAAAGAGGACAATCAGCAGGCAGCAATCTCAGAAGACATGCTGGTGTACTTCAGGCAGCACTGGCCTCCAAATGTGGTTCATGCAGGCTCAGGCACATTGGAGAGTTCCTAGCTGCACCAGACAGTCTGTCAGGGATCAAGCCCCCCCCACAGCCAAGGAGCTTGAGCTGCTTGAAATTGGGTCCCAACCACACACACAGACTGGAAACCCACTGCACAGCGTACAGGTCAAGACCATGCTCATTGGCTGAGATGATCTCTATAATCCAGGCATTTTACCAGGCTCTGCACATTTAGCTAACTATAGTGCATCCTCGGGAATGTGTATCTGAGATCCGAACTATCAAGGTAATTGGCTTAGAAAATTATGTTGCAGAACTCAGCTACCAGAATAAAAGAGCAGTGCTGCTTTTAGAGGCACAGATGCACGCACGCACGCACACAATGCATATGTTGCACAGCCAATGGCTGATTAGGGATGTATAGAGGTCATACAATGTCGCAGAATTTTTCCGTGGGATCGCAGAACATTAGTAATTATCGCAGAACCGCAGAATGCTCGCAGAATAGGCAGACCTTCGTCGTTTTTGCTCGAACAAAATTCTATTAGTTCCTGAGTGCTATAATTGCTGATTGGCCTCGCGCCAAGAATGTTTCTGAAGTACGCTCATTTCTCGGCCTTGGCAACTATTTCAAGCGCTTCATACAGGGTTATGCAAAGCTGACAGCACTTCTAGTCACCTTGACTAGCATATGGGTCCAGTTTGTGTGGGGGAAGAGACAGCACAAGACATTCAATAGTGGTGTTTGCCTAATGCTCCTGTCTTTGGCCAGCCTAAACCTGATGCAGCCTGTGAAGTAGTGTGTGATGCGTGCGGCATTGGCTGCTGTTAATGCAGAATCAGACGCCAATTGCCTTTCAAAGCTTCAAGCTATGCAATGCTGAAAGCCAGAATTCTGTGGCAGAGCAGGAGCTTCTAGCAGCCATCATGGCTTTGCGGCAGCGGCGGTGCTACATGGAGGGTGCTGAAGGTGGAGTCACTGTTGTGACAAACCACAAGCCAAACACCTATCTAGACAGTAAGCCCACTGTGCAACTGTCATGTCATCTGATCGCATGGTTGTGCAGGAACCACAAGCCTAAATGTAGGCCCTAGGGTCAGTCATGCAACATCACTCTGATCTCTGTGCAACTAGTGTTGCACCCAGCTCCAGAGCTGCTCACTTCAAACAAGGGCAAGGTCTGCACCTCTATGGCAAAGGTCTGACGGCAGCTGCTGACATGCCACAAAGGCAATGAAAGCAGCAACCCTGAAGGCCAGGAGACCAGCAGTCACAGAGCTAGCAGACTGGCTGGATGCAATCTGAAAGAGGACAATCAGCAGGCAGCAACCTCAGAAGACATGCTGGTGTACTTCAGGCAGCACTGGCCTCCAAATGTGGTTCATGCAGGCTCAGGCACATTGGAGAGTTCCTAGCTGCACCAGACAGTCTGTCAGGGATCAAGTCCCCCCCCACAGCCAGCTGCTTGAAATTGGGTCCCAACCACACACACAGACTGGACACCCACTGCACAGCGTACAGGTCAAGACCATGCTCATTGGCTGAGATGATCTCTATAATCCAGGCATTTTACCAGGCTCTGCACATTTAGCTAACTATAGTGCATCCTCGGGAATGTGTATCTGAGATCCGAACTATCAAGGTAATTGGCTTAGAAAATTATGTTGCGGAACTCAGCTACCAGAATAAAAGAGCAGTGCTGCTTTCAGAGGCACAGATGCACGCACTGCTTGGCAAAATGCATATGTTGCACAGCCAATGGCTGATTAGGGATGTATAGAGGTCGTACATGGACCACAGCTGCTTTGTCAGCTGCATCATGACTGTTTTGCATGCAACAGCAACAAGGCATGCCTGCGTAGGCATCTGCAAGTGTAGACCAGCATGGATGCCCCCTGGAACATGTTGCTACTGGCGTGAAAAGTCTTCGGTCGTCGCAATTGCACTGCTCCGTTTGTGAACCAGCAGGTCCAAGCTGACAAGCAGCCTCCTTGATGATACAACATGCCGCTTGTAGGGGTGTCAAAGCTGCAGCACTTGTGCGTGGCGCTGCTAATCGAGTTTAGAGACTGTCTCGGTATATGTCTGTTAAGCTCTGTTGACAAAGCAGACGATCACCAAACGATTAGCAGTTTGACTCGACTTTACTAGCCTGCAGAGGACATCGGGGACACTCCGATTGAGCTCTTGCAGCCAGTTCTACTTCGATGCAATGCAGAGCAATTGGCGGGCATAGAAGATGCCACAAGGTTGAAGCTGCTACTGCACCTGTTTACCTGCAACAGACTTTGCTAAGGCCGGACAGCCAACTAATTGAACGTGGTGTTACGCAGGGAAGGAGGACGAGAACTGCATGATGCTCTTTAGCCACATTGGCATAGGGTGTTTGTGGCAGACCTTGGAGAGTGGCTTGAGAAACCTCTGCAGGTAAGTCTCCAGAGCACGTCCATTATTGCCCTGACTATTGTCAAGCATAGCTCCAGGTGCCTGCCAGGCAGTCATTTTGCATTGCTAACAAATATGAAGCTACATGTTTCACTAGTGTAGACCATGACTGCAGGCGACTGGACCCAGATCAGCATCATGCAATGCTGCTGGATTGCAAAGTAAGCCATCATGAGCAATGCCTTGAGCCTGCATGTTTGGGAGCCTTGTGACTACTGCCAAGCTCGTCTAAGATTGGCAGCATGGCTAGATGCTTGGCAATCCTGTATGCGTGCATATGTGTTGTACCAGGATAGTGTAGCAATATGGCCTGCCTAGCATTTTGATCATGTCATGTGGCATAAAGCTTGGGGAAAAGAAAAGAAGAGAAAAGTTTACGCTTTTCAGCGATCATAACGGGAGCCTTCTAAGGCGGCAGCCCGGAGCTATGACCATAGGCCATACCCCAAAGGGAAAGGGAAAGTCCTAAACCATAAAGCTTGGGGATTGCAGGAAACTGGAGACAGCTGTATCAGGCAGGCCAGGAGAGCCTGAAGCAGAAGGCTGCAAAACTAGGCAAGCGGCTGCGAGCCATGACGCAGGCTGAAGTCCAGTCTCGTCAGACAAAGCATGTCGAGGTGAGTGTGTTTTGGAGGTTGCTCAGGCATGCATCATAATCACAGCTCAATGTTATCACCTACAGCGGTGCAGACTTGTCGGCGCATGTCACTTGTTTCACTTCCAGTATCTGTGCTGTACTGAAATTCTGAATGAAGCTGCTTCTCTGATGTAAGCTCATTTTGCTCTTGCCGTTGATTCATGTAGGCAATGCTAATCCTCACATTCCTCGTGTACAGACAGACCACAAGGCGTGTGTTCTTTTGACATTGCTCTCTTGGCTACACAGATTATAGAAGCGCCTCGTTCTCTGAAGCGCCACAAGAGCTCCAACAGAACAAGCCCTGCAAAGCAGCACGTCCAGGTCATCCCAGCACGCCAGCGAGTGCTTTCCAAGCTGGGCCTGCTTCACAACAGCAGTCTAAAGCACTTGGTGCAAATTCGGCCTCCTCGAAAAGCAGTTCAGCAGACTGCGAGTCGCCCACTGCTGCCGCGCACATTCAAGTCTCCTGCCAAGACAGCAATTCAAGAGCAATTTCCAAAGCAGCATACAGGTCTTAAGCAGACCAAATTACGTGAGAGAAATTTCCTCACTGGTGCAAGAAGTAAATCACAGCAGCCTGTCAGGCATGTGTCCTCAGTGGTCAAGACTACATTGTCAGCACAGGCAACAGCAGCTGCTTCAAGTGGAGCTCTGATTGAGGATGATATTGACTGGATGATGGCAGATGCACCACAAGCAAACAGCCTGCTTTCTCTGCCTGCTCAAGAGCAGACGTGGACGGTGCAGTACCTTGAAGAGCATGGCAACAATGCAGATGACATCCCTGTGTCAAGCAGGAGGGATCTGAGGCGCTCTGACACTCAAGTGGGCGACAGTATGCAGGACAAAGCTGCAGTCAAACATGGTACAGCTTCTTGGATTGAAGATGACATTCAGTGGGAGTAGATAGGCGCCGTCCAACCAAAGTCAGCAGCTATAGACATAGACACAGATAGCAGCAGCAGGGCCTGCAACTGTCCCTGGTACAGCTTGAATGAAATGGGATGACACTTGGTGGCTGCATGACATAATGATAACAAGTCATATCACCAATTGTCTAGAGTCCTTGCATGTTGATACTTTGTACTTCAGCAACGTGTTGCACTGCATTTCCAATGGGGTAGCAGTTGTTCCAGCTACCAAGCAATGCATGGTGGACTCGCTGACTTTATTCGAAAACTGGGTTGATTTGACGGTGTAGTAAGCTTCTGCTGTGCTCGTTTCATGCCTTCAAACCTGCATTCTCCCAGGAGTACATCCTGGGCCTGTAAACTTTTTTACATGTCAGCCAAGACTTTCAGGGTCAAATACCTCAGCCTTAGCCACATTCATTCATTCTTTCTAGAATCGAGAGGGTCCTGGAAGCCAACTTTGAGTTCATGCTAGTCTGGGCACTTCGTTTCTCCTTCTTCTTCTTCTTCTTTGGCCTCAGTCACACAGCCCTCAGTCACACAGCCCATAACGCCTTGATGCGCACCTCGACCGTCGACGTGAGGGCCAAGCCTGCTGCACTGCCAGCCAACTTATCCCGCAGCACAGTGCTGCTCGAGGCTGCACCTCGATACGGCTGCCGAAAGTCTTGCTTGAGACCAGTACGTAGCACAGCAGTGATCAATTAGTGGCAAGGTTTATCCTCCGTCTGGAGTTCTGTGTCTGAGCAAGCTTCGACCCTCAGCGTAGGCGGGATACCTTTATTGTCAGGAATGCTCGACAAAGGGGACCAGCACGCTTTGTTGCTGTCGACACTAGCAGGGTTGTCGACATCTATCGGCGGGGCCATTGCTATTGTGAAAAAGCCTGGCAATGACCTTCTTTCTTTTCTGTTGGGTATAGCCATCGGCGTGATGGCGACGCTGTCGGTCTTAGAGATGTGGCTTCATAACGCTGTCGAACACGGACCGGTTGCTATAACTGCAGCAACAGCAGCTGGCGTGGCTTTATACTACGCAGCGCAACCTTACTTTCCAGACTTCGAAACACATCAAGTAACTCTCATGGGATGATGAGACCTAGCTGCTAGTGTGCTAGATGCAGGCTTACTCGAAACGAAACCGTAGCTCTGTTTCTGCAGGTCTCAAGTCACACTGACAACAAAGGGCAGCTTACTGGCGACAAAGATGGTAAGCCAGGCGTTTCTACAATTGCAGATCTGCAATTTGACTATCATCTTTGACCTACAAGCGTCATGTGCGGATATATGTGCAGCTTGCAGCAAAGAGCACTGCTCAGGCATTGCAGCACCCACAACAGCGTCATACTCTGCAGGCATCAGCAAACACGGTCAATCATCAGGTGCAACAGCAGCACTTGCAGATGTCAAGACTGGGATGCCTCTCGGCGAAACTCAAAGCAGGTGCCAGTTTGATACATTTGTCCTGCCGATCAGAGCATTCACTGCTGACACAGCATCGTAGTAGCTAGCATGATGCTCTAATCGGCAAGATATCCTTCTTGCCTTTTGGCAGGGCTGTGCAAGCAAGATCTGCTGAGCTGCTCAGGCTTGGTCTGCTAATGGCACTCACCATGACCCTGCATAACTTTCCTGAAGGCTTTGCAGTAAGGTCCCGACATTGCCTTTCTCCAATATCATGCCAGATGCTGTTAGCCAAACGTGTCTGGCACAACTCACAGACGCTCACTGATGCAATTCTGCAAATCAGCTTGTGCATGATGTACGTTGGCACAAAGTCATCGGTGCTGTGCAGGTGGCTTTCTCGTCCTTCACAAGCATAGGACCGATCATGGCAATTGCTATTGCTGTGCACAACATTCCAGAGGTGATCCTACTGTTCTAAAACCACTACAGCTTTATATCATGACAGTTACCTCAAGTAATATTCTGGGTTTTCAACAGGCACTTCACAGACAAATTGTATTGCTGCATGACATGGCACAACAGCGTATGATCTCACAAAACATGGACATTGAATCACGGGCTGCCGTGTAAAGCTGTACGCTGAATTGCTCTTTGCTGATTGTCAGGGAGTCATAGTGGCAGCCCCGGTGTATGCAGCTACAGGGAGCAGATGGAAAGCTATGGGCATTGCCACAGCATCAGTAAGTCAGCCCTGTCCTTACCATCTCTGAATAGCAGCTTTGACATGGTCACAAGCAGAAGCAAAGCAGTCAGTAGCACTGACTCATGCTGTATGCATAAAATGATCAGACTAAGTGCTGGCAAGCAGTGTGTCTAGGCTATCACTTGACTCAGCTTGTCTGCTAGTCGGTCATGACGGCCTGCAGGGGCTATCTGAACCGCTTGGGGCTTTGATAGCGTTGCTGTCCATCAGGCCGTTTCTGACTCCCATGCGGCTGCAGTACATGCTGGCCTTTGTGGGCGGCATCATGGTAAGCTTTGTGCTTACACAGGGTGTGTGATCACTTGTTTATCCTTTCCCTCTCATTCTGCTGACACATGAACATGTTTGGGACTGTGGACAGGTTGCCGCAACTACTTGAGCTTCACCAAAGTTTTTGCTATGCTTTTACTTTGTACTATGATCTTTATAGCTTGCATTGCTTGCAGATGGCAGTGTGTGCTCTGGAGTTGTTACCAGAGGCACGGAAATGCAAAGAGGATTTGCGACTCATTCAAGGAGTGGGCTTTGGGTCAGTCATCATGCTGGCAACATTGTGGGCAGGAGTATAAACCAATTCGTTAGTTCATGTTGTGTTTGACACTGAGCATGACTTCAGTGTACTTCAGATTTGTGTCCAGCAGCAGGTTGCAATATTTTCCCCTGCAATGCATCGCTGCTTGAGAACATCTCATAATGCACATTGACAGCTGCTGCGTCAAAAATCCTGTGGCAGCGATACATTCGTTTGGTCACCTCCGGTCCTGCCAAGCACGCAAGCGGCGCAACAATTGATGTTATCTAGTGGGTGGTGGCATGCATGTGACACAGTCTGTACACCAGTACGTGACTTTGTATTGTGCCACACTCAAATCCAGCGAGCAGCTAGCCACAGCGTCCAGACTGTCATTCTGTGGAAGGATTTGTGCAGCACTGCACAAATGCTGCAGTAGTGCTTTATTTCAAACGTCCCAGACTCATTACAGCCTCACGTTGGTGAGGCGTCCATGTGCAACACCAGAGTCAGCGGTAGCTGTACATGAGCCAAGTCTTGCTTTCAACGCACATAATTACAGACCCACATTTGTTAGCTCCTGACCTTTGCTGTCCACGATGTAAATGTCCAGCTTCAAAGTCACATCCTCAAATCTAAGTGTGTAAGAGGGTATAGACCGGACACTGCATTCAATCCATGCACAACTCCAACAATGAAACCCTGATCTACTCCTGGTGTGTCTTTAACTGACTATTTACCCAGCCTACAATCTGTTAGGCACTTGCTACAGCATTGCCCAGTCCTGTCACACCCTGCAGCAGAAGCATGCACTTGGCAACTAAGAATCATGCACATTGCGTGATGAATGTGCAATACAATGCTGTTGGGATGGCCTGATGTGGTGCTCTATTATAGCTGTTTGCAGCAGTAAAGCTGGGCAATATGAAAGCGCCGCCAATGTCAGCTGTGCAGTCACACAGAGAATGACAATGTGGAGTATAGCAATCACGATATGTGTCTTATGCATATGCATCGTGCTGTGAGTCGAAGTCCACCTTGTAGTCATACCTGTCACTGTCTGTCCTGAATGTGCCTTCCAAGATCTGAAACAGCCTCTGCTTATCCACAAGTAGACCGTGGCGCAATGAGATGAGGTACTGCCTGTCACCTTCCACATTCAGCGGAATCATGGGCTGCTCAGCCATATTGTGCAACTCATCTGTTGTGCAGTACTTCAATGGAGGCACCACACGCTCAAGCGGAACAATTGAGTCCTGCAGCACCATGACGGCATGTTATTCATTGAGAAGTGTAAGGGTAGCCATGCATTGTGACATGACGTGGCACTTGTTCAACTCTGTCACACAGAAAGGTAGGCATTCACAGCACAAGACACCCCTCACGTTGTGTTCTGCTGCACGCTGATTACTGCTGCAGCAATGCAATCATGAGCAACCAGCTTGATCAGTGAGCAGCTTGGCGTTAAAAATGCAAGCTGGCCTTGCTACTGACCTTGTCTTGCAGTGACACTTGCTCAGTGGTTTGTTAAGCATGCAAGTCAGAGCCACATCAAGAACAGCGCGTGTAAACTATCAAGGTGTTCACAAAACACAGACATGGTCGTGACTGCAGTACGCATTGACGTGATTGACTTGGGGCTGCCTCGGCCAAAGCCAATGCACATCACTTCAGTTCAATCCATTCGAGCAAGCGTTCAGTTAATCAATGCATCCATCCAGCCTCCAATCAAACAGATATTGTATCAGTCAATGAACACTTCCTGTTGTTGTGCCTGTGTTCCAGTGGTGTGTCAGAAATGATGACCTGTCTGTTTCCCCAGAAGTCCAGCACACTGAAACGGAGCAGGCGAGGCCCCAGCAGAGACAGCTCACCAATATAGCGCTGTGAGAACCACCACAGTGTGGTTGAGGCAAAGCCACAGCCCAGAATCAAAGAACTAGCCATGACCATCTGAATGCCTGACACACTTCCCTGCGGAGTGTGTAAGGAAGAGTATCTGCCTGACATCATCATCTTGTTGACTTGCTTGTTTGCTTGCTTGCTATACGCGCTTGTTTGCCTGCTTGCTTGCCTGCTATATGCAGCTGGTCACACCAACAGTACTTTGGTACATAAAGTGCAAAAACTGCACAAAGTATTTCAGAGGGTTTGAGTGCCACAAAGTGTTCATGCACTGCCATATGTGACCATGCCCTGCTTTTACATGCATGGACCGTTTGACTCAGCTGCATGCAAACAATGGTGTGAACTGTACAAACAGTATCAGCCCAGCTCATCACAACTCATGGTTCTGCACTTCATTCCCTGTGTTCACAAAATTGATCAAGGCAGCACCAATGTCCAACTGATTTGCTTCATGTATCCAAACTTGTCCCCATGTTAGATGAGCAAAGACGGAATGCATGCAGAGCGGCGACTTGTACAGCTCTTACCTCCATCAGGAAGGTGTTGATAGGGATGGCCAAGGCAGCAATGCCCACCAATTGGAAGATCTTGAAGCGCACCAGCAGCCTAAAGGTTTGCATGTAGCGCCCCTTGTACAACACAATCTTGGTGTCGTCTGGAATGTCATTTGATGATGGAGGTTGAGCTTGGTTGGTGCCTGCATCTGAAGCCGCCGCTGCTGCAGACTCTGCTGGTGTCCTCCGAGGATGTGGTACATCTGGCTGCTGATGGGACACACGACTTGCAGCATGGAAGCTTGATGTATATGTCCACACTGATGGCTTGACAGGGCTTGAGGTGACATAAGCTTCAGCAGGCAAAATTGTTGGGGTGCTGTGGCAATGAGCAGCCTTGCTGAAGTTCCTGACAGGATGAGGACATTGCAGATCTGCGCGCAGACATGGCAGTCACGATAGATGCCACTTAGTAATGGAAGCATCCTGTTTACTGCTCAGCACCCATGGTCTGTGAATTACTGTGCAGAATTCAATGAGCTGTTACCAAGACACTGTACTGCTTTCCACTCACTTGACACTAAGCTGAGGCTTTCTTTGCAGGGCTGATCCTTCAGCCAACAATGCTGCAGGGAGTCCTTTGACACGGGGGATGGGCAAGTTGCAAAAGCTTGACCACTGAACAGCTGTGCTGTCCAAAGATGATGATGGCCATGCTCAGAGACCTGGAAGGCCTTGCAAACTGGTCGGTGCCGCAGCAACCTTACACTATTTGCGCTGCAGGACCTGAGTGATAGCAGGTCGGCCTTTCCTAGCAGCCAACAAGCCCACATACGATTACACAAAAAACAAGACCCAGATGGTCACAGCGGCAAAGGCTGCCATCACCCAGATGTCTAGCGTCGCTACTCCCCTCTTGACTGGAGTGAATCGCTCATCTGCTGTGTGCGTGGCCATGTCGGGGACAGGCTCAATCTACGGTAGATGTTATTTGGCAAGTGCCGCGACGGGGTATAAGTACTTCACTTAAAAGGTGCGGCGGAAGCGTCGACTGGCAGCAGCAAGATGCAAATCGACAATCGCTCTCAAACCACATGACTAATCATGAAAAAGAGTTTCGAAATTTCTCCGAATGGCTGTGCGCGGTCAGGTGTGTCAACACTGCCGTCTTGCGACAAGTGACAAATGTACGCGCATGGTCTGCATTGCTGCTAGGCAGTCCGGTCGCGCGGTTCTGGCCGAGCTGGAACGTCTGATCATTCGTGAACTTACACGCTTTGCAAATCCCGACAGCATCGCGACAGCCGACCAACTCAGGTACTAGCTGCTCACCCAAATGCATGAAGGACCCATCATTGACTGAACAACAGTTCCAATGCGGAGTAGCTGTTTCTGTATATCAAAATCCAGGTGTGAACAGCCGCTTAGTCGTCTCTTGTGCCCTGTCTATCACCCATTAACAGTGCAGTGAAGCAGGTATGGCAGCGGTGCATGTTGGTCTTGCTTATTGGGTATTTACAGAATTGCAGTTGTTACATGCAGTCGAAAGGCTGATTGAGCGCATGTATGTGTCACATGCATGTCCATACATGACACTCAGCTGATGACACAGCTTGTGCATACACTAATTTGTCATTGTTACTGTCTAAGCATTGCAAATGCTGGTGACGCCTTGCTCTCGAGAATGTCGTGATACAGTCTGCAATTGTGAACCACTAGTTTGTAATAGCACCGGTAACACCTAGCATTGCTGTTGACCTTCAGCAGCGCAGCTGCAGTCTTGCTCATAGCCGCGCAAGTTTGTACTTGATAGCATAGGCAAAATGTCTGTCTTCAACACCCTTGCATTGAGTAGCACAGACTTTGTTTGGCTTGTGACTTTTCATCCTCACATTGATTGTCTCTTCATTTCCTCACACGTGTGACCCTTCTGACCTGTTGCCACACCTTGCACTAACATCGTTGCAGGCTGACATCAAGTTGGGACAGCCAGCTGATGGGCCACATGATACACCAGCAGCAGAGGGCCAATTCATCTTCCATCGTACACAGCACAACTTTGCCAACTTTGAGTGCTCCTGGCCTTTCCAGTGCTCAGGGCGCTGATCAGGTATGGCATGCACTGCTGCATACAGGCCTGTGTGGCCCCAAGCAGAGCAGCTGCAGCCAAAATCGAGCATTTCTTGGAAATGTTGTGCTTTAATGAAGAGTTGTTGGATCACCTCTGCAGCCGTACCCTTTATAGAGCACATGTCCTCTGATCTGTTTCCGCTCTGGGCAACTTACAAGTAATCACAATGTGGTTGCTGGTATTTGATTCTAGAATACAGATCTGTACCATCTGACAATACAGGCTTTAGAGGTCCAAGGTGATTATGACTCTTTGGAAGAGGTCCAATCTCACCCATGGCTTCTGACTCCACACAATGCACATTGCTGTGACAACTACACCAAGACCCATGGGCCAAGCCCAGCTGTCTGGGAGCAACTCTGTCAAGCAGTTCCAGCAAGTGCTGTAAGCACTGATATAGCCAGACATGCCATTCTTACAAGCTTATAAGGCGTGTAACATCCCAGCAAAATGCATGTGCAAAGTTTTAAAATGCTTGCCTTGCAAATTGGCAGATTGGCCAACTCTAAATTTGCCAGATTCTGTTTCAAGCTGAAGCACGCAGACACTCTGAGTGGGAAAGCCCATCCGCATGATGTGCAAGCTGCCTGTAAAACTGCAATTCTTTCGTGCGTCGTGCAATTGTGCAACACTGAGGAAAATCGTATACAAACGATAGTGAAACTTGTTTCGCAATAAATCAAATTGGAAGAATGACTCATGCTGCGGACTAAATTGCTGCTGGCGTTATGGAGCGCAACTGATTGACAAATTGCTGCTGGCTTCGAGGTTGCCTATCTAGATGCGGACAGACTGGCTGAGCTAATGGTCAGGCTATCTACATAAGCTGAGGCCATGCGTGACTGCTGGCTACTGTAGCCATGGAAGTTGAGCTTGTTAGCAGCGTACATGTCAAGCACACCCGGACAAGCGCCCGAACATGGCAGCGAGTCATTCCCAGTTCAGAACAGGTATGCGAAAAGCTGCCGCATCCATAGACAGCTCCAACTTCCACCCATGACGCACTTCTTGCTCTGACAGGCCTCTGGATGGCAAAAGACAGACAAGGTGCAAGGCTGCGGGTGCTTGATGTTATGGAGGCGACACAGTTCTGCATCAGAATTCATGACCGGTTGCCTCCTCTTGGTGGATGCCTCTTCAGGCAAGTAGCAGTTTGATCACTTGTATTAATGGCTGTTGTGGTGACCATACTCAAGGCGCCAAGTCTGCTCTCTGGAGTCTCTATAAGGTGACCTGTTGTAGGTGTGGCAGGCACCATACCTCAGTCTCGCAGAAATAAGCCATCCTACAAGCGTCTCATCCAAGCCTCAGGTGCCACCACATGGACCAGCGCAGCTGCTTGCTGCACCATAGTAACTGCTTGGAGCCACTCACTTGATCTTATTGTGGTCAACCATGCCACGGGCCAGCGGCAGATTGTGCACTGGGTTGAAGGTGTCACTTCTTGACTTGATCATGCCTGGCACCATAGACAGTTGTTCTGAGTCTACTTCATGTTGTGTATGAGGTTAAGGCAATGTCTTCACACCCAGTTGGTCACAACATTTCCATGAACAGCACAGTGGGGTGTGCGCAAGAAGCCATCTGATACCAAGCATTTGCAGATGAAGAAGGCAAGCAGCCACTCACACCCACACAGAAGAGCTTCACGCGATTGCGTAGCGGGCTTGTGGTGGAGACGATCTCAGGCCCATGGAAATGGAAGCAAGTGGCTGTCTCTGATGACGGCAAGGCTATCCTTGCCTTGACTTCACAAGAGGGATTGCCAAGCCTTTGGCTATGGACAAGCAGTAGCTTTACTAGCAACAATGTGCCTGAGCTGCTCAATGGGCCCATACAGGTAGCTGATAAACAGTGCAGCATTGGGTTGTTTGTCGTGATTGAATGTGATGTACCTGTTGTTTCACACCCTTGACTCTGCTTCGATCAGCACATGGCTTGACTCTGCCTGATAACATGGTCTGTATCCTGTGAATGGCACTTGTCTTGCAGCACATAACCTCATACGACGGCTTCACAGCACTGCATTGTATGCATGTTGCTCCTGAATCTGCTGCTGTTTTCATGCCAAAGTTGATATGTTGTTGCAACAGGGAACAGGGTATTGGCAGCAGTTACATGCTGTGCCAAAGGAACTCCTGTCGAAGGCTTTGGCCTTGGCAGTAGATGAACAACAGACGGCAGAGACGGAGCAGAGCTTGCAGCAGCAAAGCCTGTGCATCAGGTCTGGCTTTGCTCAAATTGCCTTGTACATGCAAATGTAGCCCTGAAGCTGCCAGGGCAACATTACAAGTGCAACGACACTGTTTGCGCAAAGTTCATATAGGCAGCAGTATCATTTACTCCGCTTGTGGTCTAGGATGTTGACACACGGACCTATATCTGGCATTTTAAGATATTACATATTTGAGTCTGAGTCTCAATGTTTTGTTGATCTGTCCCAGCATGACTTGTGCATGTTATGCTCCACTCAGTCAAGTTTGCAAACAAGAGGTGTGTGCATTGTTTGCAGCTTCGTCCAGCATTTCTCCAAGGCAGCATCTGCTGCTGCATCACTGCTGAGCTGGGACCCAACAACCACCTCACTGTACTTAGCCATGCTTCATCAGCCCCTACAGCCTGCTCTGCCCATACTCTGCAAGCCTGAGCTGCAACAGTGGCACGGCGTCATGCTGGACCCCATGCAGCAGTCAAGCACTGCTGAAGCACCACCACACGCTGCATACCAGTCTGCAGAGAGCAAGGGCGTGGCGCCTTGTGGCATCAGCAATGTTTCGCAAGCTTGGCACCCAACAGGCATTCTCGCATATTCATCCTGCTATGCGCTGTGCAATATCTGGGCCATTGATTTGTTGTTTGGTCACTTGCTATGTGATGAACATCCTGTGTCAGCTACTGAAGTTGTGCTTGTGATGATGCTGATGCTTGCCTAGGCCGCATGACATGTCTGCACCAGAGCCGATGAGACACTTGCGTTGCTGACCAAGGACACTGCTGTCGGTCATGCAGCTGCAGTGGCACATGGCGTCAACCCTGGGGTGTTTGACCACCATAAGCAACCCCTCATCCCTACCCTCTCTGTGCATGATCACCAGTGCAGCAGACAACTTTCTCAAGCCAGCCTTTCTCCACACATGTCATGCTGCGTGCTGGAGAAAGGTCAACCATGACAAGACAACAAGTCTGAGATATGGTACGGTTGCAGGTGACTGGTTGGCAGTGGCAGTGTCTGCAAGTCCAAAGACAGCCTGCATCCTCATGGTTGCTGCAAACCTGACAGTGACTGCCAAGGTACTTGACCCTGTCTGTGCCAAGCATTTCACCACAACCTCTTTGACGGCACTACTCTCATCATCTCAACTTGCACCACTCTGCACAAACCCACTGCATGTGACTCAACATTGCAGGCACAGATCGACGGATCAGATGCGAACAAGGCACAGAATTTGAGCATTCAGCAAGCTTGGCTGCGACTGCAAAGTGATGCAGCTGCAGCTACGCCTGCCTGGATATCCATGCTAAACATCATCATCACTCAGCACCTTATCATCTGCTGATGCCGTACAGATCTCATGGGACACAGTCATGTCTGAGGACCAGCCCGAGCAGCAGACACTACCAGCTGGGGATCCAGGAGAGGCTGTGCTGTGCAGCCTGGCATGGATGCCAGACGGATCAGCTCTTGCTGTCATGGACAAGTGGGGCAACACTGCCTTGCTAGATGTTCACGGCACTGTGCATCGCCTACAGCAGGTTGCCAGTCTTGCTCAGCAGCACCAGCAGGTGCTTCCTCACACACCTTCTTGCCTGCACACACCAATTCATCAGTAGTCAGCCTGGCGTACTGCTGTTGCTGCAACCTGCAATCATGCTGCCCTTGACCACTCGCTGGGAGCGCTGTACCTCAACACATGCTTGCTCACACTGGCAGGTTGTGCCTCCTGAAGGCCCTGGCCAAGAGGTGTCTCAGCCTGGCTGTTGTACGCCTGTATGCAATCCTTGGTAGCTTGTTGCAAAGTCAGGTCATGACTGCTTCAGGCGCCAGAGGGTGTGATTGGTAGAGCGGCTGCTGCAAGCAGGCGTGGCTTCAATGCCAAGCTGTTGCCTTATGCAGTCTGGGGGCCCACTAGACAAACCACTGCCAAAAGGTGGGCCCCTGCCTCTATTGCCCTTCTGCAATTGCTTACAGTCTGGTGTCTTGTGATCTGCAATGTCACTGTTTCAATGACTCACACATGAAGGGTGCAGTTCAGATTCTGCGTCATCAGCAGCAGCAGCTGACAACCTGGCTTTGGATACCGTCATTGCTTTTGAATGCTCAGCATACCACTGGACCTGGCTTTGCTGCTGAGTGCAAAGCACAGTATCATTTGCGTCACACTGTGGCAGTTGTCTGTGCAAACATGCACTGAAAAAGCATAACTTTGGCACTTCTAGACCTGTATGCTCATCACAGACAGCTGACTTTGACCGCAGACCCAGGGCCTTTTCTGTGTCTGCCTTCTGCCCTGACGCTAATCGCCCTCCAACGCTGGCTCTGTCTGATGGCTCCTACATCAGCCTGTGGTCAGCAACTGCATTGCAGAATGCCCTCGGCATGTAAGCTTACTCCTGTTTATTCTGTACTACTGTATGTGAGAATCACACTACATGCATCCAGAGAAGCAGTCAACATGCTGGACATCACATTCAGGAAACGTGCCACTCTGCTGTTCACCAGACGTCCTCCATTCCAGCAAGGCAAACCAGTATGATGCAGTTCTACGCTACCATGCCTGTTGTATGCATTTGAGCAGTGTGTACTGCCTGTGGAGATGAATGAACACAGAGTTTGAGCTGACTGACATGCAGACCAGAGCCATTGACAGCATCTGGACGTCCTGGTCATCATTTAGCAAACCTTGATGTGACACCGGCTGACAACGCTGAGCAGCAGGTTCTGCCAAGCGCTGGCATAATTTTGATTGCAAGCCCTCTGGGTGTCAGCCTTGGCACTGTCAAGAGGCAAGATGCTCCTGCATTCACAGAAGACAGGTACTTGCAGGATGGTATTGCAGTTTCTGCAGCCTCCCCTGCGGTGCTGGAACATCTAAAACAAGGTACTGCTTTGCTGCTGTTGCAGTCACGTATCTACATGTGTGTGGGCATATTGCTCAAACAAGCAGGCACGCACTGCTACTGGGTCAGTCATTGTGTTTGCTCACATGCTCCCTCAAATCTTTTCACACACTTTCCTCAGTGCTTCTGTATGTGATGTCTATAATTCGTCAAGTTAACCAATGCAGGTTCAGTAGGTGTTCATCAGGGGTCCTTGCCTGTGGCAATCAGTCACTACAGCCAAGCAGATGCCTATGGCTGGCTGCCACTGACAGCTGCCTACCTGCACGCCAATCAACCTCAGCCAGCTCTGCTGCTTCTGCAGCATGCCATTGCACATAGCTATAGCAGAGCGCCAGACAGCATTGGCAGAACAGACACAATAACAGCAGCAGCAGCAGCAAGGCAGCTTGCTGAGCAGTGGGCAGGGCTGATACTCAGGATGATCAGGGGCGAAGCTGCTCCTGGCGGCCTGACGCTGCTGCTGTTTCCTGCACCTCACCTGAAACAGCTGGGCGCATCACAGGTGCTGTGCACAATTCCTTTGCTGCTGCTGAACTGCATTGTTTTGCCAAGGAATAGCTCCTGATATGTTCTGCTTCAGTTTGTTGTGCAACACCCAGCAGTCTGGATACAGCAATGCCACTGCCAGTGCTGGGTGCCTGACCAGACTACCTAGAGCCTATACACAGCCTGCCCTCAGCTGTACTGTGACCCTTCAATTGATCAAAGCCATATTCTGTGTGTATGCACGTACATACATGTCACAGCGCTGCATGGCTGTGCAGTGGACTGTCACCTTATGACAATGACGTCTCAAGAGTCGCATGAAAGCAGGCTGGGTGAGTTTGCTTGCACTCTGCGTGAGGAGTGAGACACTGTTTGCATGTGCAGCCTGTGGCTTCTCTTGCGCTCAATGGACAGCAGCTGAGGAAAGCACAGCAACAGAGCTCAGCAAGTCTTTGGCAGCAGAATATAGCAGCAGGCCTGCTTCTGCTTTGCAGACCAGAGTCTGGTAAGCGCCGTGTGTGCCATGCCTGTCACATTGGCAGCATTCTGTACCTCAATTGTGGCCATGCTCAAGCTGAATACCTGCTGCCTGGTTGTAGTTAAATGGGCTTGTCTCAGCACGTTTTCTGCAAGCAGGGTGCGACACTCTCGCGTTTTCTCTTCTTTGAAAGAGAACAGAGTCAGGAAGTCAGAGCACAGACAGCTGTGTGACAAACTCACAATCTGTGCGTGCATGCTTGTGTGCAGGAGCAGCAGCTGCGTTTGAGGTCCTGGCTGATGCTCATCAGTGGCTGGAGGCAGTGCACCTGGGAGCGGCTTGCCTAGCTAATGGCTGTGCCCAACAAGCACAACTGCTGGTATGTTAGCATGCCTGTACTTGTGTTGCAGCCATACTGTGCAGCTCAGCACTCTTTTATATGCACTGCAACATTGTAAGCTGCTGTACTACAAGCACATCAGACGCTCACATTGAGCGACTCACCAGCAGCAATGTGAAGTTTGTAATGTCTCCTTCTGTTGTCGACGTGTTGAGGATGGTCAGCTCAAAGTGCTTCGGATCACTGCATCACTGAAGCGACTGATGAGTCATGCTGACGGCTGACAACATCACATGCTTCAATCAAAATGTTGTCATGATGCCATGCTTGTACTAAGGGCTTGCTGACACTTGCACAGGCAGTGATGGCCAGCAGACTGAAAGCCCACATGCAGGGCCTTGGGGCCATGCCAGCTCATACAGGGGCATCAGCCCTTGCCAACCTGCTACAAGCCCTGCAAGCTGCCCTTGACAGCTGCTCATCAGACGCTGCCGCACAGGCTCCACATGCAACAAGCAATAGCTTCCAGAGGCTGTATGCAGGGCTGCTGCAACAAGCCCTGGCTCAGCTGCTGGACAGCGCTGCCGCCAGCTTTGCTGCTCTTCCTGTCATGGCTGTTCCTGATGGCCAGCTTTCTGAGCCCTTGAACAAGCATCTGCTGTTGCACCTGCTTGGCCAGGTGGGACACCGAAAACACACTTTAAAGACACAATCTGCAAGATTTCCTCTTACAGATACGATTGACATTTTTTTGTTTCATAACAAAGGTCTGAGAAGACGCAATGAGAAGCAAATGCATACAGTTGGTGCAAAACCTGTTCTTCCTAATCATGCATCCACTCAAACTTCTCTGGAACATGGCATGTCTTTACCTTTATGGCAAAGTCTGCATCATGCTTGTAGCCTCTTTTCATGACTCTCTAGTAGTGACCTGTGGCTACATGGGGCAACAGAGCGCAGCTACAATGCCCTTTCAATTGCATGCAGGCGATACTGCAGACAGCAACAACCCATGGGGCGTCTCCCAGCAAGCCCCTGCCAATCAACACCGCATACATATGCTGGCAATTGGCTAGGCAAGAGCAGCTGGCCGGTATCTTGAGCATGCTTGCTGGTGTCCTGGGTGTGCCGTGCCTGCCACCAGCTTTCATGACTGCCTTGGTCCAGCTTGGAAAGGAGTCTGCTGCTGCCACACTGTCTGACCTTGCGCAGGTGCGTCACAGATATGTGTCAGAAGCTGCCTCCCTGACCTCTGCCATGACCAGTGTCACCATAATCCGGCATGTAGCAGTCGTTGTCGTTGTCATTGTTGCTTTTGTTGTTGCTGCTGCTGCTGCTGTTGTTGTTGTTGTCATTGTCATTGTTGGTGTTGTCGTTGTTGTTGCTGTCAAGATTTCTTTAATTGCCTGGCGATGCTTGCTGTGGCAAGACAATGTGGTGCAGGCACACAGTCTTTCCTTGTGTACATAGGACCCTGCTCTCATGGTAACTGCCAACCTTGGATTGTGCATTACACAGGAGCTTGGGGCTGCTTTGCAATCCCAGGGTTTGCTGGAAGAGAAAGATTGGGAGGAAGTCAAGGGAAGCCTCAGTAAACCAGCTGCTTTCACTCCAGACTTGGTTCAATTGAAGCACCTACAGCATCAGGTGTGTGCTTTACAATGCTGATGTATCTTGAGTACAAGCGCCAGCTTGCCAGGTTTTGTCCAACAACCTACACTGTGGTCCTGATGCACATCAGTGACAGCGCATACAGTGCGTGTCTTCCGCAATACATCCTTACAAAGTGGAGCATCATGAGGTGCCACACAGAACGGTTCCATTTTCACCTGTTGCCCTGCAGTGTGACATTGTAGCTTACCTGCGGAGCATACTCAGCGTTCTCAAGCCTCACTTGGGACTTCTGGCAGCAGACGCAGCTCATTGGAATCAGCAGCTGGTGGATGATGGCCCTAGTCTGTCCATCAGTGAAGATGCAGCGGCCCCTTGGGGCCTGCCCACCCACCCCTTCCCTACCAGAAGTCCTCTTCCGTTCTCCTCAACCCCAGAAGACAGCAAGCAGCATGCTGACAATGGTCTTGGGACCAATCAGGCAGGGGAGTCTTGGGGGGCGGAGGGTCTGGACATGTCACAGACGGCGTCTGAAGCCTTGAAGGGCATGATCAGGCTTGGTTGGCTGCTGCTGTGCCGAGCTAGGCTGAGCACAGCATGGCAAGGCAATTTGAAGCATACTCAGCAGGCCTTGATGACTGGCAGCTTCGAGGTGAGCAGCTGGTCTGCTGAACTCAGTATGACAGAAATTGGTTTTCAAGGCAAGCCATTCAGGGGTTTTGACTTTAGTCTCTGCTGCTACAGTCTGCTCACAGCACAATTCATGAGCAGATTGAGCCCCACCGTACGATGGTGTTGCACAGCAGCTTTCTGCATTGTCACACTACTTGCAGCAACCACCTGTGAGACATGTTGTTGACATGGCAAGCAAAAGACACCACGCTGTTTGTAGCAGGACCTGCTGATCAGCAACACCAAGTAGGGCAAACCCAGTGTTTGTGTCCAGCCCTGACGCGCACTGTGGCACGGTCTGAACATGTGCGAATGCAACTTCTGCATGTAAACATTCTCCCCATCTTAGCCATCTGTGGGTACGCCCATATGTAGGTTCAAGCACAAGAGCAGGCCTGTGCTGAGGATGTGGTAAAATGGGCCACAGCTGTGGCCGCAGCAGATGGGCTGCATAGCAGCAAGGATGTGCAGGAGGGGGTGATAGGGGCCTGCAGCAGCATTCGTCAGCCCTGGCCTGCTGTGCCTGAACTACTGGAATCTGGCCTGCCTGACGCATCCATTGAAAGGGTAATTTCCGCCATAGTCAGTATGCTGGCTGAGACTGCAGCATTGGCTTCTTGTTATGACACTCATGCTGCAGCTCACGTCTGTTGCAATGCGCGCCATGCTCACGGGCAATAAGTGCTTGAGGGTGGATGTGAGCTGTTCCTTGCCTTTGTATACAACGTGCATGTCTCACGACACAATGTGCAAGCCTTATATGCGCTCATCAAAGTGTGACCTGAAACTCTTGGCCTTGCTGCAGGCTGCAGCTATGATGCGCCGCCTGAAGGCCTCCTGCATGGATAGCCTTCATCATAGCCCATCCTCAGGTACAACATCATCACATGATCAGCCTTACTATTCACATGTGCCATCCCAAATTCTCTGGCCTGGGTAAGCGCGTCAGGTTGCATCTGTTAGTTTACACATGCATAGACTTAGCTGATGCAGCCAATCAAATGCCTTGATTGGGTACGTGCATTTCTGGCAGTGCTCCTATATTGTGACTGGGTACACCTTTGACGCCATTTGGTTGCAAAGTCACAGTACTTACACTTCATTTTGCATGATGTACAGCTAATTGCATGTTGGCTGCTGCTGGCATGATGGCACTGGGTGCCATCTTGTTGGGTACTGGTCAAACCATGGAGCACATGCTTTGTCCTTAGCTGCTCGGCACAGTGGCCCCTTGTCTGTGGCCTGCAGATGAGCAAGGAGTGGTTGACTGGCAAGTAGATTGGAGAGCATATTGTAGCACCACCATGTCCAGCCTACAAGCATGGCTGCAGTCTCATTCAGATGACATGGCCATCATGCAGGTGCAAGCAAACTTGCGCAAGCATCATGCACAGACATGAGCTTTGTCGACTGGACACATGCATCATCTGTTTGTGTGATGCATTGTCATACAATGAATCCATACGAAGCTCTCTGCCTCAGATGCTGTCACCTGCACATGAATGTGTTAGAAGACCACCTGTCAGCTGGCGAGTGACTCGCTCTGCATGCTATGCTGTCTAGACATAGATACAACATGCGATCTGCAATGGCTCCACCACGCTTCCCACAAGAAATTCCAGAAGTGATAATGTGATCAAGGAGGCTGCTAGTACTGTTACATCACATGCTCCACTCCAACTTAGCTCTACAAGATCCAGAAGTCAACCTACAAATGGACAACAGACAGCAGGCACTTCTGCTATGTACTTATGGTAGTCTTGAACTCCAATAACTGGCATGAGTCTTGCAGGCAGGGCATATGGCACGCCGTTGCTGCCTTGTTTTGGGCCGCTGCCATGCAATGTGCATCAGCAACAGATGCTCTCTGCTGCCAGATCAGCAGGAGTCAGCATTATGAGATGTGTCGTGAATTCAGGAGGACATACAAGGCAGCCAATCCAATGGCAGTGCCGGCACTGAAGATGTCTTGGGTTTCCTGCTGTCCAGGCCGACTTTGTCTGAAGCTGGTCACAGGAGACTGCCGCCTCTGTCCAGCTGCTTTCAGCACCCCTTGTGCCTAGGTATGCTGCCATGCACTCAGTATGGCTGCAGTTCCTGTGTCTGACGTTGCTTATGTGATGACTCGGAACAGTATAGCAAGTTGTTACTTGCCTCATGACCTGCTGTATGGTCCATATCATGCTTCACTGCTGCGTCTTCAAGGACATCTGCACTCAAGCATACCCACAGTCTATGTTCTGACGATATGGAATTTGCGCAACAGTGTAGTCTGGTAGGGCAGGGTGTATTTGAGTACCTATTGCCTGTAGTTCGCTTACATGGTAGCAGCAAGAGCCCGGTTGTGAGAATCGTTCAAGGCAAGCATCATTTTTCCTGGTGCAGGGACTGGGCAGGGCCAAGGGCTGGATGCAGATGGAGCCCTGCTGGCACTGCAATCCCTGCTGCACCCCTCTGCAAACCCCCAAATCAGGGCATGGCAGCAGGCCAGGTCAGTCCATTTTTATACCATGTGACTGACCTCGTAATGCTGGCTGCAACCTGATGCATAGGCTGCCAGGATACTGTGGTCTGTACATGCAAGCTTTGCATGTGTGCTTGTCAGTACCCATGTGCACAGTATGGTGGCTCAAGCCTTGACGCTGACTGACCTAGTTCTGTCGTCCAGCAGACTACCATACTAGAACTGCCTGCACCTTCATGCAATCACATCAGACAGTCCTTAATTGTGTTTCCTGCACAGACAGTACAACTGCCTGCATGATGACTATGTTCGTCATTCATTGCGTGATGTTTGATGCTGCAGAGTGGAAGGGATACCACCGCAGCCAGCACCAAGCGCCATCACCCTGGCTGCATATGACACCATCTCACTTGCTGATATTGACTTGTCCATAAACCCCCTTGAGGTCAGTCAGCCAAAAGCAGAGGCAGCTGGCAGCTTGCAGTTCAGCAGCACTGCACATACAGAGGCTGGTCAGCTCAGAGACACCAGCAACCAAGCTGATCAGTCTCTGATCAAGGCTGCCCTCAAGACAGGTGACTTGCTAGCATCACAAGAAGGAGATGGCTACTACAGGTGGTTCTGCTTTGTGAGTTGGACTTTGTGGTCATGACAGGTCAGCTGATGCACAGAGCACGCCGTCAGAAGGCAGCACAAGCAGTCCCAGGCTGCCTCTGAACCACCCTCATGCTCACGGCTTGCGTTTGCTTCGTCTGGATCCAAGGCAGCATCAATCAGGCAGGGACGCACACACCGGTGCACTTGGTGGAGATGTGCATGCTGTACAGGAGAGGACTCAGGCTGCATTCAATCAGCTCAGGTCAGCAATGCAGTGAAGCTGTCATGACTGTTGTCTTTCCTTTTGTCACAACACCAAAGGGCATTTGGTCAGTGTGGCAAAGTGCGCATGCTGAAGACCTCATCTGAGTTCTTGTCGATCGAGATTTATGAATGTCAGATGAAATCCTTGCTGGTCAAGTTGCAGACTGCATGTGGTGTGCTCTGGCTTGCTGTCTCTGTCGGTTCAATGCTTTTTGGGGAGATCAGATACCTGGCAATATTGTTTGAGAGAAGCAAAGAAAAGTAAGGCGTTTCAAGACAGTGGGACATTTTCCAAATTGTGTTTTGTTTTCGTTGTGACATATCACATAAGCCAGATACAGTGTCACTGATGTTCCTCTTGCAGTCAAAGCGGCTGCTTCGCTAGGCCTGTCTTGCCACTCCTGATGGCATTGGCCGTGCTGTTTTGGTTACATACGTCCATCATCTGTCACCTCACAACTTCCCCAGACCAGTGCAGCACTGCTGTCCTGCAGGCTGTTAAGGTTGCCGGTTGCCCCACTTCCTGCCCCTGCCCCTACCCCTGAGCAGAACCCCCAACCCTCTAAGCAACCTCTGCAGGATGCCAACGGTCGCCATGACCCCCCACCCCTACTGCCCCCCCCCTCCTACCCCCCTTCCCAGCTCAGGGCCTCCTCAAACACAGACCACACTGTGCGCAGCAGTGCACAGGCACTACGCTCACATGAGCCTGCTAGCATCACTGTTGGCAGCATTGCCAATGCATACTTTGGTTCTGCACCTGGTGGGGCTGTGCCTGCATGGGGCCATTCTCAGCTTGCCCCTGCCCCAGAAGCTTCCCAGTCAGCTGCTTTGGCAGGCTTAGGTTTCAGCATGTTTCACAGTCCTGCTGCCACCAGCCCTGCCTCAGATCATGCACAGCTCCCCCACACATCTCACACTGTGCCCTATGCAAGCAAATACTTGCCTGGTCTCCCTTGGGAAGCTGCTTCAGCAGCTGGAATGCCTACACAGTTGCCACTGCAGAAGCCACAGCGAGACAACGCATATCAGAAGCTGGAGCTTGACAACAAACATAGCAGTGGTATGCCTATTGCTGCAGCTACCAGCCGGCCAAACAGTACTGGTGCAAGCAAATCCAGCAGCAAGAGAGCCAGAAGTGCGCTGCATGGCAAGCAGGCATCTTTGTATGCTGGGGCTGTGCCAAAGAGCCCCAGGGCAATAGCCAACAGCTTTGGTGAGGCCATAGTGTCGAAGGCAGTGCTGGCTACAGATTCCCGGAGTGGACAATCAGAGCATCAGAGGAGGAACATCAGACCAGTGCCCCACTATCATGAAGCCAGGTACATGGCATACCATGATGTATGATCTATTTATGTGCTGGCAGACATGCCTACGATCCATGACACGCACTTCTTCTGTGTCAAGTACCAGAAGCTTGATTTTCTTTGACTCGATAGGCCTTGCAGTCTCATTGCCTCTGAGAGGCACTTCTTCAGCCAGTACACTTGCAGCTTTGCATGTGTACAGTGACTTCATGCTCAAAGATCATAACAACCCAAATAGAACGTAACTCTGGCACCTTGAGGCGATTGTATCAAGCTTGGGGTGCGGGCCATGTGGTTGCATGCAAAGAGCGTCTGGACTGTGCAGGTCGCCTGGCGCACCTGGCAACAGCTGTCATGATGCCAGCATCAGGGTGCAGAGGCTGGGTCACAGCCAGCAGAGCCCACATGCATCTGCAGAAGCACTCTTTGCCCCTGACCACAACAGGGGGAACTCTCAGCAGCCAAAGCATCGTCAAGCTGCCTTACAGCAGCTGGCTGCACGCTCTAGATCCAGGAGCGCTTCTTCCAGCAGGGTTGTTTCCCAGCAGCCCTCCAGGGCAGACCTAGATCTGCCCCAGTCTCTGGATCATTCCCTGCTGAATGCTGCGCTTGATCAAGACGCTGCTGTAGCCCGCTTGGCAGGTGACTACCTGGCAGCAGTACAGTCAGCTGCTTCCATACACTCATCAGCTTCAAGCTGGCCACAGCAAGTTGACATACCAGCTCAGGGTCAGACACAGCAGGGTCTGCAGCAGGGTAGCGGTGGGGTGAGAGGTGATGACATTGTGGGCCAGGACTGGGAGGGTGTTCTGAGGCGAGGGGTGGAGCTGGCTCAAGGCCCCACCACGGACCAGTTCCTACAAGTGGTGGACCTCTACCCAGAGGAGAGGCTTGGACAGGTACGAGCTGCCATTTAGCGGTTCTTCACGCTAGTGATGTCAGTGCATATACAGCATGAATAGTCAGCTGTTCATCCCATGCAGTGTTTACTCATGCAACGCTGCAGTGCACTGAGCATGCCTGACTGACAAGTCCTGCTTAATGGCTGATTATGCAGACTGGTCTTTCTGTCAAACGGCATCTTGTATGCAAGCGTGAGCAGCATACTGGTGCACAAAGTGCTGGCTTTCTTACAACTGTCTCAGTCCACATAGTTTGTTCTCAGATGACAAATGTTGGCATGCATGCAGATCACAGGTCAAAGCGATTGGCATCAGGAGAGCTCTGCCGCAGAGCAGCGGCTACATGTCTCAAAACAAAGAGGGATGGCTGCTGAACTGGCTGACATCCTAATTCAACTAGATGATGCAGCCAGACTTGCAAATGAACTGGATTTTGGAGTGCATTGATTTTCCTTACAGAAGAAGCGCTTCTGTCGTTTGACTCTTTGTCAGCTTATAAGCTTAAGAACTACCTAATGAGGGCACTGAGTGTGCATCTTTAGAACATCTGGTTTACCAAAGTATATTGTGACCATGCATGAATGCTTTAGCAAGCAGTCACTTAAACTCTGGCAGATGGTATGGCGCATGCTATGACTTGGCTGAAACAGGACTCACCACTGATACACGCTAACAGTCTATCGTTCCAACAGCAGCAAACAAACTTGCTATGAGTCTGATAGCAGCTCTCAAAAGCTACACGGGACTCACATGACAACACTGAGAGGGCAATGCAAACAAAAGTGGCTTTGCAATCCTTTGTGTAGAGCATCTTGGACTGCAACCTCACAGCTGCAAGCCTGTCTGCCCTGCCCCATGCTGCAGCTATGTTAGCTTGCCAGGTGACACTTGAACACACCGACGTGCAAGCACGCCCCTTTGATTTTACACACCGCATGTCACCTTGTGCCCGGCTTTCCAGTCCTGGGCCTGGCACTCCTTGCTGCAGTAGCTGACTTCACGGCATTTGCCACATTTCAATGCTGCTGGGAGCTTGCAAACCTCACACCTACGCCCCTGCGGAGCAGGATCCTGCAATGCCAACATCACGGCATTTATATTGCCTCAGAGACACGGTACATCATGCTCTTGCAATGCTGACACTTGTGCAGCAGGTGACAAAAATTGGTGGTGAATCAGCATAGATTGAGACGAAAATTCATGATCCCACTTATATGTCCATCCTCCTCCCGGAGTATGAGCACGCCCCTTGGCTAACACAAGCTCTATATGTGATACAAACATGGTACATCAATATGACATGCACAGCTCAGAATCACTAACAGCTCGGAATCACGGACAGGACACACCTTGATGTTAGAGGCCTTGACCCCGCATTTGACATAGGTTGCACTCAGCAATGACTGAATCTCATAAGGCAGCACGTTGATATTGGTCTTCGCAAGGCCCTTGACCAACTGCCTTTTTATGTTGTTGGGCGTCAGTGGCTTCACAAGACTATCTGGATCATGAATCAAGTAGACATTGGTTGCCTGGCGATTCCGAATTGATCCCATCAGCGAAGCTTCTGATGTGCGTGCAACAGACATCATAGATATCAGACCGAGGGGACAGATGAGCCTGTTTGGGAGCTGCGGAAGTATGACATCTCTTTCTGGCCCAACTCGAGAGGCCTCCTGCTTGAAGGTCACATAGTGCTCACTGGTGTGCTTCATGTCACACAGCTTCCACTTCAAAACTTCCTCTATGATTATGTTGGCTTGTATGCAGATCGTCGCAACCACGCTGCAGTCAGGAACACCAGAGGTTTCAGGTGGGCATGCTTGCATTGACCTTGTAGCAACAAGCCTGTATACCTCCTGCAAGTCTGTCCCAATAAGTATGTACAGAAGGCAGCAGCAATGATTGCAAGTAAACGGCATTTGCTGAAAATGCAAGATTGTGTTCTCATTGCACTATGCAAGGGTTGTTACCTTGCCTCATACATCTCCTCTTTCGTCAGATTAGTGATGAGAGATTCATAGGCTGAGATTGACAGCCCATTGTAAGAAGCTTTTGCAGGTGGCTGGCTTAGGGAGTACACCTTCTGCTTGAAGCTATTGTGAAAGACAGGAGGATATATCTCCAGACAATAAGACCATGCCAAGCTTATGTGGCCTACAAACTCGAGGATGCATCCCATGGCATCAGCAATAAGCTGTAATGAGGGTGTGAGCTTCAGGCCTGTGCCACCAATAAAACTTTTAGTAATGTGGGGACACCTTGATGTACAGCTGGTCTTGAAAGAGCTATGCACCTGGTTGGTATAGGGCACCCAGGGAATTATGGATTAATGTCACCTCAAACCTGCTCATCTTGCTCCAGCGACACTTCAGGAACAGAGAAAGGGCATGTGTAGCTGCCTTTTTCTTATCTGCTATGTTAGCGCTTCCTATTGGTGGAAAGTCTGCAGCAGCATAGTCAAGGACCATGCTACGAAAATTGTCTGCTTCCTGCAAGTATTATACAATGTCAGCGTAAGGTTTGGATTGTGTTGGTGCACTAGGACACCATCCCTGTGCTAGCTACATAGTAAGTTATCACTGCTTTCCCCTACGTATTCGAGTGCCCGCAGAAAGCCGTTCTTCTTGTGGTCTGCAACGAAACGATTGACATCTATGGTGTACGTAGCTGGATGCCTTTCGATGTAGGCAGCCCAAAGATCCAGACCCTCCTCCCTGCTTGTGGGTTCTGATCTAGACACTAAAGGTATCAAGAGCTCTTTGCCCGAGGATATCTCACACTTGCAATTGACCGCAGGATCGCGGCACCGAAAACATATTGGTCTTTGTAAAGGGTCCATGAGCTATGCCGCTGTTTAGACGCGAGCTGTAAAAGTACCAGGATCACAAGGTTCCAAAGTCATAAATATTATAATTGGTTTCGGAGCGTTCAGGCAATATATATAGTGGCTGTGAAGGGCTCTGCTAATTATGCTCTACACTGGTTTCAATCTAAAACTTGAGGTGCATCTGTATACATGTAGAAAACACAGGTAAAAAGGCTGGCTGTCACACATGTGCTTGGTGATGACTTGCTGAAGGGCGAAGGCAGGATGCGCAGTGCCAAGTTTCAACCGAATTGGATAGTACGACGGGTAGCCCTATCGGATGGCCTGTCTGGGTGGTGGATTGCAGCCGCTGCTGATCTGTGTACTTGCATGCCACATTTTCAGAAAATCTTTCACCTGCAAAGGCTTAAAGTACTGTTCTGGGCACAGGAGGGCCCAAAGGCTAAAACTGGGTGTACTTGTCAGGGCGCTGTACCATGATGTCGGCATGAAGGCTGCTGAGCCGAGACCTGCAGCAGATTTCTAAGCTAGCCTGACTAAGCATCAAGCTGACTCATAACACGTTTAAGGACATACACTCCAATGCAGTGTTGTGCCGCGTAATCCTTTTGGCGTAACGCGAACGTGTACGCGAGATTTCCCGTAATTCCCGTAGTTCCCGGTGCCCGCGAAATAGAGTACTGTGTTGCTGAAAGTGAGAGTGGTGTCAATCGACTTGTCTCGATGAGCCCGTCTCAGAATTGTCAAAACTCTGAAACACGTCAGATACCTTTCACAGCACCAAGGTAGGCACCCAGCGTCGCAAGCTGTGCTCTAACAAGCTGACGGATGACGGTTCGTCTTCTTTCACTCAAGTTAAAAGGTATTATTTGTATTTATAACAGGCGAAAATATTGTTTCCCGTTACTCGCGTGATGGAGACACTCTGAGGGTCCGTGCAACGCGTACCGCGATTACGCGAATACGCGAGTACGCGAGCAACGCGGCACAACACTGCTCCAATGTGTACAATATCGCAAGTTCGCACAGTAGCCTCTCGCACTCCTTGGACGCGACATTTGCGAAATGTGCTGGGCCCCAATTTGCCATCAGGTGGACTTGAACGCGCAACCTTCATAGACCACAGGTAGCCACCAGGCTATGGCAAATCTTTACTTGATGTATAGCGAATTGACTGTTCCGTGAGTTTGCGCGGATTGCGGTGATTTGCGTAATCGGGTGACTGGACACACACAAGGCCGCCTTGCGGCGGCTTGGCGGTGGCTGTAATTAATGCTGTACTTTTGGGGAGTTTTGCGACCCGCGGGGATCGTGCCTGGGACGCCAGCGGCTTACAGAGCACGGGCTAAATTGCATAGGCTGCATCCCATGCAATTCAGCCATAGCTTCTTGTGCCCCCTCAACGACTTCCCGTAGCGTCCTATCGCATACAGGTCGAGACGGTCAAGCATCTACATTGTTGCAGCACGCCGTGATCTGCAGCGACCGCAAGAGGTCGCCGAACGACTTTGGTACCGACGTCCATGAACCAAGAAGATTTATCTGTGAAAGCAGAGCGTAGTCAGGACAGTGCCGAACAATTATCACCTGTGTGGGAGGATTCTGCATCTGCGACCCAGTTCAAACCAGGTCGGTTCCGCACTGAAGCAGCTCAAGCGCGGTCTGTATGCTGCTCGGGACGTGTAGATCGTCGCATGCTGCAGCCTGCGTTGCTTTCACAGATTATAAGGGTTCGATAAGATTGCACAAGCTAATTATCTTGATGCTGCTTCTGCTAGGCATGGAAACCGAGAGACATGACGGGCTGTCTAACGGAAACCGTATCCCGGACCAGACTTTCAGTGCAGGGGCCGATGCCTACTACCACCACCCCCCACTCCAGCAGCATGGCAGCCAAGAGACAACACAGTATCACACAACCCCTCAGATGCATAGCGACAGTGCTTATTCCCGTCAATCTTCCTTCGAGGCTCCCTCAGAGCAAGCATCCTATGTTGCACCACCCCAACCTCCCCCAACTGCAAGAAAGCAGAGTCAGAGGCAGCGATCAGGCAACCTATCAATGCTGCGTGTAAGTCACCCGAGCATTCTTACTGCGTCTGCAACTGCCTGGCCTGTGATTGCACATTCATGAACAGCTTGAGTGTGCCAGTATAAGCTTATCTCAGCTTGTTGACACACCCTCCTGCCTTTGCAGGTGCCTCCCAAGATAGCAGACAAGTATGTCAACCTACTAGTCGTTGGTGAGAGCGGTCTAGGCAAAACCACTTTTATTCGCAATTGCTTTGCTGACCTTTTGAATGAGGATTTTGAATTGCTGGATGCCTCCTGGGGCTCCATGACTGAATTCAAAGACAGCCCCTCAGTCTTCTGTACTCACCTACCTGCCATTGAGGTGCCTGAAGCTCTCATACGTCTGCGCTACTCTGTCCAAGACGTCCCAGGGTACTTCTCTGCTTACTGCTGCTGTCTTGGCTCAGATTGGCATGACTGTTTGATTCAAGTTAGCACTTGCCATGATGCACATCCAGGCAGCTGTGTCCTTGAGTACTGCTCTGCTGACGACACTTTGGATGCATCTTGCTGCATGTGCCACAATGTACGGTGCAGACTACAGGCAACAGGTGCACGGGCAACAGCCTGACCACTTGATAACAAGGCCTCTATGGCTGTTCATGTGCACACATCCTCATGGTCATGCACACACTCACACAGTCAGGCTGTGTGCATGGCCTTGCTCATTTCACATGCGCCATAGCAGGCATTGCACTCACCACATGGTACAGACTGCTCAATGCAACTGTCCTGCTCAAAATCGCTTTATGACTGACTGCTTTGCTCATGCAGGTACGGTGATGATATGGCATATGAAAACAGTGACAGCTATGTCAGTGAGATCCTGGCCCTTGTACGGCAGCAGAACATACACCAGTGCAATGAGACTCAGGGCATTCTCCTCGAGGAGCTTGAGTTCAAGCACATGTATGATGCATGCATCTACTTCATCAGCCCTCATCAACTCAAGCCTCGTGACCTCAAGTTCATGGCCAGCATTAGTAAGGTCGTGCCAGTCATCCCTGTCATTGCCAAGGCTGACTGCATGACAATTGAGGAGCGTCAGAGCTTCAGGAACCACATCAATGCCTCTCTTGAGAAGCCCAATTACTCATCAGGTATCCTGCTGACTCAGCCTCCGAGTGTGCTGTAATCCGGGGTTGTGAACACTCTGCAACCCTACTTGCTGGCATCATTCTGTACATCGATTGTGTGTTCAGCTGCCGTTATGCATGTGCATTTTGTCACCACCTACTCCACAAGCTTGTTTTGCACATATGCTATGCTCTCATTGACCCTCTGCTTGAGAGGCAGCCAGCTTCTGCACCAACCAGACGAAAGCTGAATGCAGGACAGGAGTGACTGATGTACTTGCTGCTGAACACCAGCTATCAGCACGTGCGATAAGCATTTGGTGCATGCATTGTCACAAGAGGTTTGCTGCATGCAGCTGAGGGCGCATCAGAAGCTATCGAGGTGTTTAAGTTCCCTGAGGAGGTGATTGAGGCAGCTGAGGCTGCTGGCAATCCGCTGCCTTTCGCTGTGGTGGGCAGTAGGGAGACTGACGACGTAGAGGGGGATGACATGCCTTTGCGCCACTATCCTTGGGGCACCTGCCTGCCTTTGAGGAAGGAGCACTCTGATGCTGTCTTCTTCAGGTACTTGCGGCACTCTGACTACACACATCTGCATCAACAATGGGCTGACTTGAGCTTACGTGTAGTAAGTAGAATGTTCACTTGTATGCCACCTGCAAGGGCTGTGTCCTGAGCAGAAATTTACCATGTCATTCACCACCATGCCAACATAAACAATGCTCAGTACATAATATCACAATTGATGAAAAATATATATGACCCTGGTTTTTGGTCAGCCTGCTGTTTCCTTTTCCTGGACGTCAGAGCACAGAGTTTGAGAGCTGAAATCTTATCGTGATTTGTTTCTTTTGTTCTCTAAAGTCATTCAAGCATTCGTTTGTCCATTCAGTCCAGTCACTGTCTATAATCAAGATAGTTTTTTCAGGAAACTCCTTGACTGGTCTCCAGGCATTTCTCAGTTGATCATCTCTGTTGTAAAACGAGCAATTCTCAGGAAAAGTGATGTTTCTGTGTCCCCAAGTGCTTTGCTATCAGTGCTCATGCTGTTTTTGATGTCTCTTTTCATGAGTGCTTAGTAGCAGAAGAAAGAGTGCATGTGTGAGTGAATAGAAGGTCGAGTGCAAAGCTTGGCCTACACTTCAATAGCCCTTCACCACATTGTCATATGATTGCTCTGATGTCATGCATCTGGAGGCGTCTTAAAAGTCATACCTTGAGCATCAAGCATGCATTCATTGCATGCGTGCATGCTGCTGCACCTTCATGGCAATGCTGTTGACCTATTTTGCTGACTTGTTCAGGAAGACTGTGCTTGAGTATGGGTTCCACGCCCTCAGAGAGGAGAAGAAAGCTCGCTACATTGCTTTCCGAGACTCCCTGCTGCAAGCTGACAAGCAACAGGAGCAGTCCCAGCAAGAGAAGCAAGAGAAGCTGCAACAGCAGCAACAGCAGATGCAGGCCAGACAGGCTGAAGAAGATGCATACTATGCACAGCAGCAGGTTGAGCTGGCATCATCAGGCAGGAAGGGCAGCAGCAAATCTTCTTCAGTGAGTCATCAGAGTAGCATTCCTGACTACTCCCAGGGTCTCCTTCCTCCTACTCCCAACAAGAAACCCTATGAGGAGTATAATAGCAAGAAGAACACCAACTTCTTTGGGCTGAAGAAGAAGGACCTGTCATACTAAAGTGATGAATCACAAGCAGAAATGCTGGCAGCGCCTATACATACATGTATCTGGAGGGTGATAACTGGTCTTGTACAGTGGCCAGCCCTGCAATATACAGATGCAACAAGTGCATTTGTGGTCACACATCTGATGGGTATAGTCTGACATGTGGAGAGCCCATCCTTTGGAACATGATGTACAAATTGAAATCTATGGCTTTGTTGTTCTCATGCACATGTTGTGATCATGCACAAATATTTCGAGATCTAGCACGTAACATACCGCAGGCTCATGGAACCTAGATGTTCTTTGCAGAGCTTTTCACTTATTCTTTACAAATTGAACCCTTCTTAGCTATCCTTCCCTTGTTTTGTTGCGAGACATGACACCAATGGAAAGCTGGTCTAGCACGCCTCTCGGCTTTCCATGAGGTAACGTCCCTCCTGTTTTGAATGCCAGCTCTACATTTTGCGAATTGAACCCTTCTTAGCGTATCCTACTCAAATGCTACTCTTCTCCTTTGCAGGTTGAAACCTTCTGAGCTTTGCTTCCCTTGTTCTGCTGCAAAGCCTGACAATCAGAATGCTTCTTGGGTTTCCAGAATGCTACCAAGCCAAACACCGTTGAATGATGTGTAACACCTCATAACATCTTTGCACGGTATACCATATACATTTGTGCTTCTAGCGTGGCAACTTACGGACTAGGCAGGCCAGGTTGTATCAAGCTGCAATACAAGAACAGATCTCCGAAGTCCAAGATTGATCAGCACCTGAATAGAATGCAAAGACGCTCATGGGACCTGCTGTACGTCCAAATGATCGTGACACACTGTGCTCCAGAGGCAGAGGGTGCAAGGGCTCAAAAAGGCCTCAGTCTGCATGTGCCTAGGCTTACACAGCACTTTGGGCTGAAAGCACTGCAGTAACAGTGTTGCGCTGATATTGCAAGATGATGAGCGGTTTGAAGGCACAGCTGAAAGCGTTGCCATAAAATACACATACAACAAAAAACTGCATTGGCAATGATGCATGCCGCAACACAGACCAGTGCATGGTACAAAACAATACCTGCCTCATTTGTAACTTGCGTACAATTGTTGACAGCAATGGGCGCTAGATGGTTGCTGTACAAACTTACTGCCAGACAAAGCGCTGCCCTATGCGTGACCACTTTTCACAAAATCCTGTGTGAACCTCAAACCATGGTGGACAGCCAGACTTGTACTTAAGAGAAGACGAGCGCTAAACAGCTAGTTGACTTAGTAAATTGCTACAAGGCACTCATGATGGCGATCTCCGCCGCTTGCCAGCAGTGCTTCTAGAAGTTGATCTTCTAGGCTTTTGCACGGCAGCAGCTCTTGCAGCAGGTGTTGCGGCCCGGCCTCTACCACCGCCTCCCTTGCCAGCAGCCTTCCTGCCTGATGATGCCCCCCCAGCAGCCCTGCTTGCCAGGGGCGTTGGGGAAGACCGCCGCTGGGCTGCCTGCCGCCTACGGGATGGCTGTGCACTTCTTCTTGCTTCAGCTGGTGCTGGTGATGCCTCCCCTTCCTCTTGCATCATTCTGCCCTCAGCGTTGTCGCCCTCATTGACATCAGCGTCACTGTCAGCAGTGGAGCCATGAGTGCCCTCTGCAGCTGACACCTGTGCTTGTGCTGGCTGACCTTCTTGCACAGCAGTTGCAACGGCCATCTTAGCTTGTACTTGCTCCTGCAGCGCGTCACCCTGAGAATGCTGCTCAACACCAGGCTCACACTCTGCCAATGTGTCTGGCTCGGACTTAGATTGCTGTTCCTGTTGCTGGCGCTGCTGCTGGTGGTGGTGTTGCTTGTCAGCGCTTGGAGAAACACTGCCAGGCGCATCAACATGTAGAAGCTTGTCCGAGGCCCGCTTGGGGTCTGCTAGGCCAGGCTGCCCCAGGATCAATGTCTCATGGGCTTCACAGCTGAGGTTCTGCACACCCTGCTGGCTGCTGTCAGCATTCATGACATGCTGGCCTTCCTGCTGGGCCTCAGGCTGGGACTTGCTCTGGGCAGCAGCAAGTGGTTCAGCAGGCTGGGGGACCAGCTGCTGCAGTTGTGCTTCAGCATCAGTGGAATGAAGCGGGGACTTGGCCAGACTGACAGCAGGCTGTGAGAGGCTGATGGTCTGGTGTGGAGGTTGACTAGGCAAGGCCTGACTTGCCGGCTGTTGCTGAGCTTTATCAGGCATTGGGTTGCTGCTGTGTTGCGGCTGGCTTTCAGCCGCGCTGGCAGCTGCTTCAGCGTCTGTGAGGCCTGCAAGCGAGCAGAGTCTGGCCTGCTCAGACAATACAATGCAGCCAGAACCGAGCAGTTGAAAATTGCACACAGGAGCTTTGCAAGGTGTCTGGATGAAGGGCTATAACAGCAGTTGGTGTCAATACCACAATCTGCTTGCTGTCTGGTTATCTCAGCCTGATGCAATGTGCAGAACAAACAAGAGTGGCATTAAATCAACATGCTAAAGTCAGCACAGTGCATAAAAAGGTGTACAGAAGTATCTGTAAGGACACAGATCAGCTGCTGCTTTGTCGAAAGCTCTGGTGACTCAGCAGGCAAGAAACAGATGAAAATTGCACTTCCGAGGACTAGCTGATAAGCCGTGAACAGAGCATCAGAACAGTCACCGTGTGAGTCAATGTCCATGGCCTCATATGGGATACCCCTAGCCCCAGGGGGGGGCTGAGTCATAGCCTGATCATTAGCCGCATTTGCCAGACTTGCAGCAGCCCCTTGCCTGCTGAGGAAGGGGATAGCAGCATGGCTTGCCTGTTCTGAGGGAGCTTGCTGCGCAGATGCTGATGACCCTGCTCCAGCATGAAATTGTGGCTGGGCAGCAGATGGCAGCGGCGTCACCCTTCTAGGGTCATAACTGACATGGGCAGTCGCCGCTTGTGAACTCTGTTCTGCAACACTGTCAGCAGGAACAGGGCCAGCCGGTTGGGTGACGTGCTCTGGCCTGACTGACTCAACCTGCGGCTGTCTGACTGTTTGTACGCCAGCCACATGCTGGTGCATGCCTGAAGGATGGGCACTTTCAACAGCAACAACATTGCCGGTCTGTGGTGCTGCTGCCTGTGGCAACTGAGTTACCACAGCAGGCCTACCTTGCAGGGGGGCCAGGCTTGCAAATGGTGCAGTCCCTATTTGCATTGCAGGCGGCTGCTGTGCATGCATGCTGCTGGTCTGCACTTGACTGGGTCCTGATGTCTGTGTTGGCAAGTGAGCCTGACCTTGGGAGTGCTGAGTAGGTAGAGGCACAGACTGAGGTGCAGCCGTGAAGGTAGGGGGAGCAGAGGCTGTGGGGTGGGCTGATACGGGGGGGGGGGGCGTGGGGCTGCGTCTGGCTCGCTTGTTGGAGGCTGGCTTGTGGCCCCGTGAGCCAACTCCGACTGGATTTGCCTGGCCAGGTCACCTGGAACTCACCACCCTCTGCCATCTGCGCACATCAGATCAACAGGTGACTTGTTGGCCTGTGGTGTGAGAGTACTTCAGCAAGGCTGGCATGCAAGATGTAGCTCTGACTGACTCTACAAGACACTTGTACAGATATGTTGCAACACGCTGTCAAAGCATGTAGCTGATGGCACATACATAGCATGGTGATACGAGGTACTGGAAAAGACAAACAGTACAGGCCCAGCAGCCAGGAAACGACGCATGCACAGCAGCTGCTTGCGCAATCATATCAACTCCAGATTTACACAACCCAAGCATCCTACTGGCACATCCCACAAATGCAGTGTAAACACAAGGAGCATCGAAGGCGAATAGCAAGTGACCTTGGCAGCTCTTGCACAGGCTTGAGTGAGGTCCATGAGCTGGCGCAGAGCCAGAGAGTCGAGGCAGGTGATGTCGAACTGCATCTCCTCCCCAGGGCCTGTGGGCAGGCCAGGGTAGCGGGCATGCACCAGTGACATGGCCCATTCAAACTGATCAGGGCTCAGGGCCTCCAGAGCTGGTAGCAGGGCTTCCTGTGGAAGCAACACTGATCTTGTTGTATGGTGAAACTTGGCAAACCATGTTTGTGTAAACGGCATGAGATTGTTGCAGCATGTGTGTCTAGGTGCTCTTGCTGGAGTCATGATCGTGGATCTGATTGAGCATAGCTTCTGCTGATGCAGCTGAGTGGTTGTTGGACTTTCAATTTGGAAAGGCTGTCCTGACAGCTGTCCTCACGGGCAAAGCAGGAGGTACAGTGCTGTGACTGAGGACAGCTTCAACAGCAAGAACAGCCTGGCGCAACAGACCAAGACTTGCCAAGCAATTGCATTGTGTAGCCCAGAAGTACACAAACAAGTGCATGAAGAAGTACAACAGAGGCCAGAGTGAGAGTTGACCTTGTCTTGCTGCAAGACCGGCTTGCAAGCAGCAGCTGCCAGGGTCTTAGCATCCATGATGCGGCTATGCAGGTTGTCAAAGACACCCAAAAGACGCACTCTGTGTTGCTCTAACTCTCCTGCCAGCCGTGCCTACACATTGTCCATGGCCTGAATCAATGTTTGAGGTTTGGCCATGAGGTTGTGAAGTCGCACTGATAGTCTGAGTACACAAATGCATGCTCAAGATGTCCTGCAGTTGTTGTAGACATGATGCATGACTGTCTGTCACGCCACAGTGCAAGGGCGTAGCCAACTGCAAGCTGTTGACACCAGTGAGTGCATGATAGGCTGGCCTTATGTACTTCTGCATGCTTCTCCTGAGGCAGCCCGACTTTGTGGGGGGTCTACCTGTGCACAATCCAAACGCTGCTTTCTGACAGCTGCTGCATCTGTGCGTGTATGCGTCTGCTCCTCGGCCAGTTTGGGTGCCAGCAATGCTTGCCACCGTTCCTCAAACTTCTCCTGCAGCAGGGAGGTGGTGATGCCGCGGCCTGATGATCATTGACACTGCTGGACCTGCATGTGCTCTGTGCAAGTCGCATTTGAAATGTCACAATGAGCCACAGCAGGCCTTGTGCTAGGCAAGCAGGCAGATAATGAATCAAGCGATAATCAATCATAGTGGGTGTGACATGGGCACACACATGCACAGTGCTACGACCCTGATCATACATGTGCTCACCTCCACACCACTTGCCATCAGATTGACATCTGAGCCCGGTGGGTTGTACCTTCTGGCATTGTTAAACACCAGCTTCATGCCATCATAGAACTGCTGAGCCTCCTTGTACACTCCGCCTTCCACATTTGCCTTGATGGTTGCAAAATCCATTGGGTTTGCAATGATGTTTGGGTAGTCCTTGAACAGAGTGATGTCCACTGGCTTTGCAAATGGGAATGCCCACTGCATGACAGCATGCAGAGTGCTTAAGAATGGATGCTCTACACAGCTCCACATGCAGCAAAGAGCAAAACCCAGAGCCACTTTTCAGTATACCATGCAGATCTTGCACTTATTGGTGCAACGCTGCCACTGACGCCATGCAGGTTCTCCAACACAGTACACTTACAGGTGCTGTTATGATAGAAAGGTGATGCAGCTTGCTGCAGCAAGCCCACAAGGCAACAGCATGGTCAGGGGCATGTGACAACATCACACCAAAGGATAAGCACGGAACATGATTTGCCAGGCTAAGTGAGCAAAAAGGAGCCCACCTTATGAGCTGTGACTGACTTGAGACAGGTGGCACATTGACGCAGTACCAAGTCTGCTGAGCGCTTCTGGTGCAGGACCTCTAGTTGCTGCTCTTCCTGTTCAGACAGATCCCTTTGTTCTTCTCTCAGAACAGCAGTGCTCTGCGCATAGCGTATGCGTGTGACCTGCAGTTGCATGTGACGCATGGTGCTTTTGCACATGCCACGCTCAAGGCAGTAAGCTTATAGCATGCACCAGCAGCAACCAAATTGTGCTTGGTCATGATTCTGAGAAGCAAACTTGAATCTCATTGTTGATTGCACAAACACTGTGATGGGATTGCGGTGATGATACAGAACCAAGCTACAGAAGTGTGTTGAGGCAGTGCAACCTAGTTCTGCTTCAAACTGAAGCAATGCAGGCGTCAGCATCAGCAATGAAATGCAGCAGGCAAGTGAGATGCAGACCACACCTCATGGTTCAGCAGCTCAACATCGGCACTGATGTCAGCCAGTTTGCGCATAAGCTGCCAGCGCATGTTTGCTTCAGTTTTGCGCAGACGCTTGTCCCTTTTTGCTTGCTTGCTTGCAGAGGGTTGTGCACCCTCAGGATCCTGCTTGACAGCATCAACTTTGCTGTCTGACTCTGGCTTCTGACTCCAACCAGCAGGCTGTGCTGCTGCTGATAATGGACTCGCTGGAGCTGTTGAGCTTGTAGGAGCTGCTGCCAAGGTGGTGAAGTCTTCTGTTTGCTTCAAATCGTCTAGTGCAGGGATGGTAGGAGGCTGCAGGTGACTTGCAGGGGAGGGAGGAGCTGACGCTGTAGGTCTGCTTAAAGGCTGAGAGGGGACCATAGCCAAGAGACTGTGCTTGGGGTTACTTCCAGTAGCAGAACTGGTGGTGCGGTTGAACCAGCTGGCGGGGCTTCTGAAGGCCGGACCACTTGTTGGACGTGACAGTGTTTGAGGCAAGCTGCCAGGAGAAGCAGCTCGAGAAGGCTGCACAGACTGACCAGAATTGACTCCGTCCGTGACACTTCTCTCGGTACTTTGTGCTGGAGCTGCAAACGGCGACCTGTCTACAGCCATGACTGATACACTTTGAACACCATTTGAGTCGTCCATATCGTGTTGTGTTGTCACAGCTTCATACGGCAAAGACCATCCTCACAAGCAGGTGGTTGTCAGTAGACTACTATAATTGATATGCACATGAGCTATCGGTGTCCTGCAAAAGCTATAACAACACTGCTCAGCGGTGCTGAGCTGCACACCTTTACAGGTGGTAACAGCGTAGCACCGTTTCACCGTAGCACCGTAGCACCAGGTCAAGCTTCTGCTGGCTGGGTCTTTGTTCTGCTGGGCCTTCGTTCCAGGTTTGAGCAGACCAGGTGTGGAGAAAAGATTCACCAGGGGCGTCATAGGACGCATTTGCTTTGCCGCTTTGTTCAAGACGAATGTGCTGACAGCCCACACTTGCTGACAGCCCACACATGCTGACAGCCCACACTTGCTGACATGGTGAAAAAGACAATACAGGTAGTCTTGCGCGCTAGACCAACTGCCAAGCCAGCGGAATCACAGTCCGTTGTCCCGGGAAACAAGGTATGCCTGCCTAGCTTTCGGCATCGAGCTTGTCAGCTTAGCTGTGTCAAACATCTAGCTTGTTGAGAGCAGATACAACCTGCTTGATGTGCTTTGCAGACTCTGAGCGTGAAAGACCCCAAACAGAAGGGACAAGAGTATCAGGTGCTCTGCAGGACTTTTGCTATGTATTTCCCGCAAGCTTGAGTGTGGCCACTGTAGTATAAGGGAGCGTGAAACGCAACTGCACACAAACTACCTATCGTATGAACGCAATGGCCAGTGACATCCCTGTGCATGGACAGGGCCTTACGAATTTGCTTTGTGGTGCAGTTCACCTTTGACAACGTGCTACAAAATGCAAGCCAGGACGAGGTTTACCAGGTCAGGCTGCCAGCTACAAGTATGCTTTCAGCCCAAAACAAAACAGACAGTCTTACATATACACTGAGGCTCCATGCAGGCCTTGTACATGTCCCAGTGTGGTCCTGTCCCAGTGACTCTGCTGCTATGCTGCAGGCCTGTGCAGATGATCTCGTGGATACAGTCCTGGATGGTTGTAACGCCACCATTCTTGCATATGGCCAAACAGGAGCAGGCAAGACATACACCATGACTGGAGGCAAAGCTGATTACAAGCAGCGTGGCCTCATACCAAGGAGTATCCATAAGGTACAGGCTTTGAGAACATGCGCTCTTGCACGCAAGGCAAAGCAAAGCAAGAGCAACATCAGCATTGGCACATGAGCACTTCTACTTGCTCAGCAGCTGCCCAATATCAGCTTGGCAGTAAATTTTCAGGCCAGTGCATGAAGCAGTTTCTATCTAAAGGGCTCAACAATGTTGTGGTCTCAGGTCTTTGCAGGCCTGAAGAAGAAGCATTTGCAGTCAACCTGCACCGTACGGATCAGCTACCTGGAAATCTACAATGAGCAGTGCTACGACTTGCTGGACATCAGCACTCAGCCATCAGACATTGCTGTAATTGAAGACAGTAAAGACAGAGTCATTGTCAAGGGCCTTGCTGCTCCTTTGGTCAGCAGTGAGGCAGAGGCTCTTCAGTACCTCTTTGAGGTGATTTGCAGGCCCTTTATGGGCTGCTTGCTGCTATGCTGGGAAGCTGCCCATCAGCTCTTATTGCTACCTTGTACCCTATTGGGCATGCAGCACAGTCCTGCTGATGTATTTGCTTCACGTCTGCCATACAAGCAGCGTGGGCAGTCTAGCCAAACATCAGAAAACCGTCTCAATAGATGCCATGTGTCACTTGTCACAGCTGCTGTCAAGTGTTGATCCTTCAACTCCTGTCTATACAGCGATGTTTGTTTGCATATAAACAGTTGCTAGGTGATGCTGGCAGCAATGAGTTGATCTCTTGGTGTCATGGTCATCCCAGAGGATTGGCAGGAAAAGCATATCATATCTGAGTAGACCGCCATCGCCCTAGGTTGTTCATATCATACCAGACGTCTGCTCTGCCTATATACGCCCGCGCACATCTGTGCCTGAGAACTCGACGGTGTCTGACCACCAGCTCCAAATGGAAGTGTCCAAGATTCGCATCATGACTCAGGACCATCGTGATTGGATGTTGCCCACACCCAATTGTCCTGCTTCCTGTGACAGGGAACAGCCAACCGCATGGTAGCTGAGCACCAGCTCAACAGGGAGTCTTCCAGGTCTCACACCATCTTCAGTATCATGCTGGAGCGCAGCACAGGCGCTGAGGGGGATGAGGTCATCGTCTCTAAGCTCAACCTGGTGGACCTGGCAGGCTCAGAGCGCATCAGCAAGACCAAGTCTGAGGGCACTGTGCTCAAGGAAGCTCAGCAGATCAACAAGTCCCTTAGCTTCCTTGAACAGGTGCGACTCATCACAATGGGGTACACCCCATGCTGTGATGCTGGCCCCTGCTATGGCACTCACTGTCCTGACGCTGTCATTGCCTACCTCGTCACGTCTGTGTTGTGCAACATCTTGACATTCAGGATTGCCAGTCTTGCAGCCACATCAAATTCCTGCAATCCGCATAGCTCATTGTCACCTGAACAGGCTGACCTGACATGCAACATGTCACAAGCAGCTGCGCTTCTTGTTGCAGCGGTCCAAACAACACTGCCATGTTTCCCGTACGCACCAGCATACAGTCTTGTAGTAAAGCTTCATGTAGGTGATCAAGGGCAATGGCCTACAGGTCATTGTAGCGCTGTCTGTGCGAGGCCGGGATCACATTCCCTACCGCTCCTCCAAGCTGACACATGTGCTGAAGGACTCCTTAGGAGGCAACTGCAAGACGCTCATGGTGGCCTGCATCTGGGGTGAGGCTGCCCAGTTGGAGGAAACCACCTCCACCTGCAGGTCTGCTTGACATTGTATTATCATCCTAGACAGCTGATCAATGTCTGTTCAATGGGATTAAAATAAATGAAAAAGATCTGGTCTTTTTGTCTCTGTTGCGAGGGTACAAAAAGAGTCTCCTTTTAGTCTGTGAAACCTTTGACATGAATGTTCCTGTGTGTGGGGAGCTTAGCATGATACGACGCATGACATGACGTCAGAGGGACGCTATCTTGCCTGCAATTGCCTGGTTGCTTGCAACTCTTCAAGATTGCCTGCAAATCTCATCACACGTGTGTCAAGGCATTGGCTGACTCAACTACCTGAAACAGCTGCTGCACATTTGCAACCAGATTTATTATTACAAATCCTTGTGTGCTCTTCCTAAGTCCACATATTTTGGTATCACTGGCCAACACATGGAAGGAGCCGTCAACGCTTGCCATCTGTCTGACCTTTGTTGTGCTGCATGCAGGTTTGCACAGCGCATGCGCTGCGTGGCAAACGACTTCATAGTCAATGTACGTAAGGAGCCAACAGCCATCATCAGGAAGTATGAGCAGGACATTGCCGATCTGCAGCAGGAGCTAGCCATGCATGACAGCCTCACAGAGCGACACCAGATCACATACGGCCAGTACACTGATGCTCAGAAGGCTGAAGTGTCTGCTCAAGTGCAGGCCTTCCTGCAGTCCCAGGACAGCCCTGATACCATTGCGCCTCTGCAGCTTGTCAGCTTACGCCACATGAAGGAGGTGCTATTTGCGGCCAAGGTACTCAGCAAACTATCAGCACCAAGCACAGTGCTGATTGGCACATTTGCCGACAGCAGCAGCGCCCAGCATGACAACTGCACTACAGGCACAGCCTGCGCGCATGCTGCTTACAAAGTTTCACTGTTTTGCCTGTGGTCTTGCAGGCCTTGTACCGACAAGCCAGTGCACAGAGCGCAAGCACACATGCGGCTGAGCAGCTGTCTGGACAGGAGGGCGTGTCAGCGCAGCAGTCACCACCTGTCACATCCACATCACATGCCGGCGTGACAGAGGTCAGTACACCATCCTTCTGACAGACAGGTGCCTGGCCAGTCCCTGACAGCAGTGACTGCAAGCATATTTTGACTTGATTTAGAATACGGTCCTTTTGGGTACTTTGCATGACTCTCAGTTAGGTATTTACTGGTTTCAAACAGTCCCCTCTGATCAGCTGTTGCCTATTGGTCCTGTTTGGTCCTGTTGGGCGCAGGTTTTGCTTGTTCAGCCTGAACCAGCTCTGCTGCTTGCCCTACTAGAGGCACCATGGCAATCCAAGTGACTGTTTCATTCTGTCCTTTTGCAGCTTGTGAAAAGCTGGTGACTAGCCAACAATGCAGTCACATTTGGTATCTTGTCAAGACTGAAGGCAGCTGCTCAAGCAAGTATCAAGTCTTGTGGTTAGAAACACACACCTTTCCTGCACTGGCTGTATTTTTGAGGGGCAAATGCAACAAGATAGATGTTGGGCGCGCTGTCGCTGCCTCATCTCGCAGCAGCATCATCATCCCTGGGCACTGGCTGGGTAAGGTTGCATCCTGCAGTCATGCTGACATGTAGCACAAGACTAAGCAGTTACACATGGTGCATACAGGGGGAGGCAGTGGGTGACTTGGAGCACGGCACAGAGCACAGTGGCTTTCCTATGGCCCCTGCTGACGCCAGGCCCCCCAGCATCACCCGAGTGCCTGCCCCCTCCACTTTACCAGCTCCTCCTGAGCCTGGTACATTCAATGACACTGTTGAGTGTTGATCATCAACTTTGAGTCACTGCCAAACACTCTGCATTTCCCCAGCTTCTTTCAGCAGGCTGCCTGTTTACTTCTCTGACTGATGCTGGTTTGTTCAGGCCGGATGGCTGGCTGTCTGTCTGCCTGCCTGTCTGCCTGTCTGTCTGCCTGTCTGCCTGCCTGTCTGTCTGTGCAGGTTCTTGTGGGGACTGTTTGTCCCTCTGGATTGGGTGACATGCAATCATGCTGTGAAACAGGTGTCTCAGGCAGTAACGGCTCCAGTCCTGCAATTCCAGCATCTCAGCAACCGCCACCAGACCAGCAAGCTGCTTTTGAGCAGTATAAGCAGGTTTGCGACTATCAAATACAATGCATAGAGCTTGCTTGCATAGATCTTGCTTACGTAAGCCCACATTGCGTGCAATAGCGTCTCATTCATCATCCAGAGACAAGAAAGTGCTGCTCTCTCTTCACAGGCATGGCGAGAGAGCACAGAAATGGTCTCACCCATCTTGCACTATCCTTGTCATGGCTACAGCTTACTGTTGCAATTATGTTTTGAGCCCATGCATGCTCTGCTGTTGCGATGATCTTCTCGCTCAGTATGTGCACCACTGATTGGCAGAGATTTGAATGTTGCACAGGGCGCTGGTTCATTGAAGGCAGCGCTGTTGGCAGACAACAGGGCCAAACTGCGGCAGGCCAAGCAGCATGCCCGGGAGCTGTCCCTTGCCATCAATGGCACCAAGCATCAGATAGATGCCCTCAAAGCATCCGAAGAAGTGGCCTCGATGGACCAGGTGGCCTCACTTTTGCTTCAAGCTTTGATGAGATCATGTGCTTGGGCCTGATGCTTGCCTCAAGCTTTCATTTGATCATGTACAATGTCCATGTCCTATTACATGCGCCAGATAGTGTAAGTCTGCCTGACTTGTTGGATGCTGCCTTGAACACTCTTGAGACTTGCTGCATCTGTTTACTATGAAGCGCTCAAGTGCTTATATGATAGGCAGCAAATGCACTACCTGGAGGCTTTGTAGGTTGCTGCGTGACAACCAAGTGCCCTGCCGCCTTTTGAGCTTCTTGTTCAGCCTGTCACCCAATTCGACCCTGGGCACACACTTGTTGACTCAGACACTATGCCAAACTCAGCACTGACTGCCAAAATCAGCCACTAGTCTGACCTTGCATGCTTTGCTGCACTGCGCACCGCATAAGCCAATTGTGGGTTTGCTGCCAATGCTTCAGGTCGAGGCGGCCAATGAAGAACGTGCAGCTGCTCCGGAGGGGGACCTGAGAAGCCATAAAGCAGTATTTTCCAACTAACATTTGCTTCAAGCTCCCATTCAATCATGTGTTTTGCCACTCATGCTTCCCTCTGCGCTTCTGCAGCTATCATGTCTGTGGTTGCATGGAGGCCAGATTATGGTGCTCTTGTCTGCATTGCGTGTGCTACTGCCTGTGCTACAGTAGCTTGACGCTGCTTCACAGTTGACACACTTGCATGTGTCATATTCGCTGATGCAAGCATGCTAGCAATGACGCCTATGCTCCTGTCAGGCAGCTGACAGTGAGGCAGCGCCCAGCAGCCCTTCGCAACAAAGCAAGGAGCTGAAGGGGCTGTATCGGGAGCAGTACAGTGAGCTGCAAATGGTGAAGGCTGAGACTGACTACACCCAGAAGCTGGTGGAGCAGTGCATGCAGGAGTTGGTGCAGGACTTCCAGGACTGGTATGGCCTCTCGCATGCACTCAACGATGCTGATTGGCAGAAGTGCAGCCACAGAACATTCTTGATAAACCCCGTCGATGATGCCAAGGCTGCAAATGTGATTTTAATGCTTCACGTGAGGATTGACATGTGCTTGCTGATCATGCGCTCCACCTGTCCAAACTGTTAGAACTTGTCATAGTTTGGCAGTACCATGGCAGTTGGGCATCTGGCAGTCTTCTTCAGCATCATGATGTCCAACACAGTCAAACATGAAATTCATAGTGCTGCAACAGTGCCTCTGCTAATGCTGCTGTCTGTGCTGATGCACAAACTTCGAGGTTGTTTTCCATACATGCAGGTATGCTGCTGCTTATGCACAATTGCCCCCTGAGCCTGAAGATGTCCTGCAGAGCTCTATCAGTGATCCAGCTCTAGATGCAAGTACCTCCATGCCAGAGCAAGAGCTGCTGACATCAAGAAGCACACCGCAGGTAGGCATTTCTTAGTTTCGGGCAGCAATGTGTACACACAAAGCAGATTACCAGTTCTGTGGCAGGCATAGGCTCAGGTGCATACTAGTAAACTATGCATTGCCTGCCTCCAGGCTGCATGCAGATGTTTCACTCCTTTTTACTTTTGCAGATTGACATTAGTCCACCAGATCCAGCAGATGAGGAAGCAGTTGCTTACTACAATGCACAGCGTGGCCTTCAAGGCAAAATGAGCACCCTGAAGCGAGGGATGGGAGGAACAAGACGAAGGCCAGCCATTGCAAAGTTCTGAATGCCTTCATGCCAAGCACTTGTGTTGCTAAGCATTTGTTGTGCGATGCTATCGATTGGAACAATATTGAACAGCAAGCAAGCTTAAGTCAGGTTCAGCATGAACAGACACAATTGAATGTCCTATAGATCTTTGTAAAATGCAAGCAAGCTGGATAACCTGATACTGCTGTGAGATTAACAGCAAACCCTCAAGCCACAGAGGAGGCTAAGAGGCTGCATTGACTCTTCTCACAAGCAAGTTCAGGATGCAGGCAAGCTGGGTATGCACAGAATTCCACAGCAACCCCTCAAGCCACAGAAGAGGCTGAGTGGCCGCATTGATTCTGCTCAGACACTATGCAGAAAAGCAGTCCAACTTGTGCAGTGCAAGAGACAGTCACCTGTGTCCAGAAGTGAGGGGCTTGAGATTTCACAGGTTGTCTTGAAGCACAAAGACGAGATTTTGGGACAAGAAACACGCTATTACATTTGTCTATAGAGTTTCCCAACAAGACGGGACGCAGCAGGACTCCCAGACGCTATCCGTGTCTCCGTGAATGCCGCCGCGGTCTGTATGGCGGTCAGGTGACGCAAAATTTCCGGTCAACCCGGCTGTGGAGAAATTCCCTGTGGAGATCAGTTGCTCGATGACTAAACAGACCTTGCATGCAAGCTGAGCTTACTGGTGGCTGTCTCCGAAATGCTGCATACCATATAAGTAGATGTCTGCATGTCATGTGCACAGCTTGAATTTGGCCTCCTACCCTTTCCTGTGGCTTGAGGGTTTGCTGTTGATCTCACAGCATATCTACTATCTTGTTGTCATGTAGTTGTAGAGCAGGTAATCACAGTCTTTTGGCTTTGTCTATGGCTTTAGGCATACCCAGCTTGCCTCCATCTTTACCTTGCATCAATGCGGCCTCTCAGCCTTCTCTGTGGCTTGAGGATTGCTGTTAACAGTACCCAGCTTGCCTGCATCTTGACCTTGCATTTGAGAAAAGTCAATGCAACGTCTCAGCCTCGTCAGTGGCTTGAGGTTTGGCTGTTGATCTCTCAGCATATCTAGAAGGCTTTGTCACACAGCAGTAGAGCAGAATCAACACACCTTGTCAGTCTAGTCTGTGTCTTGAGGCATGCCCAAGCTTGCCTGCATTTTACAAAGCATGCAATGTATGCAGGAACCACTCAAGCCTTGGCAGACCATAGCTTGGCTGTCATGGATGCTTTGTTTGCACCTTTTGATGAAGCTGCTTTTCCAAAGCAATTGAGTGTTTCCAAGCTGATTAATCTACTGGAGTCACCTCTTGCAACTCGTGTCCCTTTGCCACCGTCAACTTACCAGCATGTGAATCAGTTGTATCCTGACTTGTTCACAATGGAGACTACTGCCTCTGCGCCTTTGTTGGCAACTACCTTGGTGAAAGCTGTGCAGACACCATGGCCAACAGGTCCTCCTACCGAGTTCCTCTACACCCCATTCTGGGAGACTGTTGGCTATGGCCTACCTGAAGTTATTGGTCGTCAGCTGGGCTTGAACATATCTGAGAGCAGGTTTGTGCCCCTTGATATGATCTTCTGACCTGATGAGCCAAAAGCATCTTAGAAGGGTGTAGCATTTCGCAGGGACCAACAAGATTCCAGTATCACCGTTGATGACAAGCGACGTGATTACATGCAACATCTAGACAATGTAATGGTGGTTGGTGAGGAGGACAAACCGCAGCGGCATCTGATGCCTCAAGCTGTGCAAGACCTCCTGGACAAGCACAAAGGATCAGGTCCTGCGCTTTATGGCGATTTAGGTTACTTGATCTTGTTTGCTACAGCTGGAGATGCTGTAAGGGTCTTTGCGCTTCAGCTTCATCCAAATGCAAGCCTGCAGCCACTCATGCCGGAGTTTGTGGTGCGCCACAAGACAATTTCTAGACATGCCTTAAGTACATCAACCACTATGTTTTGCTTAACAAAAATTTGACCTCAAAAGCTTTGCTTCATTGAATTACAAATCAGCAGCTCATATAAGTTGCAATGCTCAACATGACTTCCATTGGCAATGCAGATGGTGGACATATTGGGTCGGCAGCGCATCGTCAAATTGTTCATCAACCTGACCCGATGGATCAGAACTGTGCATGTTTTACGCTTGCTGCCACCACCTCCTCCGGCTCAGCTGCTAGTTCCGTTCCATAAGCTCTCGCCCTATCCTGGTGATTTCTCAATCCTGTTGTTGTTACTTGTGTCCAAAGTGCGTGCAAGCATTCATGGCAACATACATTCTCAGACTAGTGTTTGTTGATAAGCACGGTGTTCTTGTCTATTGCATAGTGCCCCTGTATCAAATGGACAACCTGACCAATTTGTGCATGCTTGCGCACCAAGTCAGGTTGACCCGCACATTGTTGGAGATCCAGGTCCTTTGTTTGCAGCTGATGAAGCTGGCCACCAACATAGTGAAGTGGAAATTACTTTGCATTTCCGAGGTGTCGAGAAGAGGTTTGCAGTTCCTGGGCAGCACCTGCAAGAGCTCCTTGATGTGTATGGCTTGCTGCAACACCTTCTACTACCTGGTGCTGTTCGTTGCAAGAGCTTGGAGGTCAGTAAGTTTTATGTCAACTGCTTCTTATTGTTTTTCAACGGGGCCATTGCGCTGCGATTTTGTTGTTTGAAGGGCTTATGACTAACGCATGACATTGACCAAGCTACAGCTTGTGATTGCATTTTGCTGTGTCATGAATTGTGTTCTCAGTCAGGATGTGTTGTAGGTGAATCGTGTGCAGAAGAACTTGCAACACCCCATGCCAAAAGAAGGGAGAGCACTTTGCAACAGCATAAGCTGCTACGTGAGACTCAGACTCGAGCCAGTGGGTGCCGTTGTCCGCATCAATGACGCAGCACAACTGCACAGCCTTATTCTCAGCCTTTTGACAACACTGAGGCACAATCACGAGCATGACTTTGTGCATCGAGACATCCGCCTTGATAATGTGGTTGAAGTCATGGATGGTTGGCTTTTGATTGATTGGGAACTAGCTGGGAGAGCAAACCAAATTGTATGGTGGGAGGGGAAGGTGTTGCCAGATTTGGTGAAGCATAGACTACAGCCCTATACTTGTAAAACAGATCTGTGGCAACTTGGCATGCTTATTAGGACAACAGCAGTCAGTGCTGACGTGCCATTACATCATTTGCTGACCGGTTGTTGGCTGGTGACTTTGCCACTGCAGCAATAGCACAAGCATCATTGTGGTCTCAGGGAACATAATTTTGTAGCCCGTCTAGTGGAGCCCTGTCGGCTGTTGCTTGTCTTGTGAGGTTTGTGTAAATGACCTTGCCTGTTGTGTTTATCTTGTGGTTGTTGAGACCGATTCCAGCGATTTCAGAATGTGGAGGGTGAGTTGTGTTGTTATTTTGGTTTGGATCCTCTCCAGTCAGGTTGTGGTAGGTCTAGTGCATCATACTGCAAACTCTGAAGTTGGTTGGCACACTTCTGTACATAACGCTACTGGGCAATCATCTTGATTTGCGCATTCTATTCACAGGTTCTTAGCGTTTTCATCGGTAAGCATAGCCATGTCTGCTCTGGTCTTAAAGTGCTGCACTGCGATGCTGTTGCACAGTTCAAGGCATTCAACAATAAAGCACCAATGAAATTGCAGTAGTGATGCTGTAATGAAGGAGGGCGCTAGTACTGCGACGCCACATGCTCTGCATTAATCTAGCTCTACAAAGTTTAGAAGCCAAGCTAAAAGTGGACTGGCCAAAACAGATTGTCTTTGTGCAAAACAAGTCTTGAGATAACTGCCTACCACATTGGGTTGGTCAGTAGCCAGAAAAGCTGCTACTGAAGATGAAGCCTGATGAACAAGGTGGCTGTACTGCTGACGTATGTGACTGTATGCAGGGCAGTTAAACAGGAAATGGTGTTTGTCTTCAACTGAGCCAGACATGCACACAAGACAGACCCTGTCCTCTCTGCTGCGATGTTCACTATCTTTGCCAAAGCGGCCTGTGTCAACATGTAGGCCATGACAACCACACCTGAACCTACTGACCAGTCTCTTGTGTCTGATAGTAGACAAATAGTCAGAATACTGGTAAACTGAAGGACTGGATTTGTAAACAGTCCTGTAGAGTTGCAAGCTGTTATGGTCTGTGTCAAAATTAAAGTGCTCAACTCAGCGCGCTTTTTCCCGCTCAACGATGATGGAAATATCTAACTCATCATACAGGATCTGTTGCCCATGTGTGTTAGTAAACCGGCGCACATCAGATCTCCAACTGCCTGAAAGTGCTTCAACCCTGTGAGGAGGGGTGTAATCCCAAAATCCATCAATCAATGCTAGTTTGTCAAGCCGGCTCGGTTGCGATAACGCAAAATCTGCTGCCAAAAGTGAATCTGTAAAGGGACTTGAGCATGCGTGGTCTGTTTAGTCATCGAGCAACTGAAAAGGAAATCGAGCCCGGCACGTCAAGGCCCAGCGTCTCACGTTTCTCAAATCTGCGCCAAGGTGTTGATATTAGCATGTTGCGGCAGTTGGTAGCTGGTCAGGGCTGCACCGATGATGCAGGGCCCTCAACTAGCAGCAATCCCCTTGCTGGTCTCTTCTCTCATATGCTTGGCACTACGAAGCATAACGAATACTTGCATGAAGTTCGCACAACGATTCCAACCTTTTCAAAGATCGACCAGGACAAGATACGAAATCGGTCTCACATCCATACTCGGCACTTATTTCCAGGTGCGGCAACAACGAAATGGAGGTTTCGACCTCTGTCACGTTGTTTTGCGCATTGCTTTGTAGTTTCGTCTGTGACCTTGACACAATCAAATGGCAATATCCGTGATCCTCGTGATCGTGTCCAAGCCTGACAAGCTCTCAACAGCTGTTCCTCTGTATGCAGATGCTTCACCAGAAGTGCTACAGCAGCAGCTGCAAACTTTCCTACAGTCCCTTGATATATCAGACCCCGCCTCTGCAGCAAATGACTCGAAGTATCAGGAATTTCTGACAGGAGAGCCTCACCAAGCAGCTTCTCACCTTGACTGGACGACTGACTATCAGCGTGAAGCGCAGCAACAACACGGCAGCTCAGATCACCTGAGGCAACCTTGTCATGAACAGCCAGATCAGCAAGCATACGAAGATGCCTGGCATGCAACAGCACAGATGTCTGGTCTGGCAGCAGACTTGCAGCAACTTCCTGCTCCCCATTCAAAGCTCCCTTGGGCAGACGCTTTTCACCAGTCTCAGCAGCCAGGCCCCGCTAGCTGGGTAGATGACTTTGCAAGACATAATCAGCATGTTGCTGCTGCTCAGCAGTCTAATGATAAACTGCCTAGTCAGGCATGGGCATCTGAGCACCAGTCACAGCAGCAACAAGCCCATCCTGCTAATCAACTCTGGGCAGATCAGTTTTTGGATGGCACTCACCAAGTCTGGGTTGAGCAGTTCAGTGAGCAGCAACAGCAGAGCCACTTGGCAGAACAACAATTGAGTCCTGAAGAGCAAAAGGCACTGAGGGGCGCACATCCTGATGATCCATTGGATGACAAGGCAGCATTGAGTTGGGTCAGGCAGTTCAATGAGGAAGCTGCCAAGCCATCTGTCAACTTTGGCAATGGTACATCTTTCATCTACAATGACTTGTGGCTGCATCACGATCCTGCCGAATGAGATGTACCAGCAATATACACCTGGCAATGTATGGGCCCTTGCCAGCAGCATCATGTGGGTCCACACACTAGCTGTCAACTGCCTGTGTGATTGTCATGTGCATGGGAGGGGATCCTTGTGGGCATTGGCAACAACCTCCACTCTGCTGAACAACCCAAGCTGTGAGGCATACCTCGACATAGAACCTTCAGTTCTGGCAGAGATGTTGTTAACATTGCACTTGCAGAAGCTCAAACACAGTATGCACAAAATTGCATAGAGCCCAAGAAACAGCTGACATGCAGCAATGTGTGCATGCTCTGTGGCTCTGCAGAACAAGGCAATTTGCATCATGCAGGGAGCCTGTCTGATTTGGCATCAGAGATGCAGCTGGTTCCCAAATCAGAGAACCCCTTCTCCCACCACCCGACACCCATGCAGACTGGCAGAAAGCTGCAGGCCACGGGCCGCACCCAAGATGCAGCTTTGGCCTTTGAGGCAGCGGGCATGGTAGGTTTCCCTCCGCATTCCCTATCCAGACTCATGGCAGAGCGCCGTTCCTTGAACACAGACTGTGTATGGAACCAGAAGTTGCCTTCGCTATGGTGATGCCTTTCTCAGGCAGTGATGCAGTACACAAGTTCAGCATATGCTTGAGCATGGTAATTTGCCCAAAAAGAATCACTAGTAGTGTCTGATTGGCGATTGGCTGTGGCTGCACTGATCACAGCTGACACAATGCGTCGCCAACTCGTGTCATAAAGTGGCATGTCTCTCTCTCACCTGTCACTGAATATCACGCATGTCCCCTAGCCCTACTGTTGTCTTGGATGCAGTTGGTGCCAGGCAATGCAGAGGCATGGATGCGATTAGGGAGCTGTCGCTTTCAGTTGGAGCAGTTTGTTGCAGCCATACCCCCGTTGCAGAGGGCCACCCACCTGCTGACCCCTGATGGAGCCCCCCCTGGAGGCATCAACCTGCAGGACACCCTCTGGTTGCTTGTCCAGGTTTGGTGGCACTTACCTTTTATGCTCTTCAGGGCATTTTTTCCCCATGCATGCATCAGAGTTTGCATTATTGCTTTGACATGGTGTTTTATGATCTGATTCAACTCTGTGTTACTGCGTGCCACTAGCAACATCTTCAAGCATGTGTTGCATTGTCTTTTACATGTTGCGGGAACTGTACTTTCTCAAGAAACAGCTGCTACATGTGCAAAACCCACTGCATTGCTGTCAAATGAGCGTGTGCTGCTAAGCACGCAAGCACAGACCATCCGTGGCCATTTGCTGATACAACATTGTTCCTGCCCCTCTTAGGCTTGCAATGGGGCTGGCAAGAAGGAAGAGGCAGTACGGGGCATGGAGCGGCTGTGCCAGGTGAAAGCTGAAGCAGCAGGAGGTGATGTGGTGCAAGCTGTCCAGTCAGCGGGCACCAGCCTTGAAACCAGGCTGCAGGTCATTACTGCATCCCATCACATGTGTCTGACTGTGGCAAAGTCATCAGAGTGATTGTACACCTCATGCTGGTTGTGTCCTTTGAGAGTGAATGATTCTCAACAGAGAGGTATAGCACTCAGCTTGCAAGTCTACAAGCTTGCAAGACACTCGGGCGACCTTGATGCACCGCTGTCAAGACAGATAAGATTTGTCAAGAGTCAGTTGTCGTGTCAGTTGGCACGCCATTCATGCTTTCAGTGCATGCACTTTTACTTCTGCTTACACCGCTGCCTGTGCATGTGTGGTCTTTTGAGCATGTGCCTCTGCTGGTGCAGGCTTTGTCACGAGCTCTGCCAGGGGATGCCAGTATACACCTGCTGCTGGGCATGCTGCGCAATGCCAAAGGCAACAAGGAGGCTGCAGCAAATGCATATGCTGCAGCTGTGCGCATCTCTCTGGTGGGTGCATGTCACAGTACCTGTCACAGCTCATACTTGCCTGATTGTCAAGCCATGCCTTTTGTTGGTGCACATGTGCTCACATGATGCCGAAGTACGCCCAACAGCATTTTCACAGCCTTTGGAGCTCTCATTGCATGCACACACTCTTGTCTGCAAACTGACAGATGCATTGCAGATGTGTCCAAAGCATGTAACAATGCAGGTTAGCATAATCACACATGCTGTGAACAGATGGTGAAATTGGTGAGCTGGTGCAGGATGCTCCAATGCTGGCTGAGCTAGCCACAGCTCTGCGCGGCCTGGGCAAGCATGCAGAGGCTCAGCGCTGCTGCACAGCTGCTGTCACAGCACGCCCTGACTACCAAAGAGGGTGGTTGGAACTGGGGCGAGCCCAAGCTGCACAAGGTCAGTCCTCTAGACACAACCATTGATCAGTATCAGCTGCATGTTACAAGGCATGCAGGAAAACTTTTGTCTGTGGAATGCTGCTGATCGAATTTTGAGTGCCTGGTGTGATGAGATACCACCCTATAGCTTCCAAGGCATGCAGGGTGGTTGCTCACGCATGTTTGCTAGTGTGCGTTACAGCCCTTTCAGTAACAGCTGCATTGCAATCATCAATGTTGTTCTGTGTTAGCCCGCTTGTTTCTGCATGCACAGCTTTGCCTCTAGCCAAAACGTTGGTGCCCCAATGACAGGCTGTGGACATTGCATGCACTTGTCCCTTGGTGTTTCAACACTTGCAGCACCAATAACGGAGTGTATGTGCTGCATGTCAAAGGCTGCACAATGCCCGCCGCATCTTTTGCGCTCTCAACCTTGGTTGATCTGCAATGGCATACGGTCTTAGTACGGTTAGCTGGGCCACACAGGCATACTATTATGTCCACTGCCGGCATCAAACACATAAAACAACAGTATGTCGCAAGGCTGTTTGCCTTGCAGGAAAATTTGCTGAAGCCTGTCAGAGCTACATCAGAGCTTTGGAGATCAAGGCTGAGACTCCCAGCATTTGGGACAGTCTGTCAATGGCATTTATTGCCATGGGTCAGTTCCCCCTGGCAGACCTAGCAGACAAACATGATCTAGCAGGCCTCACAAGCAAGCCGCTAGCGATCTGATGTCATACCTCCATCTACATCAGATGACTGGTTCTTGTGTTCTGACGTTGTGCCGCAATCTACACCAAATGACTGGTTCTCAAATTTCCGTTGCAGTTTTGCCTGCAATATGCAGTTAGATCATCGAAAGAGCGTGGCTAAAATTCCGAAGGCACAGCACTTTACTTTCATGAGTGTATGCGTTGATGCTCTTCCTGCAGTGTAACACACTGACTCTGCCATCTGATGTCCCTGGCAGGTAAATGCATTCCTGTATGTATAGCAGCTTTTGGCTTGCACAGCGTTTTGGTTCATGGAAGCGTTATGCATCACACTAACGAAGCTTTCATGATCGGAGTTGAATTCTGAGATCCTTTGATTTTTAGCAAGTGCTGCATTCATTGAGCAGATTACACAGGCATGTCTTGTGCAACAGCAGTCCTCTCATACACTGACCACAGAGTTCATTGCATCACTCCAGTGTGCATTCCCAACAAACTGCTGCATTCGTTAGTGACAGTACATATCATAATTACTATCATGTAATCCACTGTATACTAGTATCACATGCAGCTCATTGCTGATCAGACCATCTCATAAGTTCTGTCTTGAAGCCTGTACTAATGCCTTGTGTGCATCTACTCGGGCACAACAGCAGGGCAGCAAGCTATTAGATAGTCCCCAGTGCATGAGCCTAGGCCAGCATGTGGCTCAGATGCTGCAAAAGCCAGGTGAGGTTTGCTGGAGTCCCAGAAGCTGTAAGTGTAGCAGGTGTCCCCCGAGCAGCAAGATGGGTCCGGAAACTTGCCAAAGCATTGCAGACCATCGGGATAGTCGGCATTGTTGCTCACCACCTCACAGTCACTGGATAACCACCGGCTGGGTGGTGAGTCTTCTTCTGCTGGTGGGGCATACTCAGCTGGTGGGGTATGCTGCGGGGTTGCTGGGGTCTGCCTTGGGGGCAGGGGGGTTGGGGTTGCCAAGGGAAACCCATAGGCTGTTGGGATTGGTGATGCAGGGGAAAGTCCATATGCCGGGGGAGATGGTGATGCTCGGGCATATCCCAAAGGGGCATTTCCCCGTACTGCTGGCTGTCCATATCCTGGTGCAAAAGCTGGGGCCCCTGCAGATGCACAGCCCATCTGAGATCAACATGAGCCAGGCAGCAGGGTGATCTGGAAGTGTGTACTACAGTTGTGCACCCAGCCAGCATGTGCAAATCAAACAGATGGTCATGGCATGTCTGGATGCTCTGTGATAGTTGTTCCTTCAGGCATGACGGTGAGCGCAGCACAACTGGATCTTTCTCCACATTGATACCTTGCCAGGAGGGCAAGGTGTGTGCTTCATTGGTCATCAGTAACTCTCAAAAGAGCAAGTGCTGAGTTTGGTTGACTGCCCTGCATTCAGCCAAGATATGAGTGCAAGTTTTGTGCAAACATACCTGATGGGGCAGGAGCGGGAGCTGGAGTTGGCATGCTGCTGATGTCTGAGCCTTCTGGAAAGCATGACCAGAAGTACTCGTTCAAGCGCTGGCAGCTGAAATCCTCTGGACAACAGAAATAGGCTGAGTCGCTGCATTGGTCACTGCCACTTGGGCATTGAGTGCCTCCACATTGACCGTAGGATGTGGCCCATCCCAGACAAGCATTGTTGAGAAGCTTGCGGGAAGAACTGCCATTGCTTGCACCTGCACAAGGATTGACATCTTGATGTTGTGATGCAAGTCATGTTTGGAAGCCTGCTGTGCTGATGCAGCTCCTGTAACTGGAGCGCCAATATCACAACTTGGTGGATGCTGTTTGCAGCAAAACAAGACTAGCAAGTAGCAACGAATGTTCTCATCAATGGTATCAGAACTTGACACAGTTCCGTCAGCACAACTAGGCGAAGCTGATCAGGGCAGTGATCTGTAACCTTGGAGAATGTGGGCCCGATAACAAACGGCAATCATCACAAAAGAGAAACACATCGTCACGAAAGACACTTGACCTGCTTATGGCCATACTCAAACATGCTGTCGACCACGCATGCCAAGGCAAACACAACGGAGGGGCGTGCGACAATTACCTTGAACGCCACCTGCAAACGTCAAGACAGCAAGAGCAAAGACCAGAGAAAAGCTCTTGATCTGCTTAGTCATTCTGCTCAGCGTAGAATACCTACGCTCTGCTGCTGCAATTCCGGGAATGGTTCGAACTGCGGACAAGCGGAACTTGGATGAGTACAGTCTCGTGTAACCTGTAGTGAACAAGACGACGACATAGAACGCATGTGGATGCACGCTGAAGCATGCGGAGTTCTTACTTTACACGTAGCAGGCGTTGAGGCCGGCCAAAGCGATGTATCACAAAAGCTGAGCTTGTGTGCCGAGTCTCTGCAGAACCACGACCGGTAGCTGCTCGAGTGGTCGAGTCCGGGCTGACTTGCGCTTTTGTAAGGCATGATGGAAACCGGCGGTACATTGCTGAAGCTGCCGGCAGCATCGGAAGAACTTTGAGCAGATTTGCGTCCACCTGTCTAGCTTGGAAAGGTGCTACAACTTCCTGCTGCAACTTCCCTGCTGCATTAGTCATAAGTGCAATCACCTGCACGAGAAGAAGTACAACTTAGGACATTTCCAACAGTGTCTCTTACTCCACCCCAGCTTGTACATGACATGTTTTACTCCGTCCCAAATCCGTGACGGAATAAAGCAAACTCTGTGTTTGTGACGAAGCAACAGATATGCAGTCAAGTATGTATTAGGCAGCAGTTAGCTTAGTAGTATAATCATCATACATAGCAGCCATCAGGCTGTTGTACACGTGTTGCCTGGTTATGATCATAAGTACTGCACTTACTCATAAACTTGTATTGACAAATTGGATTGGTAATCTCAACTGCTTTGTAGTGACTAGATGCTTTATGGCTTCATGAACTCTTGCATAAATAAGCTTTGCTAGGCCTTTCACAACACACAACACTCCGGACAAAAGCACTGCTGTTGCTGCTGTCAACCACCTTGTAACTGTCACCCACTCTCAAAGTTTTACCCGGTCTGCCTGCATACTAGTCTGCGCGGCATACCCTTGTACGCGTCACATGTTTGCACATGACATGTTTGCACATTGTGACGTTTGCATGAGAGCCAAAACCAATAGGGAAAAAATATTCGCAGTATGCCAGCACATGTACAATATTAGAATCAGCTGCTGGCCCATGCGTCAAAAATGTCTTTCATTGCACACACACACAGTAGCAAATTTGGAGCATGAGCCCGGGTCTCAAAGCCGAGGACGACTTGGGATGCGAGTGAATGCATCAGACTTGGCATGCATATGTTTCCTTGATAGACCGGATCTCAGATACACGTTCCCAACGATGCACTGATCTGCAGAGCCTGGTCACGTGCCTGGATCATGGAGATATTGTGGTACAATATGCAGTCATGCAGGGTTGTGTTAGGCTGCGCGGTGCATTGAAATGCATCTCGGAGGCTATATTTACAGTCATGATAAGTGTAACCGCTGACTTGCAAGCTGCTGAGCAATATTCGTAGCGCCTGTTGCTGACTGTTAGGTCAAGGCTGACAGTTCTGACGGCCAGCCACGAGCGCAAGCACAACGCATGTAGAGCTGAGGTTGGAGGTTGTGTCAGTGGTTATACCCATATCAGCAGAGTGTCAGCACTTAGCATGTTTGTGGAGAATGACGTCTTGAAGCATTGCGTTGATGCGAGACATTATTTGTCTAGTGTAACAAGCTGCTTGAATAGAAAATACAGGTCCTAAAGAGCTGCTGTGCAACTAAACGGCCTAGCACCCTACAGCCCAAGGGACACAACCACAATGTCCTGGTCCAACTTTGTATGACATGATGGACATGGATGCTGCACCCGCATGAAGTGTAAGCTGCACCCGTGATGCTTGATGCAGCAGGTGTCACGGTGCCGGTCAGTGCCAGATTCACATCCCTAGAGGAACCTGTCATTCAACCTCCTGCATTCATGTACTCCAAAGCGTCCTCAGAGATGCCAGTCAACTTGTCCATCAGAATGCCAACAGATTCGCGCTAACAAAATAGATTTCACAAAACCCTATGAGATGAGGTTCAAACCGTATTTGGCAACCCCCAACTGCTTGGGTATACACGCTACATGATGCATTCCCAGCTGGAGTACGACAAGCTTATGTCGCGTGACCCATTGTTGCCCGCCAACCCTTTTACTGGCTGCAAGTGTCAGCTATGCATAAAAAGCATCTGTACTAACCAGAAAACGTTTGCTTGAAAAAGTTGCACTGCAAGTCATCCTGCAAGACAAGACACAAAGCTGTACACACAGCCACAAGGAACACCAAAGATGTCAGGACACCTGAAAACGAACAGGAAGAACAGCGGAGACTAATCAACACAGCACACACTGTGCGCTACTGCCATGAGAGTGCTTCACGTGACGCACAAGAGCTACAGCGTCTGGAAACATCTTGCCACAGTGAGGGCAAGAATCTGGTTGATGGCGCTGCACTGGCTGAGGCCTACTGTGCTGATGCTGGTGCACTGACTCACTATGCCTAATCAACTCTTGCACAGTCGTGAAGCCTGCCCCACAATCCAGACAGCGCTCAGCCTGCAGGGCAAACTTGCGCGAGTCAGGCATAACAAATGCACAGGCTATGCCCATAGCAGAGTTGGATTGCCGCACAACCAGTATGCATGAAGCTGCTTTGCCCAACAGCATGCATCACATGTTCCACCATCATGCAGCAGTGACCTGCTGTGCATGCTGGACAATCTTTTGCTTGATGCTTGACGGCCGAAAGTTGACAACCTGCATGGCTCACACACTAAGCCAGTAGTGGTTGTGTCTATGCGTTACCTGCTGGGGTCCTGCTGAGGCAGGTCGAGAGCTAGAAGTCTGAGACTTCTGTCTGACTACCGCTGAATGTGGTCTCAACATGTCAACTTTCAGCTGATGTTTCTGAGCAGGTTGTTGGGTTGGTGCACTCATTGTACGTCCCCATAAGCTGCGCATGGACTGGGTGAGTTGCGAGGCACGTGCTCCGGCTGCACTAGCTAAGCTTGCTGCAGCACACATCACAGCTGAGGTCGGAGAAGCCTGAGCGTAAACAGCGCTATAACAGATACCTTTTGCAGGCCTGCTGCTACATCTGGACAGCATGATAACGTGGCGCTCTTGCTGTTGAAGTGAACTGACCTGACTTCCCAGGACACTGATGAGTCTCTGGAAAGCGATGCTTCAGGCACACTTGCAGGCCACACTCCTTGCAGGTGTAGGTGTTGACGGTGCCCAATTTTTCTCTACAGCCCTTTGCGGGACACTTGGGCCGCTGATGGACCTTGGCATAGTTAGCCGGATCGCAGTCTTGCCGCGTGTGCCTCTCAAACACAGCATTCGGGTCGTCAGAAGCGGTAAGCTTCACAGCTTTTGCACATATCGGACAGACGATTGTGCTCGTCTCTCGCGATCCGGCCTTGCTACAAGAATGGGATTGATAAGTACGGTGCTGCAGACAGAAGACCTCGCCGCAGCAGTCACACGTGAAAGGCAAAAAGTCTATCTGCTGACACTCTGGGACAGAACAGTGAGTTCCCAAGGCGAGCATATCAGCAGAGCCCGCATGGTCCATTAGAGAGGGATGGATCAACTGTTCAATCGGCCAAGGCCACGCTTGTTCGACCCGCTGGCGCGGGCAGCAAGTTGGCATCAGTGGAAGCTTCCACACTTGTTTCGGAGCGATTCGTTCCCGGGTATTGATAACGATGAATACAGTAGGGCCCATAAGTATCGGTCGGACCAGCAACATGTGCGAGCTCCGACACTAATGTGAAGCGCAACTCTGTGTTTAAGCGGCGGTCCTTCTGAGCACAGCAACTCAACCAGCACACCTTTCTGTTTACAGCTTCACTGGCGCAGAAAGCGCTTGTAGCGCATGTGTGGCGCCGGTGAAGGCAACAGGTCTGTGACAGTGAAACAAAGCTGACAGCAGGGCCCCACCTTGGCAACTTTGCAGCACGCGAAAGACATAAACAACGATAGCCTGGACGTTCGATAAATCTAGCCAGCTTTGACTCGTTATGTCCAGTTTTCTCAGGAAAGCAGCAGGCATAGAACAAGAGCGTTTGCACAAGAAAGCCAGAAGCTTGCTGCCTGAACAAGCTTTCCTTTGACATAAGGAGAGCCTGTTCAGTCAGCAAGCCTTTGCTTCCCAGTAAAGTAACTTGCATATGCACAACACAGCAGTTTACTTACCAGCTCCAAAAAAATATGCCAGAGTTTGGCCTTCCCCTTGCCCGTTGACTCTGACGCAGACGCTGATTGCTGACTGCGCCAGCAGCTTTCTTGCTGAGCAAAGATAACCCCGAATTTTGAACGAAGTCTAAAGCGTTGGCTTTCAAACTTGGTCACGTAAGATGCAAGACCATGCTGAGTCACTGGGTTGTCCTGGTCATGAATGGCAATGTACCATGCCATCTCCAGCAATGCAAATGTCCTGATCAGGACTCATGGGCCCCACTGTAGATGGTATCAGGCATCAGGCATGAGTTGAAACTCAAGCTGCGCCAATGATGTCATGTCTGCACTTGTCCATGCAACTTTGCCCGTGAGCGCATTCACCAACTTAGAAGAAGCACCACAACCTACTTGCCTGTGTTGCATTTGCTGCATGCTAAACATGACCTGTGAGCTTTAAAATTTGTGCAGATTTGCATTATGTACACGACATGTGCATAATACTCACCTGTAAGTGATGTGTCAGGGGTCCAAGATGCATCTGGCTGTAGACTCAACGGATTGATCCAATAACTTACATGCATGTGATGTTGTGCCGGAGTTACATAATTAATTATAATCCCAGTGGACCCCAAAACTTTGTGTACAGGAGCAAGCCTGTGCAAAACCCTGAATGCCCCTGCCAAATTTGGCATGGTAAAACCAAACTTTGACCTGTGTGTGTAAGCTCCCTGCTTTTGACTGTATGCAAATCCCTAGATCCTTTGATTCCATATCCTTTTTTATCATCTATGCCAAGAAACTTGCAGATACCTGCAATCGCAGTATTCCATGTACCCCACTGATACGCTCACCATATGTCTAATATATGTTGACATACGAATCACTGACATACAGATACCTAGAAGCAATTCTTATTGATTTAATAAATCAAACCTAGTCAGTTCTTCTTCAAGCAAAACTAGACTGAACAGCAAAGAGGTTTGGCTCAAAAACCGTATCATGCTCAGAGCACAGCTGCAGTACTTCAACGGCAGGATTGGACTCCTGGCAACAAAACAGTGCCCTCATTTTGACTGCGCACAAAGTGGGGATATCCGACAATCTGGTCTGTGAAAGTGTCCGTCTGAACAGAGCAATTAAAACTGTTGTGCAACATACTTGTAACCCCCCTCTACCCCCCTACCCTGGCAGCTCATGCACATCATCCCCTCCATCAGTGCTCAAATAAAAAGAAAAGATTCTCAAGAGAGAAAAGAATAACCAAGCTACCTTGGCATTTGGCAAAGACATTTGCGTGGCATTCCCTTATGATGCATGCAGATAGCTTGATTTTGGCACAGTGATATGTTGCTTGTCCGCTACTCACTGACTTGGTCCAGCTTGCTTCAGGCTCACATGAGCCTGGATTCATTAGGTACCCTTAGTCATACCATGGCTTATCATGACAGCAGCTCCATTGGGTATGTGTATCTCTTGCTGGCAGCAGCTGCCTGCCAAGCTGCTTGATCAATCTGCTGCTGACATGTGTCCAGCTTCTCCAGTAGCTGCAGGAATGTTGGCCTCTGGCCAGGTGCTGGGTCAGTGCACTCCTCAAATACATCCTGCATCACAAAGCAGAGTGCTGAAACATGATCTCAACTTCAAATCTGACATTTGTTTAGTATGTGCTGTTGGTTGCTGGCTGTATCACATCCATCTGTACTAATACACCTTGACACAGAGTCAGAGCTGCCTACCTTGAAAAGCTGAGGGGTGTCTTCTGGCAGTAGTAACCTCTCCTTCTTGACGGCAACTTTGTGCAAAACCTCAGCATGTCTGAGCCCATTCCAGGGTCGCTCCGCCGTGAACAGCTCATACAGCAACACCCCATAAGCATACACATCTACACTCTTCGACAGTTTGCCATCAAGCAAGAGCTCTGGTGGCATGTGAGTTACTGTGCCATATGTCTTGGTTTCGATCTGGGCTTCATCACACACTCTGCTCAGACCGAAGTCAGCCACCTGGGACATGCAGACCTTGGGTTTGAATCTTGCTGAGCCTGTTGTTGCAAGCCTAGAAATTGCAATGTGCTTTTAGGACACTTCAGCTACCTCAAATGCCTAAGCAGCTTATAGCAAACCGCTGTGCAGGAGAGTGATGTGCAACAAATCACATTCTGCACAAGGACCGCGCTGGGGTGCTGTCATTCCCAACCAACGTGTTCTTGCAGCATGCTTAAATCAGGCCATGTTGGCTCAAATGTATCTCGTGTATCTCTCAAGTGTATGCAATTCACTCAGGCCTGCAGAAGAAGCTGCTGTTTTCCCCATTCTGCACAGACACATGCTGGAGATGTGACAGAGCCGACCTTTGCAATGAAGCCGCGGGTGTCGATGTCACTGCTGGCCAGCAGCACATTGAGGCTGGTCAGATCTCCGTGCAGGATATTCATGCTGTGCAGATGGGCCATGCCACTTGCTACCTCCCTAACCGTTGCCAAAATAGGCGTCAGGTCTGGCAGGCCATGCAGGGCAGACCTGTTGGTACGGAACCAGCCTCTGTCAATGCCATCCTGCCAAAGCAACAAGCCACTTCCAGCACTGGTGTCATGCCATGCTTTGTTTGACATCACAAAGTGACCTGACTGCATGCTCATGCGTTTGAGTGTAGACAGTTGCTTGATGCTTTGTATGCATGCGGCTGGTGGCTCCTGTTGGGAAGGATGACAGACAAGTGCACTATGCCAAGGATGCATGCTTCGTGATCACCACACTTATTACACAACACTGCAGATTACAGGCATAACATTACAGCAGGACATGTGTGCATGCCAGAGGACAAAACATTGTGGTATTTGGGTGGTATTTGCCAGCAAGCTTGCGCTACTGGGAACACACCAGATAGGGGTGAGGTGCTTACCCTGAGGGTTCCCTTGTTGCAGTATTCCAGCAACAGCCAGACCTCCCTGGCTTGAGGCTTTGGTGGCAGAGCTTCTTCTGGTGTTTGCAACAGGGTAGCCAAGTCTGCAGATGTCTGTGAGGAAACATCACAGGTCAGTGAAGTCAGTCATGCTGAGCATAACGTGTGGCAACTTTGCATTGAGGACTGAACAGGGACGGCTGTGAACACTTCTGAACATTCAGTGCAAGCCCTCAATATCCCGTCGCAACAGCTGTCAGACCATGCTGGTGAAAGATCTTGCACAGTAGCGGCTGCAATAAGGGTACATAAGCCAATAATGATCATATCAAGCTAATGCGGTGTTGGTGCAGCAGAACCAGAGTCAAGGCTTACACTGGTAGGCAGGGAGGTGTGTCTGTAAGTCTGCACCACGTTAGGGTGGGCCATGTCCATGCCTAGAAGAGCCTCTACTGGCATTCCCTCACTGTCCTCCTCTCCTTCATGCCCACTAGTGGCCACAGTGGCTTTTGCATGTGGCTGCACATCAATGATCTGCAGCACCAGGCATGAGATGTGATCACACACCTTGATCAGATACGAAGCTTTGCACATGCATACCTGACAAGCACGGCCTGACTGTAATTGACAGCAGGCTTGGCGGTGTGAAGCCAAAGTGCTTCAGAAAGTACAGTACCTTGCAGGCCACTGCCGCGCCATTCCAGACAGCCCTGTACACTCGGCCAAAGCCTCCCTTGCCCAGCAGCGGCCCGAGCTTGACATCATCGAAAGGCTGTCTCGCTGTCTGCAACATTAGGGAGGACCTTCGCGACCCGCGAGAGCCTAGCAAGCGTGAGCTATTCGTTGGAAGCAAGGCCGGCTTGACGGACACGAGATAGCGACAATGGTCGTCTCCCATAGCGTCTACGTGGGCCGGAATGGCGGTGCTTGCACCTCCCGTCATCACTTCTGCTGCAGCAGGCCTGCATCAGGAGCTCAGTACTGAAACACTGGAAGCCAGAGGCTCATATAGGGTGTCAATGGCTGTCACCCCTCGTTGTGGTAGAGGCATGCTGACATATTGAAGAGTCAGTGCTGATGGGCTATGCCGGTCAAAGCCATAGGCAAAGGACACTGCAAGTACAGCAGAGATGCAAGTCATTGCCCCTGATGTGATTTGGACAGCTTTGCAGACATCTAATACGCGAGCTCATTGTACAGCAACTGCACACACTCTCCAAGCATTGCTCTAGCTGTCACAATGGCACATCCTCAGATGGTTTCACTCAATTCAATTGATCAAATCCTCTCACAAGAGGCAGAAGAGTAAGTACCTGAACAGCATGGTGAAGGCTTCTGTCTTGTTTCTGAAGGCCGCAGGTAAGCTGAATGGAAGGTCATGCTCTGCAGCATCCTTGTAGATGTTGTATGCTTCCTCTGAAGTAAACCCCATCAGATCAAAGATGCTCCATAGATCTGCCCCTTTGGCTGCCTCTGATGATACTTCTGCAGTACACGACATGAGCCTTCTCATACAAATGACCAAGCAAAACAGATGTCCTCTTGTGTCTGGTGATGATAGTCTTTGTCGCAAAAGTTGGTCTCGGGGTTTGCAGATTTGGCAAGAGTCTTAGGCAACAGCTGTGCTTCTTATACCAAAAGAGACACGGCCAAACAGAAGGCAACAAGCGTCTGTTTGTGCTTATATCAGCCCATTTTGCCAGTCAATTGCCAGCTGTTGTGCATGTAGTAGAAGCTGTCATGCCTGATAACAGGATGCCATTCTGCATCAGGACTAGGCTTGGCATCTGCACAAACTTGTGTGTTGCACTGAGGTTGCCATGCTATGCAGTAATGCAAACTATATGCAATAGCAGAACTGTAAAGCACAAGGGCTAGCTGTCAACAGGAACACGCGTACCTGTCAGCCGGATCCAAGGCTGATTGACAAAGCGAATAATCCAGGTCTTGCGAGCCGCAACGTACTCACACAGCATGATGCTGTCCTCCAGGCTATTCAGCAGAACCTGCATGACATAAAGACGCATTTGGAGCGGCACAGGACTTTTTGCATCCAATCTGTGGACACTGCAGCTTCTTGCTCATAGTCAAGACTCCTCAAGTCATGACAGCAACACACTCCCAGCTGCAGCCACCAGGTTTGCAATACGTTTGATAAAAGCAATGCTAGCTTCTGACAGAATTCAGCATATCTTGTTGCAGTATATTGCAAAGCTGATTACATTGAGCTTGCTGTTTCGCCGCTGAAGCAGTTGTCCACTGTTTTCCTTTTCCAGCAGCAGCTTATCTTTCTGCATCTCTTTGATGACCATATTAGCCAGATTACACAACACCAGGCAGTCCTGAGCTGTCACCTGACGTGGCTCATAACCCAGCATGCACCTGAAACACACAGTACATATATAAGGGAAACATGCTGCGAATTGTTTATTCAGGCACAAACAAGGGCTCAAAGGCGACTCGTGCAGATTATGCTGATCATGATGGACACCATGAGAGCACAATGTGACTGCAAGCACGGCAGTTCACCAATGTGCTGGCACAGTGGTGGTTGCAGCCTGTCAGCAAATGTCATGCATGTGGCGCATTGCTTCCTTTTGCCATGCACACAGGTGCCACATGCCATGAAAAAGCGCTAGCCAACAAGAATCCATGTGCAATGGTTAGTGGATTGCAGCAAGGACAACACACAGCAGGGCACATGACTACAACAGCTGTGAGAGCATGGAGGTTTACAGCATGCCCAGCTTGTGCCCATCAGGGGCCACCAGGGGTGCTCCTGCATAAAACCTGATGGGGTTCTCTTTGCGGGCTACCAGATCATAATCCGCAAACCTGCAGACAACGCTGACATGAATGAATCATGCGAGGCTGGTTAACACAGTGTGACATGTATGTTGCAGGCCAGGCAAAGCCCTTTTCAGGCTGAAAGGCAACTCAGTAGCCTGGCTGACTAGAAGCCACCCATTCCTGTTGAGAGTGATAAGCCAAAACAGCTGCAATTCCTGGCGTGTATATGCAGTAGCATGTGATATGCTGGGCTAAGCTTATCTAAATGGTAAGCAGACTGGTACCTGGCATCCTGACTTGCATCTTCCACAACAAGCACCTCATTGCCCTTTTGGGCAATTGCCCATGAGCAAAAGCAGGCCTCATTTCTGTCCATCTCATTGTTTGCATACTCAAGGCCCTGCAGAGACTTGAAAAACAAGCGCTCTTCGTCCACCAGGGTGACAGCGGCAATTGGAACCTTGAAGACGGTGCAGACCAGCCTGGTGATGTCTTCAAACTTGGGGTCGAGCTTAGTATCAAGAACGCTAAGATCTCGGAGGGCTTCAAGGCGTTCAGAGTCATCTGAAGGCCTTTCAATTGTCAGCCTCCGCTTGGGCTGTGCTAGCTCGTCAGAGTCTTTGCTCTGGCTGACAAGCGTCAAGGGCACCTGGACAAGACAAGGAAGGCGTGGCAATTCTCAAAGGCGGCTAGAGGCAGGCAAGCGACGAAGACAGCGGATAGCGTTGATGTTGCAGCTTCCGTTTGCTCACCGGTGTCACAGCTCGAGAGTCGAAGCCCTGACTCGACGCGCCACAGCCCATGTCACAAGCTGCGCAGGCAAATGAGATCTGCAACGTCAGAAATAGGGACAGGGCGCGCTCTCATCAGAGCTGCACTGCATCCACTTGCTAGCTGAATAATCAAGAGGCTGCGAAAGTGAGCAGCCCGAATGCCTAGTCGCCCGAAATTGCGTGTGTTGTATCAGCTACGCTGTAGGGAAACGCCTTGTGAGGCACACTTTCGGATGGCCACCCGCAAAATCACTGCAATGGACCTCAGGTAAACGAGGAATCGTAAGCTTCACGTGTCTGTTTAGGAGCTGCAAATGACGTGATGCCCTACAATAAACGGTCGTTATGTATAATTTTGCATCACAGACTATGTTCTAGACACGTCGCTACATCTTCACAAATATATATATATATATATATATATATATATATATTTATACGTTACTACAACGTGTAGATAGATGTGTGCCCCCCATAAAGGGGGAGGCATGCAGTTCAGGAATATGCAGACCTGCCATCTGGCCTGGTCAGCAGCACGTGGAGCCATTCTTGCAGCCTGCACATACACTATTGTGGGCATCAACATCTGGTCAAAGTTTTCACGGTTGAGCTTCAGCTTTTGGTTGCCGTGCATCATGAGCAACGCCAAATTCCAAAGGAGGGCGGAATCCGCACGTCGCAAAACATGTCATTTTGCAGGGAGGACTTTGCCAGAGCACTCTCCAAACCCAACTCTATAGCTGTCTCCCTGACAGTATCCAGTCACTATGACTGTGTCACCGTCTTCAATGAAAGTCCTTTGCTGTCCTTTGTTCAAGGCTACCTGTCTTGTACCTTGCCAGGAAGCTTCCAGAAGACTTCCCAGGCCATTCTTGGCCTGCAGCAGATGAATAGAGTATCACATATAATGTCCAAATGTACTTTAGTAACAATTGCATCAGGAGAATTACTCACCACCTCTCTGCGCCAATGTGTTCTGACTCGTCAGTACATGGCTGACATTGTGCATCAGACAGAATAAGAACACTCTTTACACAGAGGATTTTCAAGCGGACTGGGACTTTTGTCCCACATGCTTGTTTGCTGTGACTTTCGTCCCATATGCTTGTTTGCCCTCACCCCTGACTGGTATATATGCAACATGTCTGCAATGGAATGCATTCAGCATGACAAATGGGTGTTGAAGTGATCATGGGGCAGAATGCACTTGAGTAGGGCTGCGCCCAAAGGGCTCACGTCACAGGAGATTGTGCCAGTCCCAAGCAAGTCTCCTGGTCTCAGGTTGCAGCCAGTATAGGTGTGATGAGCAACCATCTGGTCCACTGTCCAATACCTAGCAACAGAGAAAGCGTGCCTTGAGCAGTTTGGAGATCAATGTGTGGCTATCATTTTGAGCCCACAATGTCTATGTGTAGGGTACAAATCTGCATGGACAGAGATTGTGGTGATAGTTCTTGCAACATAAAAATTTTTTTAGTCCTCATGCAGTGACCAACTGGCACAGCACATGAGACCGAGTTCCCAGCTGAGGATTGAGAGACTGGAAGGGATACGCACTCAAAGCTGTGATGTGTGGTTTCGACAATGAGTGTGCAACACACATGCACAACAGTAGCATCAGCTAGAGTGGACAATTAAAGATCAGATGCACATGCACATATGTGCATTGATGACAGTCAAAGGGCACCACTTGACTGTCATTGCAGAATGACTGCAGCAGGTCTGCAGGCAACTCACAAGTGCTTCAGGTTGGAATGGGTGATGACTGATGGCTCAGGGCTGCCCTCTGGCTGAATGGACACTTTCAGTGTGATGTCATACGTGGAGCGGCTAGCTTCTTGCAGATATTCCATCACAGGAGGATCCTGGACAGGCGCTGCACACCTGTACAATTGCGAAACATGAAAGCATTGGCTACAGAGCTGCATGTGACTTATCATCTGTGACTCTACAGGTGCTGTGAATGGGATCACAGTAGAAGGAATGAGGTAGCGCCAAGTTGTAGTGAAAGGCCGGGATTGAGAGATGTGCAATGTGACCGACACATTGCCCAGAAGGCCAGCTCTCAGCATGCATGCAGTCACAGGCAAGGTGCCCTAGTTATGAGGGAGTGCAGCAATTGGCACTGCTGGCTGCTCTGACCTGAAAGGCTCCAATGCATCCATGGTCACTACCCATGGGCTGATGCTGGTGGCCTGCATCGTCAAAGGTGTTAAGGCTGAAGAAGCAGTGGAAAATGGTGACTTGTGTTGCATAGGAGAGTAGCAGCATTGCTGGTGAGCGTTGCAGGGCCGCAGGTGATGTTATCCACAACAAGTCAGATGTGCCAGCAATCTGCATTCAAATGATCACATGCTGTGGCCTGCTGGCCACATGAGCCTCACCTGCCAAAGTGCACGTGTCACATTCCTTGCAAGGCAAGCAAGTATCACATCATACATGTAGCACGTTGGAACAGACAAGCCATCTCAAAACACTGACCTTCACACGCAACAGACTGTGTGCTGAGTGTACTTGACAGCTCTGATAAGCAGGATGGTGTGTGACCAATGAGAGTTGTAAAGTAGGGCCACACCCAGTTCTTGCCGGTGAATGGCCCAAGAGGGACAGTCTCCCATTTCTGGATGTCCCGGGCACTCCAGTCATTCATGAGAACCATGCCAAAGAGGTGGTCTGAGGCTTCTGCTGTGGTGATTGCACTGCCCAGCTCATTGCCAGGACCAATGAAGGCTGCCTACCAACAGGGCAGGATGCACTTTCAACAGTGGAGGTGCAGGTAGTGCTGAGTCAGCCACATGATGATGTGCAATGGGGCGTGCACCACGTTAAGGCCAAGTGCATGTGTGCCAGTAACCCTTGACAAGCTGAACTGGAGATTCAACTGTCATTTTTCGACTTCCCTGCTTAGTCCTGAGGCAATGAAAGAAACAAAATTGAGCTGTTGATTGATGGATTGATCTGTTACTTGACAAACTGATTCTCATATTAGAGCACATCAAGTGGCATGGGAATTTACCATCTCCAATTCAAAATCCAGCGTCTGACATGGACTGCATTCTGGCACAGATGCACCATCTGGTTTGATCTGTCCCCTGAAAACGTCACGTATGACTTGAAATGCAACACTCTGCTGGCAGCAGCATCCAGCATGCACAGCAACAATGACTGAGGACTAATAACCAAGCACATATGTGTGGTGTACCTTGGCCTGTGCACAGGGGTGCCCGACACAACAACAGAAGAGCTTCTGCCATGGTACGCAATGGGCATGTGAACCCTGCGTACCAACTTTTATGTAGTGCTTATGATATCATCAAGGCGGTAGGTTGTGGCGGCGCTGACAGCACTGGCCTACTACTGACCAGTTAGCATTTAGTTCATTGCCCTTGCCTCTGAACATGCTTCCACAGTTGCTTGCATGCTCCTTGGAAGCGTAAAAGTCTGTGTAGTCACCTATGTTGGCTGGCATGTATAAAGTGACATCTGCCTTCAGAGCAGCAGGCGAGCTTTGGGTACTCACATTGCAGCTGTCAAGACATGCTGCAGCTGTCAAAGCAGAAGCTTACCATGGGTATGACAGCTTCCTTGCATAGCTGCTCATTGTCTCTCAGGGCACCTTCACTGTCACTCAACAGGCGTGTAAGGGTAGTGCGCGCTTCTGTCCATGCGCCTTTGCCCATGGACATGAAGGTGTTGAGGGTTCCCTAAAACAAGGAGAAGCTGTAAGTCAAGAAGCGTGCATAAGGCAGCAAACAGCTGTATGACCCAACGTGATTATACTGTTTGAGGACGGAGCTTCACCTTGCTGAAACATTCTGATTGATGAAGGTGAGCGCCGGGGAACATTCCTGCTTTGCTGAGGGCAGCAAGGTCGATCACGTTAGATCCCAACGCGACCCCGATCCGTCTTGTCCCGCCAGAGCTAGGGGCGAAAACTCCGTATGGCAAATTTTGCAAAGAGAAGTGGCTGGTATTGGATACATCAAGAAATGAAGTGGACACCATTGGACGAACTGAAGCGCAGAGGCGGATAGGTCACACTGGTCAATTGCAATGTTTTGCTGGGAATCTGAGTCACCAGGTTCACCTGAAGTCCTGAATCAATCGATCACAGCTGTCTTTGAGCGCAGGAACAAAGTCAGCGACGGAAACACAGCACAAATCTAAGCGCAGGATCTGACCCAGGGTCAGCTTATCGCGCGCAGCTAGGTTTTCCCATCGCCTAGGAGCTGACACACTTTCAGAAGCTTTTTTCGCTGGGGAGTAAAGCACTCCTCTCTTGCACCATGAGTGCGCTGGGTCAAGGGGTGAGACTAGGGGGCAGCACATCACGCACACACTCCGTGCTGTTCGGAAACAGCGTGCTTGTACTGCCCTGCTGTCCCTTGCCTGCCAGACCTCAGCGCAGCTTGCACCTGGGCACCCAAGCTATGGGACGCAGAGGCCTAGCTGAGCTGATAAACGTACGCAAACAGAGGAGGTGTGGAGCAAATCATCGGCTGACAATTCACAGCTAAGTGACTGCTTATTGTCAAGAGGTGGTTGATAGTGACTTATGCTGTTGCTCAGGGACCCAGGCAGAGAGTTATTGAAGCCAGGCCAGTTGTCTCCTAGATTAGATGTACCGGCAAACATACAACGGCCGCCGTATGTTGACACTGGAGAGAATCCCTGGATTGAAGATATACAAGTGCACACTAAAGACGTATGGACATTTTTTTGTCAATGAGCCTCCTGACTGCATGCAATATTGCAATCAACGTGTCATCGCATATGCGTCACATGCAGGAGCTGAAGAAGATGAGAGCTGCTTGCAGACTAGGTGCTGAAGTCAGAGAGTTCGCAGGAACACTAGTCAAGGTAGGCATTTGAGGAAGTCACAAACATCAGCATCACCTGTAGTTCTATCGTGTATGCTGCATTGGGTGCTGCTTGCTTAAATGTTGATGTTCAACCTGGCTGATGCATGCCCTCTGTGTTGCAGCCTGGTGTCACCACTGACGAGATTGACAAAGCAGTACATAAGATGATCATTGAAAATGGGGCTTACCCATCACCACTGACATATGGTAATCCCCATGTATTGTCAAACTATCACACTGCCTTGCATTTGGTGAAGTATCAGCTTGCACACAGCTTTTAAAACTGCTTTACATCGTCGGCATTGGGTATCTGGATTTCTCGTATACTGATTTCAACCTCAAAGGTTTTTGCTATAGTAGCCTCAAGCAAACATGCATGCTCAAGTGGGGTCTCTTACTATATTGTTGATGTCTGACTCCTGTGTCACCATTGCAGGCGGCTTCCCCAAGAGCGTTTGTACCTCAGTGAACGAATGCATATGCCATGGCATTCCTGATAGTAGACGTTTGGAGGATGGCGACATCATCAACATTGATGTTACTGTATATCTGAACGTGAGTATCACACGACTGACTTGTCTAGCAGAGCGATTGCAGCACGAACACCAGAGCAATGAGCTATCAATATCTACACAATGCTGCTGCTGTCTTGCTTGCCTGACATTAGTAATATCAGTGCAGCTTAGAATCTTGGTGCAAGGGTCATCACATCACCTGGTCTTGCAGAAACACTGCAGCCTGTACATCAGAGTCATCAGCCTGCTGATGGCGGCTTGGCAGCACACAACTTTATTGCTGACTAGTTTGATCGCCATCTGTGACTCTCTGCATAATGCCGGTGGTTTCTGGTGACCCACTTGGGCATTGCACCAGCGCAGTGTGGGTGCTGGTATATGACACGATGTTCATAGCTGCTTGCTGTTGCAGGGATACCATGGAGATACCTCCAAAATGTTTTTGGTGGGCAATGTCAGCGAGAAAGCACAAGATCTGTGTCGGGTGACCAAGCACTGCTTGGATGAAGCTATCAAGATCTGCGGGCCGGGCGTTCCCATCAGAGAGGTTGGTAAGGTGAGCAGCAGGACACAAGAACTGCCACACCACAACCAGTGTCCCATATTTGCAGGCGGGCTGCGTAAATGGTTGCACAAACAATAAAGTTGTGCACATCTTTCCCTTTTTTCTCTTTTTTTCATAACAGACACTAAGCAGCTCTACTGTAAAAGGGTTACTAATTAAGGGTTTTATACCTTGTCAACATGCTTTGACATCACAACATCCCAAGGCAGAAAGTTTGGTCTTGAAGACAAACAGCAGCACGCAGGCAGTATCATTTGTCTACACTGCTGTTCACAGCCTTATGGGTGCCAACCTAACCTTTTCATCTTTGCTGGCTGAATTGCGCATTCTGATCATGTGAAGATATGCATGAGGAGATGCAGCTGCCCTGGAGCATGCAATGCAGTCTCAATAGAAATTTGGATAAAAAATTAAAGTCTGCTGCTGCAGGTCATCCATGGCATTGCTGACAAGCACAAGTATGGGGTCGTCAGAGAATTTGTTGGCCATGGTGTTGGTCGCCATTTTCATTCAATGCCTACAGTACCCCATTGTCGCAACTCAGAACAGTCAGTCATGACACCTGGGCAGACCTTCACTATTGAACCCATGCTGACAGAGCGTGGTGTGAAGGGCAGAATGTGGAGGGATAATTGGACAGTTGTCACCACCGATGGTGGTCTATCTGCTCAGTACGAGCACACGATCTACATTACTGAGAACGGCCATGAAGTTCTGACACTGCCTTGATGGTTTTGTTGCTGAGTTCGGTGTATCATTGCTTCTGCTGACCTGAACTGCACTGCTGAGATTGACATGTTTGAGCAGATATTTTGTGTTGTGCATGAATTTAAAGGTGTTTGTACGTCGTGCTACAATTCATTTTTGGTTCAAACTATGTGACGCTGAACACTTATACAGATGTGGACCTGTCGTGCCTGCTTGCAAAACATCCTTCGTGCAGCAAGCTCTGCTGCTTCAAGATGGACACTTGCATCTGTCATACAATGCCAACCTCATGCTGGCTATGCAAATTCCAATGTGATTAGGCTCATGTGGTGATTATTGAAAGCAACCAGGTTTTGCAAACATTGCAAGTGATGCACAGTTCAGCAAAGCAACATGTGACCAACTCCGCAACAACACACAAATCAATGGCATTTGCCTTGCCTGCAGAATGATCTTGCTGCCAGAAACACGTGTACATGCTTGTAGCATGTTGATATGCAGTCAGCAAATGATGTTGCTGCCAGGAACAAGTATGCATGCATGCAGCGTGTTGACATGCAATCAGCAAAGTCATGTTGCATATGTGACAATATGTAGGGCATTTTCACATTGTCACCTGAGCATGTACTAGGCGTGCACAGTTGACTGAACACTCAAGGTATACTCCATATCTTCTACTGTTGTGAGCATGAGTGACAAGTAATGATGAATGTGCTGCTGCCTAATGTATCCTCTGCAAGAAGCGCCATGCTGCCCAAGCAGGACCTTGATAGCGAGTCTTGCTGGCTCAGGTGCAGGCCCGCTGAGCTCGACAGACAACTGACTTGTTGAACTAATCAGCAACAGGTTTTTAGTTCGTTGACATTTGGCTTAAGCTGTGGACTCGCCCTCACTGGCTTCAGAGACTGCGGCACCAGGTAGCTGAGCTTTTATCCAGTCAAAAGGCTGCAACAGGCAGGTGTTGTCAGTGTCTGACCAGCCAGAGTTGCAATGCTGGCATTGACTAGAGTTAGCATCTGACGGCAACTTTCATGCTGACAGCATGTACCCCGATGATGAGGGTACTGCGTACGCACCTGCACCAAAAACAGCGCAGCGAATCCTCCGGTGGCAGCCCAAGCCACTGCAGCCGTCATGTCTGTGCTGCTCGGTCTAAGTAAGGGTGGCAACATCTGCAAGCAAGCATGCGTAATCGAGCATCCGGAGGTGAGCCAGCTCGTCAGCGCTTGATCGAGGTGTGAGTCACCTTCATCAAAGCACCCCGTGCCATAACTGCAGCCTGAAAGGTATGCCCAGTCGAGCCTAGCGAATCTCTGTGCTGGATAAGAGGTGAAGCGTGCACCGGCGCGCTGCTGGTCTTGTCTCACACCAAGTCACACGGGAGCGCAATAAGCGCTCACCAAATCAAAGCGAGATGCCTGTCTCCGAACATTACGGAACACGCAGTGAGCTCACAGACGGAATGCGCTGTGCCTTCGGTATTCAGAATCCTTGCTTTTCCTAAAGCACATCCCCTCTCCGGATGGATTCATTGAGTTGGTTGTGACTCTACATTTTGGTGCCTTGGCAGATGCAGCTACCTGGAATGTTGGACCTAGCCAGTTTCACATAGCAATATGCCGAAGATGCAGAGCCTGGTGAAATGCTCATGAGATGACTATGGAGAGACGAAGGTCAGATGCAATTTGCACTCAAGCAGCACCATGAGCCGGGCAAAGCAGTCACTTTAGCGGATCATTCAGCTGTGTGTCATGCTATGACCTCATTACAAGCACCAACACAGAACAGGGTCGAAAGACTGGTTGCATCCAATTTGGCTCAGGAAGCAAATTTAGATGACACTGTATGCATGCCATGAGTGGGCACAGTGACAAAAGTTCTCAGGAAGGCAAGAAAGATGTCATGTGAAGTAACTGAGGTGCTGACGGTATGCTTTGTTGCCACTTTCTCCGTAAGTGGCATTCCATTGCTTGAGCTCAGAGATGACAATACTGTCTGGGTTAGTGGATGGAGTGACTTGCTGCCGCGCAGCCTCAAAGTCTGCAGATGTGATTGGTCGCAGCTCCTGCTTGGCCTGCACCATTCAATTTGGTTGCTAACAGGGATTGTACAGGAGAATGTGAAGAAGTCAATAACCAATGTCGATCACTGGTTGGATGGCTGCGCATTGGACAGTTGTCTCAACTGCAAAAAAACACCAGAAATGTACAACTTGCCATTAGCAACTAGTCAGGGACGAAATCCACATCACAACATTGAATGAAACCCAAGGGGTTGTAAAATGCACTTGCGGATGCCAGCATGCAAAGCGCTCAGATGTGCTCACCTGCTGATCAGCAGCTGCTGCCACGTCTTTGTACTTAGCAAGCAGCCAATCTACAGATCGGCGGCCACTTGCCTCTGGTTGACACTGCTGTTGCTGCTCCATATGCTTCACCATTTGCCCTCCTGAAGTTCCAGGGCTGCCCTGCTCACTGTTCTTCGAGTTCCTGGCTTCTTCATCGCGAGAGGACGCCTGAGCTTGACCTGATGCTGTTGAGGGCTCACGTGTGCTACTGGATGGAGTGCCATCACTGTTCTGCTTCTGATCACTGTCTGTAGTAGTCTGTATGCCGCCACTTGCGCTGTCAGCAGTGCTTGCATGCAAGCCATTCTCAGTAATGCTTTCAGTGATGCTGTCAGCGCTGCTCTTGAGCCGCTTGGTTGTAATACTGCCAGCACCCTCTTCATTGTCCCTCTTATTGCCCTTGCTGGGCTTACCCTGCCCCAGGCCTTCAGCTGCTAAGCCAGCCACTGCTGATGTCACAGGGAGACCTTTGGCATGACTGCTACCACACGAATCTGCAGCACTCCTGGTCGGCTGAGCAGCACCATTCTGCTGATCAGGTAGCTGACCAGATTCAGCAGGGACTCTGTCAGATTGTGGACCATCCTGTCTGTCAGCAGAAGGTGGTGATTGAGCAGCATGCTTTGCCTTTTTGGCAGCAGCCTTGTCCCGCGCAGCTTTGCTGGTTGCTTTCATGAGCTCCCGGATGCCGCACATGGCTGCTGCCGTGCACAGCTGGCGCAGGTCGCTGCCGCTGAAGCCTTCTGTGTTGTCGGCAATCTTAGTTGTGCTGACGTCCTCAGCAGTAGCCTCACCAGAGAGGATGACCTGCATGTGGCCCACTGCAAGCTGAGCTGTGTCATCTGATTGCCAAGCAGGGCAAGGAAATGACACTGTGCACTGTCCTGTCTTTGAAATGAGCCGACACAATTAGGTATTGGGCATTTGCTTCTGCGTTGGTTGCAGAATAGGACTTGCTCAAAGTTTGCCATGCAGCACAGCAGTGTTCGGTGACAGACAAGTCAGGCAAGCAAGACTTACATCTAGAATCTGCTTCCTAGCCTGGCGGTTGGGCAAGTCACAGAAGATCCTGCGGCTCAAACGCCGCAACACTGCCTCGTCCAGATCCTGAGGCCGATTGGTGGCGCCCAGCACCATCACCTGCACAGGCATACTAGGTCATGTCAGAGCTATTGCAATAACCTCCTGGTGAACATCACGTCATCAACACAGCAATGCATGCGTCACACATGTGTCTCCTCACAGCTTGCCTCTTGCTATCAAAGCCTACTGCTTATGCGCAGCCAGAACTGCAAGCAATGGCAAGCAGATCTAAAACTAATTGGACACAGGCACAGATGTAAATGGCAAAATCTCTGATGCGATCAGCTCACAGCACAGGCAAAGATGCAAACGGATCCGAGCATCAGCAGGCAAAGCTGGAGGCTCACTCTGTCCACAGAAGAAGAGGACCCAGTCCTGATGCCGTCGCACTGTGCCATGAACTCGTTCTTTATCTCTCTGTGAGCTTCATGCTCCCTCTGCGAGTCCCTTTTGGACAGCATTGCGTCCACCTCATCAATGAACAGCACACAGGGGGACAGCTTGCTGGCCAGAGAGAAGACAGCACGCATGTAGCGCACACCATCGCCCAGCCACTTGGAAGCAACCGTGCTGGGGTGAATGGCCAGAAAGCTGGCGCCGCATTCTGCGGCTGCTGCTCTGGCTAGCAGAGTCTTGCCTGTGCCTGGAGGACCAAACAGCAGCACACCTCTGCAGGGCCTGCAGCAACACGCAGACAAGCTTAGTCAGGATGCAAAGACACCGCTCATTTGGGTGTCAGAGCCAAATGAAAGCAGTCAACATGGTTGACTGGTAGTGCAAGTGTGGCTGGCCAATGCCTTGCACAGCAAAGTGCTGCTGCCAAGCTTGCAGCAAAGCCAGTCACCCAACTCGCTTGCATGCCAGCAAGTACAGCAGTGTGACAGCATGATCTGTCACTGTCGTGGCCGGACGTGCCAAAACTGCAGATGGTCTTGCAAGAACAGCAGCCACTGGCTGGAATGTGACAAGCATACTGGCAGTAGCAAACAACTTGAAGGAATGAAAACCTGGCAAGGGAGCCCTTCTGGAAGAGGTGTGGGTGTTGCAGGGGCAGCTGCACAGCTTCTCTCAGGGCATCTTTGGCTTCTGACAGCGCACCCACCTCCGCAAAACCAGCTCCTGCCTCATCTGAGTTTACCTGCACACAGGACCAGGTGAGGCTGATGGCTGCACAGAATGCCTTGTGTGTTTGTTGGTGCATGCACAGCGTTGCTGCCAGAGATTGCACAGCATCAAACAGAGCTTGGAACTTGAGAAACGCTCAGGGCGCCTCACAAGTGTCGACACTGCTTTGACTGCCGCTTGTATGTGTTCTGACTTCTGTTTGCATGCAATCTTGAGACACGTAAGAGGTATAAGCAGAGCCTGACATTCTGTTAGTGGGGAATGGGCACAGCAGAGTGCCACGTCTGCTCAGCCATGCAGCAGCTATCAAGCAAGCAACGAGGACGTCTGTAGCACACATGAAGCTGACAACAGGTCTCTCACCACTTCTGGGAGAAGTCGCTGCTCATACACATTCTCTGTCATGATGTGCTGTCTCATGGGCCCTCCTGAGCGCTCCAGCATGTGCAAACCATACCAGATTGCCCCCTCACTCAGATGCAGTCCTTGCTTCTCTGCAGCAAACAGATCAGCCACCCGGCAGATAGATGTAGTGACGGGCAACAGATGGCTCAACTCAGGATGCAAAACAATGTGCAGGCAATCTGATTGTCATGCAGGCAGCCTGAACATCATGCAGGCAATCTGGACGTTATGCAGGTATTACACACTGCAGTCCCGATGACATGTTTGCACAGGCAAGGTCAAAACCTTGCATTATGCGTTGTAAAGACAGCAAGGCCGCTGAAGGTATGAGCAATCTTTGTGACAGGAACACACACATATCTGACCTGGCACAGAAGCCACAACAGTACCTGCAGAAGTAGACATGACAGCAGCTTCATCAGCTTGAGCCACGAGATTTTTTGCAGGGCTTGCTCCATCCACAGTGCCATCCTTCTTGCCTTTGCTGTGCTGCCTACTTTGAGTTTGAGCCTGAGCTTGCTGCGCCTGTTCTTTAGCTTTCTGGTGATCAGTCTGCTGTTGACTGGTCGGCTGCTGCTGCAGGAGAGGGAGAGACTCCAGAGGAGTACTTGCTGAGCCTGCAGCACTTTGGGACCGCCTGCATGTGCACAAACAGTCACAGACTCTGGCAGGAAGACCCACAAACTTTGGAGACAGCCATCTGAAGTTTGCCTGAGTGAGAGTCTGCAGTCACAGTCAGCAATACACAAAGTGTAATCCCTCCAAACAGGTGAGGTGTTCAGCTTTGAACTGCCTTGAAACACAAGTTGCCAGCCTTCGACACAAGTTTTGAACAGCTTTGAGTGTGTCCAAAGGTCACTGATTGCAGCATTCAGGGCTCTGTGATGCATGTCATCGAGTGCAAAAAACCCTGTGCAGGGATTACACCTGATTTGGTTTTGTGCAGGTGCATCAAGCTGGCTAGTGGAGGCTGCTGTGTCCACATCTGTTCCTTTTTCCAGCCCAGCGACATGGTTCTGGGACTGCATGACCTGCATGAAAACACATCTGAACAGGTTTGGGGAAGGAGCAATACAAGTGGCAGAAAGAACAGGATCTGATTCTTTGCACTTTGTGCTGATAAATGCAGTCCGATGATACCAACACATAGCGCGAATGACTAGCTGCTGAGCAGCATTGCAGACACAATCAAAATGGCTTGGGGACCTATCACTGCCATTGGCAATGCCAGCAGTGATACTGCAAGCTATGCTGAAGCAGCTTGTTGTGCACTGTGAGCAAGGGACATAGAACAGCAAGCAACACACTTGCAGTCCGCATGCTTACGATAGCTGTTCTAGAGATGGCTTCCATAGACCTAGCCCATGCCAGCACCTTGGTCCAGTCCTTGAGGCTGAGTTGGCGTTTGCTGTACACCGAGGATGCAGCTTCTGGGGGAACAACCCTGATTCACAAGCCATCCTTGTGTCAGACACCAGCCATGTAGTGCTCAATGTGGTACATTGTACCACATTGTAAAAAAGGTGCAGCCTGCAGGCCCTGCATCACATGCTGCAAGCTGCGTGCAGCAGCCCCTTGGCAACACATGTACATGCTGCTGGGCAATCTGACCAACGTTTGGCTAGTCTGTACTGGACTTGCATGCTGTATGCTTGGCAGCCACAGCAGAAGCAAGATCTACCATGCTACTATGACTTACCCAACAGCCGATGACATGGTTTTCAGGACTCTGTAGTTGTTCCTGGCAAGAATCTTGTCAGCGTCCTTGGCAATGCGAGTGTTGTGTTTGGCAGCAGCTGCGCCCTCAGGCGGAGGGGCTAGCTTTACTCGTGTGGGAAAAAGCTTTGACAGTAGCCTGCAGCACATATATGAGCGTTGCAACGCCATTCAAGCCATGTATGCAATGCCTTGCACACACCACAAGCTCCAGACACAAAATATGCTGCATGATGCTTATGTACCTGTTGACATCCCAAACTGCTGTACAAGTTTGTTGATTTATTATTCAGCCAAAACCACTGTGAACAGACGCCAGCCGAAGAAGCTGAAGAGCGAGCACTAGCATGCACTGATGAGCACCAATGGCCACCTGTTGAGCAAGATGCAGACACTGTCATACATGCAGCTTGGCGTACCTGCGAGCATCTGGCTTGTCTGCATGCAGCAGGCTGCCAAAGTCCGGCAAGATAGGCCCCAAGCCATCGTCATGCCCTGCAGGGGTGCTGCCAGAGGGAGGGGGAGGGGCAGCGCTTCCTCCCTCATCCACATGCTTTGCAGCCAACCTGCGGCAGGATGCATGCATTGGCTTCAGCATAGTGGCATGCAATATAGCAGCGCATGGCAAGTTGGTCTGCATGCAGTCCAGCCCTTGATGCCTGGAATGTTCTGCAAGCAAAACAAAACGCAACAGTGTGTCAGTTTGTGTGTACATACTGAACAGGAAGCAACTCTTTGGCAGGTGAGGCAATCACCTGCCCTGGCACGATTGCATCTACACCATGCGTGGTATGAACACGATTGTTCACTGACTTTCTTTGTGAGGCAAAAGGATCAGGAACTCACAATGTCTGTGGAGCAATGTCTACGCCCACATCACCAAGAGAGCAGCCAGCTATGATTACAGATGCAGTGTGCTTAGTGTCGAGTGAGTCCATGCTACTTGCTCTGGTCCCAAACACATCTTGGAATGCAGTCTCGCGCTCGTAGCTGCCGCAGACTGTATGCTCAGCGTCTTTGATAAACAGCACAAGTGGGCGTGTGACAGAGCTGCATGTGCGGTGCACAATATCCCACACAAAGGCAAATTTACCACCTGCGTAAAACGGTTCAAAGCTTACGCTTGCGGGTCACGGTTGCCCTATATCATCAACAATAGGCTTGCATGGTCAAGCTTGCCTGAAAACCATATGGACAATATGAAGTTCAACAGCTTTCCGAGGTCTTCTTGCTGTTCTGCCTTATCAATGCTGCTGCCAAAGCCAGCTTTAGCCACTGAGCTCAGCAGAATGTCATCAATGACCAGAAAATCAGCTTTGAGCCGTTTGGCCAGAGCTGCTGCAACGGACTCTTGATACAAAGCACTGTTCTTGGTTGCTGTTTGCAGAAGGATGCGTCCAAGGTTTGGCAGCTGGATAGACGAGTGTGATAGTTGCGGACTGGACGCAGCAACAAGCCCATGCAAGGCGGCGTGCATGAGCAGTTCCTGAGCGTCTTCACTGATATAGTACTCTGCCTCTTCGAAAGAGCTGCTGATCTTGTCTGGCGATTGCACGGCGTGCAAGACTGTGTGCTGGCATCTGGGAGCAAGTCCGTACGCAGCAGCCTTTCTGAACACAGCAAAAGACAGCAGGACATCTTGCAAGCTTGCCAACTTCTGTAGTATCCAGAAACAAACGACTGCCAGGAGTTTCTGCAACAACTCGTCGAACTTCACGGTCGAGCTCTGCGCTCTGCGCTCGCTATTGGGTTCTTCCATGTCCTCACTCGATGCGACCAATCACACACAGTGCCGAATTCAATAATCGTGGAAGAGGACACTTCGGCTTCTCCCTCGCGACCACAAAGAACGCCAAGCAGGATAGGAAGAAGAGTAACTGAAGCGATGTGAAGCTGCTATAGGATGCACAGCTCTTAGGCTCAACAGCACCGCCTTCAAGGACACAGTGCCGTTGGAAGCCGCTGGCGAACAAACTGCTTGCAGTCAGCGGTGACGTACGATGCCGCATGTAGATTTGAACATCACGTTAGGCATGTACATGCATGCATGCATGCCATAGCTAGCTATGCTGGGCTGAATGTCAGGCACAGGTGATGCTGTGTCATGAACGTTGCATGGTGATGGCCTGCACTAAATATATCAGTGCTCATTTCTTTCCCGCACCAGCCATCTGCATACTGCATGAGGCCACAATACATTTAGAACCCTGCTATACATCTCCAGCAATTCTTATTCACAGGTCAATGCATTGTAGCGGTGACTTTGCCGAGGAGGTCACGAATATTTTGTCCGCTTGGTCAAATATTGTGGTACCGAACTTGTCCTTGCAATCGTCATCTTGATGTTCATCGTTTAGAGCCCGCCAGTGGCAGCAACTCGAGCAACTGAGCCTGCCCAGGCGTGTATGAGCTATTATGACCTGCTGTCTATAACGTCTACCGCAACAACAGACGAGGTCAAAAAAGCTTACAGGAAGAAAGCTCTCGAGCTTCATCCGGATAGGTGCTGCAAAGTCATATAAGCAGGATCACTGCTTGCCTCACACCATAACTGCCCTTTGACCTTGAGTCTTGTGTCCAGGAATCCTGACGGTGCAAAAGACGGGCACAAGGCATTCAAAGCTGTCAGTGAAGCCTACGAGGTAGGCAGAAGATCTTTGCTTACAGGTCACAATGTTCAGGTATCCTTTTAGCAAGCAAGCTTTGTGCTTCTTGCAGGTCCTCAGGGACCCTGGCAAAAGAGCTACATATGATGCAATCAAGGATGGATTTCCTTCCAGAGGAAGCACACCATACAGTGGAGGCAGTGCACAGTACACACATGCACAGACGTCATACACTTATTATAAACCTGGTGGTGGCACACCTGAGCAGGATCCTTTTGACGAGTTCTTTGCCAAGTGGTGGGCAAAGCGTGAGCATGAGTAAGCAACTGTTGCCTCTCTGTGCATAGACATCTGTGGATCAGATCACGCCTGCCAGTTGTCCACAGTGTAAGCACAGCCATGACTGCATGAGCTAAGCTTATCAAGGCTTACACAGTTCTCAGCTCAAATCCTATCACAGTCTCAGTGGAAACGCTCCTGCATTAGAGTGTCACAAGCCCTGTGCTGCCTGCAACCACAGTACTCACGGCACACGCATGCTGGTCCCCACGCCACTGACTTGCAAAGGCAGAGTGTCAGTTGGTAGTATGTCAACAAAGGCAATGACAGGTTTTGGTCGTATGCTTGGCTTGGCACAGGTTCAGAGGCTTTAGTCACATGGAGGAAGAGATCCGTCGGGAGAGACAACGTGCAGAGTACATGGCCCAAGCAGCTGCTTGGCAGCTGGAAAAGGAAGAAGCAGAAGAGGCCAAGGTGGTCTTTTTCACATGCTCATTGCAAACCACAGAGCTTGTAGTCATCGAGCATTGTCCACCTTCTCCACCTGCTCCGGACATCAGACTCATAGCTGCTGAACTGATAGCTTGATGAGGGGCATGTTTGTCTACACGTCTTGTAGCATGAATGGATTTGGAGTGCTCAACTAGCCAAGCACCGACATCATGGCTGCAGTGTGTACTTAGGTGTGATGTAATGCAGGCCAGACACCAGCGTGTGAAAGCTAAAGCCCAGCAGGCGCGGGCTGCAAGACAAGCTGCCACGCTAAGGAAGTTTTGGCACACGCAATCAGGGGTTACTTGGCAAGATACTCTGCTGGTCACACTTTTCACCGGCAGCATGTTGGGTCTTGGTTACTATTGGGCACCCAAAGCTTCTCCCAAATTGACTACTAAAGAGTCACAGTCTTGACAGTGGTTTGTACAACTGACAGTGCGGCTTGTCACAGTGACTCTTGTTCACATGCAAGCTAATGGAAAGTGTCACAATACGCTGGGCTGCTGCAAAGCTTCAATTGCACGCTGCACACCACTGCTACCCAAACTTGCAGTCGCTTGCCTAGAATCAATGCGCATGTGGCAGCTTCTCTTCTTTGCCAGGACAATCAATGCAGGTTATGCTTGTGACTGCGCAATCTGAAAGTTCGGGCGGTGTGTTCAGGGCAAAACTCTGCACTGAGCCCTGACAACACAATATGCTGGCCGTTGCAGAGAGGCACTTGATATTGTATTGCATCGTGCAGTTGATGCATGCAAACAGTTTCATGAGAGAGCAATGACCGGCTGCTAATGCAGTCTGATGTGTAACATTGCTTACATGCAGTTTTGCATGGCGTGAGAACATCTGAGACATACATCCCCCATGATCTCAGGACTTGGGGATGTCGCACTGAAATGGTTTTGCTCACGACGTTCTAGCCTGGAAGTCAGGGCCCTTGATCAATCGTGAGGTGAAACATTTGAGATACTTCATCTGGAGCAAGGGCTAGCCAATTCTGTATATTCACATTCAGCCACACCAGAAACGCACTACATGAGCAGATATGCAACCAGAAGTAACCTCCAAGCTAATTCAAGGACATCAGATGAGTACGACCTAAGCGTCTCACCCACTGGAATAGACCTCTTAGCTAAGCCCAGACATATCAGAGGCGGACGCTCTGTGCAACTACTCTGATAGGGCCCTGCTATTGCTTGAACCTGTCCGAAGATGTACGGTACTGAGATTGGAATATCTCAAATTCCGGCAAAGGAACTCATAGGGTTGGCAACACTGAAGGGCTCAGTGACAGCGAAGTTGCTAAGCCTCAGTGGTTCCGGAGCAGAAACCACCACAGCAGGAGGCCAACCTCGCGCTGCCGAGCCGTGGTGTGCTGGGAGGACGAAGAAGCTGTTCGTCAGGGGAGTAGCCAGCGTTCGACTGCATGCCCACGATACCAAAGATATCAAGCTGCAAATTTGATCACGTTCGAAGCTTGCGTTCTGTGCGGCAAATCAGGTGTCTTCCGACTAGGCGTTGCGTGCAAGCTTCTAGGGAGAGCTCTATACAGAGATCTGTCGAGTCATCGCAGGCAAGCCGTTTCTGGTGTCTGTTCACGCGACTGCCTGCTCCGTGTTGTCAAAGACGTCCACGCGGGCTTGCGCAGGCACAAGCCTCCCGCAGGTTGCCCCGCTTTTATTGCGAGACTCCCCTGCCAGACGTTGTTGGCAGTAGCCTGCAATTAAGCGCGACAGAAAGCAAACACGCAACTCGAGTCCTCAGACTCACAGACAATACTCTGGTAGAAGTTTGCGACGGGCAAGGGCAGATTGTCATTGGTAAACTGGTCACCACCGCAAAGGCTGCAGCTTATATAGTGACCACAGCACCATCTCAGCAGGTACTGGTACTACTTTTGCTACATTCCAGCTGGCATAGGTTTGCTGCTAACTTTGTCTCATATCAGGTATCTTGGGAAGGGTGCAAATGGGAACTTGCTGTAGCATGCGGAAGTCTGCCAAGCAGCAGAGCTGATTGGCTGGTGGAAAAATGTACAGAGCTTGGGGCTTGGTCTTTCAGGCCTATCCTGACTGACCGAAGTCCTGGAATAGGTATATCTGCCTTCGCCTGCATCAGACCAAGCACCCCTGATGCCCTTCAGGACACCACCGATGGACAGCTTGCCAGACTAGGCCTATGCGCATGCTGAGCTTTTCTTCTGTCATCATTTGCATGCAAGCATGACATTGCACTCCTGTCATGATGGGTATGGTCCTACAGCTACAGGCGGCACATATGCTGATATGGTGCATAGCTGCTGTGCAACCTTGCATTATCATGTAGCTGCAAGCTTCTCTTGTGCAGGTTGGAAGGGAGTGGGCAAGACAACCAAAGGGTCAGGCAAAGCTGATGGTCATGTCACGGAACAAGGTGCTGGTCGTTTTGGAAGATGGAGACGCATTGCTGATGCAGCCTCCAAACAGTCGCTGCGGTGCGTTCATCATCTTGGCAGACAATTTGCGCAGGACGCAAAGGTTCCTACAGAGCAACATGCTGAGTCAGCTTGCTTCCTGCAGGGCACACAACCTTATCCTGCAGCCAGCCATATCAATGAGTGAGTTCACAGCCCATGTTGCTGCAGCCCCTTCTGCTTGGGTGGGGGCTGCTGGTGGGTCCCCTCTGAGAGACCAGGGTCTGGCCCCCCTTGTCAACATTCAGCCTGACAGGTCTGCACTGTCAAGATGCTACATGTCTGCTTGTAATGATTCAATTTGCACATGGCCGGCAGCTTCAGCTCAAAGTGGGATCACACGTTCACGTTGTCCTTCCACTATACATGGTTGTCTTCTGTGGGAGCGAACTGCACACTGGAAAGCAAAAGACCCCAGAGTTGCAGGTTTGGGTTTCAGGTCCAATGCTTGTGCAGGGAGAGTGAACCGAGACTGCTGATCATAGGCCCTGAAGGAGATTTCACAATGGCTGAACTCAACTTGCTTACTCATCATGGCGCACAGCTCATCAGTTTAGGCTCTCTCCGTCTCAGGGTGGAGACAGCTGCTCTTGCAATGCTAAGCGCAGCGCAGCTGTGTGACCATTTGGCATGAGTTTGTAAGCACACCAGCCCTTGCAATGCCTAGTACAGCTCAGCTTGAATTGAGTATGTGCCATGCCTGAACAGAAATGTCCCGCTTTTCAGCTGTGGTATTCATGCATCATCTGCCTGTCACCAGCACAACATGTCTCAAGGACAGAGTTTGTAGCAGGGCCCCAGGAAGTAAGCAACTGCGCATGCTTCGAGCATCTTGAACAGCGCCTCACACCACAAGTGATTAATTTTACATACCAAGCAATCTAATGTACAGGAGACTGCATTCCGGGTGCTCTGACAATGTCATGTTGACAGTATGCTGCTGGAATTATGCAAGCATTCCTCCTTGATGGGCTGCACATCTAAATTCGTCTGCCCATGCACTTGCCCTGACAGTTCATGATATACACATGCACACTAGATCTCAGTGTTCGTGTCTGGGAGCGATTGCAGACCAGATCAACGGGAACCAATTGCAGCAATCCCACAATATGTTGTGGCTAAAAGTGAAATTGTATTTATGCATCTGGATTTCTGGTTGCATGACTAATGGACAATCTGCTTCCACATGCCTTTCAGGGTCTTCTTGGAAGATGATGCTGAGTCAGATGAGCCTGATGATCGCTCAATTCCCTGGGCATCCTGTGCCTGGAGGCAAACATCAATCACTTCTGCACCTCAATCTTGCTTGGCATTTGATGCAAAGCACTCATCAGAACTGGCCACGTCCATTACCCTGAAGCAGCATCATCGCAAATTCCTTACAGTGATGCACAATCTGCTGGACCAAGCGTCGTCAGAGCAGCACAGCAAGCAATGGCAACCCATGCTTTATACAAAGCTTTATTGGACACCATATCGACCAAACCGAATTTGAAAGACTCAAAAGGGTCCAGAGCAGCAGACCAGCCCTATCATACAAAATTTGATTGTCCATATGCACACCATGCTTACCGTGTTAAACTGAGCTCTGGCATAGTCCTGAGGTGCATAGTTGGCCTGGCCTTGGCCTAGGGGTGGCTGCTGATACCCTGCCTGCTGATGATATGCCTGCTGCTGGTGAGGCGACTGATAAGCCTGCTGCTGGTCATAGCTCTGCCTGCCTTGCCCACCATGCATCTGTGCCGGTGGCTGCACTGGAGTCAATGGCTGTAAGCCTTGTTCTGGGAACTGGTTGGTTACAGTGTGGGGGGGCCGGGTCTGAGGGGGCAGAGATTCCTCACTAGGAGCGGAAGCAAAGGCAGATTCTCCCCTTTGAGAAGGGGTGGATGGTGCCTTTTGGATGCCAGCCTGAGAGCCCTCCTGCGCCTTCGCATGGGTGTACACAGGCAGGTCACCCACCACATCTGGGCTTCTGAACTTTTTCAGAGCAGTGAGTAGGTTCTGAACTACATCATGCTTGGCTTGCATCTGCAGCTGCCCAGGTTCAACCCATTCTTCGTGACGGATAGTATCGCCAAAGTAGTGTCTGAACGCGGCTTCGAGGTCAAAGCTGGTCAGAGGAGCACCAGTCCAGGTTGACTGAGCCATCACATCATAGGTCCTGCAATTGCTATAGGGTTTGATAAGGCTACTCCATCAGAAATTAGATATCTTTCCCAGACTTACAGAGGCCAAAGTTTTTGAGATAGCAATTAGGAAACTTAGCAACGCTATGCAATCCACCATTGTCCATGAAATCATATACAACAACAATGCAGATGTCATGAAACCATATACAGCAACAATGCAGATGTCAAGAAATCATGCTGGACCAGTACTGTGACAGCCAAGAAGAGGCATTTGCATGGCAACAGCTGTGATGGATGTCACATTGCAGAACAGCCACATCCAGAACAACCTTTTCTGATTTGGTATGGGTGTGCAAATCTGCTACGAGCAGCTGCACCTAGCTTCATTGCAGGCAGAGCCTACCAAAGTGCTTTCACTGACGCACATGCACCTGCTGCATTTCTGTTTGCTGGTGTGAAACAGGTCAGCATCTCATGCTGCAAGCCATGAATGCGCTGACAGCATAACGATGGAAGGGTCAACAGAAACTACGACTGCGCACAAAATAGCTGGTGCCAGCTTACTTGGCAAAGATGATGTATGTCATGCGCCTGCTGAGGTTCTCCACCAGGTTGGACACAGCGAAGAAGGCCAACAGCTTGATTCTCCTCTGTGCAACTTCCAGTTCTTTCTGGAACTCCTCATTATGCGGTTTCAGCTGCGCTCATGAGACACAAGAAAGTCAGCATGTTGGCAGCATGTGATGCCTTCTCTTATGATGGCATTTGGCATGTCATAGCATGTGGACTGTCATAGCATGTGGACTGTACGCGTGCATTGCACAAAGCTGATCATAGCTGGCACGTATATGAGGGCAGTGACAGGGTTGCATCACAACTCACTGCTGCCTGTGCTGTACATGCAATGGTCTGACAGACCAAATACAAGCAGTGATTGTGAGCAAAACTGTCTGCTACAGAATGCCACATCTTGGACAGTATGATGCCGCAGCAGCAGCAGCAGCAGCATTAGCATCAACAGCAGCATTTGCAGGAATGCAGGCCATATTGAGCACCCACCGCAACAGGCAACTTCCAGGTGCCAGAATTATGCATCAAGGCTGTGACCAAATCACCTTCCTTCCCCAGCAGCTTTGTCACCTGCTCTTGCTGAGACTCAAAGAAGAGCTGCACAACACACACATTGTCTTGACTACCCCAAAGGACGTCGTGTTCACACAGAGTTGTGCCTGTCATGTTGTGACCACACCAGCTTGTATCTTCATGCCTTTTGACACCATTGATGCACCCATCTTCTGCTGTGACGTACGTATGCAAGACAGACGTGAGGCATGCTGATGCCCTTAGTGCGCTGCAATCAGCCATAAGAGAAAATCATGAATGTCGTGAGTAATGACTTGTGGTCGAAAACAGCCCTTCAGCATGTGTTGTGTAAGGTGCAGCGTCAGACCAGCAGATAGGGACAGCAATGTGCATCAGGAGGAGCAGTAGCTTACATAGATCTGCGACGCCTGGATGGAAGGCAGAGTGTAGAAGAGCTCTTCAGAAAGGACACGAAAGTCCTGGCGCAGCGTTGTGGCTTTGTCCTTGCAGTACTCACTCACAAAGCCACTGAACTGCTCCATGCTCAAGTGCTTGTCTCGGAAATGGATCTCAGCTCGCCACATAATGAAGTTTTGCAGAATGTCCAGCAGCTCGCCGCATGCCAATACAGCATGCTCATCATTAGTCACAAGGGACAAACCTGCAAGGCAGACATGCACGCAGGCCTGATTTCACAGCTGTAGCTCTTCTAACACTCAGGGGTTTCTTTGCTTCCTCAATGACACAACAAGTACATGACAATGACACATGAGCATGTCTAGGTGGAAAGCAGGTGAGATGCCAGACAAAAGCTTCAGGCCGGCTTTGACATCATCGCTGTCGCCTGAATCTTTTTGCTTTGAGGTTTGTTGGCAATCACAGATGGAGCCTTGGTGCAAGCAATAGACACGAGGGAACAGTCGCGGTTAAATGCCACCAGTGTTTTGCTTGGCTGTCATGACTGTAAAGCAACAGCATGTTTCATGAAAGCCAGATTGGACAGCTTGCTTGCCTTGGATAGTTTTGTTCCATGCGTGTGTATGGTAGTTGAGCATCAGGGTGTTGTTGCCCAGAATTTTGATATCCTCTTCACTCCAGCCTAGCATGACAGCTTTCATCGCATCATTGAACGCATTCTCGGTGAACCTCCTCAATGTCCGTGCAGCCTGCAAGACATTACATGCCCGCTCATGTGACCAGTGCCACTTGATCCCCCACAAAGCAGATGCAACATAAGCCTAGATGCCGGACCTCATGTCCTGCTGAGGTAACATAAGATTACGGCTGTACCAATGACAGTTGCGCCAACACAAAGTCAAGTTTTGAAACACCAGCTGTTGCAGGAGCAATGCATGACAGCCACCATGTGTCATGGGTGCCTTGAACATATCCACAGCTTGAGCTTCAAGCATGCAGATTGAGTAAAACACCTGCACATTGGCTTGGAAGTTGGTTGGAACTTGAGTGGCCTGGTCATCACGAGACTTCAGGCTGGACAGCCCTTCTCTATGTACCCTCTTCAGATCAGCAGTGATGCGGGCAAGCACATCTCGGAGCCTATCAGTCACCTCCTTCTCTCCTTGTGGGTAGTCCTGCAGTTCATTTGTGCAATCTGTGAGTGTTTTATGTATCAGAATATAATGTCTTTACCACCATATCAGGTTCTTCAATGTAATCATGATCATTGTAGGTGAGAAATTCTGCTTGTCCGTGTATGATGATGCATCACAGTCTAGACTCAATCTGGACAGACCTGTGGACTTGCACAGCAATGCTGCATTCATCACAGCTGAATCTCTACACAAACATGTCTGTACATGCGCGAGCAAGTGTTGTACAAAATGCAGGACATGTAACCTGCAAAACATGGGCGCCTAAGGAGGAGTCAACATAGCCAACCATTTCAGCTCATAGCATCCACCCCAGTTGTCAAGCCAATGAAAGGCAGGACACATTGAGTATATGTTGCACATTCTGCTGCAAGCACATACCGCAACATCTAGTTTGTTTGCCAAGGCAGTAAGGTTGCCCAGAAGTCGATGCCGTTGACTCAGCATGTGGTCCAGCTGACGCTTCTGTAGTTCTTTCAGAAGGCGGGGAATGCCACACATGCTGAGAAGCTCATCATACACTGCCTGGCTGCCTTCACTGTGTGCTTGGCAGAACTCCTGGTACCTCTGCTCTGGCCAATCAACAGAGTCTTTGACATTCACCTGCAGATTACGCATCTTGTTTTTACTTGTTTCTGGGTCAAGTAACTGCAGAAAGGTCAACTAGCAGTAGAGAGCATCCAATTTGACTAGACTGAGTTGCGATGCGATCTGCACATATTGCAGAGTCCACAACAATTGCCAAACTGCATAAAGGAGTGAAGGCTGGTGGACCTGTCAAGACAATGGCATCCAGAGGCATGCAGGTTTAGTTGTACAGAAGGACTGATTGTCAAAATGCCAGCATAAGTTTCAGGACTCACCAGAAAACAGCGCAGACACCCCAGGTTGTTCAGTTGCTGGATCAAGGTCCGCAAACCTTTGACTTTAGGCTGCAAGCCAAACACATGGCTTTAGGCTGTGCAACAAACCAAAAAAATGAGGCTACGGTGCATCAAATAAGAAATTCGCAGCAAGTACATTGTTCGCTGCATTGTGCATCCTGCAAAGCAGTGTATGGTTCCCACTGAAATGCAGTTTTCAGCAAGCTGCACCCAAGAGTATAGATATCATCAGCAATGCCAATCATGTTGTTCACTGTATTGCACTTGAATCAGTCATACCATTGATGCAGATTGCAATTGCCATGCACCACGCCTAGTCTCTTTCAACACATGGTGGCACCAATGCAACACAGACTTTTGCAACACAGCGCATGCAGCATATGCAGTACTATGGCACAGAAGAAACCTGAAGCATGCACAGTAGCAGCTTTTGAATCGCTCATGAGTAAAAAGCTAATGCAATGGCAGTCCCACCTGATCTGTCATGAGATGGTCCACATGAGTGAACACGGTGATGAAAGCCCTTCCTCGCACCAGATTGGTGCGCAGGTTGTTGATGTCCACATCATTGCCTGTGCCTGTCATGATGGGCAACAAAGGCCTGTCTGGTTGGCCTGAGCCAGCAAGCACAGTCTTGATAAGCTCCTCCACCACAGGCCTGTCTGGCACATCGTTGATGATCAGGCCAGGTGTGTCAACAATGTTGAGGGGTAGGTGCCCAGGACGGCCCACTTTGATCTCCAGCTCTTTGGCAGTCATGGCTCCTGCACTTAGCTGGTGCAGAGCCTGGTTGTAGATGTCCTCAGTCAAGCACGGCTTTTTGCCGGCTTGAGGCAGTGGAATCTGCTCTTTGCTGCGGCCAGGCATGTGAAGGAAGGACTCGTTGTTGTCCGTGACAGAGATGCGGATAGGGCATTTTGTCACGGCTGAGCCTGTGCCAGTAGGCAATTGCAGCCCACACAATGTGGACAGCAAAGAGCTCTTGCCAGAGCTTTGGGCTCCAAAGACAGCTACATCAAGAAAGCCAATCTGGGATCGGTCTTGCCCAAGCTCTTCCAAGGCGTTCTGGAAGTGGCCCCACAATGCCAGGGTCTCTGTATCTGATGATAGCCCATCTTCTGACATGGTGGACATGTTTCCTGCATATGGCATGATGTGCTCGACAGATGCTTGAGCACTCCTGTCCAACAAGCACGCAACAGGGCACATGATGTTGAACTTCAGGGCTCTTCGGTGTGACGCTATCGTATGGCACACGGAGATGCTCTGAAAGCTCTGCAACCCGGGTCATATCCGACGTAAAGGTCAGAATAGCTATAGACGCGCAACAGAATGCGCCACAAGCAGCGTAGAGAATGTAAAAAACTTGCTAAAAAGCTTGACGCATGGGGCTCCGTGCAAAATCTCGCAAGCGTACCGTGAACGGGAATGCGCGCGCAAGCTTGCACTCATATGAGCATGTGATACGCGGGAGCCGTTATGCAAAACAATGCAGTCAGGCATGACACAGCGGATCAAACGCAAGTTCATGCACAGATTAGTGTAGGCCTACTTACCGGATCAAAAGCCGAGGCAACAGTCAGCGAAATAGTTAGGTACTTGAAGCTTCCAACGTTGTTGGCGATGTTCGCGATCGTTAGCCTCAAAAGTACCTGCAACACCGCGAGGCACCACCTGCAATCGGATCAAAACTTACGCAGGCGCTTACACAGCACAGCCGCGCATCCTCAGGACCCTGGCCGGCAAACGGCAATCAGCATGTACACGCCGGGAACACCGTACAGACTCTACACAAGCATACGTTGTCTGTCGATGTTGAAATAACTCACCTGTAGTCTAGAAGTGCTAGCCCGACCAGCTCGCGTGTTCCTACACTGCGACCTCCAGGTCGGACGACGAAGGTCTGATCTGACCTAAATACCCATTCACAGGGGCCAGGCAACAGTTAGGCAGGCAACAGTTACTAATCCTGTCCAACCAAGTGATCACTTCTGAGCCAAAGCCTTGACCCTTTACAGCCTCTCCTGCATCTTCCTGAGTTCAACTCAGTGAGTTGGACGAGTCTCCGTCAGTGACTGCTTACCTGATCGACTCCTCGACTCGAGTAGGATGTATAAAGGCTGCATATGCATGTAGAATTTCTTTCAAAGCTTGCCAATTGAAGCAACATTGCCATGCACAGCTGACGTGCAGGGTCTTGTAACAGATTCATCAATCTTGCTGATGCTTGCAAGGCTGACACCGAATGCTGATGCTGATGCTGAATGCTGATGCTTGCAAGCACAATTGCGCGGTCTGTGGCAACAAAAACTCAGGAAGCTGTACACATGTGTACCTTTGTTATGGACACACACGCGCGCAGACCGTCTTGCTGTCCAGTTCCTGTCACCATGCACTTAAGTGTCGTCTGTGCGACGACAGTGCTGACTCTATATGGTTAGCCACATATATGCAAAGAGTCTCCATATGAGCGGTTGCTGTGATTAGGATAATATAGGCTAATGTCCCAAAGGTTGACTGTAATGGCATTTGGCCTGACTAGACTGCTGTGATGTTTCCATTGGATCCGATTGCAGGTGCAGCTAGGTGGTGTGTCGCGGTGTTGCGGGACTTCCGTTAGATTACGCATGACTTGCTTACATTTAGTTTGTCGAAAACTGTAGAACTGAGCAGGCTAGCAGCAAAACTTCCCCCCAGTACAGCACAAAGTACAGCCACCCCTGGGCCGCCGCAAGGCGTCCTTGTGGCCAACCCCAATGTACTAAGGCCCTTTCCACTCTTGGTGAACGGAAGCTCTGTAAATAGGCTCGGATTATCGAAACTCAAATATGCCTCCGTTTTGAGCCTCCGTAATATAACGGAGGCTGTGACTGAAGCTACTCGCGCTCTGGCACTGTGAGTCAGGCAACTCAACTGCGAGATCTGCCTCAACGGAGGTACAAGTTTGGATTGAGCCTCCGTTCATGACTGGTTGCCGTTCTTAACGAAGGCACTAATCCGTTGATTGAAGCTGCCTCCGTTCAGGTGTGGAAAGGGCCTAAGACCGGTGTGACCGATGATGCAATTAAGTGAATGTTGAACGTTTGGACTTCGTCATTTGGCTCGTCATCCGACTCACAACTTCGGGGCTAACGAAAGTTTCTACACGTGACCAACGAGACATACGACTCACATGGTCACTAGTTACTCAAGCCTGGTACTCTCTCGTCATCTTCCTGAGCTGCATCATCATCAGGTAACGTGCACGCGGGTCGGGAGCGGCCATGCGACACCACACGTACATGAGTATGAGTGTTTTCGCTATTCCGTTCTCCGGCGTCTTTTTACTCGTTTCCTGAGTTGCAATGTCGCGTTCTGAACTTCCAACGTTGAATCATGCGCTAGGTCGTGAACCAGCTTGAGCGATCTCCCAACCGCGTTTGCACTCTACTCCTCGTGATCAGGACGTGTGTCATACAGACTGCAGTGGTGCCTGTTGCTTAGGCTATGCATAAGCAGCTCGTGTTTGTTCGACACGGCGAATCAAGTGCAAACGCGTGCCCGGACAGCAGACTGCTAAAGTCATATGATGATGACCATGTCGCCTTGTCTGAAACAGGCTGTCAACAGGCCAGAGAGTGCAGAAGACTGATGCAGAAAGAATTGCATCTCCACTTTGATCTGCCTAAGCAAGCAAGTACAAGCAGTATCATTGTCTACACAAGTCCAAAGTTGAGAGCCATTCAAACATCTACAATTCTTGGGTTAGCAGACAGACACATCATAGACCGAAGGCTTGCAGAGCAGAACATTCCCAACTTTGCAGATGCAGCCTCTCGAGACTTTTACAGAAAAGAAGCCAAAAGGTTTGGCAAATATACGTACAGATACCCACATCCAGGTGGCGAAAGCGGGGAAGATGTAGCTGTGAGGTTGTCAGCTTTCCTGCAAGACGTTGCCACGAGCACAGCTGCAGCCCAAGCTGATGTCATATTGATCATCTGTCATGAGGTGGTGATCCGAGCAGCTTTCTACCTTCTGGGCGACAACACAGGTCCCAAAGTTTTTGATGAGATTCACATAGATAACTGTGAGTGGGTCGTGTTTCCAGATGTAAACCTGGACCTGCTTGCCTAGTGACATGCGATGGCAAGAACAGACTGACAGTGTCTCATTCTTGCTCTTGCTTTATTTCTGTTGCTCCAAGGCACTGATGTTGCATGTGAGTCAGATGTGTCATCCTTGCTGCTGCATGTGACGTTTTGTGACTAGGCAATGACATAGCAATGTCATGTGCTGGAAAAACATAGCAGCACCACGTTGGCCATGTGTTGGGTATACCAGAAATGGTAGTTTCCTTTTCCATGACCTTGCTATGACCTTTTCGAAAGTCCATCATTGTCAGACGAGATTGCGGTAGAAACCTTGGAGAAGGCCATGTGGCAGCAAAGCCATGAAGGCTTGAGTCATGAGCTTGCTGGTCTGGAGCTCTTGTTTTGTGATGGCTGCTTGAATTTCCAAATGGAGAAATTGTTGAGAATGGGCTTCCCTGTAATGACTTTTGTGAAGCCAGTTGGGTACATAGAGAGCTCTTTCAGACCTGCACATTCTTTTGTACATCTGACATAGCAGGCATGTACTGTCCCAGCTAACATGCTGACGAGGCTTAGGTAACGGAATGCTGCTGCTGCCAAGGGTCTGTCTAGGCCCTGAGTAATTAGACATGTCAATATAACTATTTAAATGTCATTATGTAGTTCACAGTACGAAGTATAATATTAGTCACCTATAGTGACCCAAGTTATAAATATTTAGACATACCGTGATCCATGCAATAACAATGATCTGACTTTGCGTTCCCCAATGGCAGGCATGGCTGTTCTGCAGGCGAACTCTCTTGTCCAATCATCTTATGCCTTTGGCACTGCACTACAATTTTTAAATTCAACACTGCAAGATCGAGCATCAATAAGGGTGGCCGGTCACCAGTGTTAGGTACAGCACAGGAAAAGCCAGCTGTTTGTCAGCCAGAGCCGGGATTGTCATTAAGCCAGAAGCTTTACAGTCTCTCCTGAATCAGATCAAACCTCGATCAGCAACTGCTTACCTGATCTGATCTGATTTGGTTCACCTTCAGAAGGGTGTATGAAGGCTGCATGTAGAAAGCTTGCCATGCACAGCTGACATGCAGGGTGTCATACTAAATGCGTCCATTGCGCTGATGCTTTGCAAGCACCAGTGGGCAATGTGCTCTAACATCGTGCCCAGGCAAACCTGCTAGACAAGCCGGCGTCACTTGCATAAGATCAAGGCTTCTCAGGGCAAAACAAACACATATATTTGACAGCCATGAGGTGTCTCATTGGTGCTGGATGATGCATTGCTTTTAGGAAACCTTGTCAGTCCTATTCAACGCCTTCAGCAAAGGCAAGTTGGTGGATAGCTGTTCCTGTATGGCCTCCACCTCGGGACTGCTGCTGCCGTCAGAGGATACGGCCCGCAAGTGACTCACGACTGTTTGATGGTAGGACTGCAGGAAATCAAAATCCCCCGGCTCAAGGGTGCCCTTCAGGTTGCTGATGATGCCTGCAAGAGCCCTCCCTGGCACAGTCACTGCTTTGCCATGAACCTGCATTCAAACTGAATGCTGTCAGCAAAATAGTATCTCCTGAACAAGCAATGCAGCCTGAGCTGATGTAGCTGAACGAGATGGTGTTGATTCACCCATTTCTAAAGCATGAGCTGTGCTGTCTGTCCAATGGCTGTTCATTGCTTGTCCTTGCATCCCGGTGTTGCGCACAGTCACTCAGCACATCACCACCATGTTCTGAAACACGGCATGAAGCCACATCAGGGGATGCACATGCAGTCAGGAAGTCAGAGAGCTGACCTGCATGACAAGAACAGGGACAACAAGAGACAGGGCAGTAGCTGGATCCATCTGGTCAGCAAGCTGTGCTCTGAGGTCGTCCAGCTGCACCTGCACCAGTGCTCTCTCTGCTTTCTTGTCCAATGGCTTCAAGCGCATACCCAAAGACTCAGCAGCTGCCAGGATGGACTTCTCAGCATCCTGCAAGGCAACAGACATGTGGCACCCCTGTGCTGCCATACAAGACGTACAAAGTGCATGCAGTTAACACCTGAAGCACTGGTCAGCCAGGAATGCACATTTGTGTGTGCAAGGCAGCTGTGTGCTGCTTGACCGAGGGCTAATGTTTGATTCACAACGAGAAGGATAAGGACAGACAGAAGGGAACCTCCATTGTGAGCAACCTGAGATGCAGTCAGCATGGATTCACTGTGCAGCTTCAGCAATGCATAGCTGCATTGCCATTTGTACAAGGCAGCTTCAGCACCTAGCTGTGCCAACAGAGACGTAGTACACACGTGCACATGCCAATCAGCATAGCACTTGCTGCAATGGGAAGCATGATGAGTGACCACTGACCTGGGCATCTGCTGTGTTGTTGAGGCTGTCAGCAGCTGCTTTCAGCACCGGAGCAATGTCTGGCGGAAGTCTAGACATGAGCTGCTGGCGCTCTTGAGCAGGAATGGGGACAGCAGGCAGCCTGCCTTGCTCTTGACCACCACTGCTGCCTGGCACCTGCTCATCTTGAGTGTCCACATCCTGTACCAGCAAGCAAGCAGGACCATGCAATCCACAGCGGTACAGCTGAGCTCACTGTTACAGCACATGCTTCAATGCACTCCATGCCTGGGCATTTTTGTAGAGTTACATGAAGATACGCATCATTACAAGGGAGGACATCATTGCATGGGTGTGCCAAGCAACAAACGACACCTGATTGCTTTGCAAAATACGGTGCAACAATTGTGTATGATCTGCAAATGCCCAGGAGGACAGCTGACAAAGCTGACTGTATTGGGAATGCGTAGTCCATCCCTGACTGTGAAGAAGGCGGACTCCATCCCTGATTATGAAAAGGGAGGTACAAGGAGCTCACCTGATAGCGCAGGAGCCAATCCATGAGGCTTGCAGCTGTCGTGCGTACTAGGTGGCGCTGCAGGGCTGTGCTGGTTGTCTCATCCTCTGCAAAGACCTGGCAGCCATGCAGGTACAGCTGGAAGTGCTGCCAGCTGTCTTCTGCTGCATGGGCTATGGCATCACGCCTGCGCCGCCGACTCTACATGCACCCAATGGATCACCACAACAGTTTGAAGTGCTGACATACATTCACGCAACAGGTTTGGTGTATGACTTGCTTTGTTAGGGCTCATAAAAGCATAGTCAAAATGCTCAAGGAGCAGACTACAGAGCTGAACTCATGTTGCACTTTGAGCCAAGGCTGTAGTGGGCAGGCTGGACAATGTGATGCTCTTGAACAGCGTAGTAAATAAACCTCAAAGCACAGACTACAGAGCTGAAATCATGCAGCAGTCCAAGCCAAGGCTCTAGTGGGCAGGCCAGACAATGTGCTGCTTCTGTTAGTGGTCATGAGGACCGTAGTCAAACGGCTCAAGGAGCAGGTTATAGAGCTGAAATCATGGGGCAGTCTGACCCGTGGCTCTATTGAGCAGGCTAGACAGTGAGATGTATGTGAGCAGTCAGTCAAAGGCTCTAAAAGCAGACAAGCACTGAGCGCTCATAGGAGCGGGCTCCACAGGGATGCCATTCAGAAACTTCTGTCAAGACTCTGAAGTGAGCCTTGGCTGTTGCTTGCAGAGAGACTCAGACAAGCTAGACAGGGACGCCAAGGAATGGATTGACAGCAGGTTCCTTGACTTCCTGTTCTAGCTTGTCTGAGTGTCACTGCAAGCAGCAGCCAAGGCCCACTTCAGAGCCCTGACAGAAGTTGCTGAATGGCATCCCTGTGGAGCCCGCTCCTATGAGCGCTCAGTGCATGTCCGCTTTTAGGCCCTTTGACTGACTGCTCATGTACATCTCACTGTCTGCAGCTTCCTTGATTGAAATGAATTGAGTGAGCAGCATCTGGAATCTTTGTCTCAGACAGAGTGCCACTCTGCAAGGTGCAATATATGGCAGCGCTTGATGCGCAGAGCATAGACAGTGTGCATGGGCAATCTGCAGACAACAAACCCAAAGCAAGCAGTGCCTTCTGCTGCAAGGCTGAAGACGTCAAGCGCACTCAAGTGACCAGCAGAAACACAGAAACAAAAGCATTGACACCTAGAGTGAGTGGCAGCAGGGGATGGGCAGGCAGATGTGCTGACCTCTGCACCAGCTACAAAGACAGCTGCCATGGCCTTGTCAAACTCAGCTAATGCAGCTGGGCGCACATGGCTTGCAAGTGCATGTGCCAGCTTGCCATGGGACCCTGCATTGTATTGACAAAGCTTGGCAACAGCTGGCTGAAACACACTTGAGCAGTCGCCATGAGCTGTAGGTTCCCTTGCTGTGCACACATTATAAAGCTCCTTGATACAGGAGTGCAGGAGTGCATGTTCTCTTCTTTGCAAACAGCAGGGCTTGGCACATATGCTAACATCATTTGCTAGCCGCCAGTTCTGAGTCGCTGTGTTTGCAGGGACAAGTGCTTCTCTGCTATGCATTTGTCAACACAACAAACTGGCAGCAGGTGTAGCACAAAGTGACGGTCACCATGCCAGACACCTGCACAAAGTTGCTGCACAGAATGCTCACCAGCACTGTCCATATCCGGATGCCATTCAAGCACCTTGTCCGTGAGTGCATGTACAGTCAGTTCTGGGGAGTGTGCAGCATCAGTCTGGTTCTGATTCTTGTTGCTCTGCTTGGGTGCAGCAGGGGCTGCTGATGTACTGCCCTTAGCCTTGCCTGCAACCTTCTTCTTGCTGCCTTTCTTGCCTTTGCCTGTGAGGCAATCAGACTGGTCAAATAGCAACTAGAGTGGTCAAAGGGCATTGCTGTCAACACTGGTGCAGCACAGCATAGCTGACCGGCTGCTGCTTGTCCTCGGGGCAACAGCTCTATTGTTTGCAAGTGCTGAGCAATTCAAGCATGTGTCCATTCAAATCCTGGTTGACAAGCAAAGTTGAATAATGTAATGCTGACTGAGTACATGCATACACACAGAGCCACATACCACACAGTTGAGTGATGTAACACTCACTGAATGTTGAAGCCTGGCTACCACCTATGTAAGTCAGCATTCAAGCTGAGACGTAGCTTCATGCAATGCAGAACCAACATGCACAGTGCCCCATATGCAGCATGATAAACTAGCAATGCCAATGGCAGGAATACCTCCTTTGCTCTTGGACATATCCCAGTCTTCCTCTGCGCTGTCATCTGCTGCTGCTGCTGCAGCTGCAACAGCTGCCTTTCCACCTGTGCATCACATCTTTGTGGGTCAGAGTGTATTTGCTGATGCATGCCTGGTTTAGCCATGCAATGCCAGGATGTTTCTCACAGACATGCCAGCTTTGCACTTGCTTGCTGACACTGCAAAGCATAAGCAGTATGTGACAGCAGAGCATGGACAACAATGCCAGAACTTCCTCCAGTGGAAGCTTGGCATAGAATAACATGAACCCAGCCAATGAGGCTGTGGCACCTGATCTGGCTGCATGCAAGCTTTTTCTGAAGTGGAATCCTCACCTGACTTGGTGTTGCTAGGCTTCTGTTGACCGGCTGAGGGCTGAGAGGTAGAAGCCGTTTTTACGGTTGCCCTGCGCTGCTGCTGTGCAGTTTCAGCTGCTTGGCGAGCTTCCGACAAAATTTGCTCACGTAGCTGCTGCTGAAATACATCACTCACAATGCATGTGCCCGCATGCAAAGTGCAAGCTCCTCTTACTGTCTTGCCTTGACCTGCAAGACAGGAAATTGTTGAAATGCATATACACACCAGCGTTGTGCATGTGCACATGGACATCCTAACAGTACTGTTTGCCTGATGCTCCATGGCAATGTTGCTGTCACAACACGTCAACAGCGTGAGTAAACACAGTGCAGTAGTTTTTGTTTTGTTGCTGCACTATCTCAGCAAGCTGTGATGCAGCCACAAGCAATGGCCAACTGGAGGTACAGCAGGACTCAGCAGCACAGCATAACAAAGCACCCTGCAACAGACCTGCAACTGCTGGCCTGCCAAATTGCTGCAACAGACAGCAAAGCCTGCCTCAATGCTGCGTGAACCAAGCACCAACAAGCCAAACTGATGCACTGACTGTGACATGCGAGAAAGATGACTTGCTTGCCTGATGGCTGCATGACAGAGCAGTGCTCCAGCAGCACAGTGATGTCATCATGGGTGAGTGCAGGAGGCAGCAGAGCCTGCAGGTCACACCAGGAGCCAGAGGCTGCCGCATCTTCTGCTGAGGCATCCAGCTGATGCACAACTGTGGGGTTCACAAAGGCAGTCTCTAACGCTATGCCTTGTGGGAAGGTGGTCTGTAGATGTTGCTTGCCAGAGGGTATGCCAAGCTTGGACACAGTATCATACCTGGATTCAAAACAGCAGTGTGATTCTAGGGTGTCAATCATAGTTTGAGGTTTGAGTGCACCAGGTTTGCCTGGATCAACGGCTGGGAAGGGACGTAATGTATGTGGTGGTCTGCGGTGGCAAGTTGCAGTGAGCAGGATGGTTCATGTAACTATCAAAGCACTGTTAGCTTGATAGCCATGAACCTGGTCGCAGTGCAGTTGTTATGTACCACAACATGCACAAATGGCTATTGACCAGGGTGAGAAGCATCTGGCTGCAAAGCTGTGCATCAGGACAGATGGTCTGGCTACTAGGCAAAGATCAACGGCACAATATACCCAATGTAGCTATTCTGCTCGTAGAAGCGCCTGACAGACTCCTGCTGTGATTTGGCATAGATGGTTGGGATCCAGCTTGATCCCCCACCCCTGAGAATCCCCCTGATGGCCCCCTCTGACACCAGATCCTCTATGATGTTGCTGGCAATGTTGCTGCCGGTTGTTAAGCCATCTAGCTGAATCCTCTTCAGCAGGTGTGGCACATTGACTGGGGTAGATGCACCACGCAGGGCTCCTCGTATCTGCAGATAGCATGTACTATTGCATGGGCTGATGTGCTCGGCTTGAGATGCCCTTGAACAAGAGCCCTGCTCCATCATCCAAACCGGTCTAAACACGCTCCAGCACAGCACAGCACAGCACAGCACAGCACAGCACAGCACAGCACAGCACAGCACAGCACAGCACAGCACAGCACAGCACAGCACAGCATAGCACAGCACAGGACTGTTGGGCACTGCTCAATGCAGACCAGCAGTATATGTTGCATGCATCAAGTGCCTACAAGAAGCTTGCTGTCCACAACAAAATGCGCTGTGACAGCAACTTTATTAACTGTTTTACGGAAATTATGTTGTGGCAAGCTGAAATTGCAGCAACATAGCATGGTTGGCAGTGCACTTGACAGATACAGACAGAATGGCCAGGCCATGGCTGCAAGGCGCTGTGTGGCATGCATGATCCATACCTGAGCTTTGATGCGCGCAATGTAGGCTGATGTGTAAAGCAAGCCTCCCTCAAGTCGACCATGAATAGTCTTGTTCATTCGCAGGGCCACAACAGACATCAACAGCTCTGATCCCAGTGCAAATTGGGCTGCCAGGTCGCCTAGCGGGATCACACCACCTGCCTGACATCACACAGCATATCTGCGAAGGCTTGCAGGACATGTGGTATTTTGCTTTGCTTTGCTTGGGCATTATGTCCACTGCGTGTGGACTGCAACAAATGTGCCTGCTATGGCTGTGTGACAAATACATGTTTTGCACATACACATATGCAAAAGGGCAGCAGGCCCAGATCTGCACGCCTAAACAGATTGAGGGAGAGGTTCACAGCAGAATAATGATCAGGCAGAGCGCTGGTCTTGACCCAAATTTGCCATGATATACCTGCAGGATTTCATCAATTTCTGCTGCCAAGTTGTCAAAGTACTCCATTGTAATGAGCTCTCCCTGTACAACTCGCAGCTGACCGTTGCTTTCAGCCACTGCCTGTTGCGCTGCATGCTCACAATGTAGCAGGTCCACTGCAAGCTGAGCAGGCAAATTCACCTACACAGCAGCAGGTCATGCTGTCACTGCATGCGCCATGCATGTTCGACTTCAAGTTGTCAGAGCTGTTTGCAGTTGCAGCTTCCAGAATATAAGAGCAAGCATGTCCTCTGCATCTCACCACTGCTATCCTGCCACCAGCTCCATTGACCGCATCTATAACTTCTATTTTTAGGTGCGCAGCTGTGACATACTCACGCCCGTTGACGCTATGCAGCAGATCCTCGCCCAACAAACCGCATTCTTGCAACTTGTTGACTAACTCAACTACGTTCCTGTCCGAGAGCTTGGCCTACAGTTTGCACACACAGATTTGGCTGGATTTTGCATATAGCAGGCATGCAAGCAGGCCACACAGTGCAACTCTGTGCGGCGAGCTGTTTTGCAACTGATACATGTAGCTGGTCATGTCATGGGATGAGAGCACACTGTTGATTTCTCTTCTTGCGCCGATTGCAGAGCTGCCTGCAGGTCTTCTAGCGAAAAATCGTCCATGATCAGTCACGGTCTTGAACGACAAGGGCTGCTCAGAGCCTCTGCAGAGACTTTCGCATGGCAACAGAAGTCGTCATTCGATGCAATCTTGACCCTCACGCGCAGAGTGGCCGGCCTTTGCCGCGCGTTATTGTGCATTCAGCTACACGGAACGGCCTGCGTCTAACTACACGCAAAACGTGCTCACCTGCAACTCGCAAGACCCCTTACAAGATATGACATGAGCAACTACAGGGGCATCACAGTTTGCTAAGCTGTTTGCAATGATTATGGAACAAAGATTGGCCTCATGGGCTGAAAAGCATGCAGTCAAAGCAAGGGGACAAGCTGGTTTCGGAAAAGGCTATCGCGCAACTGACAATACCTTTGTCCTCAGGACACTGCTTGAACAGCAGAGACAAACCAGGCTAAAGGGAAATGTGCCTGGCAAGCTGTAGTGTTGTTTTGTGGACTTCAGAAAAGCGTTCGACACTACACCACATGCTGTGGTGTGGCAGGTGCTAGAAGACCTTGGTGTCCATGAGAAGTTTTTGGACATCATCAAGTCTTTGTGTGCACATGGCAGCGCAGCAGGGCGCATGCCACATGGTGTGTTTGAGATATTCCAGATGCCTCATGGGAATCAAGCAAGGGTCCCCTTTGATTCCTACACTGTTTGGCCTATACATTGATGCACTATTGCTGCACCAGTACTAGAGAAGCATCTTCTGGACACTGATGGCACTGATGCGTCTACGCTTACACATTGGCAAGTGCTAGTCCCATTCTTACTCACTGCCAATGACTTCATACTGATATCCACCACAGCATCAGGACTGCAAAAACAGCTGGGCGCACTTGCAAGCTTCTATCAACAACCTCAGCTTACTGTCAACCTTGGCAAGACTAAGTGGTGGTGCTTGAAGCTCAGCACACTGAACTGGGGCTTTTCATCTTCAATGGCAGACCTGTGGACAGAGAGAGTTCTATAAACATCTTGGCTTCACATTTCATGCCACCAAGAGCATGGCATATGGAGTATCACAGCTTATGCTTGCTGCTAGGAAGACCATGCATGCAATGCGACGTTGGTGTGCTTTTCTGCACCTTTCTGACCCAGCTTTACTATGCCAGCTTTTTGACACCCTAGTGTTACTAGTTTTGAGGTGTGCCAGTAAGGTCTGGGGAGTTGATTTCATGTTGAGGGTGGCTGCCGAGGAACCCCACTGTCAATTTCTGCGACAGCTGCTGACTGTCCGGAAGAGCACAACAGAAAATGTTTTAGCAGATTCATTTTTGGCAACAGGTTTTGCGGTTCCACAACAGGGCCATGAACATGCCACTGGCAGTCTTTCACCTCATCACGCTTGCTCTAGTTGAGGGTTATGCTGAGGATTATGCAAGCCTGCAGTTTGGTGCTGCATGGCTGCATGGCTGCAAGGCTGCATGGCTGCAAGGCTGCACGGCTGCACGGCTGCAAGGCTGCACGGCTGCAAGGCTGCACGGCTGCAAGGCTGCTGATTGGGGCTACAAGGCTGCAAGGCTGTCTGAGCTGGTATTGCTGCATATGGCTGTGATGCTGGTGCTGCTGAGCTGTAACAGCCACGCTGCTGCTGCTGCTGAGCTGCCAGAGCTGCACTCCCGCTTCTGCCATGGCTGCATTGCCGCTGCCGCTACAGCTGAAGAGCTGGAAGGGCTGCAATGCCGAGCTGATGGCCCAATCAACCTAGGGTTTCTATTAAGCACAATGGGTCTCCCAGGCGGGAAACGGAGTATGGGACTGACCAGCCTGATGAGTCTACAAAAGTTGGACGCTCACCGAACGTCATCGCTGCTGCGCCTTCTCACGCCTGTCGCGGTTGTCATGGAATGCACTCATTGCTAAGCTTGACGTGTTTGTGTGCCGTTTTCGATCTTGCTGGTCGTGATCTAGCGTATGTAGGCTTGGAGGTCTCTCAACGGCCTGGCCGGATTGCCGACATCGGCATGAGGTCCGCTACAGCAGCACGCACCTTGGGTCATCTGCACTCACCTAGGGCTTCTCTCGCTGGCTGCACCTGAGTTTCCGGGACCCACGCATTGTTGTCTTGCTGTGTGCGGATCACCTAAGCCAGCTTCGGTGATCGAACCTGTCGGGCAAAGAGCGTGAGTGTCATCTGGTTGTGACACGGTTCAATTCTGCTGCGCCAGTCATGCACCTGTGATACGTTTGTAGATCAAACTGACCAGCTTCAAGAGCTTATGTTGAGTTCTTGCACATATGCTTGACTTTGCCTTGGCGACAGCTTCATTTCTTGTTGCACGCAGCAATTTGTCAGTTTCCAACGGGCTCTCAGTTCCTGAAATTATTTGCAGTGCTGTCATCAGAGGCACCACATATTTCAAGACAGTTACTGGTTGCTGACGGTAATGTTCAGCGCCGCAATGGTCGAGACCGGTCTGCTTTGGTTCAATGAAACTGAATTGCGGCCTTTTGAGCATGTGCAGCAGCTGATTCATGATGGGATGTGCATGCTCATTTATGCAGCATTGGCATGGATGCTGTATAACTTGCATTGTCTGGCTATCAAGGGAACTTGCATTGTCTGGCATCTGGGACATCTGAGACATAAGTGATGTTACTTTGAGAACAGCTGTTATATTTGGTCTGGATGCAAGACGCAAAATGCATAGCCTGTGCCGCTTAGTGTGATATCAAATTGGTCGTTTGCCGAATCAACAATGTTGCTTGACCTAGCTGCAAGTTGCCTGCAACAGCTTAATGCAGCTCCACTTCCAGTCTGAGTTGGGAGTGTAGATCTAGAGTTTTCTAGAGTTCTGTTCTAGGAGCGGCTGGTTGGGTAACATGAGTGGACTAGGACTGGAGTGACTGAGGCAGATGGGGGTGTGCAGGGGCTGCACACGGTCAACACGGGTAATGATAGGAGGCAGGCTGATGCAGGAATTGACAGTGATGCGAGAGGAGAAAATTTATGAGGTTGGCAGAGGAGGGGGTGGTGTTCCCCAAGCTTTTGAAATATCAGCATGTAAAGCATACACGCAGTTGGGCGCTGGTGGGCATGTAGTGCAAGCGCAGGAGTGCAAGGACATGCTTGTAAAAGCATACATATACACTGCTCTGCTGTTCCAGGCAAGCAGTGACCTATAGCATAGGCAATGACAAGCTGACAATATCTTGACTGGTCACTGCTGCAAGCTTTTCAGGACTGACTATTCTTTGCTCACACTCACACAAGGCCACAAGGGAGTATGTTGGGCCCAAAAAGGATATTTATTTGTACGTGCTTCATAGCTTGCTGCCACCAAATCTGAAATCCTTGAACTGTTGTCGCAGCTTGAGCTTGTACACCTTGCCTGTCGCTGTGTGAGGAATCTCTTTTACAAAAGCAACATCATCAGGAATCCACCAATCTGCAATTTTGCCCTGCATATGCATTCCAAGATTTCACAATTGAAATGTGGTATGACTACTTATGAACTTGAGCCTCAAGGTGCCATGCTCTGTTGACCGCATAGAGATAGTGGCATTGAGGGTTCATTGAAAGCAAGGAGGTGTCACAACACTATACCAACATGGCCACAAATTACAGCATCAGATCTCACTTGAAGGAAGCTCAGCATATCGTCCCTAGACAGGTTGGAGTGGGGTGCAGAAACCACAACGAGCAAGGGCCGCTCAGTCCACTTTGGGTGGGGAACAGCAATCACAGCAGCTTCCAACACCTGCAATGCACACCAGCTTGCTCAGACCAAAGCGCAATGTTTCCAAGACCATGATGTGCTTCTTCACCAAAAGGCTGACTGCAGTGTAACTTTGGCCTGTAAAGGTGTATGCATCCATGTCCTTCAATGTGCACTGACCCATCTGAAGTACACCCTCATCCCTCATGTGAATCTTAAGCTTTTGGCCAGCAAGCAAGCAGCGTGCGTGAAGGCATACTCGCTGTGCTAATGGAATGCTTACATGTTCGTGAGACATCGCAGCATTCTCAATGTCAATGGAGGAGATCCACTCGCCACCAGACTTGATGACGTCTTTGCTGCGGTCTGTGATGCGCATGAAACCCAGTGGATCAATGCTGGCAACATCTCCTGTCTTGAACCAGTTGTCTGGGTCCACTGCACTGCTGTCTTTGTGCTGCAAACACAAGGAGCGAGTCTCATTGTGCATGACGTCAAAGGTATTGGAATCTTACAGAGGCTGTTCAAAGAATTGGCATGAGACAGCCCTTGCTGAGGAGCATAGCCGGCTGATGAGACTGGTGTCTGCAACATGCATGCTTGAGAAGTCAAGCGGAGCATTTTTATGAAGGGCTACTTGCCTATAGCATTGCTGGATCAGGGCGTAGCAAATGCAAACTTAAATGCAAATAAGCTGCAAACCTTGCGCTTAGAGACAGCATACAGGGTACATGTAGGAATCAGTCAAAGGGAAAGCAGATGTGCGTGACGGGCAGCATGCATTTACACCCAGCATAAGATACACCAGAATCAGGTAACGACAGTCAAGGAGGAGAAGACAAACAACAGCAATATACAAATGATGTTGCGTCCTTTCAGGAGCAAAGTCACCAGACTCAAAGTGCAGAAGCTTGTTGGGTTGTGCGGGTTCTGAAATGAACAGAGCACGTATACTTGTCAAATTGGTGCAGACACACAGTGACCCCCAGGTGGGAAATCTCACTCTGAAGTAGGCCTTGACTACATGGGGACCCCGGACTTGCAGCTCCCCAGTGGCTTTACCATCACGAGGCATTTCATTGCCCTCATCATTCACAATGCGCATGTCTGTGAACAGGTGTGGCCTGCCCTGACTCATCCTGTACTTCATCTCTTCTTCTTTGTCCAACTTGCCTTGGCTGCCCTGCAGAGTCACATGGACAGATTAGATGTTTGTACACCAAGCCTGCACGTGTCATAATAAGGTGCTTGCCTGTCCTGATGACACTCAGCGACAGATGCACCCTTACATCAACAGGTGCTATACATCAACAAACCACTGAAAGTGACGTGGATAGTAGCTTTGATCCACAAAGCCCAAAGGCTGAGTTACAGCAGCATCAGCAGAAAGACTGCAGGTCTTCAACAACTCAAGTGCATGCAACTTGTTGGCTTTGTGCACAGGACCACTCAAGATCAGATTCATGCACTCTTGAACGCTCCGTTGTGGCAAATGCTTCTGTGGCAACAGGCGCATCAGTGCCATGCAGATACTTGCAGGAGCAAAATTGGGTCCAGAAGCGTATGCCTTTGTAAAGCACATGGCACAGTCTACAGCACGATGTCATATTTCCTGGCAGCTGACCTTGAGTGTGCTGAAGACTCCTACTGGGGACAGCTCTGTCATGCCCCAGGAGTGCTGCACATCCACCCCCATGCTGCATACCATCCACATCATGCATTCAATCATTCATTCGCTCGTTCACTCAGTCAGTCAGTCAGTCAGTCAGTCAGTCAGTCAGTCAGTCAGTCAGTCAGTCAGTCAGTCAGTCAGTCAGTCAGTCACTCACTCACTCGCTTGCCACGTCTGGCCCTAGTGTCAGGTACGTACAGTTCTGAGTAGCTCCCTGTATGAGGTCCTACTTTTGGCCGTCAGCGTACCAACAAGCATGTGCGTTGATGTGTTCTAAACCAGACTGAATAGTGATACACATCAGCATGTGTGCAGCATTGTCAACATGATGTCACTGCTTGCCACTTGCAGTGTGTAGGCAAAGCAGAACAACACATGGCAGACGTACACAGTTCAGGAACAGAAATAGAGCGTTTTTGACAATGGAAGAGACTGCAGTGATCAGCAGCAAGGCACTTTGGCAGGCATGTCACCAGCTTTGTATGCCACAAGCAAGCCAGTTCAAGTGCCAAGGGGTGGGCTGTTTAACCAAATGCTTGATCAAATGTCTGTAGATCACAAATCACCTAGCTAATAACGTGCATGCGTTAGCATGAGAACTGCCTCAGGTGACAGGAGCTGCAAAAATTCATTAGGCAAATGGGCTGAAGGCAGGCACTTGGCACAGCTGTACCTGCCAAAGGCGTCAAAAATCTTGCGTGGGCAGGCTGCACCCCCCACAACAGCAGTCTTGAGGTAATGCAGCTTTCTTGCCTTGTTTGCAGCCATGTAATCCAACAGGCCTAGGAACAGTGTGGGCACACCAGCTGTGTTGTTCACCTGAAATTCTTCCAGAGTGTTGTAAATGCTTTTGCCATCCAGGTCCCGCCCTGCATAGCAACTGGTGTCACCACAGCTTTGGCTTTTGTCACCTGGTCTAGCCCAGAATGACTAGCTGTCAATCAGCCATAGCTGCTGCTGCTGACTTGCTGACGATGTACATTATCTGGTCATGCATCTATTGTCTTCCAATGCCTGCCTGAGTTCTACATTGCTTCTTTTAATCCAGCAGCAGACCGCGTGAAACATCTAATTATGCACCAAACCTTGCCCGTGACTGTGCTGTACATCAGAGCAGCACTTTAGCAGCAATCAGGCACAGCTTCACTTCTCACACAGACAGTGAGCTGCAAACGATGTTGTTCACCCAAGCTTGAGCTGCCACGAAGGCAGCCCAAAGAAGAACTGCATCAGAGCGTTAAATGTGAAGCATAAGCACAATGTCCTGGGGGAGTTACAACATGTAGCCCAACAAGAACTGCAGGAAGGCAAATTTTTGATGCTGAGATAAGCTGCTGGCATAACGATGCAACAGCATTAGCATGGGAAGGGGCAGTCACCTGGCAGGACCAGGCAAGCGCCAGTCATGGGAGCAGCAAACACAAGGCCCCAAGAGTTGGCATGAAACAAGGGAACCAAAGCACAGAAGCAGCTGTTGCTGCCTAGGTTGAACACATCTGCTGAAGCTGCTGCCAAGGCGTGCAGGAAGTTTGACCTGTGACTGTACAGCACTCCCTGTATCAAACCACACATGCTGTCAGACATGCGGCATAGTCATGGACAGGCCAGAAGGCAGGCGTTGCCAGGTTTGTCATTAGCTTGTGCTACACATGATCAAGGCTGCTGCAGGTGCAGAGCTTGTGTCTGCATCAACTTTGTGACCACAGGAAGTAGGCAATGCAGAGCGGGCTAGCTAGAGCGCTGCAGGATCATGCACACTATGAGCATTGTACGCAATGAGTGTGAGATCATTCAGTCACCTTAGGATTGCCTGTTGTGCCAGAAGTATAGCACAGACCACATGCTAGATTCTCATCTTTGGCATGCCACCGGAATGGCAAATGGCTGATCTGGGCCTGTAGCAAGATGCAACCAATGTCAGCAGAACAGCAGCAACGGAAAGAGCTACAGCAGCAAAGGCAGCGCTAAAAGATTGTGCAAAATGTCTGTGTACCGCGACATCTCTGACTGCAAAACATCACCAGGCTGACCTCAAGCATGTCCTCGTAGCACATCACATTGCGCAGTCTGCAATCTGGGGGCATATGCTTTCTGTCTGTCAATACAATGAAGCCTTTGATGGTTGGCAGCTTGTGCTGTAGCTTGAGCATGATGTCAATAAAGGTTATGTCAAGAATGAGAAATTGGTCCTTGGCATGGTTTACAATGTAGTCAAGCTCCCGCTCAAACAGCCTGCAATCTGCAGCTGGTTTATTGATGACTTGCATGTGACGCAAGGCTGCACTTCCCAATCTTGCATAGCAAGCAATGCATGGTGTGTACTTACCTAGGATTCAGTGTATGAGCCACTGCACCCAGACCCATGATGCCATACCTGCAGCGTCAAACAGCGGACCATAAGTGGATGAAGATCATGACTGAAACATATAGTTCCTCTCATGTGTTGCTGGACAGGACAACTCTGCAATTTTGGGCGCATAATATTGAGGCAGAGAGCCCGAAACGTACCAGCATTCCATGTGCCGATATGTGTTCCACGCAAACGTTGCCACGATGCTGCCTTCCCTGCATAAGGAGCAACAGAAGAAGCTTGTGCATGCGCGTGTAGTAGTCGGCTAAAGAGCTCAAAGATCCTGCAAAATCACTTGCCTCACGCCCAGTTTATGGAATGCAAGCGAACAGAGCTGTGCACGCTTGTGCATATCGGCATATGTGTATCGATGAGTGCCACCTTCGACTGTCCGTGAGAGGACTTCCTGCTCAGCGTGATACTTTGCCGCGTAGTCCAGGATCGAGGTGACCACAAGCGGGTAGTCTTGCATAAGCCCCTTCATTCTGACAGATGCCGTGACTTGCAGCAAATGCCGAGACAGGATGCCGATGTGGCTTTGACCGAGCTAACCATATGTACATGCTCCGAAACCAGTCTGTTCAAGCATTCATTGTCCAACGGCCTTTCCAGACTGCAGGGCAATCTTCCGATGTCGCAAGAGTGTAACAAAAGTGTAGTTTTCTTACATCAGCACCTATGGGTAACGGTAGCATGCAAGCAGACCCTGTCAAGCAGTGGACTAGTGACATCATGATGTCAACAAACGATAAACGGTACAGGTGACACTTAAATGATGCGGGCTACCGCTAGTCGACAACATCAGATGTCATCATAGACCATAAGCTGCCTATCAGGGGGTGGTGCGGGGGCCAAGTGCTGCAGTTCTTCAGGGTCCAGTTCATCCACTGCAGCTGCAGCTGCTTCTTTCACTTCTGCTTGAATGCGAGCCTGCCTTGCAGCAGGCAACTCAGGCTCCTGATACTCAAACTCAGGCTGACCATACTGACTTGGACCTGGAGGCAGCAATGCCTGCAAAGGGCAGCAAGGGTCAACAGTGAACCAGCTATAGGTGTGGCTGTATGCATGCAGACAGCACAGGCATCAGTTTATCTGCTTAGGGATGCCTCCGAAGGGCAGACCATAAGCAAGAGATTCATCAGTGACTGTCACAACTGATAAATCTACAAGGGACTTACTTGATGTTGATCTTTCTGCCGCCGAGGCTGCACTCTCAATGCCTGATCACACATCTCAAAAGGCTGATCTTGAGCTAAACTCAGCAGCCTGTAAACGTCGTCTGGGTAGGCAAATTCAAGAAAGGCATAATGGCCGCCATCATTACCACGTATTTGTGCTGAAAGTACCTCGCCGACATTGGAAAAGTAGTCTGCTAGGTCTATGTCTGTGACTTCATCTGGCACATTGCCCACAAATAGAGTCCTACAGGCAGTCAATGGTTTCACTAGACAATGTTGTGCAGTGACATGGCTTCAGCCACAACTCCAAGGTCCTGCAAGCAGTCTGGGACAGCGGCCAAGGCTGCAAACATGCCACACTTTACTTTCGAGCACATGGCATGCAAGGTATGAAGCAAGCTCGCATGGGGTTGGTCCCAACATCTGTCTTTGAAGCCATGGTAGCTTGGCCTGGATATGTTCATACTTTCAAACAGGGACACAGCTGTTGTATGTGCAAATTGCAGAAGGCTAGCATGACGCAGTCTTTGACACTTTCCAAGACGCACAGCACATCATCTGTGAGTTGGCCATGGCACCACTGCAGTGCATGTGTCCTCGAATGCTTGTTGGCCAAGCATGTCAAATGATGCTCTGACTTATGGCATGACAATAGTACCAAAAGTAGTGACAGTACCTGTCTGCCTGATTAGATGGTCCAGCAAGAGCTTCACCAGCCTGCCCTGCCCCTGTATAAGTAAAGCTCTGGTCTTGGTCATAGCCTACTTCCTCCGTTGGACCGGGGTGGTGTGATGGTGAGTAACCCTGCTCTGGCTGATGGGCACCTGGTGAGTAACCTGCTTGAGTGTGGTGCGGGGCCTTGCTGACGGCAGTCGGACTCCAGGCAGTGTCTTCTGTGCCTATATACAAGAAACTGTGTGCCACACAATGTGTCTTTTACCGTAAGCCAGATCTGCTTGATATATTTGCCGTGGAACGTGCCATATTTTATGGACTGTCCTGCCCTAAACTCCTGTGCTTACACTATGTGATAGCATTCTTCGCGCTATAGGCAGCTGATCAGGTTGCAGGAAGCTGTTGAAAGACAGCACAAGCACTCACCAGGTGAGTAGGGCAGGTTGGCATGTTGCGTGGGGCTCCACGCTTGTGGGTGATCGGTCACATCAGCATTAGGAGAATGTACACCGGCCCTGGGCTTTGAGGCCAGTGCTTCGTTTTGCTGCAGGTGGGTATCTAGTCTTGCCCGCTTTGTTGGCTGAGCAGGTTCATCATCTGTCGGTATTGAACGGCCAGGCAGTTTGGCTGTGGGTCTCTTGAATGTAGGCCGCTTTGTGACCTTGCTCTGTGCTAGTCTTTCCTTGTCTCTGGTGGCCTGCAGAACCGAATGCTGCTGATGACAGCATACACTGTGACTTGATGAGTAGTACACATGGTGACGTAATCATATGTCCCCACTGCATCTGGAAACTCAGGCCTGAATGTGACCTGACCGTTGGTGCTGGCTTTGATTCAACCCCTAAACTTTACTCTGACTTGATTACTGGTCCCTACCAAGACATTATTTTAGTCCTTGATGTGAGGTATTGTCATTTCATTTCAAACTGGGACCTCATCATCTGTCCATACTGTGACACCCATGGACTGTCAACATATAGAGCTGCCCTCTAGGCTTCTTCTTACTACTGCACTTTATTCACACTGGCAAAAGATAGAAGCAATAGTTGGGCTTCAATGCAGGCAGAATGAACAGCAGGAGTGATCAAGTAGCAATAGGACAATGGCAATAGACGCCCATCAGCATGATGTCATAACAATCATACAAGCGTACCTGACGTGCAGCTAGAGCTTTCTTGGCAGCTTCCAATGCTGCTGATTGAGGATCAGAAGGCACCCTGCATGCATTGGCCTGTGTGAGTGTCCCTGCTCCAAGATAAGCAGTGATGTCAAGATGAGCTTGGACTGTTGAAAGATGACTTGCCTGTACAGATTATGCTACAGACCCAATCACAACAGCAGGATCCTTCATTGGAGGAACGACACAGGGAGATCAACGGCATGGGACTGCTGCATAAAAGACATGCTAATGGTAGGAGATGTGTCAGCCAAATTGGTCACAACACATGCGACTCCGGTATGATGCCATCACTGGCAGGCTGTGTCTCATTCAAATCCCTGACTGACTGGCACTGATGGTTTGAGGATGAATCGTCTTGCAGACACAAGAGCTCATTGAGTGTGACTCACAACGGTGCAGCTAGAGCTTTGGAGCTCGCTGTTGGCATAGCGGGTGCCTTCTTGCTTTCCTGAGTAACTTGCTTTGAGGCATTCGACCTGAGGGTGATCTATAGCATGACAGGACAATGCAAACATATGTCAGCCGCTGATACGAGTCAGGCTGCTGCAAGAGCAGGTGTGACCTCATGTGTGACCTGATGCATGCCACCTAGAATCACCTTTGGAGCCTGCTTGACTGCAGGAGAGGCTTGCTTAGCAGGCTTTGAACTCTGCTTTGACTTCACCGTAACTGCAAGTGCTGAACGGATGGAGTGGAGGGCACGACGCATATGCAAACAGCGCTGACGTGAGCATCAACCTGCTGCACCTTTTATGTGACCATCCGATTGCCTCGTCGGTGGGGTATGCGCTGGTGCAGCCTTGACATCTGCAGCCTGCAATGCACTAAGTTGTTATCTGCTGAAGATGCTCAGCAGAGTTTCAGCAAGCAAACCTTTATGAAGTACCTTCTGCTTCTTGGCACGAAGTTCGGCGTACTTTTTCTGCAACGCGAGCTCTGCGGCTGTAGGCATCAGGAAGCAAGATAATCGCACAAACAGCAGCGAAACTGGATTGATCAAATGTGATGCGCAACATAGCGCAAAATGAACAGCAACATGAACAGCAACATGATGACTAAAGTCACATGGGGCATGTGCACTCCACGTGACAGCTAGGCCCCGTGCAGGTTTTGTCAGCGCGAGGGCCATGCAATTTTCTTGGATAGCCCGAGCGCTCCTAGGTCCCGCATCGTGATTAGCTGTTATCATGGCAGTGATTAGCGATCAAGATGTCGTGAGCATCGCGGTTGCTGTCAACGTTCGCGCGTGTGTCTTCCGATCGGTCGGACGACGTTCTGTTCTCTGGGAGAACAGAACCTGCGCAGGGCCGTTTGGCCTCGTCATAGTGGATTGTTGCTCGTTGCATCCGATCCTTTGCATCTGGAGAACAGCAGTAGGCAGGTAGGAGACCAGCGTTATCCGCCGGTGCCGTGTCGTGTAGTTAGCTGACTGCAGTCAGATGCTTTGGCAATTTTGCGCAGAGTCTTGGAGTCCTAGCTTTGTGTTTGGTATTTCGAGCATCTTGTCGTTAGAGATGTGCTGTATTTCCCTGCAAGCCGGTGCCACTCCGTCAGCAATCGACAGTGATCTGTTTCCAACACTTGAGCGTGAAGGGTTGTCGTCTTGAAAAGGCTAGCGTAGAGAGCTATTGGTGCTGTATCCGCATATGTGTCCTGTATGAGACGTAGGTGTGCGAACCTTGTCAGTTGCGACTGCAGGCTGACTTTACAGCACCAACAGTTGTAACAGCAAACTACAGACGAAATCATGTTGTTCCGCAACTTGGCAGCTTTGCCTGTGCTGTACCTTGCGCTTGTTGTGCTGATGGTTGATGTTGCCCAAGCTGAATCCACAAGGGTCGTCTCAAGCTTCAAGGTGGATCCATTCAGAGTCTTATTCACCCTGCACTGTCATAGCAAGCTCCCATGCAACTCCTTGAAATGCATCAGTGTGTCCATTTTGCAGCCCTAATAAGCACACATACCAAAGCACTTTTGCCAACATGTGCTTCAGTGCAGTGTCTGTTGGATGACGGCCTTGCAGAACACCGCATCTGCCAGTACCACAATCTAGTCTTGTACCATGCCAAGTTCCTGTACATGTATCAAGGTGAGCCCAGCCTGCTGACAGGGTAAGCCAGCTACATCTCATTCTGACTAAATCACCAGTAGTCAGGCTGCAGGATGCTGATGTCTGCAGGACCTGACCCACCGCAGCTGCCCGAGGTCACGGTCAACTGGCATGAAAATGTGACCTTGGAAATCCTCCCAGTGCATGTTTCCCAGGTCCCTCAGGCATGGGACCCAACACAGGTTGGAAGTTCTTTTTGACTACCAATGGCCTTCATTGCTCCTCACTCATGCATTAAGATGTCAGCTGCAATTTGCCCTGCAGTCCCCCCAGCATACCTTAAGCTTGTTTGCTCATCGCTAAATTGCTGAATGTACCATACTTTATCCTAATGCGCGCGAGTGCAAACCCCTTGGTGTGCGCCCATGGTGCCTACTGTGCTATGTATTCTTGACCATGCCCTGAAGGGCTATCATGTCTGCAGTACGAGGTTGTCCGAAAGGCAACGATCACCTACAGACCCTACCACAGAAACTATTATCACAGCTTGGCTGAAGCCATCTTTGCAGTACACCTGCTGGCCTGCACCTACTTCCAGTACTGTCAGCATGGAGATGGCTCAGACCTCACTGCTGTCTTCATTGACACCATTGATGATCCTGTTGACTGGGACACCACACTACAAAGCGCAATTGAGGCTCTGCACTGCCTCACCCCAAGACCTGCTTATACCATCAAGGACCCCAAATTGCATGACAGGGTGGGCGTAACCCTGCTGTCAACCCCCTGACCCCTCCCCTGATCCCACTGTGCATTGCCACATTCTGCAGTGAAGCATACACTGCCACACTGCTGTTTTTTCATCACATAGCGCCTCTCCAGCACAGCTGACAAAGCTTCTGGACTTGTCACGTCAGCATTGAGATACAGTCCAGTCAGCGCCATCATGACGGCTGCATTCTCAGTGCCTTGCACCCATTCACTGTTGACCCTGTGGCTGCTCATGACAGCCTAACATGAGGCATGCGGGCTGTTAGGTATAACATGTGGGATGCGTATATGGGCTCTGCAATTCTCAGGATGGCAACGGTTATACCCTTTTGATGCAATGTGTTTCGGCTGCCGCTCACAAGGTCTCCACTGTGCAGGTCATACTGCTGGAGAGCGCTGTTGCTGGCATTGGTAACACTAGCCGCGTGTACAGTGGCACCTCAAAAAGGTGAGCCAGAGAAGCAGACAGTGAACTTTCTGATGGCACCAGTGAACAGCATCACAGCTCAAGAACTTGGTGACCAGCTTCATATTGCTGATGCGCAGGTCTTGAAGACCTTAAATATGGCTATTTGTGCTTATTCCAGCAAAGTCACACCACAGCTAGCCGTCTTGTCGCAATGTGTTGACAAGGCAAGTTCTGTGCACTGAAATTTCAGGTTTAGGGAATTGTATTCCAGTCCTGACATCCAAATCTCCAACCAGTTCCGGCAGAGAATGGCAGATTGCCTGGGGCTCACATTTCAGTCTCCAAAGGTGTGAATCTGCCTGCCTCCATCACACGTGTATTGTTGCATCCCCATAGCGCTACAAATGTCAGATGAGCATGCTACAGTCATCATCACATATAGGTGCCTGCTCTGTTGCGCTCCATTCATGGCCAGCTTGCTATTCTGCAGTTGAAATTCTGAGAACAACACCGTCTGTTGCAAATGGGCATTAGCTCCCTGGACTTATGCTTCTTGTTGGATGCAGCCGCATGGGCCGTACAAAGTCACCGTCGTCAACAGGAGATATGCGTCTGGTCGGCATATGATCAACTCAGTCACTATTGCAAAGAATATCAAGCGCATGGAGCATGTTGCTGCCGTCAGGTACATCAAACCTGGGGTAGAGCTCAAACATGTGCACAGCCACCATGAAGCACTGTTCTTTGACAAAGCGCGACTTTGAAGCTTCAAACACGCCTATAAACGGCATTCAAGCAAGCAATATGTCGGTGCAAGATGCTGACGCTCTCTGCATGCTCATGTCACCTGCATCCTGTCATCATTGACTGCTACATGGACTGCCAATGCTTGCATCCTGTCATCGTTGACTGCTATATGGACTGCCAACATTTGCGCCTGACAGAAAGCGCTGCAGACACCTGCAAGCACATGCATGCTAGTTTGTTGCTTGACATGGCAGGGTGATATATCTGGAGGATATGAGCCTGAAGCAGCAGGCACAGGTGTACATGGACTCCCACATTATCATCTTCACCCATGGAGCAGCCTGCGGCAATGTCATCTTCATGTGTCCGGTATGCTGCCCAAAGTTGCTCACTTCTTTGGCATTGGAATGCACACCCTGGCTTTTGGTTTGCGTGCGACGCGTGCTGCCTGCTGCTTTGCTACAATGCATTGAGCTGATTTGGACCATGCATGTCATGACAGCTGGTGCTTGGTCACTACTGTTTGGTGGTCAGATGCATACACCCCTCAGCTGTGCTTACCAGCCGCCGAAGTTGATCCTGCAAGACATGAGCATCTGATGCTGGCTTAGTGCGCTTGCTCAGTTTGCTGACAATCTGACATGCACTTCCCAGGATTGGCATTGAGCTTTTGTGTGTGCAGTGGCAATATGCATGATATGACATGCAGGGTACAGCAGCAATTGAGTACAGCTGGCTTCCCAGAGACGCTACTCCACATAATTGGACAACTGAAGTCATTTCCGACTTGTCGCTACCAATCACCTTTGTGGGACTCTGCACCATTGACAGACGCAACATATATCCACAAAAGGAGGTATTTACTGATCCTTTACGCCTGCAGATTGCTATGCCATGATCCATATATTGCTTGCTCTGGGTAGTATGTGTCAAGTCCTGCATCCAATTACACTTTAATGCATTGTTGACACCATCCTATGTGCTGATATCTCTGCAAGCAGTGACAAGATAGAACCAAAATGTGCCCTTGGGTACCTTTCTACTGCTGCTTGCACATGTGCTTACGTGTCGGACAGCTACGTTTGCATACCCTGATGTGTACATGTGCAAATTTGCAGAAATACATCTATCAATCAGAATACAATGCATTGACCAGCGAGGAAAAACTGGCGCTTTTGGAGAAAGGTGTTTGTCCTCGGGCTCCCCTACATGGCTGCACAGACATGGTCATGAACTACGCAGTAGATTGGAGCCTTCTTCAGCCAGCAGTCCGCCTTGCAATGGCACAAATGCATGATCAGCAGTATGGCATCCACATCCTAGATGCTGACTGGTGATTATGCAAGCCTACTTGGTGAGGGCTGTTGTGTAGCATATTTGATTCCAAGAGCTGTGTAGCACACTTAGTATTGGATAGCTATATATACCTTTACAGCATAAACATGTACAAGCTACCTTAAAATACATTCTTGTACCCAACCCTGTGCATCATTACACATGTGCAAAAATGTGTCGACCATTATCTATCAACAGTGACAAATTCTATCCCATGTCTACATGAAAGTGGAATCCTTGGTTGAAATTCTACGAGATGTTTGTAAGCAAAGCACAGATTGTGAAGGTATTGCGTATGAGCTGATCGCACCTAGCATAAACTGCACAAACAGAACCTATCTGCAGAACCAGACATCACAGCAAATGTAAAGCTCTTGTAGCAACACAACAAACACCTGAAGCAAACGATTGAAACAAGACTGTAGTCCTGCTTAGTCATTATGCATCACAGCAAAGGGAATGCATGTTTTGTTGGCAAATGTTGCGCAATGGCAGCAAACATGTTCAGACAGCCTGAATCGAGCGGCAGGTCTCTTTTCAAGAATGTACCCTCCGGGACTATGTGCACAGGTCTTTAAATGCAGCACCTACATGAACAGCATCTGCAGAGAGTGTTGCCAAGGAAGTGATGGCATTGCTAGATTGCAAGTTGTCCAATCAGGCTGCTGCCAGTGGCCTGCTGGTCTGTAGTAGTTGCATGGAGATTCTGATGCGTCCAAATCCTTGTTGCTGACCGCATCACAGCCCTTTCATGACAGATGCTGGGGCGCAGCTGCTGCCACTGAGGGCAGTTCTTTGGGTGAATGCCCAGCAATGCTCCAAGCATGCAACCAATAACAGCATTGCCCCCATCAGTCACGCACTCTAGCACTCCAGCTGCTGTCACACAAGGCCTTCAGCCACTTGGGTACAGTCAGTGGTCGTCAAAGTCACACCTGATGATTTACTGTGATAGGTGGACGGGGAGCAGCTTTTGCTGCCTCCAGGGTTAGTCTTGCTGCTCGTGCCTGGTCGGTCTCTACGGTGACTAAGTGTTTCACCTGCAGGGGTGATAGTCTGGCTCAGGTGGGAAATTCAGCAGTGCCTCATAAGGCCTGCACAGCCGTACCTTGTCTATAGCACCACGCACGGAGGCCACATTCGCCTTTTGAACAGTTTGCTGGCGCTTACGCAGGCCTAGCGATCTGACTGTGTTGATGTGTGTCTCCCTTGTCCCCGCAAAGCTTCGCTTTAGTGTCACAAACAGGTGCCTGATTTCGTTGCTCATACCGAGTGAACAATGAAGGATCTTGAATGTAATGTCAAAATTTGCCAAGGGCAGTGGTAGGAGCCATCTTTGCTTAGCACTGTGCGGCAGTAGAGAAACCCCTCATCAACTAACCCTGAAACGTAACATAGTTACCGCGTACCGTAACGCTTGTTGAGCGTGGTCAACGAAGCAACCTATTTTGAAGATCGTGACGATTGAAGCTGATCTGCGCTGCACACCTTTCAGCAGGTCCCTTTAGGTCTGCGTATTCTCTGCAGCTGTCACTTTACTCCCTAGTTTGCTCTCGTGTTACTTTGTGCAAAAGTGTGCGTGCCTGTCAGCGCAGCCAGGTGGCTTTCCTGGGGTGGGCATGTTGACGACCTCCAATACAGCTCTGTCTCGCCTGCGACCGCTGCCGGCCAGCCTTGTTCGCAGGCCTTTTGTCTGCTGTCCTGGAGCAATCCGTAATAGGCCTTATCTCTCTCAGCCCATTGTCACGCGCGCAAAGCTAGGAGGAGGAGGCGAGGGTGACAAAGGTACGCTCACCACCAACGCGACCGGGCTGAGCAAGTCTCAATCGCCCACCTGATACAACTCGGCTGTTGTCGTCCGGTGTTCTACTGCAACGTACCGTGGTCATTGTCAGTATGTTGGCTTCGCAGTGAGTGCCACCAGCTTATTGATCTGGTGGTCAGCTTGCACACGGGTGGCTTCCACCCACCGCACCTTGTTGCCGATCTGGAATGCGTGCAGTCCATCTTGTGCATTTTGTACACAACGGCAACGCACCTCAACCCGACAGCACCATTGCCTGTTGAGTGAATGCAAAGCAGCACTGACATGTACTAGATCACATAGCCGATGTGATATGCAGAGAGAAGCAAGAAGGGCTTCATATCAGCAGAGGAAGAGCCTGATGAGTAAGTATTTGCAGTTACTGTCATATTTTTGCGTTACATATGAGACGACATATGGGACGACGTGAACTCAAGGACTTTGCCTGCAGGTTTTTCATAACAAAAGCAGAATCAGCAGGAGGCTTAGCGCCTCTCAAGGTACCTATTTTGCGTTGTGCCTGTACAGCAAGAGATAACTTCCTCCTTCCGAGTCATACCAGCAGCTGTGTGATGATGCCGACAGAAACATGGACTGCGATTGATGTGCACTTTGTTGATTTCAGGATCCAATTGCTATAGTAGGCATATTGGGCATACTTCTGCCTTTTGTCATTCTCGGGATTGCCATTGCAACTGGGTATGTTGACACAGCACCCAGGGCTACAAAATTTTGACAGGAGGAGCATCGTTGCATGGTTGGAGGAGCTACCACATCTGGCACAATAGCCTTCTCAGCGTCGAACAGCACTGACACAAGTGGCAGCATACACATGTTGAGTTGAGGGCGGTCTTGCAGCACTGCTGCGTGTATAGCAGAGTGAACACGACAAGTGCTGATGGATGTCGGAGTTGCAACCAATGCCACGGCTTGTTCTTTTGCCATGGTCACAGTCATCACTTGCATATACCATGAATGTAGGTCCACTGGACAATTGGCAACTATGTTGTCTGCGTTACAAGCACATTCATAGGCTTTGATGAAAAGAATGGAGGCCAGTGACTGACAGTCAACAGTGCTACTCATTTTCCTTACAGACAGTCTGTGTTGGAAGCAAATTTTTGCTGTCTGTCTAGACAAACACCTGAGCACTAACGCACATAAAATCCTGAGATAAGTTATTGGGCTTGAGGTTGGGCATGGATCTACCTGTGAACTGGCTTTCATGCAGTTTCACATTTGACTACTAATAGGACACAGCTGGGCGTCCCAATATTTCAGAAGTCCAGCCTGTTTCATCACTCAGGCTATACAAACTATACTCCAAAGGCTTGACATTTCAGCATCCTTGAACAGTGGGCCTGTACCGCTTAAGGCAAGAGTCACAAGTGGCATGACCGAAAATGCAATTTCAACTTCATTGCAACTGTATGTGCGTATTCGTACCAGACTGAAGAGCCAGAGTACCATGGCTGAAAGGTCAAACAGGATCATGTCTGACAGACAGTGACCGTAGAAGCTGTCATCATCACTGCAGTAGAGCATTTAGCTGCAGCATGGGCAAATGTGCATAAATACCACGGTGACACAGAAGCAAGGCTGGAGTGGCAGGTTTGGAGCCCAACATGACAAGCTCATCCAGTTACAATTTTTTAATGGTATACTTTAGCCAGCCCTTGAGGCTTCTCATGCTCAGCACCCCCTGGCTTGAAGGCTCACAGCTGGCTTCTGAAGTGACCAAGCGATGATTCAGCTGTCTTGGCCTGCATGCAACAGATAATCACTGTCTGACTCAATAGCCTCTGAGAAACACACCCACCTCTGTGCTGAATTCACAATGCTGCTAATCACTATAGAGTCAGCTCACAGTATGCAATAACAACAGGTGCTTGCAATGCATTGTGACATTTGATAGATCAGGATGTCATGTATACCTGGTCTTGGTAGCAGCTTGCAGGGTGCATATGGTAGCTGTGACCTTGTGCAGCAGCATAGTCTAAGACACTCCTGGGACTTGTGTTGAAGTGGCTAGCATGTAGCTGATCATCATGCATGTGTAAACGTTCTGACGCCACAGTACTATAGCCACTGCCTAGCAAGCCACTGGCACCATTCACAGCAGCACCCACAGGAGAAGATATGCTAGCGTGGGCAAGGTGTGGGTCGATGCCTTCAAAGCTGCCTATTGAGTGCTTATGGCCCCTTTCTAGGCTGCCCCTCGGAGATGTGTAAGGGGAGAGGCTGGAAGATGAGTGACTGGCATTTGCAGAGTACATGCTTTGGTCTGAGTACACACTTGGACTGCCATACTGAGTAGCAGCCTGCAGTTGGGGGTAGTTGTCTGGGTTGGGGGAGGGGTACATGATTTGGGGGTATTGATAGTCAGGTGTATGCTGGCTCTGTGCTTGTGGGTGAGGTTGGTACCCAGCAAAGGTGATGTCTGTCTGCGGAGACATGTGTTGCAGGAAGAAGCCATCTGTTGTTGTTTCTGGGTGGATGAATCTGCAGCGCTTGCCGTAGCAGCAGCAGCCTGTGTGTGCAAAGGTGCAGCAGATCTGTATAGCAAACAAAAATTCTTCATTGGCACACAAAATGATTATGTGTAGTACAATTGCTAACGATTGGGGTGATACTGCTCAAGATCTGCGTCTTAGCATGCAACACAGGTACGAGGCCATTGCAAAAGTTGCATTGCTGCAATGGTCTTTGCAAAAGCACTTCAGCTGAGAAACACTATAGCCCCTGTTTCAAGGTATGTGTCAGCTGGC
>JAABUP010000184.1_pt1:62500-142148 | contig 142148 bp, 163 predicted proteins | sample 5559201 | NCBI WGS metagenome assembly JAABUP01 (sample SAMN10711887, study PRJNA513373) | rock metagenome | isolation source: Antarctica rocks | place: Antarctica | reverse complement strand
CTTTGGAATTTTTCACCTTTGTTTTCACAGGAGCTGGTGTCTTTGGAGTGGAGATGTTCCTGTTAACATTTCCCCTTTGGAATTTTTCACCTTTGTTTTCACAGGAGCTGGTGTCTTTGGAGTGGAGATGTTCCTGTTAAGATTTCCCCTTTGGAATTTTTCACCTTTGTTTTCACAGGAGCTGGTGTCTTTGGGGTGGAGATGTTCCTGTTAAGATTTCCCCTTTGGACATTTTTACCTTTGTTTTCACAGGAGCTGGTGTTTTTGGAGTGGAGATGTTCCTGTTAAAATTTCCCCTTTGGACTTTTTCACCTTTGTTTTCACAGGAGCTGGTGTTTTTGGAGTGGAGATGTTTCTGTTGGCTGATGGCTCCCTGTTGCTGAATGAGATTGCACCCAGGCCGCACAACTCTGGGCACTACACCATAGAGGCGTGTGCCACGAGTCAGTATGAGCAGCACCTGAGGGCAATTCTGGGGTGGCCCTTGGGAGATACCAGCCTAGTTGTTGGGTCCAGGTGAGTGTTGATGTACATGACTTCAGTCATTTGGCCACTATTGAGTATGTCTGTATCCCTTAGATCAGCTTTTTAGAGTGTTGAAAAGCTCCCTGTTTGAGGTCTCTGGCCTGGTAGTGAGTGGTCTCATGACTCAAGAATTCTTTGCGACAATGGATTATAAGACGCTTACTTGGTGCATATGACCAACATGCCGACAGCCAGTGTGTGTGTGTGTGCTGCAGTATCATGCTGAACATCTTGGGGGAGGGGTCTGGCCCCCAGGGCAAGCGCAAGGCAGAAGAGCTAATGGCACGAGCAATGCAGGCAAGCCCATCACCGGCCCCACCTCCTCCTTGTCCGTCTGGATACTCATGCATTTGTTTGTATGTCTGTCCGTCTGTTTGTCTGTCTGTCTGTCTGTATGTCTGCCTGACTACTCTTATATCCATCCAGACGGTTGTCATTTCCTGTCTTCCTTCCTTTGTTCACTCGCTCGCTCGTCGCTCGCTCCCTCACTCACTCACAGGTCCCTCCCTGCCTCACACTATTCCTCCCTCTCTCCCTCCCTTCCTTCAACTGTTCATTCACTCAATGATTCATTCATTCATTCATTCATTGAGCATATGTCTTGCCTGAGCGTCAGACCCGCGCATTTGCGAGTAGCTTTCTCTGGGGTGTATAATTGTCCCACCAAATGTCAGACCATAAGCTGCATGTTGCTCCTCATGCCTTGCAAAATTTGCTCTCTATAGGTTTCCTGCAGACACTCTCCCCATTGAGATTTATCCACTACAATTTGCCGAACAACACTTGATGCATGCCTATCGCCCATTGCAACCTGCCTGGTGCAAATGGGCAATTGGAAATTGTGCCTAATACATATGGGCATTTACCCACTGGGGTTCAACAGTCCACACCCCCCCCCCCCTCCCCCTTGCCCCCTCACACCCACTTGCTGTGTCTTCTGTGCACCATTTGCTTGTTGACTGTAACCTTCAAGTCTGAAGGCTTCAAGGGTTGAAGCCTTCAAACCTCTCAAAAACAGGCTGATTACATTTGCCCTGTGTGATACAGGCCCCTGGCACATCTGTGCACTGGTACGGTAAGGAAGTGCAAAACAAGCGGAAGCTTGGGCACATCACAATTGTGGGACCTGAAAACGAGACTGCTCAGCAGAGGCTGCGCTTCATTGATGCTGCTGCTGCTGACGCCATGGATGCGGCTTCTCAAGCCTATGCAGAAGCTACTTCTGAAGAGTCCAAGTCAGGTAAGGTTGCAGGCTGGTCATCATGCATGAGCTGCTGAACAGTGAGTAGTCAGATAAGGTGGCAGGCCAGTGTCTCTGTACGTGCCCTATGACTCTACACAAGGCCAGGAATGTCCCAGCCCTGGAGTCACATATCTGTGTTCTGCTTTTCTGCATAAGCTCTCAGATTATCTTCTTGCCAAATTAGAATGTTGTGTTGTCACAGGTCAGCACAATGAGGCAGCAACAGCAGCTGGCAGCACTGAGCGCGTCCCTGATGGTGAAGCACAGCCGCTTGCTTCTTCTTCAGGCCGACCGGAATCAGAGGCTCCATTTGGCCCTCCACAGATTGGGATCATCATGGGATCAGACAGTGATCTGAAGACCATGGAGGCGGCAGAAGAGGTGACACATCATAGCTGCCCTGCAGCTTCTGAGGCTGATCATTTGCAGATCAAGCATGCATTCTATGCTTACATGTACGTGAACTGTGTACATGTCATGCACATTGTACATGACATATGTTGTATCATACACGCCATACAAGCAATGATGTCACGATATCCCATAGCACGTTGCAGCAAAGCATACTGCAGCTGAGTAGGTTGCATCAGATTGTGTTTTACCAGCAGAGGAGGTTTAGTCTCAAATAAGATTGCCACTCATGTTGCCCAAAAGCTACTCTTGAGACTCTGTCCTCCTGACTGCATACTTGCTTGCCAACATGCAACATTGCTTCCTCTTGCTTTGCAGGTGATCCACAGTTTTGGCGTGCCATGTGAACTGACAATCGTATCAGCACATAGGACACCAGACCGAATGCTAGACTATGCCAGGAATGCTCACAAGAGGGGCATTAAGGTAATTATAGCCGGGGCAGGGGGGGCGGCGCATCTGCCAGGCATGGTTGCTGCCTTGACCCCCCTCCCAACAGTAGGGGTGCCGGTGACCCCTGCTGGGGCGCACCTTGACGGCTTAGATGCCCTGTTGTCCATTGTGCAGGTATGAGCTATAGTCCAGATTTCAGCCATGTTGAATGTAAAGCTGTGACACAGTTTATATTGGCTGTACTGGTGCTGTGTGCATGCGTTTGTTTGGATGCCGTGCTGAGTTCAATGTCAAGGCTTGCTGAATGTCTGTCATGCTCAATCTGCTTGTACCTATGCAATGACAGGACAGTGCACATTTCACATAGCCTGCACACAGAAAACATTTATCAGCAAAGGAAGAGATTGCTGCCGGCCGCAAGGCGCGTGCCTTGCGTATGTGGTGTGGTCAGGAAGGGCTCATTGGAAGCAAGGGCCCCAATGAGAAAATTGCTGCCCCTCCTCTAGCTTTTGTCGTTAGAAGCTGAGGCAGCTCTCATCTCATTGGGACTGCTTCCAATGTGCCCTCTCTGAACATACCACACACACACACACACTTTACACTCCTCATGGGTAGTGATGTCTTCCTTCTTTTTGGAGATTGCCCTGCACATAGGCTTAGACATAGGTTGTGGGTCATCAGTGTTGATGGACATACCAATGGAGCCAGAAATCAGGTACACAGCAGTTTTGAGAGAGTGTGCCATGCTGCTGCAGATGCCAAAAGGGGTTCCGGTAGCCACAGTAGCAATAGGCAACGCAGCAAACGCCGGCCTGCTGGCCCTCAGAATCCTGGCTACCTTCCAACAGGTGACAATCGGTTGCAAATTGCAAGCTGCAATGATGCTGCGTGGACCTGTGTATTGAGGAAAGACGTCTCACCGCTCTGGCAGGTTTGTTTTTTGCTAACACCTTTTTACAGTATAGCACTGGTGCTGCGCACATGACGTTGGTGGTGAAGACACCAGCAGCCACAGCGTCTGCATCTGCTACGATCAGAGCTAGGTCTGCCTTTGGGCCAGATGCCCTGAGGCCCCCAGCCATGCCTGCAACCCACATGCAGCCATAATTTTTGAACGCAGAGTAGCCCTCATGATTGTGCAGTGGCCATGCCACGTTGTAGAAGATTTTTCACATGGGGCTTGCATCTATATTGGGATGCAGCACAATGAAGTGTGACTTGATGTGTGCAGCCAAACTGACCTTGGGCTTTGAAACCTTTGGGAGCATTCACAGAACCTTCTATTGCCTTCCATGGTCCCTTCGGAAGGAGTATGGGCGCAGCAGGGATGTCGAACTCACTCTGAGCTACTGGAATTGCACTGACTGTTTGGTGTTTTTGCTACACAGCCCATAATTCTGTCAGTGTTGGCTCCTTGTTATGACTGTGGACCCGCAAACCATTCGAAGTTCGCCTACCTGTCTTACAGAACGTCGGCAACTGTGCTTAATTAGCTGCCGCTGCTTGAAGATCGGTCTGATGCGGTCTGTGACAACAATATGAAGTGGTTGATCGTAAACCATGGTATGGTAAATGGACTTGCCGTCAAAGCGAGGCCAGGCAGGCAACAAGATTGGGAGCTGAAATGCGCCGTACTGCTTTGCACATCCACGCAGCCAATCAGGAGCCTGGCCCTTGTTGCACTTACCCGAGGTAACAGTGCTGCGTCCGTTGACTTTGTGCGAACACGCGTTATGTATGCAGGTGCCCACCATGACGCCTGGTCGTGCACCGATCTGCATCATTGCGCAGGTCTAGGCCTCTGCCAAATACAGCCTTAATCGAAGCTGCTCCTGTGAAGGCAGAGTGCGCGCAAGTGACTTTTGATCAGTTTCCAATAATTTTAGGACCATATGATTGACAACTTGACTGCATCCCAGCTGGAACGATGACTCGACTCCTGACGCGAGTTCGTTCAACAGCTTCTTGCACAACACAGAAACCGTCTTGACCTTGGCAAAACCCCTTGACGGACAGACGGTGTGTTTCTTATCAAGAAATGCACGGATCTGCCGCGTCATTGCGGTTGCAATCGGATCTCAAGGCGATCTCTCAAAGTCCTCCAGAAGGTGTGAGTGCATCACCAAGTAGCGAAGACAACTTGTAAGTCTGACGCATATGCTTTGCTGGCTACCTTCACCGATTGAGTATATAACTTAAACACTTCCACCAGGTTCGTGTGGAGCGCCAGTATATTTGGCCCAGATGACACTCCTTGGGAGGGTGGAATTTTCAGCCTGAGGATAACCTTTGGCGAGGTACTGAATCCACATTGGCCTTCAAATGTCTGTATCATGCCAATTTGCAAACACCTGCTGAGTGTTTGTTGGTGCCTTGCAGAACTATCCTGAAAAGCCTCCTAGAGTCAGATTCACCTCAGAGATGTAAGGCTACAGCTTTTTCTGTCTTGCTTGCCTTCTTGTGGCTGGCTGGTTTGTGATGCAGCATGTATTAATCTCATTGTTGCCTGCAAAACAGGTTTCACCCCAATGTCTATAGTGATGGGACCTTATGCCTGGATATCATCCAAGAAGCATGGTCTCCTTGCCACAATGTGTGCACTATATTGACTTCCATTCAGAGCTTGTTAACAGACCCCAACTGTGCTAGCCCAGCAAACCCAGACGCAGCTCAGGCATATCAGCACAAGCGGAAAGAGTACAACAGGACTGTGCGGAGAATATCGCAAAGAAGCTTGGACAGCTGACACACGTCACTGTCAAGCATGCACTTGATTTTGTACATTAAGCTCTTGTCCTACCTCTTCCATCCATTTTGGGCTGCTTGCAACAGCAGTATACGTTCAGTTGTTCCAGCACTGTCAATATGTATTTCAGTGTACCAAGTGTACCTTTCCAGCTCAGTCTGTCTGAGATGCCCCGTCTCCTGTTACACATAGAGGTTACATATTAAGTTCTACGTACTGACACCACTCCTATCTACAATTTGTAAACATGCTGTAGCTGACACAAATCCCTATTCTAAAGCCATCTGTTGTTTTGAAAAAATATCGCTGCTGAGCTTGAATGACCAGAAGAAGCACATGATAGCCACACAGAAGTAAAGGAGCATGATAGAGTGACTTCCTCACTTTAGACAACATTGGTTTTGTAATGAGCATTGAGAAAAAAGGCTACATCCGGTCAGACTCCACTTTCCTGGCCCTCTCAAGCACAGTACCCCTCATACCGTCCTGCAGACACATTGATGTTGAATATTTGAATATTTTAGAGCCAGTACAAGCAGTCACATGGCAAATGTCAGTCAACACTGAAACTCTTGCTTCATCAAAGCATCCTCGGCACACAACATGCAAGATGCCAAAGCAGCACTGTGTGAAACACACAATGGACCCATCTTCACAAAATGAGCTGGTGATGCCAGGTGTAGCATACATTCACAGGACCTTATGTGCAAATGGAAGCCAGCAAGGCAGTTTGATATGCGCATGAGCATTGCTGCGCCTTGCAGCCTATCAGTTGCAGGCATGACTCCTGTGGGACCCACCATGTAGCTGCACAACTACACTGATTGTCATCACTGTAGGTGAGTATACATGCACATGACCATGTGCAGCAAAACAGAAACAGAGCCCATTCAGTCATGCTATGCAACCTGTCCGAATGCAACTCCCACGGATCTGACTTGCACACATGTTCACCTGGTAGTCCAACATCTTCTGCTGAAGTGATGCACATTGCTCTGCACATCAGGAGCCAAAAGGCGGGTGCCTCGTTCACCTTGCTGGGACATGTTACAGATGCAATGCATGCTAGGCAACTTTTGGCAGTACTGGGGGTTTGAGACATTCACCTCTATGGCAGCACTCTTGCTGACCAGGTCAGTGGTGGTGATGCCCACTGCAGCATGGTGTGCATCTTCTGCACTAGGCCCCAGGTTGGACACCAGCTTTGGCACAGAGTCCAAGAGAGCTTGCAGCTTGATGCGCCGCCCAATGACACCTGCGCTATGCAATCGCTGTTTGTGATGTGTGGCTTGCATACAAGGCGTGTTGTGCTGGTGTGCTTGCGCGCTGCTTCTGCATCCATGTACAGCAAGTGTCTTGTGCCAAAATGATTGGTACATGATGGGTGGTACGAGGGATGTATCTTACACAGAGGCAAGCAAAGAGCAGATGCAAGCTCACAGGAGCTTGTCCAGATCAAGTTGTGAGTCATAAAGCATTCACTGGTTGATTTGTGTCCAGTTACTCCCCAGACTTGGACCAGCAGTTGCAACATGTAGCTTGAAGACTGATACCTGTGCTCTCGATCAGCACCTGATCACTCTCAATGCCCAGTGCTTGTGCTACAGCTTCTGCTGACTTGACAGAGTCTTCATAGCCAGCATCACCAGTGGCTGCATTGGCTTGCCCAGCATTGATCAACACCTACAATGTCAATGTACAGATCAAGAACCTTAGAAACACAACAGCATATAATGAGTGCTATGTCTGTAGTGTCATATGGCAATACGCCTCAGCTTGCTCATGTGAATGACAGAGAGGATTGCAGTGTTGTTTGTTCTCTGCTGTCGGCAGATCTGGGGTGTCACTGCATCTCCCTGTGAACCTGTAAGGGTGTTATACAGCAGCGACAGTGTCCTGCTCAGCTTTTTGGTCTATGTCACATTCAATGACTAACTGAAAGCTGCAGCTTTTGGCCCTGAATCACAGCTAAACAAAGCAGACCTCGCAGCGTCAAGCTGAACTGCATCTTCAAATTCCTTGATATATTAAATCTCAGATACATGTTCCCAAGGGTACACTGCATCTTTAAACTGTGGGGCGACCTTTCTTTCTGGCCTGAAGATGATTGACACAGCTTGCAGAGAAGTTGCACTAGCTAATAGCAACGGCATGCTCAGCACTCTGCATTTCTTGTGCTGTGAGGGAGTGAAGCTGACAACCTGACTGCTTTACACAGACAGAGATTCTGGGCAAGAAGGTGAGAGTGGGAGGCATTGCCAAGGGCAGTGGCATGATTCACCCCAACATGGCCACACTGCTCAGTGTCATCACCACAGATGCAAATGTGGAGCCTAGCCTTTGGCACACAATCCTGCTGCACGGAGTACAGAAGAGCTTCAATCAGGTGCGTGCAAGCTGCATCACTTCTTGGGCAGAGCCCTTGCAGACCGATTTGGGGTGACCTAAAAATATAGGGTAAAATAGAACAAAAAACAGAGAAAAACAAAAATGTTATAGCAAATAAAGGCATTGTACTACCGAAGCCAGCGTAACATTTTACAAGACGATGGTTTGACAACAGGCTGGAATGATGCAAAGCGTGAATGGCATCCAACAAGTGTATCTGGAAATGCAAATGGTGTCAGGCTCCTTAACATAAGCTGCAGTGCATGGTTCACAGACAGAAGGTCTCGCAGTCTGTGCTGACATTGATGAAGCTCTGCTCAATGCCTGCTGTCTGACAGATCACACTGGTTTCAGCGCCAACACTGATGCCACACTGCTAGTGTGAGCCTGCCAAGCAGACAAGCAATGCAAGGCGCTGCATGACATATGTATGCATCAACACTGCCCAAGCAAGAGCTGCCCCTTTCAGCTCAGCTTCTTGAAGAAGAAGAAGAAGATTACAAGCTTTGATTACAAGCATTTTCTGTTGCGCCTGTTTGTCATATTTTGTCTGTTTTGTTTTCTGATGAAAGACCGCAATTAGTCAAATGGGCAAGCTGGCCCCCAACAATTGTAAAATGTTTGATTGATTGATTGTTGCAGATAACAGTAGACGGGGACACCAGCACCAATGACACATGCATAGGCCTCGCCAGCGGCGCAGCTGGCAATGACCTCATCAAGCACTCCACCTCTGAAGCTGCTCAGAAGCTAGAAGCTGCAGTTACAGCTCTCCTACAGGTAAAGCAGTTACCTGCACATAGATGTGTCATGTGATCTAGAATGCTACTCCTATGATTACTCATGCAGACGTTGCCATATCTACACGAGGAATGTTACACAAGCAGGCTGCTGCTGAGTCATCTGTGTGATCTGTAGTGCTTCAAACCATGCTGATATGAGACACTTGCACCTCTCAGTAAGGACACCCTGTCTTGGTTTTCAGCAGTGGTCTCGTGTGTTGAGACGATAGGGGGAGCGTCGGGGCAATTGTTATGTTGCGACCCTAAATGCCTGAGCTTGCACGTTTGCTGACATTGTATCGTGGTTTTGTCTTACCTGCATCAATGAAGTCATCTGTGGCATGTCAGTAAACACCTGATGTGATGACATCCCAGGTCTTTGCTCACACGCCACAGATGAGTTTATTGATGCAGGTAAGACAAAACCTCGATACAAGGTCAGCAAATATGCAAGCTCAGGCGTTTGGGGTCGCAACATGACAGCTGCCCTGACGCTTGACCCGCCAAAAGCAAGCCATAAACAGGGCTTCCAAGCAATGTGCAGATCAAGTCTGAAACTCCTTGCGCAGCACTGTGTGGTCTGATGCCAACTGTAGCATGACTTGTCAGTAGCATCAGGCTAGCAATGCACAGTTGCCAGTTGCCAGTTCACTGCAAGCAGCAGCCTATCCAGTGACATCACGCAAAAAGCAGAGGTCCCAGTTAATGGTTTGACTTGCAGGGGCTAGCCAAGTCAATAGCCTGGGATGGAGAAGGGGCCACTTGCTTACTGGAGGTGACAGCTCTGGGCGCACCTGATGACAGATCGGCCGCAAAGATAGCCAAGTCTATAGCTGCGTCATCACTCACCAAGGCAGCCATCTTTGGGCATGATCCCAACTGGGGCAGAATAGCTTGTGCTGCTGGGTAGGCACTGTTCTGCTTCTCCCTGTCTGCATCTTACAGAGACTGACTCTCAATAACACGCACGAAGTTGGGCGATAAAGCTGCCTGCTGCTATCAGGGACTTCGAGCCCTTTGGCTGCATCTGACATGCGAGATAAATGCTGCACATGTCATTTTGTATGCAAACAGCTGTGTTGGTGTTATTTAGGTACTCTGGTGTCAAGTTCAACCAGAACAACTTGCGAGTCAAGCTTGGAGACATTGCACTCATGGAGAAGGGACAGCCTTTGGAGTTTGATGCCAAGGCAGCTAGCAAGTACTTGACAGATGTCGCTTCTGAGCATGGCACATGCAAAATAGAGGTGTCAGTAGGCAATGACCACGGCCATGCGCAAGCGTGGGGTTGTGATCTGAGCTACAAGTACGTTGAAATCAATGCAGAGTACACCACATGATCTGCTTTATCAGACGTGCACACATGTTGGAACTAAGATAACAGCCCTGTACATTTAAATGCTGCACCTTGCCCACTATGTGACTGCATAGCATAAGCAGCAGGCCGCAGTGCATGGCACCATAGGCCAGTATGAAACTGGCATCTGCATGTGTCCGCAATATGTTTAAACTTTGTAAGCTAGCACAACATCAATTACATGTTGAACAAAAAATCTCTATTCCAAGCTATACATCGGTAATGATAGCAGCAAAACCAAAGTAACTATACTGTGCAGCACGTACTGCACCTTCTTTGCACAGTCGCTGACTGCTGGCCTATCAGTAAGCAGCACAGCAATATGGCTCACTTCATGCTAGGCTAAGGTCAAGCCTCACCAGGACGCTCAAAACACTATCACAGAACAGGCTGCTCTGACCAAAAAGCGGTCGTCATGCCGCCTGAGCTGTAGATATCGCTACACTGGTCGCCCATTCACAGTGCATTGACCATACTTTGCGCAGCGTCTGCTCCCAGTCTGTAAACAGAAACATGCAACTCAGAAGAAGAGTCGGCAAAATGCGTGTAGTGGATGAGAGTACTTACGCGAAACGAAATGCCGACAGCGAGAAAAACCGTTTTTGAACTTACGTGAAGCCAAAGCCACCGGCTATCGCATAGAATATTGTGCAGCAGAACCGTCCAGGTATTGCACAGCAGGCCGCAGCGCCAGTTCTATTGGTATCTGTCACGCCGCCTGGGGGTGGTACGTTTCCGACCGGTTTGCTTGCTGAACCTCCCATTGCAATAACTTGATGAGGGCTGAACTGTTCAAGGTCATGCGTGCAGGCAGTAGGCTATCACTGTAACACGAAAAAGTTGCTCCGGAACCACTAACGTAATGGTTACCATTGAAGCTTGTAATATTCTTCTCTCTTTCGCTTGGACGGCAGCACTAATGACCAGATCAGCGTGAACAACAAGATCGAGTCAGTCTGCACATGTCCATTCCAGTTTGTAGGTTCGTAACTTCTTAGAGCTTGGGTCTATCATCAACACATCAAGCATCCCAAACGTCGAAATGTGCACACACACACACCAACCAGTCAACTAGACAGCTTGATCAACTCAGATGCGCAAAGTCACTCATTTGACACAAAGGTTTGCAACAGTCTGTCACACATGTATACTTGACATGCAGTGTAAGCCACAATATTCGTGTCTGTAGTCACATAGTTCAACAATTGTGTGCACATGCCTCCTACATAGTGATGATGTATGATTGTGCCATGTGTAGCTCTACAAGCCAGGCAGCGCTGTGCTATCATGCGCTCCAATGGCCTGCAGACAGATCATTCTCCATCAGAAGACTCTTCATCTGATGACTCTTCCTCAGAAGAGCTGTCGTCAGCTGCTGATGCAGCTTGCGGGCCTGGCTTAGAGTCATCTTCTGATGATGACTCTTCCTCAGACAATGAGCCTTCTTCAGAAGCAGGCTTGCTACCAACAGCCACTTGTGGTCCAGGCAAGGAATCATCTTCAGACCATGAATCGTCTTCAGATTCGCTTTCTTCAGACGATGACTGTTCCCCTTGCGACCTGGCTACTGCGGCAATGACGGCATCACCAGCAGCAGCTGCAGCTGCTGCAGCAACTGCAGGATCAGGTCCTTCTTCTTCCTCAGAACCTGAACCATCATCAGAAGAAGAAGATTCCAATGGTGCTGCTGGGCCTGCAGCTGCAGCCACAGCAGCTGCTGCAGCGTCTTCCTCTTCAGACTCTGAATCAGACTCTGAATCACTGTCAGATGAAGATTGTGAAGACTCTCGCATCTGTGCCTGCGGGTCTGTCAGTAGCTTGCGTTTGCGTCCCAGTCTGATTGCCTGCTGTTCACTCTGCTGGCAGATCTGACACATCTGCTTGTTTGCCTGCGGCTGGGAGGCGTTTTGAGAGTTCTGCTGAGACATGACTGCCATGATCCGAATCAGCTGTGCTGTTGGCAAACTTGCAAGGCGTTTGTCCTTTGCTACCCTGTCAAAGTCTCCTGCTATCTTGCTAGCACAGTTTGCGTGCAAGCCCTCTAGCTCGGCTTCATGAGCTGTGACTGTCAGCCAATGGAGAGCGTTGTCAGGTCGGCACATAGGCATTTGGTTGAGGTAGAGGCGGCAGCTCCTGAGCATGTTTGGGCAGTTGAGCTGGTCTGTGAGCTTGCTGAGCTGCCATGCTAGATCAGGAGAGTCAATCAACAGGATGCCCATGTTGTAGACACCCATTAGCAGGAGATGCACACAGGCGCTACTGTGTCCATGCAAGACTTGATCTATGATCAGGGGATGCTGCCAAGTGAAAGGGCCTGTCTCCAGGATCAGCTGCCTGATGAAATGAGAGTGAGAGGCCAAGTACTGACTGTGTGCAGGGAAGCGTTTCTGCCCAGCCACCAAGATCAGGTCACATAGGTCCTCAGTTCCCGGCAGACAGTGTCGCAGATACATCTTGTCTCCACTGTCACTGCAACGCAATCGCGCAGCTTTCATGCTGTTGCTCCCTGCACTGTTTTGCTCAACAGCAGGCGATCAAACGCACTCCACTGAATGCCATATGACTTCAGATGTGACTCACTCCGTGTCAGGCATCTTGAAATGGGAACGATGCTCGGTATGAAAAGCAGGTAGGAGCTTTCAACGCCACGAGGTATGGGCGCGCCTTTTGGCCACAGGATGCGATCAGTAACTGACTGACCTACCGCTGTCTGTGCATACAACAGTTCGTCGGGTGCTCCGGCACCCTTGGTCGGACCTGTTTAGAAATCACGGGCAGCTAGACTGACTGATTGTCTGGCGTCAAAACGCACAAGTCGCTGATTTGGTTAGGTCAGATGCTTGCACATTTCGCGAGTTTGCTCGAAATTTGGGCATGCACAATGCCATGCAGCAACAACTTGCTCAAAGTTTCCTTGATAGATTGGATCTCAAAAACACGTCCCCAAGGATGCACTGATTTGCAGAGCCCGGTGAAATGTCTCGATCATAGGTAAATATCAATATGTCAGATGCAGTACTGGTATATGTCAGATACAGTACTAGTATGCAGTCAAGCAAGGCTGTGTTAGGCTGCGCAATGCACTGAAATGCATCTCGGAGGTCATTGTTACAATACAGTAGAGCTGCTCAAAATTTGAACAAACAGGACATGGCTTAAGATACAGTTTACACCTGCACATTTTTAGGCAATCAGATATTTGTCTCTAGGTCTGCACCTTGCGTAATTGCAACAGCAGACCTTTGCTACCTGTTCAGTGAGCACAGGAATGCACCACCCAGAATCGCAAAGATCTGCTGTCGCACATGCAGGACAATGTCTCAAACACAAGTGATCACGCTGTTGCACTACAGTTCAAGAATGACCAGGCGTATGCGCACAGACATTGCCTGACACGTACGATCTGTATAGGGACTGAGCTCTGCAAAAAGGTGAGCCACTTGGATCTGCCAGGCACTTTGATCTAGTATAGACACATTTGCTGCTAGACGCATCTCATGCAACCACATTCTGTCGTGAAATGTACATCAGCCCCATGCTGTCCTTCCATCCCCAGCAGCAAATTAATAAGTCAGTGGTACAGTCGCATGATGGCATCCTACCAGTAGCAGGAGTGTAGGTAAAACTTTTGATTGGCCTATGTTCCTCCACCTGAAGAAGAACTAGGAGGAGCTTCTGCGGTCAAAGCAGATGGGGACTCTTCTGTTGGTGGGGGCACAGGAGCTGGGGCCTCAGCATTGGTGGGGACGTACGTGCCAGCTGCAAAACATCATACAACAGTATTGCCACTGAAACTGCCATCTCATTGCAGCAGTGATGACCCATTGCCATTGCAGCAGTGATGACCCATTGCCATTGCAGTGTACGCTCTGATGCGTGATGTCATGTCCAGCAGGTGCAGCAAATGGCTCATTATGCATGCATGGTGTGTGCCCAGGTTTGATGACAGAGCAGGCATACTGCTGCATAGGTTTAGCTGTGAAGCAGTCTCAGTGATCAACAAGCAACGGGCAAGCAAAGGGTTTCTGATGCCAGGGTGCGGTGTTGCAACAGCAATGATAGCGCATGTGCAGGTGTATAAGACTCATTGCCTTACCCTGTTGCAGCATGCGCTCACGCAGACCGTGGACCTCCTCCAACTCTGCAAGAATTCTCTGGTGCTCCTCAGCATCGTTAAGGGCACCTGTCTTTTGTGAGGTGGCTTCAAGCAGTCTGTGAGCTGTTGCGCCAAGCACAATCATGCTCAGAAACAAAAGAGCCATCTTTGTTGTGTTCATAGCTGCCTGCATACACGCCACCGATTGCACTCATCAGACAGAAACGGACAGAGCGGCTGATGATGTACGCTATGCCGTGCCATGCCGTTCCTGGCGAACACCCATCTCGCTGCAAGTCTCGTTCCGGATGAACACGCGACGACGTATACTCCAATGCCGCATCTCAAATGCCGTGCACATGTGCATTGTGACACCTCGTGCTCATGCAGAAGAGCAAGTGTGCAAGTATACTACGTAGTCAAGAGCGTGACATAAGAGCGTGACCACGAACGTGGATGTGCGCAAGCAAGCAAACTGTGAACGAGTTTCAAGAATCAGACCAAATGCATAGCATGTGCATGATCCACTACGGCTTGGTTGCAACGCCGAAACTGCAAGATCAGCCTACGTGTACCAAGCACTCAAACTTGTGACGGGGTCACGCGCTGTTGCCGCACCTGAACGAAGACTTCTTGCTTGACCCACAGAACACTTGATGTGCAGCGTGAGTATGAGACTATCGTGTTGTATAGCTCGCTTGCGCAGGGCTTGCGGAAGCTGCAGTTTGGGGCTCACCACGTCCAAACGAAAGGGCCCACGTGATTAGTGGTTTACTCAGGCCTATCCTGCTTCAGCCTACCTGTTAATGATGCAAAGCACAGCAGGTCCTCATAGGATCGATACACCAGGCAGCAGCAGCAGCTTCGAGATGATGTGCGGTCAGAATTTTCTACTACTTGCTGGCTAATGTGCACAATTGGCAGCGCCATTGTGAAGCAGGCACGCTTCCGAATTGCAAACTCGAGCTCGCTGCCATACCTGCTAGTACTTCTCTATAAAGCTGCGATGCTACCTGCGAGGCTGTGATGAAAATGTACAGCATACGCTACTTTGCAATGACATTCGGCACTGTCAAGGTTACCTATGGCATTTGTAAAGTTTAGAGCGCAAATGCAACTAAGCAGGATGGTAGCAAGTTTGAAAACATGAGACATTTGATAATCCCATTGTATGTGATGTAGGAATCAGGCAGTGGTGCGATGCAGAGTGGTTGCATTTGATTTGCTGCAAGTCATGCGTCTGAGAACTGAATTACAGTATCATGATCAGCATAATCTGATCAGCATAATCTTCACAAAAGCTCACCATACACATGCAAGTAATCCTCAACAGCAAATGGTCTTGAGTAGCACAGTCTTCATATATATATTTGCCTAACTGACTATACGTATACAATGCAGCTGGATTGCTGAGTTCGACCCGCACTTCCTGAGGGACTGCAGTACAAACATAGCAAACTTTGATGGCAACTTCGTCCTAGTAAATACAGAGTTGTGGCTGTCCCACGAGGCCTAGTTCTTCATCCTTGTTACTGCTTGACGTGTCCGCTGAATCCACCGCTGAACTTCTGCCAACTTTTGGCGACAGTATCATCAGCTGGAGCAGTCTCTTGGTATGAGGGCCGTGCCAATGCAGCCTGCACGATTGGGCACCAGGGTAGTCAGCAAGCTGGCTGAGAGGGTGCAGACTCAGAGCAATGCATCAAACCAAGATGCCAACACAAGGCTGAGAATGCTGCAATGATCTGTCATGTTGCACGCTACTCACACAGCCGATGCCTTCTTACCATCTGTGGAAATCAAAGTGAACCCTGATAGAATGCATACATTAACTTTTGTCCTCAGCATGACGCAGCTTATTTCACAATTTGACAACAGCTAGGCAAGCAAACAAAGCCATGGTGAGAAAATGTCTGTAGACTAAAGATCATCGTCATGGTCTTGATCCACCCCAGTTGTCTCATCAGCACAGACAAGATCGCAAGACTGAATTCTGGAAAACATGGCCTGTCACAGGTACTCTATGCAGCACACCAAAGGCAAGCATGTCACCTTGATCCAGGCATCCAAGCGTGTAAGTTTCTGCTGCTGAATGGCCGTGTCAATACTGTAGCCTCTCAGTGCAGGAAGTGCTGCAGAAGCTCTATGCACAAAGGGGGTGCCTGCCACCTCAGCAAAGCTGTAGCTCCCTCCCAGGAAGAAGTCACCGCCCTCGGAGGATCCATGCTGCTCAACAAACTTGTTCAGGTTCTGCAATTTGCAAATGCAGACATGAGTGTAGCTTGTGCGCATTCAGCCCGCCTTGCTTGACACAGCAGTCATGAGCATCAATTAAGCTGTCATCTTGATGCATGCCAGAAATTGTTGCTTGGCAACCATGGTTCGAGTTGGATGTACAGGGTAAGGACACATGGGTGCTTCTGTCCTTGAACTGCAAGTAAGCATGCATTTTTTGGCAAGCATATGGCATGCACATATGGCATGCACATATTCAAGAATGCATTGAAGTTGGCATGAACGCTGCTTGCTGAAGGTTGTATTATGTTCTGAAAAGATAAGCATGATTTACCGTCACATTTGGACACTTGATTATTGCGGTCTTTGACTTGTACCTTGAGGGCAGTGTCCATCTTGGTTTTGGCTGCTTGCAGAGACTCCTCAGAGTCAGCTCGCAGCAGCCCAAAAAGGCTTGGCAAGAAGGTTTCTGAAAAGAGGTCCACAAACCATCTCACCTACAGAGAGAGGCCATACATCATTGACAAACACATGACACATGAAGCTAGCAGGCAACCGAATAGCAGGGGCCATTTAGGCTAAATATCCGGTAATTTCTCAGGTGTTTCTCTAGATTGTCAGTGCTTGTCGGTGCTGGTTTGAAAGGAGCTCGGCAAAGCTAGCACATGACCAATCGGTGCTCACAAGCGGGATATGTGTGTCTTCAAAGATACAGCCAAAGGCACCAAAGCTCAAAGCAGGGCATGTGGTGAAATCACACCTGCACCTGGGTGTCAACTCACCTTAATAATAATAATAATTTACAGGCGTTCCGGCTAATTGTTCTTGCCAGGTACCTACTAGGTGTGCCTAAACCCTAGTCCTGTGAGCCAACATGCACTAACATGAGACACTAGTTGCACCCAAGGGGTGTGCGCTGACCGGGCGAGTGCCATAGTGTCAACTCACCTTGGCTAACTGCAACGGATCTTCTGGGAACAGCTTGACACCAAATCCCATCAAACATAATACACGGCATTGTAGACAACTGCACAAGTGGCTCGGCAAAGGCGTGGCTGATGAGTTTAAATTCTGAGCAGGCTTGTCAGAACCTGCCGGTCAATTTGCTTGCTCACAGTCTTCAACAATTGCAGATGAACTGTGCTGGCTGCTGAAACTGCCTACAACACGCTGATCTAGACTCATGCAACAAAAATGCACAGATGTTCATTTGGGCAACGTCACACACAACCTGGGACACAGAGCGATACTGCACATCTAGGTACTCTGATACCACATTGGACTCAATCAGCTGGTTGTCACCATCTGCAGCAGTAAATTTTGCCATTCCAATGTGTACATATTCTCCTTGATAGCATATATGCGATTGTGTGCTCCTTGATGCTGGACAACAGTCATTTCCCTGCCGGGCGCAGGCAAACACACACACATATACATATGAGGTGACTAGATAGCATGTGTGTATATTGTGATGCATGCATGCATATGCGTGCCTCTTCAAACTGTAGGTTAACGTGAAACCAAATGATCCATCAGCTCATGTGGGGTGTGGGTGTCTGATTGCGGTGGTGACAAGATGCAGAAGCACTCTCACCGATGATGATGGGAACCTTGGCTGGAGCAGTGGGATCTGGATGAATGGATGCATACAACTCCTTGAAGTGCTTGGGCTTGTTCTGCAGATCAACAATTTTCTGCTCGAAGTTGAGCTTTTTCTCGATCAGAGTGATCCATGCTCTCTGTGCAAAGGGGCACCTGCAGGCAGGCAGGCAGGCAGGCGATTGAGAAGCGCGGTTAGCTGCAGCATTGGCAGTGGCGTCCAGGGCAAACTTGTCAAGCAACTTCAAGCAACTTCAACGCGGTGGAACGTGAGAGACCGTAGCGATGTTCCAGAGCGCACGCACTCTACGTAGCACACGACATAACAAGCCAAGCAAGCGTTAGCTCGCAATCTACTCACGTCCCGGAATCATAAAACTGGATGGCAGTCGAAGGAACCTTGGTGAGGGAGACCATTGTTGAAGGTATCAGGCCTACCACTTGTTTCCGAGCGAACTTTCGCTTTCACAAGAGGGCTTTGTCCAGCCAGCACACGCGCACAATTTGATCGAAGCTGGGAGCATCAGCAGGTGCATGCCATCACGCGCGTGCGTTATGGGTGACGTTACCCAATAATTTACGCTAACAACGCACGTGCTGACAGAATGGCTCACATGACTGGGAACCTTCTAGAAGATCTTGCAAAAATAAAAAGCATGTTCCGCAGCAGCTGCAGTGCTGAGCACTGCGTGCTTTGCATGACGAGGTAGATGAGAGATCAGTCAGCATGAGGTCACTTAGACCTCAAAACTGCATAATAAGGTACCAAGACACAGACATGATACTGTCATGGGGAAAAACCACCGTATAGCTTTCATCAAAAAATTGTGTGTGCAAAGATACATGTGTAGCGCTATTGCTAGCAATTGCTAGCAGAAAGCCTGACAGGATCTGAACCTAACACAAAGCTTGCTGACAAAGCACCTATGGCAACACTATAGCAATTATTGCCAATACCATTGATGCATGTATCGTAAATCTTACAGGCTTACTGGGGTCAGCAAAAGGTCACAGCTAGTGTCGTAAGCAGGCTCGCTGCATCTGCATATGAGCTGTCCTGTAACATAAGCAAAAACCCAGGCCAGTAATGACCGTGCGGATGTGCACATGTGTCAGGTATTTTGCTCTGCAACTCATGACTTTAAACGTTACAGGCTTGTGTGGGCTGAAATCTTGTCATTAAAACCATCACGAGCCTTGCTTCCCTGCAAACAGATCTCTGGAGTCCATTGATGTCACCCACAAGAAAATGCATAATTTCATTGCACTGGTCAAATTTCAAGCATTGACTGTCAGCCCTCATATGTCTTGTCAGCACGCATGACTACCCTGCACACTCACATGCTTTGAACCTGCTCCAGCATCAAAGTTCTGACAAGCACAAACATCTCTCTTCTGCCAACAACATTGCCATTCTGCTGTAGCTTCAGCTTCGCATGAAACAGACTTGAGTATGAAGTCTGTTGTCTGTCTCTGTTATCGTTGTCTGTCTCTGTTAGTATTGTCTGTCTCTGGTGTTGTTGTATGTCTCTGTTGTTGTTGTCTGTCTCTCATACGAATATGAGAGGGGCGCTACTGGCCTGACCCAGAGCCACCACTGCTGCTGGTACTGGACCCAGCATCTGATGCTCCTGTAGCTGCTGTGCTGGCTGAGCCTGCAGCATCACACCTGCTCATTTCATGGCCAGACTTGTGTTTGTTTGCGCACTCCTGTGCTTGTTCTCTCATGCACATTCATTTACTCACTCACTCCTTGACTAATCAAGCCCTTCTGTGGCTTTCTGTGTACGTACCCCGCAGGACAGATGTGTACAGTCCTGAGCACATTTCTGTATGAGGTCTCCATGGAACGAACACACATACTGCTTGTGAGTAACACATGTGCACGCTGCACAAACCTACGCTCTGAGCCAAATCTTAAGACTTCATGGCTCTGCAAGACAAACTTGACAAGGCACATGGTTGCACCAGAAGATGCAGTACCTGCTGTTGAAACTCAAATGCCTCACACTTGAGTTCTCATCAGGTCCAGAGGGTTGACTGAATCGACCTCCATCATTGCATGATAGAGATTGATACCTTTGTCAAAATATCCGACAACATGACAGATGACTCAACACTGCTGCTGCTACTGTGTTGTATGAAAATCCAGTATCAACAGTTGTACTAGTCAGGAGGGGCTATGCTGCCCTTGCTTCGCCAACAGCAGTGCCAGGCCTGCTGAAAAAGGCATCTCAGCTCTGCCTGATGGATGGAAGTCAAACAGGCCCTCATATCAAAAGCTACTCAGGACTATACATACTGAAACTCAGGGGGAGACACAGATCGAATGGATGAAGGAATGCACAATGAAACAGTCATGATACTGCAGTGTAAGTGAGGTCAGAAAAACCTGCGCCACTGCTGCTGCTACCAGTGGGAGGGGGCGGGGGAGGGGGCGCCCCTATGGCGGTCCCTGCCCCTGACCCTGACCCTGATGTGCCAGCTACCCCAGATGATAATGAAGGGCTGGACGTTGAAGAAGAAGAAGAAGAAGAAGAAGAAGAAGAAGAAGAAGAAGAAGAAGAAGAAGAAGGTGCAGGTGCGGGTGCTGGTCCCCCTGACAATGAAGTGTAGGTGGCAGCTGCACACATGCATATGCATTCATGACGCATTTCTGACTGAGACCGTAAAATGTAGTGCTTGCACATGTGACCAGCACATCTCATAGCAAAGCCGTCTGTGTATGCATGTTCACTGCGTCGTTACCAGCAGGACAGTTTGACTGGCAGTAACAGCTCCACAGATGCTTGATGTGTCTGCCTCATCGGGTGTGCACTGTACAAAAGAACTCTAAGTCAACCCTGATTGCGTCTCACCTTGTTGTAGCATGCGCTCTCGCAACTGATGCACCTCCTCGAGCTCAGCCAGTATCCTCTGGTGCTCTGTTGCGAAGTCTAGTGTGTTGCTCAGAGCAAAATCGTTTGTCAACAGCTTGCGTGGGGCCACAGTGGTGATGACGCTCATGAGCACCAGCAACACAAGGGTGGCTCCTTTGAACTGCATGCTAGGTCTCTCTCTGCAACAACGTGCTGTGACTCAACAATATGCATGTTTGGCGTTATGTGCAGCTCAAATAGCGGGATTAACAGGCAGCAACAAGCAGGTCTGACAAGACTGGCAGACAACAGGTACACCTCCAAAGAAAGTAGCTGCGAATGCCATGACTGGCAAGAGTGACAGCAGCATGCATCGACAAGATGGGGTGCCAGTTTTTCTTTCAATGATACATGAAGGCCTGTTTTAATGACAAAACTGCAACCAGTCATGAAGCAACAGCTCAAACCTTGCAAGTCGTAGAGTCGCATGCATGGCTGGCCTGCTCGGCATGCACTGTGACCAAGATCAACAGCTTAGACCTTGGGTGATCAAGAGCAGGTCAGTGAAGACGCACCTGGTATGCAGCTCGAACCTTGTGCTTATGTTGTCCGCCCAGCTTCTAGCACACCACTTGCAGATGCAGGTCCGAAGTTGGCCCGGAGCCCCTCACGGTCCGTAGACTACCGGAAGAGATGTCGCTTACAGGTGACTTTTCACGGTGCAATGTATTGACGACAAGTCATGCACAGGACCAGGTATACAAATACGAGCAAGCACAAGGCGTTAGTGTCCTCCTTCGAGACCAAAATTGTGTGTGTGGGAGTCGAAGGGGCACCATTCAAACTGCAGCCGTTATGACTAATAGCACTATCCCCTTGAAATTCCCACCCCATGCATACAGTCTTGCTGTCTACAGTTGGTAGCTTTGCAATTTGGACCACAAGCTTCAGCACAAGGGCTGGACTGCAGCTTGGCATTCAAGCTGCCAGCACCAGTGGTTGCCATTTTGTTCAAAGCTGCACTGAGAGGGCACAGCGCACAAATTTGAACGAAACTGGCAATCCCGATTGTTTGCAGACAGGTGCTCACTCTGCAAACTGCAGCATGAGACGCCAAAACAAGTTTTTCTGACTGCAAGCGGTCCCATGAGCACACATGCTATGGAGATGGCAAGGGAGGTATGCATTGCATGCAACTGAACTCTGTACAGCAATTGAACACAGGGGTATATAAACTCACGTAAATGTAGCCATTGACGTTGCTGACGTGCTGAGGGCTGTCATGGTGGGCATGTATGCCTGACTGCAACTGCTTCATTGCATGCTTCAGATCCTCCACTACAGGCTTGCAGCTGCTGCCAGGCGTTGCCCACCATCTTTGGACATCTCTCAGCAAGCATAGCAACAGGCGAGCTTCAACCATTCCAAGCTGGCAGTTGCAGGTTAAAATGTTGGTTCATCCATGCTGAACCAGTGCTGAAGGTGCCTCGGGGGTAAGTCCGTACTCATCACTGCTGTCACTGCCAGGAGCAGGTGCTGGGGCTGCACTACTTGAGGCGTAGGTAGCAGCTGCACACAGTCAGACACAGACATATCTATAGCATGCACAAGCAATGGACACTTGATACGTAGCACCGACCAATTGTATGGGTGAGTTGTACAACATGTGGCACGCTTGCAAGGCCATCATGCATGCAGTGCAGCCTCGAATGCTGATGTTATGCTCACAACAGAAGCAAGGGTTGCTTTCCAGTAATGAGGCAGCCAACTTTGGCTGTAACCTGTGGCATGAGGTGCGCCCGCAGTGCTTGACACCTATCATCATGGTGATGTACAAAGCATGCCTGATGTAAATTTACCCTGCTGTAGCATGCGCTCACGCAGCTGGTGAACCTCCTCAAGCTCTGACAGGATACGTTGATGCTCCTCAGCTTCAGACAGCTCACGGTCTTCAAGTGCCAGGTGTTGAGAGCTTGCGTGGGTCGCAAGGAACCCATGAGATGCTGCACTAAGAATTATCATGCTCAAGAAGAGCGTGGCTGTCTTTGTGACAGTCATGACACCCGTCGTCAGCTTTACAACCTTGCTGTACACGACCTGCAGCGTAGCATAAGCTGTGTTGGGCTCTTTTTTTCGTCCAGCTCACAACGCTACATGAGGTGAGAACGCCGTTGCAGATGTTTAACATGCCGGTGAAATGTAGTAAGGGACGTCGCGAGCGATTTCGTGCTTTTTAACGAGCTCACACGAAGCTGCAGTGTTCATGCCAGAGCGCTGCATATCAGGATGTAAATCACGTGACTGCTCGAGGCCAACGTCCACGCCTTACACATTTGGACATACACCACATTGCGGCATGATGTGCAGCATCGAACTTGAGATCTTGCTGTCCAACAGCATGTCTGACCTACCGGTACTCTGCAAGGTTGCAGTTCAAGCCGTTCGCTCTTCCAAAACCAGACTGGTGACCCACTTCGTTGTTCAAGCTTTGGCGGATGGCAGGCAGTGTTGCTTGCGCAAAGTGAATGTGCGGGATCAGTTGCACAATGTACGAGATCTACGACGTGTTTTTACTCCGTCGCGGATTTAAAATGGGTGATTTAAATCCGCGGCGGAGTAAAGGGTCAAATTTTCTCAGGGTCAAAATATTGAAAAGCCAACAAAGCTGGTGACACTGTGCATACAGGGAGCAACAAAAGGCAAGCAACACTAACAGCATCATATTTCCTCCATCTCCACTACAAGGCCTGATTTGCTGCGGCGCTCAACTTTATTTTCTGTTGGCTCATAGCGATCATTGCCATGACCAACATCATGATCAGACTCTGCATCGTTTTCTGCAGCTGGGGCATCTCCTGCTTGCGCTTTATCATTTGGTTGCCTGCTTGCCTGCCTTCGTGCAGCAGCAGGTTGTGCCTGAGTTGTCCTCGTAGACATGCCCGTCTTGTTGCTGGGCAACTTGGCTTGTCCATTCAGTTGCCCTGCTTGTTGTATGCCATCATCATCATCATGTGACTGTGAATCAGCTTGAGGGGCCTCTGAAGCAAGACTGGCTGCTTGGGGCTGTTTGAGCTGCCCCTTGGGCTGTTGTGATGGCCCTGCTGCCTCTCCAGGCTGATCTTCAACAAGGTCAACAACCTCTGCAGCACCTGTTTGCACAAAGCAGTACTTGAGAACAAGGCAGACAACCACAAACAAGGCAAATGCTACATGTATAGTGTGTGTGAAGCTGTGGTGTGCTGTTGTTGACAGTAACGTCTGAGACGAAGCTTATCTTGTTGCTTTTCTTGTACTTGGACCAAAGTGACCCAGTTCAAGTCCGTGATGGCGTCAAAAAATGCTTTTGTTGAACTTATTGCCCACACCACTTTGCTCGGCAACCAGCAAGAGAAACTAAGGACTGCGTTTGCCATTGAGCATCACACAACAGCGCATGCCACAGCAACAATGCACATGCCACAGCTCATGCCATACCAATGGACTACGCCAACAAGGCAGCATCAATGCAAAACTTGCAAGCCACACACTGCAACACCTCATGAGTTAGTGACCACTGCCTACCAGTACAGCCTGGCATCATACAGGAAGTGCAAGTCACAGCGGAAAACACACCAATGGAGTCTTACCTGACAAGTCTTCTCTTAATAAAGCATGGTCTGCATGAGGCTGGCCAGCATGTGCAGCTGCATTGTCGCCGTAGTCCTGGTGCAAGCGCAGCCGAGTCCAGATGCTGCGCAGTAGCTGGCGCCAGGCCGCATGTGCCTCCTGCTTGCGCCTCTCAGCAGCTTGCTCCTCTCGTAGCCTGCACAAAGCAATGTGTACCTGTTTTCTACCACTATACTTCCAAAATTTGTTTAACCTAGTTCAGTAGACTTGGATTCTTGTCTATTGTTGCCCCCCCCCCCCCTCCCCCCCCCCTTCCCGCCATATGTTGCCATTGCTATGTGATTCTGCGCCCTGATGTGTTGGATGTTTTATGTTGACAGTGTGGCCAGACTGTGTGGGACAATGTAACACCTGTTCAGTAGGAAAACGGGTATGAAGACTAAAAATGAGTTACAAAACAAGTGCTTCTAATTGCCTCTATATGTTAATTAGTACATGGGCTGCAACAACCCTGCCTGTCGTCTCTGCAGCAGAGTGTTGTGGTGCATAGATGCTATAGGGTCATGCTGACTGCACTTGCCCTGCTGTTGCATGAAGACTTGCATCTATAGCTTGATTTTGCTGTTGATGAGTGTCATGCACAGTCCCAGGGTTGCCCTGGTGCCAATGTGCCACAGAACCACATAGTCACATCAGACATCTGACATAGCTGACTGATGATTGATGATTTCAAGATCTGCAAACCCATGTGTGCAACTGCAATGAAGAGCTTTGTGTCCCACCGTTCATCTTCAATGTATGCCTCCAACACAGTTGCTTCATCTTCCTTGCACACCACCACCCCTTCAATGACCGGCACACTTCTTCCCCCTCTGATGTCAAAGCCTGTCATGGCAGGAGCATAATCCACCGACAGCTTCTTGCAGATGGGACCCAGGCGAGGCATCTGCAGATGCACTGTGCCCTGCATCAAAGCCACAGGTGTCACAAGCTGTGACTGCATAGGTCAGTACCAAAATCTTGAAAACAGCAGCAAGATTTGTCATGGCATCAATGTAATGTATGCTTTGGGTGTATACACCTTGTGGCACGCATGCCTGCAAAGTGTTGGGTTGTGAGTGTACCAGTGGCTGCAGTGAGCAGTATAGCTTCCCCAACAACTGCTGCAGCTGAGGTATGCATAAGAGGGGTTCCATTTTGACAAGAAGCCTACAAGTTCGGGCAACTCAAGACTACTCCCCCTAACAAAGCTGTTGGTATGGCAGCAAAACCAGTGCGCAATCTCCAAGCTGTAGCGTTAGCATATACCAAGGGCGTTGTGAGAAGTTGTGCAATGGAGACATGGAGTTCCTGTGTAGCTACAATTGCCTATCTGACAAATGGAAAGGACAGCCTGTGAGGATTCTAAAGCCAGGATGCTGGCCAGCCCTATGTGCTCTACCTTAGGCAGCTCAGATGCTAGCGGTGGGCAGTGTACATTGCCCCTGTCATTCTTAGGCACCACCCCTCCCACAGCTGTGGGTACCTCCCATTGCTGCGTCTGCCACCGCCCATACATCTTGGTCACCATAGAGTCCGGTACAGGGATGACCGATGTTGCCTCCTGAACATCCTCTTCCTCAGTGGGTCCCTTGGATGGGTCAGTGTGGGGCCCGGGGGGGTCTTTGACCCCTCGTCGCTTCACCACCTTGTAGGGCTTGGCTAACTCCTCAGATTTCACTTCCAAACCACCTCGGAGCCACCTGCACATACAAGCGACTTGGGGAAAAGCCCATTATGCTGCATCTATACAGTCAAGATGTGTTTTTGACCGTGTTAAACTGTCCATTGCTCCTGACAAAACAACAGACTGACTGTCTGCCTGGCCGTACAAGAAGGTCTGCATGCTGCTGTGACAGGAGCAATGGAGGCTGGTCAAACATGGTCAAACACACATCTTGACTGTACAAGGGGCGCACAGGCAGGCAAGAGCCCTATACAGCCAGAGGCAGGTTGTGAGGCCATGCAAACAGGATGCTTGCAAGACACAAGCACTGCAGCAGCGGGTGGGGTGATGGTGAATTGGAGAAGGGAGTGAAGGGGGGGGGGAAGGGGCGAGGCAATGTAGGCCCCACTCTCTTTCCACCCCTCTGTGCTGCACATGCTGGAAACGTTTGCACGTGCACAACATGACACTACATACACTGCCGAGAACCAAAGCCATTGCTTTTGTGCTATTTGATGAGGTGATCTGAAACTCAGAAGCGTATAGAGACTGTCAGGCCTTTCAACTTTAGGGCAAAATCTCTGCTCAAAACATGTTGTGTCGTCAGAGAAAATGATAAGTCTTCCTGGACAGCGCACCTGTCTGCCGTGTGCAGCTCAGCAAGGGCTTCTCTGGGGTAGAAGCCCTCCCCTCTGTGCATACCAGCCTTCTTGGTTCCAGGTTTCAGCGCAAAGTACCTGCCAATATGCCGCTCTAGAACATACACTGGGTGGTGCCTGCAGTGTCAGTCTGCAACAGTGAGCAACCAGTCACTTCTGTGTGTACTGCAGCTCTGACAATGATGTGTACTTGCACTTGCAAGACTTAACATGCTGCCTGTGCAATGATTGCAGCCCAACACATGTCACAACACATGCATAAGGCCTGCACGAAGGGATGACATTGTCCCACAGACATTGGACCACACCAAGAAGTAGGCTGCAGTGCATAGGGCACTGGCTGCCAGCCTAGCTGCCAGCCAGTGCCAGCTAGGCTGCCAGCTGTCTTGCCAGCCAGCAAGACATTGGGGGCATCAAGGCAAGGGCCAAAATGTACATTGAAATACCAATCTGAGCATCTAAGCATATTGAAATGAAAAAAGAAGCATGAAGAACAATATGTTAATGATTTTATGTATGCATGAGATGTAGTGTAGTATATGTTGAATCCATCATGAAATCCATTGCATCAAGGCAAGGGTTTGAACGACAAAGGATGCGTCAAGAAGCTTGAGAGAGCCCTACTTGAACCCCTCAACATTGCTGGGTAAGCCCCTCCTCTCTGCTGCCGCCCTCTGACCCAGCTCAGCATCCTCCCTTTTCAGAGCCAGCTCTGCAGCCCTAGCTGCCAACTTGCTAGTCTTGTCATCAGCACCATTTGGAGCCCCACTGACTACAGGTGGAGGGACCAGGGCTGCTGGGGAATGCCCCTGGGGGCTGTTGAGATCTGACCCTGCTGCCTGGCCAGGTGGATGTTGATTTGCATCTTGCAGTGCGGCAGGCAGCTGCTGTGCTTTGTGGTGGAGAGTTGTTGCAGCCACCTGCACCAGAGCTGCGTTTGCCAAGCTGCTCTGCCCTGACGCAAAGTTACAGTTTTCAAAGACTTCCATGCCCTGGCCAACATCAAAGCTTATGTTTTGAGGGCCTGCAGACTTGCACGCATGGACTACGTGCAACAGGGATGCATGGCAAAGCAGCATAGAGCAAATATCGCCAAAGCCCGTGAGCCTTTCCTGTTGCTTTTGCAACTATTGCCAACGCATAAGGCTGACCTCATGCTTACGCAAGGGCTTGAGGGTCTGCTCCCACCAGGCGTTGTCGCGCAGCTTGTCAGCTGCCAGCACGCTGCCTGTGTAGCGCTGCGTGACATCCTTGGCGCCTCTGTTGGCAAATGCAACGACGTAAGCTAGGCCTCCTGGCCTGCAACAATATACCTCAGTCAGCACTGAAACTACCACTTACTGTTGTCATTGACTTTATAACGTATTGTTTATAATTGTCTCTGCATGTCAACCCATGCTTCCAGGCATGGCATGTGTGATGACACTCAGCCAGAGTACAGTCAGCAGGCTTGACTGTCACCAGGATTAGGTCAAAAGCTCAGCAAAAATGCTGAGAACGCTCCATGGGCAGATTGACACACTACAGGCTTAGACATCATAGCTTGAGACAAATTGGTGAGTCGACAGCTGATATGTTGAGCTGCATGCACGAGCTCAAAGGCAAGATTGCCACCCGAGAAACAGTCCGCGTCAACAAGCCTCAGCAAGAGTAGTAGGACAAAGACCCGCTGCAAGCGCTCAGATGAACTGTGTGGCATGCACTGGACACTTGGCACAGCACAGATCTTCAAGATGTGCTCAGGATCAAGTACTTTGCAGGCTGTGCACAACAGCAATTTCCTAACACATTCGAAAACTACATGAAAGCGCATTTGTCAGATTTACCTGATGCCAGCTCCCTCCACTTTGTCTGGAACATCCAGCCAATTCAAAAGTGGGTCCACATGCACCCATTTTCCAAGCTCAGCTGAACCACAGAACACCTCAGCCCAACAGCTGGCTGCACTGCTCTGTGCCAGATCCTGGTTGGCGAGACGAGCGTCCCGAGCCCAGGTCTCGCCAAGAGTCGGCTTGGGAACGCCAGAACGTGGTGAGAAAGCCGAGGGCATAGGCTCGTCGTGGACAGCCTTTGCGGTGGGCTTGCGCTGCGCCCTGTGCTGCGCTTCCGCAGCTGTGGACGCCATGGCCATAGCGAGCTGGTTCTCCAGCTCAATGTCACCAACACGCTTTGCCTTTGCTGCCGACTGCGCTCCGCCATCAGACTGCCGAGTGTCTACAAGAGAGGCTGCACAGGCAGCAGCCACGTCGTCCTGCAGCTGCAGCTCTGCTTCGTCAGGCTCCTCTGCTGCACCTTTGCTCCCTCTACGCTTGCCCTTGGCAGCTGGTTGCCGATGCTGCACTTGGGTACGCGTGCTGCCTTTAGCATTGTCAAGAGCCTCGTCTGTCTGTTGATCAGCTGCCCTCTTGCCCCTCTTCTTGGTGGTCTCGGCAGCTTTTACGTTGGAAGTCTTATGGGATGCATCTGGGGATGTTGCGACTTCATCGGTCTCGGCGCTCTCAGCAGATTTTCTCTTTCTGCCCCTGCCCTTTTTGCTTGGAACATCAGCTGTGACAGACACACCCTGGGTAGTGGCAGCTGCTGAAGCTGAGGCTGAATTGGCTGTTGCTGCATTGTCTGGCTTTGGCTTTTGCCGCCGTGGTTGTTTCAGGTGAGCAGAAGCCACTCTTCTCACAGCAGGGTTCAGTGGCATGGGGTCAAGCACCCTGCAGTCACCTCAAACTGTCAAAAAGGTTCCAAAACAGCATGCAAAAATAAGTCGCGCAACAGCACTACAGTGTCAGGGGCCTTTAACTATCTCCCCAATGTAGAAATGTGTTTGTACTATTCCTAGGCATTTCTGAGTATAGATAGTTCCACTGCAGGATGGACATTTCTGTAAATTTAGCAAGACATTTTGGGATTTAGAAGAGCTTGCAAATTTCATCTGCACAATTTACTTGTCTGCATTACACCTCTGCCATACATACACATGCATGACAAAGCCAAATGCGTTGCAAGATGCAGGCACTAAGAGGCCACTGCTGAAGCAGTGGTTGCACAAATGTCGCAGTAGGCTTGCACAGGGGTGCTGTGATAAGCATAGCGCCCATTTACCACATATGAAAATTGCATCCATGTATTACACGTACTAGATGTACCAGAACCAGCCCGTCCTGAGCTGTGCATCATATACACAATGCAGCTGTTCATTGTCTGCTTCTCATTTGTGGCTGCTCCATCAGCACCCCAACAAAGAACACAAACCACCACAAAACCATGCAGTGTATGGTGAAGAGCAGTGCAGAACAAAGAGCAACACAACCATTGATTGGACTTTGACTTCAGACAGCTCACACCTGACAGAGCGTACCAGCAGGGCCTGAGCTCTGCACAGGGACACAAACAGCGCCTGCAGCTGCTCAGCAGTGCCCTGCTTGGCCACAGCCACAGCTTGCAGCTGCTCTGTGACGCTATCCAGCCCATCAGCCTTGCCAGCAAGGTCATCTTCGTCAGGGCTTTGTGGAAGGGCAGGGGGCAGTTGCTGGAAGTTGTGTTGGAACCAGCTCAGCAGGGGCTGCAAGGCAGGGGGGCTGACCCCTTTGCATGTGTCAGAGGGTGGCATGATCTCAGGGGTAACCAGGGAGCGCATGGTGGCCTACAAAGCAAGCACAACTTCTGCTGGCAGAAAGACAATCACCCTCTGCCAGTCAACGTTGCGATGTCATTTGCTAAGCTGTGCTGGTTTTTTGCGCTGCAGACTGATGGAATCAAGCTCACAGACTGCTATGTAAATTTTACTCCATGCTGGTGAAGCTACATGCTCCACAGTGCAGCATCAAACACACATCACACATATCTGAAATATGATGCATGTTTTGACATATGTTTCACACAGGTATGTGTGACATGTTCAGTGTGTCTGACAGCATCTGTAGCATGGTTTCAAATTTGTCATGTACATGACACACGTGCATGCTGGCTTGTGGCTTACCTGCAGCAGAGGGTCATTTGCAGCTTCGTCGTACAAGAGCCCCCGCGAGAGCAGGCACAGCAAGTGGGTCCTGTGCAGCAGCTGAGCCATTTCGCGCTCTTCCTTTGTGATGCCTTTGCGGCGCGGTCTGGAGGGCCCTGCAAGACAAGAAATGACTACACCTGATGGCAGCAATTTGATGAGAAGCCAGGTAATACACCGGGCTGCCCAGGAAGGAGGGCCCTGCACAGGTTAAAAAGGATGAAGTGACAAAGGCTAGATGAGAAAGGCCTGGAGTATTAGAATGCAGGAGGCTGCGCACTGCCTGTCAGGATGCTACAATCAAACTCTGTAGGGCTATACGATACAAGCTATACGATACAAGCACAATACCTGGTCACCTGAGATCCACCCAACCTTTCTACATGTACTCACAAGCACAGTGTTGAAACGCTGAAGTCCGTGACCAAGTTTGTGAAAGGATCACATTTCGATTGCACTGCCAGTTGACAGGTCCTGCTCAGGCAAGTGGTCAATGCACCGATGCCTGAAATGACTAAACCAAATTGCAAAACTACGTAAATATATAGCTGGACCTCAACTACACCTATATGGCTGCTTAGGCAGTCCATCATGAGCACACTGCCTGCAGATAGTGGCAGCCATGCAACATGTGGTCTGTCATGTGCAAATTGGCGCAGACTAGTGACCTTTCAGTGATGTGCTTCACGACTAACCTGCTTCCTCTGTAGTCTCAACATCAAAGCTACCAGCAGCGCCGGACACTGCTGTTGGCATGTCAGCCACATCAGCTTCTGCAGTCTCCCATTCTTCCTCTTCTTCAGCTGCGTCTTCCCACTGCATGTTCACATATTTCTTATATGCTGGTGCCAAGGCTCAGATGTGGCACACACAAACATGCCTGCTGGAAGGTCAAGAAGGCAAGCGCATTCTGTGACAAGGCTTGCATGAATGTGGCAAGCTGCACAACACCATTTACATGATATGACATGGTCACATGCATTGACACGAGGCAAATGTTAAACATGTGGTCGGCAACTGATGCACTGAGTGGATATTGTCAAACACAGACCTCCCAATCTGAAGCAGATGCCAAATCAGCGTTTGCTTCATCATTCTGATATGCAGCCTTCTGTTCTGCAGCTGCAGCTTGAGCTTGCGCAGGAGCACCACAGACTGCTTCTGATACAGCACGAGGCTTTGGCAGAGGGAATGCCCCAGAGCTCTTGGCTTTTGTTCCCTGCAGAAAGATAGATTAAAGTAATGCGCACAGTCAGCAATCTCAGGCTGTCATAAACCTGGTGCACCAGATGATTTGGATGCAGCTGTGACAGCTATCAGCTGAACTTGGGTCACATAGCGCAATTCTGCAAACACTGTCAAAAATGCAAGCAGGCTGTACCTTTGCTGCAAATGCACGGAAGCGGCGATTGCCAACTCTGCCTAGCAAGGTGTCCACCGACTGCCCACTGGCACCTGCCAATGTACCTGCAAGCCCTAACACCTTTCAACAGTCTGTTCATAAGGGTATGACAGAGGTCTCTGTCAGACAAAGCAGGCAAAGCCCTGTTGCTTGTTTCCTTGCTTTGTGATCTATGCAGGCAGTGAATCAACACCCAACGATGTAATCACCTGAAGCAGTCACCGCTTCAGCTTTTGGATCGTGCTCTGTTAGCGAATTTCCAGCACCTGCCTGGTCTCTTTCACTGGCTTTGCGCTTTGGTGCCATGGTGGTAAGATCTCGTCCCACCCTCGAGCAGCAGGTCACATGTCAGCTGACAGCATTATGGAAGGCGCATAGGTGCATCACGAATTGTGCAGAAGTCCTCCGAATTGTGGCATCGTTTCATGTGCGAGTTGTAAGCTTCTATTTGCAGCAATGTTAGGTCATATGACTTGCATGCTGTGGTCAATGCTATGTGATGCTCATTGTGGCTGTGATAGCGATCCATCTCACGAACAGGCTCGCCAAACCAAAGACTTTCTTTCTGACGACTCACAGTGAGTCAGACCGTACAGGGCTACGATTGAGCAGACGCAAGCTATCGTGACCAGCCGCACTTGACTGATCTGTTTATAAAGGACGTTAGCGTGCAAGCACATGAGCGTTGCAGCTTATAGTCCTCGCAGGTGTCTAGTGTGGCAGAAAGGCCAATCTGTCGTTTTCTTTTCCCCGACAACGCGACCCCAAAAGATGTTATGATCACTGTACATGGCAACTTGGTGTAGCCACCTGCACAGAACTCTTGCGCGTCCCTGCTTTACAGCCAAGCCATCAAAGCCCTACATCCTATTCTTAACAAAATCAATAGTCCGTCAGCGACTGCGCACAGCACAGCACAAACTGTGCATGGCCTTGGCTGCTGCAGCATCAGCTTCAGCACACAGTATGGCCTGGCAGTCTTTGGGTGCTGCCCCAGCAGAACTAACACTAGACTTCACCTTGCCAACTGGCCAGTCCTTTCGATGGAGGCAGACCGGTCAGGCTGAGTTTACAGGTGTTGTGGACAACCGAGTAGTGAGTTGCAATAGCCGCAAACTTAAGTCTTACTCTCTTGTTGCAAACAGCAGATCCTGCCTGCTGCTTCACCAGCTGTTGGAGTCTGAGGCAATGCTGGCTTTGCAGGTCAAAGTGCAGCAAACACCTGGTGATGTGCGATATCAGGTCATTGCCCGAGGCGACAATGCTGCCTCTTCTGAAGATGCTGCAGTCCTCAGAAACTACTTCAATCTGCAAGCTTGCCTGGAGGAGCTGTCTCAAGAGTGGTCTAGCAGGGATGCCCGTTACAAAAGCATACACAGTTACTTTTCAGGTGAGACCAGCAAGTCCTACCATGCATGCAGCCTGTGGTACAGCATATATGCTATGTGCTTTCACTTGCACAGTCTGACAGTGACTTAGATGGCTCACAGCAAATGCTAGTTCACTCCAAGACTGACAGCACTCCAGCACACTCATCAGTACCTGACTCATCATCACCTTCGTGGGCTGTCTGGTTAGAACGCTCAGTCGTGTTCTGAGGACCTTATCACGCTTGACATCACCTTCAGCATCCACCTATCTTGCCTCAATGGATGTGTTGGATCAGAGCAATCTATTGGAACAATATTCTACATAAAGTCAGCCTGTCCTGTCCATTGCAGGGGCCAGAGTACTGAGGCAGGACCCTGTTGAGTGCCTCTTTGAGTTCATCTGCTCCTCAAACAATCACATCTCACGCATCCATGGCATGGTAGAACGTCTCTGTCGAGACTATGGCACCCCCATTCTGCACGCCAGCACAAGTCAGGCACCTACAGCAGCAGCTGTTGTGGGAGGCAAGGACACTGTTGCTGCTGCTGAAGAAGAGCAAAAGGCTGTGCCTGACCTGGCATTTTACTCATTTCCCACCCTGGAGCAGCTGTCAGCAGCTTCTGAGGCAGCTCTCAGAGGGGAAGGCTTTGGCTACAGGTACCACCAAACAATCCCGCATTGTAGCTGCAACTGTCTGCAGGCTTGCTAGCACAAAACCCGCGCAGTTTGCTAACTCTTGCACAACATGGCATCTATGAGCTTGTGGCCAAAGCTGCAAAGTGTGCTTCCCAAATGTCATCAATCAAGTCAGACAGCTTTGTCTCCTTCTCTCATTGACACAGTCCAGGTATGTTGATTTCCTTATTATCATGATTGTTATTTCAGTTGTTGGTTGTATACATGTTAGATCATTGTCCTGGTACATGCAGGGCCAAGTTCATCACAGGCACAGTCCAAGCGCTGCTTGCCAAGCCCGGGGGTGGCAGGCAGTGGCTTTACAGCCTCAGGAATGTGCCATACAAGGAGGCATCAGAAGCCTTGTGCGAGCTTCCTGGCATAGGACCCAAGGTAGGCATGCTGTCAGACGTCCTTTGCCATCATGCTTGTTGTGCTGAGCTGCCAGCTGCAGTCATGCAGCGCTCAGCATTGTCTGCAGCATGCAGTTTGGCAACAGGCTGTTCTGAAATGGGGGTCTGTATCACGCCATGCTCTATACATTGAGGTACAGCAGTATCAGTTAGTGATTTGGATGAAGTACCTTAGAGGCTGTGTCAAATTTACATAAATTCAACAGCTGTTGCCACACTCTGGAAGCGTTGATTGAGAGATTGCAGTGTCAACTGTTCTTTGACTGGTGGCTTTCCCTAGGATCAGGTGTGCACAGTCCCAAGTGGCTGCTGCTTCTCCAGTTTCTCTCTTGGCAATCAGCGTTCCTGCAACTCTCCTGAGTTGATGTAATAGCGAGCAGACTTGCACTCCATGGAAGGGAAAGATGACCTGCTTCAAGCAGTGCTGCGTGCTGGTTGCATGAAGGCTGACTAAGCTTTGACAAACAACCACATTTATAGTGATTTCATCCACGTGTCTGTGCTACGCTTAGAGCAGAGATGTGAGACAGCATTATGGTGTGCAGGTAGCGGCATGCATATGCTTGTTTGCATTAGACAAGCATGAAGCCATCCCAGTGGACACCCACGTGTGGCAGCTGGCAGTGCGCTACTACACACCTCACTTGAAAGGTATGCAGCACCTGACCAGGCTCTTCGCACACATACAGCTGTAGGGGTTTTTCCTCAGCCATTTCGGGAGCATAGGTTTGACTTAAATTGCAGTCAGAAGCTGGGAGTGTAAGGCCATGCAGTATTGAATGTATGCAATTATCACAGGAAGCTTGCTTTTGCCAGGCATTTGAGTGTTTGGGTGGTTGGTTGCATGCATGGCTTGTGAAGCTTCTATATGGCATCTGGACAAAGCATAGTCCTGTGTCACCATGGTGCATGCAGCGAAGCTTGCAGCATAACCTGCAAGGTAACCTGCTGCACAACATTGATGACATTTGCATGCATGTAACATAAATGAAGTAGCCCCTGCTATGCCATGACCGCCATGCCTTTTGCTACAAGACAATGGCAGAAAACTGTTGACAAACTTGGCTATGACATCTCAATCCGCATGTCTTGATGCAGGGAAGACCATGAACAAGAAGATCATGGTGGCAGTGGAAGATGCTTTCATTGAGCGCTTTGGGCCTTGGGCAGGCTGGGCTCATAACACCCTGTTCATCTCAGAGCTCGCAACTCAGCGAGAGCGCTTGCCTGAGCACCTACGGCCCGGTGGCAAATCCAAGGCTAGCAAAAGCAGAACAGCTGCCAAAGGCAACACAGCAGAAGTGTCAGATCACCTACGGCCCGGTGGCAAATCCAAGGCTAGCAAAAGCAGAACAGCTGCCAAAGGCAACACAGCAGAAGTGTCAGATCAATCTGAAATGAAGAAAGTTGAGCAAGCTGCAGTTCAGAAGCGTGGCTTGGATGTGGACATAGATGCAGTCGATGGTCGCACCAAGAGTAGGCCAGTTAAAAGAGCTAGGCGGGTCACAGAGCACAAGCAGACAGAAATGCAAGGCATTGGCAATACTGGCAGCACAGGAGAGCACTCTGATGCTGTAGCATATGAAGGCCCAGGTGTGGTTAAAAAGGCCAAACGTCAGAAGTCTGCCAGCAAAGCAAAGAGCAAGCAAAATGTTGGTGTAGTCAACAGTAGCGATGCAGCTGGAGCACAGCTTGACATCTGCACAAGATCATCAAGCATGGCTGCTGCAGCTGATGCTGCGGTTGACCACGCATTGCAGGATGCAAGCACACGGCCATGAAGTGGCAGTGGGCTTTTGCTGCAGTGGTGCAAATCTTTTATGGTTAACAGTTGGCTGTTCTGTGTGGATCATCATCTCTATTCTGACTGACAGATTTGGGTAATTTACCACTGAATCACTTGTCACAACCCAGCAAGTACAGTTGTGAAGTTCATTGCTGGGTTATACTCTTGTTACTGAGTGTTCAGGGCCTTAGACTTTCATGGGGCTGGCCCCTCAGGACAACAACATTTACTGATGCGTTACTGTCCCTAGCACAAAAACGGCCGCTGTCCATGAAAATGGTGACTAGCTTCGTTCACAGACACTTTCTGTGCTAACTAGATACTTGCAGTGTAACTAGATAGTTTCTGTGTAACATATGGCAGAAAAGCCCATGGCTGCAGCTGGGCTTATTAGTTCAGATGACTACCCAATGAGAACCAACTTCTCGCTTGGCTACAAGTGTCCAATCAGTAATGATTGCTTTGTTCCAGATGAGGCCATAACCTTCTGAGAGATGATAGTCACATCCTGCACACCCATCCATTTCATACCCAGCATACAGCCAAAAGATCCCTGCGCCTAAAGCGTTGTTTGTTTCCCAAAAGTTCCTGTGAGACTGAAATACAAGAACTTTGTCCCGCACATGTCCGGTGTGACGATATGCACGAGGCGCATTGAACATGTACGCATACTGGTAATGGTCAGTGTAGTTCGGTTCCTCTAGCCTTGGAAATTGATCTTCTTGCCATATCGAGTAATAAATGTCTTGCCCGTTGCCTGCAAAGCTGTGACGTTCAAGGTGTCCTGCCGAAGCCCAGCTCAATGGGAGTCTGTACTTTTGCCTGTTCGGCAAAGAGGTATGTATTCGTGGCACAGGTGTCTCAGAAAGATGTAAACATCTCAGCTGTGAATACGCCAACTTGAATTCTGATGAGGTTTTGGTTCGCTGCTCCATCGGGCAGTCATGTCTGGTCCTCGAGATGACACTGGTCGCAATAGTCTGCAATTGGTGTCTGCGCAGGGACAGCTTCACGTCACCAATTTTGCCATCTCGTCTAAGTGTGCGTAGCACAGGAACCATACAAGTATCGAGCTCTTCTGGAGGCTGGCTCGCTAGCTGCAAGTCATTGTTGATTTGCGCGTCTGATGAGAAGTAGCTTCCCAGCCGTGTGCCGTGACGCTGTGAGCTGGCGTTCAACAAACTGTAATGGAACTGGGATGGAACTGTGCTGAGTCTTAGGGTTCTGAAACTGATGCAACTCTACTCAAGCTGCCTGGTGAGTTTCAGAGCTAATTGAGGAATTCGCACTATTGCCATGTATGAGTAACTTCACCATGGCACAAGGCCATGCTGCACAGGGCCATACTGCAGGAGGGGACTGACTGCATTGAATTTCTATGAGCCGATGACAGCATTTGCAGCAGCTATGTTACCTCTGACAGATCACGATGCTGCAGCAATTTCTCTCAAGCTTAAGCCCTCACTTTCTATGCAATGATCACCAGTACTAGTACTACTGCTGCTCATGAGAAATCACAACACCCCACGGCCTGCAATCACTCTCCACAACACAACACAATCTGTTTCGGGCTTGCTACTTCCCTCGTCCTCAGAATGGATGCTTGATGATTTGATAACAAAGTCAGATGACACTGTTCAGACCTCATAACACTTTTGGTGTTTGGCAACTCCAAGGAGGGCCTTCAGACTGCAAAATATCTGAACCTACTTACATCTCAGGCAACACATTATACAACAGCCACTGCCCTACCGAATTTATGTGCCACTGAGTTTGAAGGCAAACTTATAAGTAATTACATAACGCTGGCAGCTCCCAAGGAGCAATATGATATACATGAGCACAACCTTTTTCCATACTGGCATCTCGCATGTCTGCAGATGAGAACGACTTCACTGAAGACAGTTTTCGACAAAATAGACAGCCAAACCACGCAAGTAGCACCATGCACAGCAATCCCTGGTAAAAGTGTACATGCTTGTACAGTGGAGACACAGACCGGAGAAGGACAACTGGCGCAACAAATACACGGTGACAACAAGGCATGAATTACTCTTATTGAATGGGTCAGATGGCACATAATATGACTGCCAACACTATGTTGTCTGCTGCAGTTGGGAGTAAGTCATGCTACAAGCTTCATGCTGCGCACTCTGTCTGACGCGTACAAGTCCTTATGTTGCTCATACAATTCTTTCAGGGCAACGACATACTGCGCATGGTACTTGTCTGCCAGCTGCTTCCCTTCCAAGCTATGCAAGTCACCTGAAGCACATGCCATGCAGATGAACTTGGCTGTCGCTCTTTATATGTTTTGCGTTGATAAAAAATGTGCACTTGACAGCGTGTTTGGAGCGTCACTGTGAAGCAGCTGCAATACAGGCACAAAGAGCAGATGTGTATATCATGAGCAATCTGGTAATGTTTGTGACAACAGCAGGACATGATGTAGTGCAGAGCATGAAGGCAAGCCAGTGTGTTGTTGGTGTGTGTGATCACCAATCACCATGCTATGGCTTGTGTGATTTGGCATGACTTGCAGTTGTTGACTAACTTCCGTTGAGTTGCACCAGGCACGCCATACCAAATCCTCTAGACTGAGATGTGTGTGCCATACTGAATGTATGCAGTAACATTGACCACACGCAAACACTGGCAGCAGCAATACCTTGCCATTGCGCAACCGGAAGGGGCTTGCCAACCACAGTCACAATGGGGCGTGGGCAGCAACCCATAAGGGTACCCCAGAATCCCCCGGCCCACAAAGGGGGGCACACAAAACCCCAGCATGCTCTTTGTCAGCTGCTGTGTGTACCATGTGAAGCTGTGCTTCTCGACTGCAATGGGGTCAAACAGGTCATTCTCTCCAAAGCTGATGACTGGCACCAGATGCGCACCTGTCGTCAAGGCCACTCTGATGAACCCCTTCCTGCATGACAACAAGGTAGCAAATCTTAGAGTTGCTCACACAGCACTGCATTGTCGCACAGCAGCTGTGCTGCAACTTGGCCTGATTGCTTGATGCATGTGTATGCACTGAGTGAGAAGAACACAATCGGTCATCATGACAGAAGCATATTTTGGCACCACACAAGCAAAGTCTAGAGAGGGCAGCGCAGAGTTGACTTGGTGCTGCTAGCACACACTGTTTTCCAACGCTTCAAAGTGTTTTCGACACCTTCCTGCCACATTTTGCAAGCAGCGTGATGTACCATACACCTCTAGTTCAGCTTATTACACCAGGGGCATTCAGTAACATCCATAGATGTGCACTGCAGCCAGCAATAGGACAGTAGTACTGGCAAGGCAGGGCAAAAGCAGATAAAGGGCAGGATAGGCCAGAGGCATTGCCTTTTGTTGAGTATGAGGTCCATAGTACCAGGGGCAGCTAGCAAAGCCTCAGATGCCCCTCCTATTGCAACCATGAGAGCTCTTCCAGGAGTTGACAGAAGCTCAACCATTGTCTTCCTGCTGACATCACACATGCCGTGCATGAGGCAGAACTCCCTGACCACCGGAGTAATGAAGTTCCAGGAGATTGTTCCTGCAGTACAGTGCACAATATAGGTTTCAGCTGCACGTGTTCTGTTTATCCCACAAGTAAATGGCAATGTGTGCTTGCTGCCACTGTACCGGACATGCAGTTGATGAAGGTCTTGAGCTGTTTTTGTGAACTTGTTTCTCAGTCATGTTTGATCTGCACAGGAATGCGTGGAAAAGACACAGTGTATCTTCCTTTCCATTTGTGCCTAGAAGAAATTGGGGGCATATGCCGATGAGGAAATCTCTTGCTAAAGCTGTTTCTCATGACAACAAGCATGTTGTCTGGGCAGGACCTGTGTGCATTTCGATGCCAGGAAAAAGCTTGGAGAAGCCTGTAGCTTCGCTCGAAAAGTTCATCCAGCTGTTGCAGGTCAAAATCCCATGAGGATGCAGGGCAAAGATGTAGGAGTGCTGGGGATCAAGCTCTGCAGTCTTGACTAGCTCAGCCGGGAAGTATCGTGCCAAAGCTCTCCACACCCCCCAGCCTCGCATGCGAGGTTTCCATGTTGCTTTGGCACATGCTGAGCGACCTGGACCGAAGATGATCCAGTACAAGTATCTGCAAGGACAAAGTGAACGCCTATGTACTGCGTGGTACAGCCACAGTCGAGGCATCAACAGCAGCAGTGCCAAGCGTGCAACCCGACAACAGGATGGGCAACAAGAAGTCGCTTACATCAATCCTGGCACAAACAGTACCGGGTCCGCCAGGAGCAAGATCGTCACGAACCACACCAGGATGGTTGAGCCGTATATCGCCACAAGCCAAGCTGCCGCAATAACAGGCAGCATGGGCCTTTCGTTTGCGCGTAAGTTCATCAGGACAAAGTGGTGCGTATGGGGCCCCGAGCGATGAGCACCTGGTGAGACACTTCGGCAGATCACTTTACGAGATATGCGATAGTATGCGTGCAAGTCTAATTGATGAGTTGTAAGCAAGATCGCAATGTATCGCAAGTAGCTTGTTTGCCGAATGAGCAGTGTAACAGCCGGTTCAGACAGTAGCAGCGCAGGCTCCAGCCATAGAGTTGACCAGTCAATTTGTGAGTTACGACGCAATTTACGGTTGTTCGTGTACAGCTTCAAATCAGGGCGGAACGCAGCAGCCCTGTTGTTGCTGCGAATCCTGCGGCATCCTGCTTCATCGCGTATGTCTGCGCGCGCACTGTAACTTTTTGGCCGACCACTTTGCTCAGATCATCATCATTCATCCGGTCAACGCCTGTGGTCGACAAGCAAGCTGGACAATAGTTGAAGCAAGATCGCTTTGCTCGACGCCGCTAGCGCGCTTTGTACACTGAACGCAGAGCCCGTACTCTCTTGACCATGCAGCAGACACAGCTCGCTTCGGCCAATACTGCATGTCTTCCTCCTGTGATCGCGAAGCAGTCAAGATCGGTAGCGACATGCCATCAAAAGCTTAGGCGGGCCGGCTTACTTCGAGCCTCAGCGCTACCAAAGCATTCCAGGGCCGTGCTGACACAAAAAACATCGTCTTCAAGACCACTGAGACAACAGTTCGACCCCGTCGAGCTCCTTGTGCCTGATGGACACCAGCTCAGCACCAGCTCCAATCTGCTGTGGGGCTTACACAACGAGCAGCGACAGGCCTTGCTGTTCCTAGCCATGTCATCTGGCTTGCTGGCAACTACAGACGTCACACAAGCTGCAGATCTCCAATTCCTGGCTGACCTGTCCATCGATAAAGGTCAAGCAATCACCTTTCTGGTGAACAACCCATTCGTCACTTTGGGTGTAGCAATAGCACTCTACCTGATCGTGCCTAGAGTTCTGCGGCTGGCAACCAGATACATCTTGCTCCCAGCAGCAGTTGCTGGAGGTGTGTATCTGGTCATCACGAATCCAAGCACTTCCTGGACGGTGGTCACCTCAGCCTTTGGATGTGAGTTTCAACCTCTCCACTAAGTCATACTTTTATGCACTGATACAACCACTCAGCGACAATTTGCCTGAAACATTTGCAAGCCTACCGGCATCATGCATGGCGGTGCAAAAGCCTCAGCCTGGTCTTCACAGTGCATCCATTTAGTCAAGCCTAATGCAGGCATTGCTGTCAATCCTGTCATCAGTAGTCTGTCATATCATCTGTACATCAAAAGTCACATCCACCTCACCAAACGCTTCCGTTATGGTGTAAACCAAGTCATTGAACTTCATGCAATGATGGCAGAGAGCTGTTGAGTTAACAGTCTACTAAGTAACCACCACCAACACCAGTTGTTGCTGCTGCAGACATCACAGCCAACCCAGCAGTCACCAGCATTGCTATACTGGGTGCACTAGCCCTAGCCTTGAGCCCGTACGTCCTGATCATCGGAGGCATCGTGCTGGTCTTCAGCGCAACTAGCCTTCCCGGACCCCTCAAGAGGCTTCTGCCAGCCCCTGTTGTTGAGGTGATTGCCCTCTTGTGATGTTTGTCCATTGCCACTGCCAGGATCATACACGCAGAGGTCCTGCCAACCTTCTTCCCGGGCACTGCTGGGGACTGGCTTGTGGCACACTCATGCCGCTGCTTCAAGTCTGACATACTTCATTCATGTTTCATCACCTCCTAGTTGCAATTTGCATCATTGTGGCATGTCAACGACCTGCAGGGTTGGTGCTCGACATGCCACAATGATGCAAACGGTCCACTGCAGTTGTTCACATATGCAGTCCTCTGGCTCAAGCAACAGTCATAATACAGACCAGCAGCTGTCCGCTGCATGCGTAAGCTGAGAAGACTCAGTGCATGAAAAAGTTGAATGTAAATGCTACCTGCCTGTGTTCACACTGGCTGACAGACAAACACTGCATAGCACTTGACCCAGTCTGAGCCTGTTTTGACAGTGTTGATTCTGTCTTGCAGGCTGATCGTCAGCTGGATTTTGTCAGGGAGCAAGTCAAGGGCCCCACTTCACAGGCAGCAGCAAAGCTCAGAAGCCTTTTTTCAGGCAACACAAAGGCAAGTTGCAAGTATACTCTACTTGCATGGCAATTGTGCTCTATTTTCCCGCCAGATGTACATGTGTAAGTCAACTGGCCTGCAGCTATCTGCAGCTAAAACATGGCCTTTGAATGATGGCAGGGAAGTGCGCTGCAATGCATCTGCGCCAGGCTGCTTTCATACTGTGCTTGTTGTGAGTATATGGAAGGGCATCTTCATTTATCTGCAGCTCATTGCTTGTGGCTGCTATGAATGTGCACTGAGATGGTTTTCCTCGCTGCAGGCTCTGTCACCAGCTCACCTTGACTCATCTAGGCTTCTATCAGCACCACGACTCACTGAAAACATCATTGATGATGAGCAGTAAGGGTAGCCGAGTTGTACAAATGTAGCAATGGCTACAGCCTTCCAACAGCAAAGTTGACGGTGCTTTGCGTGAGTGCAAAGTTGTTGGATGTTGCCTGTCAGTGGCTTGGCAAGGGCTTGAGGCTGTCGTGCATAACATTTCAGTGCCTTTTGAGCTGTCTGTGGTCTGGTGAGGCAGAGATAAGACATTAGTGAAAAGAAAGCTTGGCATGCTGGACTGTCAAGCAGACTTGATCACGTATGTGAACTGTGAATTTGTTTAGTTGATACTGATAAGTACTTGTCTTTGAGGTTTTATCGTAATGGACCATACATGCATATGACGTCCCTTCACTTCATCAAGGTCGCTCGCTAGTGCAAATGTAGAAAGCTGTTATAGATTCCATCATCATTTCTGAGAAAAATGGGACGACTATCAGGCACGTACAGCATGTGGCAGTGGTGTATTTGGTTCAGTCTGTCACATGTTTCCTCAGCGTATCACGCTGAGCAGGGGAACAGTCATGTGCGTCAAAGTACATTGGAAACAACACGACAAGGAGCTTATTGGATGACGCCATGCTCTGCACAGCACATGCTGCAAAGTGGGAAAGGCAGTCCAGCAAACAAGTCAACTAAATTCTTCTCAGCTTGATGATTCCACAGTCATGAGCAACAAAATGGCAACACCCACAGCACTGCATACTGGTGCACAACTTCGTCAACAACTACAATCAGCTGCTGATGATAAGACCATCCAGAGTTCTTATTGGCGCTTGAAAGGTGCCTTGTATGACCCAAACAAGCTCACACCGGCACCAGAGCTACCCTGGGACTTTCCACTGTTGAGTCCCTTGCTACTGCTTGCATCCCCATAAGCCCTGCCACTCCTGTTGAGTCCTGATTGCCGTTCATCATCTACAGACAGGACCTGTGCTACCCCGCTACCATTGCTTCCTGCATCACAGCAACATCACGAGTCCCTTTGCCTCATGGATGTGGAAATCCTGACAGGTGTAGTGAACCCACACGGAGTTGGTGCGCGTCTGTGCACAAGCAACTGCTCACTAGCACTGGAATGCAGGGTGCAGCTCACAGCAGCTGTATTGAGTGTGTTGGACACAAGTACAGTGATGATGAATGACTATCAGTTGCAGAGGGCAGACAAAGCAAGCAATTGCTACAGCAGATACACAATCATACAGCAGCCCATCTAAAGCAGCACCTGGTGCTGCTGGCTGCTTCTGCTGGGCACCATTCCTGGCAATGCCCTCAGCCCTCTGCCCTGACCTAGGGCTTCCACCAGAGCCCCTCTGGCTGACAGCAATCTCAACCCAGGACTTGGCACTGGGGTCCAGGCTTGGCTTCAGGGGGGGTGTGGTAGTCAGGGATTTTGGCATGGCATTGGGATTAGGAGAGCGTGGCCTCTTGTCATGAAGTGGCCCTGCTTGCTTGCCCACTTGTGCATTGTCCCGGCGGGCATGACCTGCACAGCAAGAACCCTTATAGTGATGACGAAAGTCATGAAAATATTCATCAAAACAGTAGTGTTGTTCATAATATAAACCTGTACACCTCAAGCTTTCTACTTAGTGTCTGAAAACTTATTTGTATAAAGACCTCTCATGCAATGCTTTCACTGTTTGCTTGGTGGCATGAGTTCAGCAATTCACTACCAAATGTTTTTCCAGCATTGCTCAGTAAACCCTCAGAATTTCACCATTATTTGTTGCAAAACTTCCAGAGTTTGCGACTGCATGATTTTGCAGCCGCGATACTGGCAGATGTGCTGATAACAGTTGGGTAAGTGAAAGTGAGCCCTGGGGTATCAGGCTGAGTTGTGCACAGCGTGTACGACTGCTGAGCTGCAAGCTCAGATGCATGTGACAATGTCAAGTTAGCCAAACAAGGCAAGGAAAGTGACCTGGCTTTGCATGATTCAAGTTTGTTGTTGCAAAGCCAGCATAATCAGAACAAACACTGGTGTCAAGCCAGCCACCTTTCACATGCACCTTGCTGTGAAACCAGTGAAAAATTCTGTCAGCACCAACAAAGATGTACAAAAAATCAGGTATCTGCTGTCTGTTGAAATCGTGTATAAACTGTTGGCATGCAACACTGGGGTTGAGGCACATTTGTATATTCTTTTGGATCATGAAGCATCTCAGAACGAGCATTGAGTATCTGCCTCCACTGTCATGCATGTCAGAAGACACAGCTAGAGGATGGACAAAAGCACCTGAGGGCTCAACCCTAGGGCCTCCAGAAACAGCCCTAGAGCTGCCTGCTGCAGTTTTGGGGTATGGTGGGGTTCCTGGACGGGTCATGACTTGCCTAGCCCGATCTGAAGGCTCCCTGCGTACTGGCGTGGGGGGTGCTACCTTCTTCTGCTCAGGCAGGCCCACACCCCACTGGGGGCTGTAGCGGGGGTACCCTTCCAATGACACAGCTGGCCCAATAGCATCTGCATGGCCAAACACCTCAATTTTGTATTGGTATTTGACTGCATGCAATTAATCAACATCCCATGAAGCTTGCACCGTAGTGCTTTTAATGTTAGTCGGATTTTATATAGGGTCGCGCCTTTGTCAGGCCGTCATTACCATCTCTTTTTACGGTTTGTAACATCATTCGCACTGTGTAATGGGCATGTAATGACGGTCGGGCCAAAAACAATTATTTATTTTTTCGACCACATTAGAAGCACTACGGTATGTGAGCTGAAGCTGTGTGGTAGGTGGATGAAGCCCACACATACGTTGTGAACACTAAAGTGGGCTTTTTACCAACTGGACAGCTGATACTAAGGCCAAGATATGCTGCAGGTACACAGCAGCACAAAGTGTGCTCCCGAGTGTATGTAACAATGAGTTCACTTTATGTCATGACATTCACAGACCAATTCAAAAGATGTGATGCTCACACAGTAGACAGGCAGCGTATTGCTGTAGGTGATCATTTTGTGACATATCACCTGGATCGGGAGAGGAAGAGGATGGCGGGCTTGAGCCCCTGCTGAGAGGGCGGGTCTGTGGTGGGGGCGGAGGAGCCCATGGGTAATTACTTGATGCTGCAGCGTAATTGCTTGTTACCTGGCTGCTTCTAGAAGCAGCATGGGAAGCATAGCTGGGTGAAGGCGAAGAGGGTCGGGAGCGGTCTCCAGAAATGGTGCCTCTCCATTTACCCAGTTGCTGTTGCCTATCATCTTGCAGATCATGACTCACATGCCCACTTGCCTGAAAATCAAGCATTATGCTATGATACAACAAGGTTAAATGCAAGGGTTACAACACGATGCCTACGCTGTTGAGCTGGCACTTGCATGCCGACGCATGAATGCGCTCACAAAGGGGACATGTATGTGTATACACTCTATATAGTAGAGCACATGTGTGTACGCACCCAACAGCCTGCAGGCATGGCAGGAAGAAATGTGCCTTGAGCATTTAAACTACATTGCAGATCAGCTGACTGAGCTAGTGAGTGCCCTCATGCATTCGAGCAGGAACCTCATCGACAAAACAAAGGACAAAAAGCGACAAACCTGCAAAAAGCAAAACGCAACCGGCAAGATTTGAACTTGCGCGCGTCTCCGCAATAGATTTCTAGTCTATCCCCTTAACCGCTCGGGATAGGGTGCTGAACAGATGGCAAAGTTCCCAAATTAAGTATATATGAACAAGCCAACAGACGTTTCTTGTTCCACTGTATCAGAAGTGGCAATCACAATGCAGTGGGCCCTTACCTGCTGATTGTGCCTCCACCATGCCCATATTTGATAGGCGAACATGGCAACTCCTCCCAGTAAGAAAGCAAAACCGGCAACCTGTATTTCCACAAATCTGTCGGAAAAGTGCAGCCAGCTGCACAAACAAGCATGGCGAGTGTGATAATATACGGCAAAATCTGCGAAAAACACAGCCTCTGCCCGGATAGCTCAGTTGGTAGAGCGCTAGGCTTTTAACCTAGTGGCCGTGGGTTCGAGCCCCACTTCGGGCACTAGCATGGAATTACCCATGATGGCAGGGGTTTGACTTTTGCTTATTTCGAGGGTCGGGGGCGAGTCACGAAATTGAGGACATGCGCAAAAGTCTAAACGAAGCCAATTTTAGCTTTTTACAAGCTCACCTGGATAGGAGAAAAATTCCTCTCTGGGACAGGAGCCTCATGCGGTACCACAATGTGCTGCTCGCGTGTGTGCTCCTGCTGGATCTCTTGCTGCAACATTGTCAAGCACAAGCTAAAGTGTGGCTGGCTGTGATGTGCAAAGCCTAGCATATGCATGTCTGCCTGCCATGCCAATCACCCTGCTGACAAAAGAAGTTGGCTGGCTTGCAAAAGACAAAGCATAGTTGCGTGTGTAAGGGAGCTACAGATACACATGTCTATGAGTGACTGATGCATGACACCTTGATGGCTGCCAGTGAGCAGCGCCAGTGCCATATTGCACATCATAGGAAACACCTGCCATGGCTGTGGCATGCCTGCCCTTGAGCAACAAAGTGACTTGCAGAGATCTAGTTGACGCGAATGCACATGGTCTCATAATGCAAATGTTAAAGGTACATGAGCCCATATGCACAGATGCTGCCAAGACTGTTGCAGCTTGGTTTTTGTTGACAAAGGCAGGTCATGTGCAGAGACTTGGAGCATTACTTTGATATCTGCACAAAACCTTCATGATCAACCAGAATAAGCAGAGATCCAATGTTTGCTTGCGCAACGTACACGTACCCCATGAACATTGTCAGGGTATGGGGTGCACACCTGCTGCCTTGCAAAAGCCTGCCTGCACGCGTGCCCAAATTGGCCATCAGCAGCCAAGTGATAATCCTCCTGCCAGGCTTGCAGCGCTTCCTTAGTCAGGTCCCCAAAGTAGCCAGTGTACCCATCTGGGGTCTCACGCAACCTGGGAAAGTAGCCCTGGTCATTCAAGAACCGCTGCAGCTCTAGCACATCACCTCCTGCATCACGGTGAATGTGCGCTGATGCAAGATGCTGCCAGATAGTGTCAATAGTACTTGGAACACTGTCCAGCTCATGTTGAGCTAGGTACGTGCAGGACAAGTCTTGTCTCTTCAGTGCAGCCTGTCTTGTGCATCCCTGTCAGGCCTACTAGTTGACAGTCTTGACAATCACAGGCTACAACGTCATTACTAAACCTAGGGCAACAAGCTGGGCAAAGCCCCTCAATTTCACCCAACAAAAGCTTCTTGGGCAATCTATTGTTATGCATCTGGAAAACATGACCTAGCCACCTGAGAATTTTGCCTTGCAGCTGCAACTCTACAGATAGGGTGTTGCACCTATTCAGTATGACATCATTTGGCACATGATTGTGCACGAATATATCACAGATGCGTCGCAAAACGTTTATCTGACAAACAGCCCAAGGGCTGATGCAGATGTGCAGCCAGAGATACGGAGCAGTAAGGTAAGACGCCGTATGTTTTTCTAGTTGTAAGCAGGTTTGTTGTATTGCTCTGCAATAACAGCACTGAAGGCATGATACAGGGCCGTATGTCATTAAGACGTTTTCTGTGATCCGGTTACTATCATGTGCTCTGCAGCACATGTCAGCATATGCCACTGCACAGCGCAAAGCACTGCTGCAGATGCTGTTGATTCAGCACTGTTGGCGGCTTTGTAGACTGCAGTGCCAGCAATCGAGTCATGTCTGCATGGTTTTTGTGATACTGTTGAACCTCTTCCAGGCTCATGGTCAACCTTGCAGGCAAAAGCAAGACTCACCAAAGCTGCCTTCCTGCAGAACTTTGTCGCCAAACTCATACTTTGGCAGCTCAATGGTGCCATTCCAGTTTGACACCACCTTGTATTCACTTCCAGATCGCTGGGCCTGTGCTCTCTGCAGCGTACATGACAGGTCCTTAGTAGGCTGAGCAACTCTGCACTCGGCTGGTAAAGACTCACCTTGGCTTGATGCCGCTGCGCCACAGCAGGTGACTGGTGTCTACAGGTGGGCCTTCGCCCTGCAAATACAAGTGCTACGTTTCCACTTCGTTCATCACCACGCCCTTGATGGTGTGTGTGATCCAGATCACTGCTTACCCGCAATACTGCATCGCCGAGTGATGAGGCTACGTGAAGACGAACAAATGTGCAAGTGCGATTGTATCTGGGGCATGGCGGTGATCGGCAGCAGTGCAAGACTTTTTTGAAGCAACTTGGAACGGGTGTATTTGCGTCCCCTTCTCGGTTGGTCTGCCGCTGAGAGTCAAATGCTCCGCGAGGCAAGCAAAGTGGCCCTCCCTTGGGTTCACAACGTCCAATCACGGAGTACCATGCCTATGCGCAGTGAATCTCGTGTTGTTGCCGTTGGCTGTTGATCCTGTTTCGAGTTCCGGCATTCTTCTTCAATGTATGTCTCTTCGAAATCATTTAACACGAACGAGACCAGCGTCCTTGCAGGTGTAATCTCTCTTTCTCTCTCCCAGAAAGGAAGACTCATCTTTTGTCAGCCGGTCCGAAGGTCTCAAAAGCTCACAAATACTTTTGAGCCGCGTGGCTGCGTTACTGACACCGGTCTGTGCGTAGCAGAGGGCTTTTCAGCTGGTGATGTGATCTGCAGCGCCGCAGAAAAGATCAGGAATGCAAGTCGCGGGGTTTAGCGAGTGAGGCTGTTTTAGTAGAGCCGCTCAAATGCGATCGCTAAACGTCCGTAGACCGAGTGACTCGCCATCGGATGTTAGGTCTCCCTCTTCAGCACGGCAACCTAGCCGGTCATCGTTTTCCAAAAGCTCGCTCAGCAGGCCAGCTGTGTCTCCCAAACCATCTATACACGAACAGGAGCAAGAGGATGCATACTTCACCCAGCTTCTGTCATACAGCCTCGAGAGGCTTGGTAAAGAACCTGAACTGCTCAAAGCAGACCAGGATCACTTGAGAAAACAGGCAGAGGAATCAGCAGTCAAGCACTATAAGGCCTTCATCAACACAGCATCATGCCTGGAGGCCGCAAAAGAAGAGATGCAAGGACTGGCAGGGCATGTAGACGCTCTCTTGCAAGACATCCCTGTCCTTGATCGCATATGTGACCAGTTTGTCACAACAGCCAAGGCTCTGCAAGCCAAGCAGACCGAGAACAAGCAACTGCAAAGTAAGCAGCACTTTACCTGCTGATATTGGCCCCAAAATTCCCTGCTCTGGCAAATGTTCTGTCAGCTGATGATTGCATTGCTCAGCAATAAATAGCTAGAAATGGCAAAATTGATACTGTTCTGGGATTCTGTAGATATGCAAGAGGCAGGGCCAGCCGTGACTGTCTTGTCATGCAGGCAATCATGCTACCATGTTGGAGCTACTGGAAGTGCCTCAATTGATGGACACATGTGTCAGAAATGGCAACTATGATGATGCGCTGGACCTGAAAGGCTTCATCAGTAAGCTAGCATTCATGCACTCAGACCTGAAGGTGGTGCAGAGCTTAGTGAAGGACGTGGATGCCACCTCAGCATCCATGCTGGAGCAGTTGCTGCAGAAGCTGCGCAGTAATATACAGCTACCGGACTGCCTGAGAATGATTGGCTATCTGCGGCGATTAGGCGTGTTTTCAGAAAGGGTATGTATAAATTGCTTTTGCTGCATGGTGAACTCACACGCAGCATGCAAATGCAGAGTTGCAGAGCCTGGCACAGCCGCTGTGAATGTCACCTGAGACATGCATCAACTGTGACAAATACAAATGCCTCTTATCATACACATCCTGCTGTAGCATGATATATACACAAAACTGTGCGGATGTTAAGGACAGTGTGTCAAAACGCTGACACGACAAGTGCATCTAAAATGTAGGGATGCTAAGGACAAGTAATCAAAACACTGACAAGACAAGTGCATCACAACTGTAGGACATGCTAAGGACAAGTTATCAAAACACTGACACGAAGAGCACATCAGGACTGGCTTGCTTATACACAAATCTGTGCGGTTGTTAAGGACAAGTTACCAAAACACTGAAAAATGAAATTGCAGGAGCTCAGGCTACAGTTTCTGCAATGCCGGGAGGAGTACATGGCTGAGGTGATAGAAGATCTGGAGGAGCACAGTGCTTATGACTACCTGAAGCGCCTGACTGATATTCATAGGCTGCACCTGTTTGATGTGGTCATGCAGTACCGAGCAATCTTCTCAGATGACAACTCTGTCCAGGTACAACCTGCTTTAAGGACAAAAATAGCATCTTTGTTGGGTCTTCGTTTCAGCCGTGAGACGCACCTCACACTGAGCATCATGCCCTGACTTCCACATCTGATGCTGGTTGCAGTGTGGTCTTGTCACATGCTGTCTTGTTCCATGACCCACACATAGCTGGAGGGACAATGACTCAATGGTTGGTGATGTCATTGAATGTTGCAGCCGGGCCTGCACAAACAATGCTGCATGGCTGCATTCATTTGGATGTGTGCAAGCATGCGGTCTGTGCTTGCGTGCGCAAACATTGTATTAGCATAGCCATGCAATCCCTTCAAGACGACTAGACAGGCAGCACAACTGACTGAACAGCATGGTCTTACACACAAAGCACAAACGTACTTATCAACCACGTATCTACACACCAATTATACATGTACACGCAGGATGGTGAGTCACAAGATGGTGGCCTAGTCTTTAGCTGGGCCGAGCATAGGGTGTGCCTGTATTTAGAGGCCTTACGGCGCCACTTACCGCGTATTACTGAGGGCGGCAGTCTAGCATCAGTACTGGAGCACTGCATGTACTGCGGCATGAGTCTTGCTAGGGTGGGCCTGGACATCAGAGGGTTGCTGCCACCCATATTTGAGGCTTGTGTGCTGAACATGTTCTCCAAGGTCAGCTCATGTGCTTGCCAGCAGTCCATAGCTTGACTAATTTGACCTGACTCTTGTTGACTTGACTCAAGGCAAGCTGCCTTAGGTTGACTCGACTTATGGTGACTTGAAACGTGTTGACTTGACTCATGTTAACTTGACTCATGTTGACTTCTGTGAGAGAGGGTGTCAAGGCCGTCCTTGCCTTCCTATCTGCATTCCCTACAGTTCAGTCCTCAGGCTAAGCCATCATTGGTGCACACATATCAACACTTTCTGATTGCAACCTTTGCTATCCTCACCTGGTTTGATGCACTGACTCAAGCACATTTCATGCCCCAACTCTGCAGTTCTCCCATTTGCTGTGTTGCAAGCCACGACCACTGTCCTTTGCCCATTGCTGCGCCAATTGCTCAAACTGATGCATCAAATCACGAGAGTCTCTGAAGCGCCAAGTTTTGCTGTCTGGACCTGTGTATACTGTCAGTCTCACTACACTGTCACCTCACACTGTTGGTGCATGGTCACTGGTGCTTGGCTCAATCCTATGCTGTTGGCAGCAATTACATCCACAACATAATCGCGAGTGCCCACGTGTTTTTTCACTGTTTGCTGCCTTGAACATCTAGTGCTGAGTGTGTGTTGTTTTCCCAGTTATTGTCTGTTGACTCCCCTGATGACTTCTAGAGACAAAATTTTAAACTGACTGATTAAAATATAATTGTTTTCAGGCAGTGGGTACAGCTGTGGACACCTTCCTGATGGTGCTAGACACACACAAATGGACATCCATGCCTTCCATGGCTGCTCGCTCCAGAGGCCGTGCCTCTTCTTCAGCAGACCCAGCAGCTGCTGCTTCATCAGATGCAGCTGCCCCCAGTTCTGCCTCCAATGGAGCCCATGGGGGTGACCCCTCCACCCCACCCTACGCCGTCATGGACCATGTGCCCCTGGCCATATTTGTGAATGGTCTCTTGAGTGCCTTCAATGAGCTGAGGCACTGTGCGCCTTTGTCATTGGCAACAGCCCTAGCCAGCATACTTCAGGTGAGGTTTGAAGTTACCATTTGGTATACCCTCTGGCATGTGTAGCTTGGTGCTTAGAGAACATGTCTAAAATGTTTTGCAAGGAATTTGCAACCTTGCAATGCCATGGCTTTGCTACCTTTTGCAACAGCATGGAACTCTTGTCTGAGCTTCTATGTCTGTAAACATGTGCTGCCTGTCTGTTTCAATGCATATTGGTCATGTTCAACAGCTGTTTTTGAGCTTCCATGTGTACCAGCTTATGCTGCTGCCGGTCCATGTTGTTCAGGGCATTTTGAACATGCCCAGAGCAACACAGACAGGCAGCAGCACAAGCAACACACCGCTCTTCAAGCCTTGCATCAGTTGACAGGACAGCCAGCTCTACAGCCCTGTGTCTGTCTGTCTATGTCTGTCTGCCTGTCTGCCTGTCTGCCTGTCTGTCTATGTCTGCCTGCCTGTCTGCCTGCCTGCCTGCCTGCCTGCCTGCCTGCCTGCCTGCCTGCCTGCCTGCCTGTCTGTCTGTCTGTCTGTCTGTCTGTCTGTCTGTTTATCAATCAGTCAAGCGGTCCATCAACCAGTCAGTCAGCTAGTCGATCACAGCGCAACATGGTCATCAAACAGCTGTGCTAGCATCAAACAGCTGTGCTCACAGCATGCGTTTGTGCTTTGCAGGAAGCTCTGACACGCATCTGCAATGGCACAGCTCACTACAGCGCTGCCCGGACTCTCAACAGCTCAGAGCAACCCCTGCTTGCAGCGGCAGCCAAAGCACAGTGTGATCTGGTAGCGCCATATGCTGTGAGCTGCTACCAGCGTGTATACCCACAGAGCACATGCAAAGTGGATGTGGAGCAAGCTACCAAGGCTTTACGGGAGGTGGTGCAAGCCTGGGACCAGGAGCAAGCCCAGAAGAAAGGTGATGTGTCTTTCTTCAAAATTTCATGCACTTACCCCTACATTTCTCTTGCGTATGCTATTGTGATGCTGTTCTGATGCTGTTCCAACTCTCTATCTGCATGATGGTGTACGTTATCCTTTTTGAGTTGACAGGTCAGTGCTAACGCTGTGGTGTTTTGCCATGTGGCATGCAAGGAGCATGGCTATACTGAATGCCAGGAACATTTAGTTGCTTGGTGTATTTTGTTTTCCTACTTGATGTCTGTTGACTTCTCTGATGAGTCCTAAAGACAGGAAACGCAATTTGATTGATTGATTGATATGCCAAGGGCGCTTGCTGTCAGGTGCTGCATTCGCTGGCTGCTGCAGAGCCATTGCTAGGGCAGCGCCAACATCATCCTCAGTTCGCTTCATGAATACACATATTTTAACATGTTTTACAATGTTGCTACAGATCATCAGAATGCTCAGAAACAGAAAAAGGCCTTGCCCAAGCTGCCATCAAAGGTTGGGGCATCTCAAGCACAAGCAGTTGCAGCAACTGATCAGCAAAGTAGCAATGGCGCTGCTGCTTCACAGCCTGGCTGAAACCAATGCTGTCAATGCAACTAGCTGAATCAGCTACCAACAAATGAGAGACAGCGGTGTTAAAGTATGAGAAAGCAGCTTTGCTGACAATTTGCTGTGGTCAAGCAGGCATCAGCTTCCTGCATATATGCACATTAATATTCATCAACAATGAAAGTTTGCACTCATGTGCAGGCATCAGCTTGTGAAGGTGATTATGCCCACATGTTGTTATGATGCTATTGTCGTTGCAAAGAAAAAGATCTGTTGGGTTGTCAGAACATGCATTGTGCTACAACATAGCATCAACACACGCTGTGCCGGATTTGTCAATCCTATTCTAGGCTAGATCTTTATTCAGTTACCGCCGGCTAGCATGCAGGCTAACAACTGATACTTATAACGGCAGATTGCCACATGTGGCTTTTTTTGAGTGCCTCTTGTCTTATAAAAGTTTGTTTAGCCAGCTCTGCTAGGCAAAATGCAAGAGTGAGTAGGACAGCAGGCACGAAGCTCATTGCAAGCCCATTTTAGGTCCGCTCTGTGTGCGCATGATTTCATGCAGACAGCGTGGAAACACATGTGTTGTACAAGAGCCAGCACACAGGGCACCACACACTCCAGAGATTTCTGCTTCTGTCTCGTACATTAAAGTTCAAAGTGGCTAAAATATCAGCGTAGTTTTACAAAACTATTGCACAGGTCACTCTAGTAGTACGCGGCCTTGCACACCTCAAGATGTTTGTAACAGCTGCCATAGTGAAGTGGTGATGCGATGAGATGAAATTTCTTTACAGCAGCAGTTTTCAACACAAGCATCAAGTTCTCAGCTTCGTCTTGCTGTTTTCACAAAACTGAAAAGCCGCTCCCGCTGTGGATTATACGGTGCATGTCTGTATGCATGTTCATCTTTGTTGTATACCATGATGGCAATTTTACGTGCCAAAGATCCAGGAAGGTATGGCTTCTTGGGTGCAGCCAGTTGCAAGCAGCAGAGCATTGTATGCAGCCGTGCGACATGCTGTAACCGCAATGCTCTGATCTTGGCAAGGTGAGTAGCTTTCAGCTGCTGCATCTCATCCTGCTGAATTTGATGCTTCTTGCAGTCTAGCAGACAACTTAGTATGTCAAACCTCTTGTTTGCTGGGCAGCCAGTGGAAATCATTGCCAGTGTCGTAGGAGTGTCCCCCTAGCAGCATGAACACACATGTTAGGGTAGACTGCATACAGATTGCAGCAGACTGCTGCTGTTGGACGTCACCAGCATTGCAGCCATGGTCTATATTGCAACCAGTATCAGGAAACTCACCGCAGCATCCTGGTGGTCAACATGTGTATACCAAAAGCACAACACTAATGTGACTTACAGCTGCAATGTGGCGTCATGTTGTGAGCTTGCAGTGCAAGTTCGTATCAGCATAGAAGGTGAGAGCACACATGCAGGGAGCAGAAGCTGATTGCTTACATCCTCATCCTCCAGAGATGGGTTTGCACCATGGCGCAGCAGAAACTGCACCACCTGCGGCTGCCCATTGCCACAAGCATAGTGGAGAGGAGTCATTTCCTGCACTGCAAAAGGCAGCTTAGACCGTGTTGACACACAAAGCCTGCCAGCGCAGCACAGTAGGGCTGAGCAAGCTACGCAACATTTGCTGGTGCAATTCAAGGGTTGCTGGCTGCTCCAAACCACAAATTGACCTCTTCAGGAGGTTTGCTGCAGCATGCATGATACAATGAGAGTAAAACAATAATATATGCACATCACTATAGCATGTGACATAGGACACTGAGCTTGCTGTGCACACAACATGCATCTTCTGTTGTGCTGCTGGGGAATTCACAATGCATGACTGATCATACTTTGTCATCACCAAGGTTCACATGGGCTCCATGTGCCAACAAAGCCTTCACAACATCCAGATGCCCTCTCTGACAAGCCGTGGTCAGAGCTGTGCCATGCTGCAGTGCATCATTACAGTTCATCATTGCATCAGACTGCTTCACAACAATACACAACAGTATGTAACAAAACAGACAGTTTCCATGAACTCTTCAAAAACCACTTGTTGTAGGGCAAACTCCCACATTGCGCATTAGATGCCCATTAGCTCATTGTACGTTGCTACAGTAGAAGCCAGATGCTGGACTGGGAAGCAGACTGGCTTTGACATAGCAGACATCCCACTGGCAGCCTCACGTAGTGAAACTGGTTGCAGTCGGCTCCATACGCCAGTAGCTCATACACAATCTCTATGTGGCCTTCATCGGCAGCAAACAAGAGGGGCCAGCGGCGCTACACAACAGCAGCAGGATGTTGTGAGAATGACATCATCTTTTGCAATGGCCTTACAGAGTGCTGATGTCCATTTAGTAGCACACCAAATGTTACCAGCTGGCAGCATGGAAAGCATGAAGAGGAAGGCTTCAGGAACTGCAAGAGGAAGCATGCAAAGTAGCGCTGTTTGCTGCTTCACAATGCTCAGCCAGGACATGGGTGCATGCAGATGGGTTTGTACACTCTTGCAGATGGGTTTGTATGCTCTTGCACATGGGTTTGTATACTCTTACAGATAGGTTTGCACACTCTTGCAGATGGGTTGGTATGTTTTTGCAGGTGTGTCTGTATACTGTTGCCGGTACCCTTGGCAACAAGCATGATTGGATTGGCATGTGCATACAGTCAAGGGATCAGCCTGACCTCACGATCCTGCTTGTTGAAGTCTGCTCCATAGTTCAGCAGCAGTCTGAGTATGTCTAGGTGACCGTGATCACATGCCAGGGTCAAGGCTGTGTGTTGCTGCGGCAGCAAAGAACTGCTCAATGGGCACACTGGGTTTGAAGACCAGCAACCTCTGTGAGCAAGCTTCAAGCCTAGTGTTTGCTCATGCTGAAGTTGACAGCTTGTGAGCTGTCCAGCAAAACCCACCTGGTTGTTGACTGCATCCACGTTTGCACCTGCGGTTGCTGTCAGTAGCTCCTTTGCGACTGAGAGGTGCCCTTGGCTGGCAGAGATCATCAAAAAGGTGAAACCCTGCATTGGGACGGCAATTGTTGCAGCAAATACCTTGTCTGTAACTACTGCTGCAGATGCGCTCGTCACCTTGTCAGACAGATAGGTCTCGAGCAGCAGTGCCGATATAAGCTTACCTTCTTGTTGCATGCAAATACTTTCGCGCCTTGTGACATCAAGCGTTTCACAGCAGGCAAGTCTCCAGAGTGGCAGGCTTGCTGCAAGTCTCGTTCTAGTGGGCTATCATATGCTTCCATCATGCCAACCGCAAGATAGTCGACCTATACGACACAGAATGCTGATGAACAGCAGCGGTATGACAGAGTTTGTCGTTCTGAATGCAGTGTCCACTCCTTGATGAGTCGTCAGTGTCGAACGCAAGGATGTGTGGGCACGAGCACGTACTGGTTCTGGTTGTGCCATGGTCGTGCCAGGCATGTTGCAGCCGAGGAGGTCCCAGCGGGCAAGCACAAAGACCCCGGGAGCAGTGAAGCAGTCCTGCTCAATCACAATTGGACCATCTACGTCTGTGAAGCTTTGAGCGCTTCAAACGTGTGTCTTGAAGTCATTATGCCGCTTTGTCGTAAGCGTGAGGAGCGTGCTAAGCTTTAGTTGAAACGTTATAATTGGCTCCGAAGCCACGATGTACAGAATTTTGAAATCGTAGCAATTTGCATCCACAAGTGTGCCTGCACATCCGACGATGTATAAAGGCACACTTGTACCTGTGGGGACGCAACTTGAGCTGATCTCAGTGAACACCAATATCGAAAGATGTATTGTGATCATTATGAACATCATCACTTGCATCAGCAAACATTTCAACTGCCAGCAACAGTTTGTAAATTAAGTACTTATGTACTTTCACAGCAGATCTGGATGTGCCACAGCCAGTGCAGCAGCTGTTGACGTGGGTGTGTATATACGACATGCAGCAAAATTCACCATCATTGGCAAGGCATTGGAGGTCACAATGCTATGTAAATATCAAGTAATTACCGTGTAAACGTAAAATGGCCTCGGCAACAGGGCCAAATGGAACCTGTCAAACTAATTGTAAGGGTCTGACGCAGCAACTCATGTGGCCACGGGCGTGTATATTGCAACAACATGCAGGTACGAAAGAATCCTTCTGGACTCAAGTCCGGACTCAAGTCCTTTACTACTAAGCTTAGTAGGACTTAAGGTTGAGACTGCTAGCAGGCTTCATAGATTTCATAACATGTTGTACAAACACATTGCAAGATTTCTTTCGAAAGAGGTCAGTGCAACAGTATGACAAGGATGTAATCAGCAAGATACTTCAAACATTCAAGTCAATGGCTAAATCTGACCAAAATGGTGCTGAGGCCCATTTACTTCTAAGGAAAGACACTTGCAAATCCGCATGCAACAGCACTGTTTTCTGTCAAACACATACACACACACACACACTCACAAATACTCACAGACACTCAACCACAACACTGTACGTGTACATCCTCATGCTGATTGTGACCTTTGCCACAGACAGAGCTGCAGTGCTTGCAGACAACATGGGGGGCAGCTGCAGCTGCCTTGGACTAACAGCCCTAGGGTCTGCAACAATATTAAAATTGTTCACAGATGAATAGAATGAAGCGTTCTGCCTTGAGCCAGACCCACAACTAGGGCTCAACAGATTGCTGTGCTCTTTGATTGCGCTGCTGAAGGCTGTCTTGGTCTGTCACAGTGACTGTCATGCCCTGCAGCAGCAGCTGTCTGCTCTGCCTGGGAGCTGTTCATGCTGTGTTGACCAGCTTCAGCTTGCAGTACCTTGGAATGCGTCGTCCCAGAAAGAATGGGGAAGTCTGACAACTGCCCTGGTGGGACATGCCCTGGGGCAGCTGCTTGTTGCCCTTCTGTGGAGCTGTTGGCATCCAGGTCACCTGCAGACTGCTGAGGATGCAAATGCATGGGGGCTGTTGGTTGCTGCCCTGCCTGAGGCTCTGCTGGGGCAGCTGCGTGCTGCCCTGAACTTCTTTGCTCTGCTGCAGACTGCTTCAAAAGTTCCTGCTCTGCATTTTCAGCTTTGACTCCTTTCTCCAGATTCCCATCATGGCTTTCTCTGGTCAAATCCTTGTCCCGGCTGCTCCTCGCAAACTTTGGCAGATGATGCGTGATGGATGGCAGATGGTCCGAGAGTTGCGTGAACCTGACACCAAACCGCCGCCTGAAAGGCTGCGCCTGCCGCTCTTCTTCGCTTCTGCTCACAGCATCCTCGTAGTCCTCTTCTGCTTCGGACTCTCTGACATCTGCCAGCGGGTTCAGTTCATGCTCGGCTGCTAAGTCTGCTCGGCTGGCAGGCCGGCCTGATGGCAGGTCGTGGCCCTCATGCTCTCCTGTTGTTGATGTCCCACTGAAGCATCCCCTGCACCACCACACCATGTAACTCATATCAACAAGACCGACAAGAAAGACTATGCCTTTCGGCGTCAATTCAAAGAGGCCGAGAAAAGCCAGGTATTATACTGGGCTGCCCAGGTCCAGGACTGACGACCAGGACAATGCGATAATGATGTGAGAGCAAAAACGATAATGGTGATGATAATGGGGTTGATGTTGGTAATGGTAATGATGATACCAATGGTAATGACAATGTTGATGATGATGGTAATGATAATAGTAACAGTAATGGTCATGACGATCGTGACAATCATCAGTGTGCACAGCATGACTCTGCCAGGCATGTCTGTGCAATCCATATGTTTTTGCCATAGTCTAGCCCTTCTAAATTGCCTCAATATCATCTCAGCCTGTAGGCACATGCTGTGCCGTAGCGAGCTTTACATGCCCCCAACCAAACCCTTCTTTGGGCCTCAGCTCATTTGCTTCTGAGACTCTCATGAACATGCTGGCCATGAGAGTCTCAGAGGCAAACGAGCTGAGGCTTCCAAAAGGATTTGGTTCGGGGGGCCCGCACAGCCTGCTACCGACAGACACATCAAAGCATGAGGTACCCTGTCGCTCTTGCAGGTGATGGCAGGCAGTGTTTGGGTTCACACACCTGCCACAAGATTACATTTCACACACACACACACACACACACACACGCACGCACGCACACACAAACAACACACACACACGGACACAAACTAACACGGATTTCACGGTCGTTCCAGCATGTGCCGGGGATACATATGCCTGCTATGGTGCTACATGCAAACTTACCCAAGGCCTTTCTTTGCACCAGCATAGTGCTCAGCAGTCTTTGTCTTCACAACCAACCCAGCATTGGCTGCATGAAGCCCTATGTCCTCTGCTGACAGCGCCAGCCCCTTGAGGGGGTAGTACACTGTACCCCCCAGCCCCTTGCCCACCCCCTTGATTGTGCCTTTCAGACCTGAAGGGCAGAGCTTGAGTGTGTCAGCTATACAAGATTTGGGGATCTTGCCAGGATGTGGTTTTACTAAACAGCAGCATTAGAAGCAGAGAGTGACAAATTGGTGTCTGTGTTTGGACGCCGACAGAACAACTCCTAACAGAAGGCATACTACTTTACTGCTATTCAAACTGCATTTACACTTGGTGTCTCATCTGTGCATATCTAGGCAGGCCCTGTGACTCTGACACAAAGCTATGCATGGTGCTGACACTGACACTCCTGATCCCACATTGATCTCTCTGACACCATCAAAACATGTGTGGAATCATCTTTCTTGAAACAGTTGTGCACTGATCCCTCTGGCATGACCTGCGACACTGTGAGTCACTGCATGGCAATGTGACATAATGATGCCAAGGATGGCAGAAGTGATACACCCTGTCTCTGAGTGTACCGGCAACAGGACAAAATTGCAATTGGGCCAGCATGTGACTGAACTGTATCATTTGTCCTCTTAGACTGTAGCTAATTTGTACAACTTAAACCCTGAGCCTGTGGCTGCAACATGTACATTGTAGCGTTAACCCTGTGACTGAATGTTTCACACCCTGCATCCTACAGCTGTGGCAGCTTGGGATTACAAGTGGATGGAGCCACGCAGTGGATCAGACTCTTGCTTCTTTTATATATTGTGTTCAATCATGTGTTTCATGCTCCATCTAAAGAACATGAGAAGAAGAGGTATAGCAAGAGCTCACCCCCTTCTCGGTACCCCCTGACGGGTTCACTGAAAACCCCCACCAGCCCCCGCCCCACCTCAGAAAAGATATTCACAAAGTGTGGTTTGGCCAGGTGCCAGTTGACTGGCTCGTCAGTGGTCATCTTCTGCAGTGGCAGATGCCGGTGGAAAGCCTCTACAGCCTTCTTCAGTCCATCCTCCTGTACAAGCAAATGGCAGAACAACCTTCAGTATGGCAAACCCTTCTGTACAGTAGCAGGCAGAAGAGCCTATACAGCAAAAGGCAGAATGACCCCTTGATGTAGCACATTGAGCAGAAAACTGAAGGCAGACACCCTCTCCTCTACTTTGTGGAATATGCAACACACCCACCTTCAGGATGAAGTCTCATGCGCATCATACTAGCTGACTTGCACCCTGCAGAAGATTGTGTAGAGACTGCTCATGAAAGGGAGTTCAGGCTTCACAGCACCCAGCCCTCTTTGTGTGACAGTCACTTACACTGTACAGACGTTACAGCAAAACAACAGGGACTGTCTGTGCAACAGCCTCTCAGTTGGCTGAAGAAGCTGACTCACATGCTTGATGCCCTGCCCTGTCTCTGTAGCTGCTGCTTGCACTTCAGGCCTCATCATGAAACGTAAAGCCTCCACCAAGGATGGGGTGTCCAGCTTGTCTATGGGTATGGGCTTGGGGCCCACCCCCATGCGGGTGCAGGTGGCCCCCCAGAAGGGCTGGTCCCCAAAGAAGGGCACTACTGTCGTAGGGCAGCCGGCAATCAGCCCTACAGCCGGATCAAGAGCAACAGTCAGGCCTCATGTCTGCTGACAAAAGTGTATTTAGGGTTTAGTGTTAGGGTTTAGAGTGATACAAGTGTCCCAAGCTTGTCTGCCATGGTGGGTTTACTTCTCAGGCCCATTTGCAAACAGGCTGCCTCCTTGAAAGGCTGATACCCAAAGCGAAGGGCATTATTGCTGTCAAGCAGTCAGGCCTGCAGCATGACCAAAAATGCAGCCAGATCTGATAGCTGTTTGACAAGATGTTGCCAGCCTAACGACAAAAACCTGAGTTCATCAGACTTGACTCTGGCTTGGACATGGAGTTGATGTTGTGAAGACAAGCGCCCCTTTGCTTTGATGGTGTCTGGCACAGGCACGCTAGCTTTCCATGCAATGCAACTTACTGCATATGGTGTGGTAGTTGTGATGTGGCAATACCCAGCTGGATGAATCAAAGCACAGCCGAGGATGACCCCTTGATCCAGCCATAACATGGTGAAGAAGAGGACACAGCAGACGCTCAGAAAGACAACTAAGTGTGTAGAAAGTATAAAGAAGAAGAGTGACCTGCAGCAACGATGCCTGCAACTGGGATGATAGCTGCTTGGAAACGCATCAAAGCTTCTGGAGAAGAAGATCATGGTGATGAAGAAGAAGCTCTAGCAGATGGAAGATCATCAGCAGGACCAGACTAAGTGACATTGACACTGAAGAAGAAGGCTCAAACAGGACAAGAAGAGGACTGACCAATGTGTACCAAGAAGCAAGAACACTCAGCAGTTTGAAGGCAGCAGCAAAAGATGACTGACCGACAGGTACAGAAAGACTAATAGACTCAGAACTTTGAAGGCGGCAGACGAAGAGGACTGACCGACATGTACAGAGAAGCAAGAAGGCTCAGCAGTTTGACAGCAGCAGAAGAAGAGGACTGACCGACATGTACAGAAAGACAAATAGGCTCAGCAGTTTGAAGGCGGCAGAAGAAGAAGAGGACTAACCTGCAGCGGTGGTACCTGCACCGCCGTGATGAACAACAGCGCAGCAGTGGGGCAGCAGCCAGTCATGAGGCACATTGTCCAGCAGCATCACTGTCTCAGGAATATCAAACCCCTCCCCAAGATTACCCCACCCCCTGCACAGTTTCAGCAGTGATTGTCACCCTAGATGCCATTGTTAAGCGGTCCTAGCACATCCGACCCAGAGTGCTATATAATTGTTCACAATGTAGCCAAGAAGCATAACATCGGCACTTTGCTGCTTGTTTGTCCCATACCTCGACAGCAAAACACGCTGGTTGGTTTCCTTAGCAGCTTCCAGGATGATCCTAGTCAGCTTCTTGGCGTCATCAACTATCAGACTGCCGAAGCCAATGTACACCGGTGGCTTGCCAGCAGCCAGAAACTCTTTCAGCTCTTGAGGGGGTCGGTAGTTCATGTGGCTGCCTTCGTTCAGGAAGCAGTAGCCCACCACGTCTATGTGGGGCCCCCAATCGGCTGGCTTGGGTACCAAGGCTTCGCTCCAGCAGTAGGCAAAGGGCACCTGCAGTAAGCAAAGGGCACCTGCAGTAAGCAAAGGGCACCTGCAGTAGGCAAAGGGCACCTGCAGTAGGCAAAGGGCACCTGCAGTAGGCAGGCACTCAGCATTTGCATCTGAATAGCAGTTGAGAAGCTGTTTGAGCATCTGTCCCAGCAGGTAGAACATGTAGTCACTCTTATTGATATTGGTGTGTGCCCCAGTCTGAGCATGGATGAAGATTTGCAACCTGCGACAGGCAAGCTGTCTTGCATTCTCACCTTCCAGCAACCAGCTTGACACATGCCTATCACTCTGCCTATCAAGCTGACAGCTGCCTATTAAACTGCCTATCAAATTGCCTATCAAGCTGCCTGTCAAGATGCCACCCATTGGCATGTTGGGGAAGCACACTTTACCAGACAGATGCCATCAGCTGCCTGCAGTTGTACCCTTTATAAAGTAATCATGACTATAATGCAGTAATTTTAATGTAGTAATTATAATGTAGTTATAAAGTGATTACCTGGTGGGCGGCCAGAAGGTGGGGTCCCTTGTTCCCCAGGCGCAAAGGCTCCAGCCCCAAAGTTTTCACCCGAAACTTGTTGATCACATGCACCAGCCCTGCACCCAATTGACATCAACATCACTTGTTGCTCTTGTCAATCCTGAAACGTCTGTTTCAATTCAGAAACATCATCCCTGCGCTGGAAATCTAAGCACGTCTGGGGACAGTGAGAACGCATTTCTGAATTGTGGAGAGGATTTTGATTTCATGCAGCCACTCGCCTGTGCTTCATGACCTCTGCTTGCAACTCTGAATTTCAACATTGACACCATCCAGACATAACAGGTATCACAACACTTGACGCAGACATGAACATGACACTTGACAAGGGTGAAAACACAAGCTTGAATTGTCAAAGCCACTTCTGCGCATATATTCTGCACAACAAATGCTGTCTGTCAACAGCTAGATCGTCAGCAGATGCTGTCTGCCCAAATGCATGCACAGCCAGATGAACAGCCTTGCATACAGGAAGGCATGGGCAACAAGGAACTAGGCACGAAGTTGTGATGCAGTTGCTAGACCTGTGTAAGTGAATTCATCAACTGCCATGTAGGACAGGTAGTTACGGTAGCCAGCAGCTCTGGTGTCCTTCACTGCATTCAGCCGAGCCAGTGGATGAGGAAAGGCCTACACAGACATACTGAGTCAGTAAACATGTACTGTGGTGCATGAGAGCTTTTGAACTCATTCCATCATTAGACCATTGTCAGCCCCAAGGGTTGGTATGTAAAGCCATGAACAGCTCCCTGCATGAGTACTTATGCTGACTGTGTGCTATGGACAGGATCTTTGTGAAAAAACCCGCTGACCTCACTACATGCGCTGCATCTATTCAAAGATTCTGTGTCTGGTGTCATGTTGCTGCAGCAGCACTGATGTTTTGCTGCAAACTGTGCCAGATTGCGCAAAGATCACGCCGAGCACTTGCATGGGTGCAGCGCATGAATCTAGGCATTGAGTGTGACACACAACGCAGCTCAGATCCATTTGCAACCAGATAGCAAGGCACAGTCTTGTGACTGCTTGCATGTGAAGGGCTGTTACAAATGCCACCAACATGGTTACACAGCCCCACTGTAGTTGGCCTGCAGGATATGGTATGCCCCCCCTGATGCTTCAGCTCACATTACACAGGAACTTGTGCCCAGGACTCCACTGTGGAACATCTGTGAAAGCTTAGGCTCAGACCACTGGTAACCAGAAAACTTGGGCAAAATAGGACTATAAACTTGAGTCACCTTGGTTGGGCTCCAAGGCATGGTGAAGAACATGTGGAGAGGCACCCCCAGCTTCTCTGCACAGTGAATGTGGCCGTATGTTGGCGGGTTGGATATGATCGCCTGCACCAGCCAATGGTCGGTATGGCTGATGAAACTTCTCTGGTGTTCTTTGTTCAATGAGAAATAGAAACAAAAGCAGCCTGACATGGGCTCACAATCAAGTTGCATACACCCAAGTGGCCTTTGTATACACACATGCTTTGCAGCTGTGCTAGACCTCTCAGCAGTGGTACAGATACAGGCATGCAGTAAATTCACATAACAGGTAAGTTCAGTGACCCTGCCTTTCCTTCTGCAGCATAAGGCCTGTCATGCCCCTTCTGATGCCGTGATGGGCATGTGCCCCTGAGCAAAGTTGCCCATCAACCCAGAAACGAAAGGCAACAGGTCTGCCCTTACCTCTGCAGTGAAGGGCCTGCCAGCCCCCTCTATATCTGTCTCAGTGCAGGCCTTGTAGGTGGACATCACGATGGACTCTACCTCCCTGTATTGGTCGTACGCATCCCTGGCACTGCCGGGCATGATGCCCCGGTTCTTCACAATGTAGTCAGACAAGACCTGCCAGCAGGGAATATCAAAGACCCCAACAGTGCTTTTGCATTACTTGGTTTGCTTTTCAACAACGATTATCACAGAGGGTTCTCTGCTGACTTTTTTATGCTTGTTGACAAGGGTATTTTCAGCAGTACTAGGCACTCTCAACAAGAAGCACACTATGATAGCCAAGTGAGCAAAGGATCCTTTTCAATAATCTTGTTAGGAAACGTCGAAAATAGAAAGAGCCGTAAGTCACGGCAAATATTCCATGCATCACTGAATGTAACAACTAATGCCCTGCTTTTGTCGCTTAGTGCCATGCACCCAAAATTGAGAAATCAGTTTCTGGCAGATACTTGTCACGAAGCAGGGCTGACCTTGGGATCGCCCCCCAGGGGGTAGAATTCCAGCCCAAATGAGGTGACAAACTTCCTGTATGCAGCATGGGATGCCACCCTCACCCTGTGTCCATACTTCTGCACCAGCAGCAACAATACTTAATTAACAGAAACAAACAGAATAACGGTCATGGTGGCAGACCCCTTGCAGGTTTTATAGGAAAATAGGAAATTGACAGGGCTGTGTTTACAACTGACAAACACGAATTGAGTTGCACTGCATACATGCATGGTTGATGATTGGCAATGGTGAGAATGCACTGTATGCAAACATAGTTGATGATTGGCAATGGTGGGAATGCGTTTTGAGACATTGTCAAGCACAAGTTGGGCGCCGGCAAAAGAGTGATATTCTTCACAGGAAATTACACTTTTTTTTTCTGTGGACCCTGTGTGCAACTGGCCACATGCAAGGCCCCAGCAGAAGCAAGAGCTGTGTGGTCAACCTCTAAAATGTTCATCCCAGCCTCAGACTTGCACATGACAGGGCAGCACAAACCAACACTCAACTCATTCAGCTTGGAGTGTGCCGCAATCATGCATTATGTGTCAAATGCATAACACATGCTAACCATGCAACAGACACGCCTGGCTTTTCACACAGATGAGAGCCATGCAATTGCCACAGTGTTCCCATTGAGTCTTGACTCTGGGGATTCAAAAAAGTGCAACACACCTGCAGCTCAAGCCCCAAAGCAATGAAAGGCTGTACATCTCCACGAGTACCAGCACACATTAGCACTATTGCCAATTTTGGCACAGCAGCTTTGGGAGGGACTGCTGGAGGTGACTTGTTGCCTTTGACTTGTGCTGCAGTGCGGTAAGGCTGAGTGGCAGACACCTGCCCTTCAAGACTGCTCTGCAACACACAGACAGATGAACACACTCTTGCTCAGGGCCAGGGCACTAGTTTTGAGAGCATGTCAACTGCTTGACTCTCAGGTCTTCATGCGCTGAGGACTGAACAACAGAGAAGCAATCAGTTGTCGTCAAAAGGTGGCCTAGGTGGTTGTTCAGCAAAGCTTCATTGCACCCATTCCACATTGATCTCGCAGGCTCATAACATTCTAGGAAGTTGTAGTGCGCAACTCAACAACAAGCGGAGACTGCTCAAATGTCATGACTATGCTAATTGCGCACATGTGCACGTTTCCGGTTGCGACAGATGCCTGTGTGTGACACATTGTGCTGCTTGTGCAGGCTTTGACCACACTTCTTGCAAGATTCAGCAAAAAAAAGTCTTGTGGAAGAATACCTGCTCGTCAGGTGACAAGTCTGACTGATCAATGTTGTCAAAGCCCACATTCAGAGCAAAACCGCCGTCTGCGGTCACGCCTTCAAGCTCCACATCCGCGTTGGTGGGGACAACGTGTGCTTGCGAGGGCTCGAGTAAAGGTTTGCTGGGGGTAAGCAGGTCGTCGTGAAAGTTCGAACGGGGGCTGACGTCAGAGCCGGAGGCTCTGCCGGTGAAAGCAGCGCAATCACCAGTCCTTGGGTGCAGATTGCGCGTGGAATAATAGTCAACGCTGCCGGCGCTGCCAGCGTTGCCTGGATTCTGCTGCATGCAGCCTCACACTGCCAAGCGGGGTGGGCCCGGGCAACCAAGCTGATACAATGCCTGGGTTAGTTGGCTAGGCCGCAATCGTGCGGCCGACACTCTATTACCGACAGCGAGGAGCCTTCAGGCCAGCGCCTTTTCTTCTGGGTGATCCAGCTTTTCGTGAAGCTTGAACTCTTCACTGCAATAAATGTAGCACAGAACGACTGTTTCACTGCGATCTACGGCATCAACCACACGAGACGCGCAGCATACAAGGAGTAACGGTCAGGTTGCAAGACCTGACAAATACTTTTCGCAGCATGCAGCACTGCAGATTCCTTCGGGACCCAACGCGAAACGCTTTTTTCACTAAAACATAGCATAATGGCTGACAAGGCTTTCAACCCATTTCGTTTTATTGTGAAGCACTTCATGCCGAACAAACAGCTTAGCGGCAGCGCGCTCTGTTTTACTCTTTTCACTGTTATTGACTCAGTTTATGCTGGTAGACTAGTCAGCACTGTTAAGTGCATACATGCAATTCCGTTCTCGTACCCATTTGCCAACGCTGGCAATACCTGCAGGTCCCCTGATATCATATTCAGTGCAGCAGCAAATGCTTTGTCTGAAACTGGGTGGCTGAGATCATGCAAAATTACTTCTACAGAACGTTCATGGCTGGCCGTTAGGACTGTCGGCCTATAAGTAACAGCGAGCAGCACATGCTACATATGACTTCCAGCTGCTCTCAAAGGCGGCAATTCTACTGTGCATATAAACCCCTCCGTTTCAGAGCATTGCGCAGCCAGACGCAATCTTTCATGACTACATGTTGTACGTTATCAAGTGGCCAGGCACTAGTTTGGGCTCCGCAGACCAGTGCATGCTTGAGAATCTGTATCTCAGATCTGACCTATCAAGAATGGCTGTGAATAAGCCTGGACAACAATACATATAGATAGTTGCGGCAAATGACTGAGTCAGTGGAGTGTTGAGTATGAGCTCGGCGTCATGTGCATACCATCACATAAAGCCAATGTCTTTGTACTGACAGAGCCCCTGACTCGGTCTTGCCAGTTGGCTGATTCAGTATCTTTCGTAGCTTTTCGTAGCTTTTCGTAGTTGTGTTGCTCAGGTAAGTCAGCATTGTTAAGATACATATCTTTATATATAAGACTTCAAACACGACCAAATTTGGTCAGCAGTTTGATCAAAACGTCAGCTGTCAATGTCAAAACCCCTCTGCAATGTCACATCCACTTACGCTGTGTGTTTGACTTGTCATCTAAGCGTTTGAACACCAACACTGCCCCAGTCAGCATCAAAGTGATCAGAACCAGGAAGGCATAAGGGAAGTCATCTTGTAATGAATCGAACGCCTTGTTGGGCTGTATCCGGGCAAAGAAGAGATCCAGTCCGTATGCCAGCATCAGCGATGTTGACTCCAAGTTTGCAGGAGATGTAGCGATACCTGCAGAAGCAACATACATTAGCCCAGCATACATTAGCCCACAGCAATAGGACAGGTGTTGACACAGTCAGCAGCATGATGCCTGTACTTATGAGTCAACAAAAGATGGCTTCTGCACCTGACCCAATGCATGTCCAATTCATGCAGTGAGTTTGGCACTTGCCACTACAGCTGTGTCAAGTCTACATACAGAAGTGACCATCTGCTTGTTCCACAGCCCTATGATGCACTGATGCTTGCAATCAGCAATGTGACAGGAGGGCAGCTTGTTGTTTCCCTGATCTGCTTGCTCTCAAGGGGAGTATCACCTGAAAGCAGAGCCACCTGCTTACTGTGACTGGCGTATAGCAGGGGGCTCATGACCAGGTTTTGCTGGTAGGGTATGAGCTGCTCCAGCTGATCCTCAGCTGTTGGGGGTCCTTTGGGGCGCCGGGGGTCCAACATGCGCTTGTCCAGCATGTACACCTGAACAACATTTCAGGTCATTTGAAGGCTGACTCATTTGCCTGTTTCTGCACGGTCCCATGGGACCAGCAAGGACAGTTGTGTTTTTGTGTATGGTCCCTGGGGACCAGCAAGAATCCATTTGCATGTAAGCAGACTGCATTGTGAAGTAGAGGGGTTCCTAGATTTGAGGGTTACCCCAAAGGCACCACTCATGTCTAAATTACTGCAAATGTTTGTATCTATACAACGAAGGAAGGTGCCTTCTGATGTCTTGCTGAGGCTGCACATGCAGACCAGACTACATGCACACGTATCACACAGAGGACAGCAAAAGTTCTGCTGTAAAAGCTCATGCAGTCCTTGGTACCTGTGTACATTGCATCCAACAGACTAGCTAGCTGGTCTGACAACACACAGCTTTGCATTCACATGCAACATGGTGCATGCATTGATCGTGAAGTGGCAAATCAAGAAACAGCTGTCGCAGCAAAGCCAAGGCTAAGCCTGTGTGTTACTGATGATTGGTTGATGCTGCAGAAGCAAAGGCGCACCTGATCTGACAGAGTGCCGACCAGCAGGAACTTGTTGCTGATGCCGTGCATTGTTGCACTCACTCCCATTGTCTTCACACCAGAGTCAAAGAAGTAGGACTGTCGCAACACCTGCATTGTATCAATTTGTATATTTGTGCCGGCAACCATCAGGTCATGCCCTGTACAACAGGCCTATCGCGACTAAATTGTATCAGTGCCCACAGAGATGGCGGCTTCGCCTGACACACTCCTGACAGACAATGCTGATGCCTATGACATGCTATGATACTTGATGCACAAGACAAGCAAGACTTGATTGAGGTTGCTGATGCAAGAAGCCCTTCAAATTGCGATGAGACAATAGCAAAAAGAGCAGCAGAGTAGCATGAAGAAAAGTCTGCGTTATGCACACAACATCAGCAACATGCATGTGTGGGCGTCCTCTGCTGGTCCAGTGTGTGTACGTTACCTCCACAGGTACAGGTTCATAGGAGGACATGCTGTTACTGGTCTGGTGTCTGTGTGCGTTACCTCAACAGGTACAGGTTCATAGGAGGACATGCTGTTACTGGTCTGGTGTGTGTGTGCCCTACCTCAACAGGTACAGGTTCGTAGGAGGACATGCTGTTACTGGTCTTCCCAAACACCATATCCGAGATGGTGACGTTGCCTTGCGCCTTGTTGTACAGCTCCAGGACGGACATTTCCCATCTGTGGTTGGTCACATCAAAGTAATGGTATGCTACCCAGTTCTCAACAAATTGTGCATGCACCGGTCCCCTGCACCCCTGCAGCGCAGCCCTGACAGGTCAATAATGATAACGAGCAATAATGATAACAACAACAACAACGACGACGACGACGACGATAATAATAGAATCGCTTTCCAGCTCATGATGAGCTAGGTACGTGCAGGACAAGTCAATGAGCACTTGTGACTGTTGATGTTCTCAGCATGCTCAAAATAGGGCACCAAGCAAGTTTTGCCTACAAGCAATGACAGTTTGCAACAACACAGGTATAGCAGCTGTTGCCATACATGCGCATGCATAGGAAAATGTATGCTGACCATGGTGTGGTGCAGCTTGCTTGTGAGTGTGCCTGAAACCTGATCTGCCCACACAAACAGAGGGGCTAGAATGAAACGACTAAAACCCTTGTATGCTCTTTTGATAGAAACTTGAAGGTGCCATTGAAAGCATTCTACAAGGCGTTTTGATCATTGCTGATGTGGATTTTCTAGGAAGTGAGGTGTCCATGTATCCTTGCGAGCGCTGTTTGACTCTGTGACTGTGTGTACACAACTGCATGACTGCATCTGATTATGACCGAGCGGCTGCAGAGCATTATGCAAGTGCCAGAGCTGCAACTTGAGCGCTGTGTTGCCCTGCAAACCAAAGCCCAAAAGAGGGTGCTTCAACAGCCGACCAAAGCATGGCTTGCCTTGTGTACTTGGCGGTGGACAGGCGCCCCTGTGACTGTATCCACAATCTGGACTGTGAGGGCGATGCTGCTGGCCTCCAGGTCCTCACTCAGCAACCCCTCAGGAGGCCCTGTGGCGATGAACACAGTGCTGGGATTCAGGTACTTGATCTTCAAGCTCTTGTTCCCTAGGATCTGCATAAGACATGCAAGAGATATTGGGAATGTAGGAACATTGCTGGTTTCAGAGAAACAGGCAGAGGTGGACTTGTAGTCTTAGGAGGGCCGGTGGCGATGAAGACTGTCCTGGGGTTCAGGTACTTGATCTTCAAGCTCTTGCTACCTAGGATCTGCATGAGACACACAGCAGGTGATGAGGTGCTTTATCTTTAAGCTCTTGTTCCCTAGGATCTGCATGAGAGACACAGAAGGTGTTGAGGTGCTTGATCTTCAAGCTCTTGTTCCCTAGGATCTGCATGAGACACGCAGGAGTTATCAGGGATTTTGATTTTCAGGCTCTTGTTACCTAGGATCTGGGTGAGAGACACAGCAGATATTAGGGGTTTTGATCTCAGCTCTTCTTACCTAGGATCTGCGTGAGAGACACAAGAGATGTTGGGGATGTAGGGGCGTCACTGGTTCTAGGGAAACAGGCGGGATTGGAATTGCAATCTCACATGCACAGGAGCTGGTACTGCCAAAGATCTGCAGGAGAGGCATGCATGTGGGAATGTTGCTGTCACTTGGAGAACATCAATACTGTCTTGATAGAATTGTGAACTCAGAAACGCATGGGGACTGGTACCAGACGCTTCATTGCTCATGCCATATATATTACAATGACTGTGTGGTAGCAATGCTGACTGTGGCTGATGGGCAAGCACATAGCTGGTGACAGTTACATGCACCTTTTCAGGATCAGTTGCCAGCCAGGCAGTTCAGCTGATCGGAGATAGATCAGCTTATAACATCATTGACAATATGGGCTTACATTTGCTCTGCACTAGTGCAGTGAATGATTCATATTGCTGGACATGTGACGCTGACTCATCATGTGAGACTGTGCTGTGCATCATGATGATCTTGTCATGGTCAAATATCTCAATTTGAGGCTTGTGCAGTCTACCAACATACCTTAGCCTGGGAGTAGACATGCTCTGCAGAGCTTCTGGCAGCAAACTCCAGCACCTCGACGCCTGGAGCAGAGTAGATGCTGGACCACAGCTGCGTGATTTTCAAGCTTTGCTTGTCCACACGAAAGCCTGTCAGAGAACCTGCAGAACATTGCTATCATCAACATTGCTATTATTGTTGTTCTTATTATTTCTATTGTTATTATGGTTGTCATTGCTATCATCATTAATGTTATTAGTATCATTATTATCGATATTGGTATTATTGATACTGGTATTGTTAGAATAATTGTTGTCAGTGTTATCAATGTTATTGTTGATAGTATTGATAACACTATTGTTAAAATAATTGTTGTTAATATTATTGATAACACTATTGTTAAAATAATTGTTGTAAGTATTATCAATATTATTGTTGATATTATTGTTGTTATTGTTACTGTCATCATGATTGCTAAGATTGCAATGCAACATGCAAATTTGTATGGCACAAGTCTTGTCTAGCCAGACTGGCTTGTTCTGGACCTGCAGGTCTCACAAGATAACTTTGTTGGCTTGTAAAGTGTGCAAGGTGCACCTTGCCTCCAGCATGCACAAAGTCAGCAACATCTTTCAGACACAAGAACAGCATTGTATGAGGGGCATATGCGCCTGTACAGCAACTAATAGCAATGCCGTGTGGTCCACACCCAAAGTATGCTCAGTTACTGCTATGTCTCTGTCATGCTTGTGCTCCATGCATGTGCGGCAGATTGTGCAACTCACAGAATTTGTTTGCCTATAGCAGAATGTGATTCTTTAGCACAGAGAGGGTTTGTTCATCAAAGTTGTTTTATCAATAACAGCGTGAGTTTGCCTACAAGGAACCCAGACTGCAGCAAAAGCACAGTACCAGAAGTGTCACATGGCCACATGTGGGCATGTTTCTATGACAGCATGTCTTTGTCTACCACAGGGTATGTTCCTTTAGGGCATATCTGTCCACCACATAGCATGTTACCACAGAGCATCTTACCACAGCGTGCATTTGTCTACCACAAAGCATGATCTTGTAGGATCTATTTATTGCCACAGAGCATGTTTGTCTACCAAATGGCATGTTTGTCTACCACAGGGAATGTTTGCCTACCACAGGGAATGTTTGTCTACCACAGGGCTTGTTGTCTACCACAGGGCACATTTGTCCACCACAGGGAAAGTTTGTCTACCACAGGGGGTGCTTGTCTACCACAGGGAATCTGTGTCTACCACGGGGCATGCTTGTTGACTACAGGGCATGTGCGTGTGTGTGGTGTTGCTGTGCATGTTGACCCACCTGCTGCCTTGTCCTCTTGCCAGAAGAACACATCAGTGGGCAGGGACAGAAGAAAATGCTTGCTCTGGGCGGTGTCAGGCAGAAGCTTGGCCTGTTGGGATCCCCCTTGGCTGCCAATCAGCAGATACACGTGCTGCTCTGCTACATCATCATGCAGCAGCTGGGGCAGCTCCAAAACCTGCAGGGTGCATCACCAGTCAGCAGATTCATCCATGCATTCACTGATTGTTGAAAAAAAAAAAAAAAAAAAAAAAACGCTTTTCAGCGATCATCACAGGAGCCTCCTAAGGCAGCAGCCCGAAACTTCATTCGTTTTTGCATTCATACATTCGCTTGCGCAGTCACTCGTTCATGTATTTCCTCGTTGGCTGGTCAATCAGCTGATGCTTTTACAGATGCACTCACGCCTGCATGTATCCATGCACTTATCCATGCATTGATTCATTCATTCCGGGATTCATGTGTCCTCCAAGGATCAGGTGCATACAGTCCTGGGTAGCACCTTGTGTGAGATCCTGTTTGGGCAATAGCGAACCAGCAGTAGTGTAACAGATGTGAACTAAGAAGCGCAGATGCAGATGAGCAAGTCAAGGGGAGGGGAGCGACACGGAGTAGTTTCCTGAGCATGAAGGCATACCTGAGAGACAGGGAAGCTAAGTGCAGCAGAGCTCAGCTCTCGGCTAGTGTGCGCATCCACAACACTGTAGGAGCTTGCTGAGTCAGAGCTGTGCAGAGCAATGAGCTCTGGAGCGCGCTGTATGTCATGGGAGGAGCGCCAGGGGAAGATGTGCTGGGGTGCCTGGCTGGGGGGGTAGGTGAGAGACCACATGACGTGGCCATCCCCACTATGGAGACCAAACAACTTGCCTGCAATTAAAACCATCTTGCTTGCAATTAAAAACATCTTGCCTGCAATCAAAAACATCTTGCCTGCAACCAAAAACTTCCTGCCTGCAACCAGAAGCACAACATGCAGGTGCTTGTAGCTCTATTCAACCCCAAACCGTCTATCTTAATTCAGAAATGTCATCCCTACAAAGGAAATCTAAACTCTGGGGACAGCAAAAACGCGTTTCCACTTTGTGGAGATGTTTTGGGTTCTGGTGAATGGAGACTCGCAGCTGATAGAGACCTAGAAGGGCCCCTGCAAAAGCTTATGCCTGACAACGCTTGCATCATTCATCACCAACTAGATGCGCAAGCCATACAAAGCATCATCAAATTGTGCCTTGTACTGTGCTTTGATTATTGTGCCACATGCTGTGCCAAGACAAGCATGAGTGTACGGTGCTTGTGACTGTGTCTTCAACACATACCAGACCAGAATAGAACCACAAGCCTTGGAAAGCACCAGTATTCTAAGCATGTGGCAATATCTCCTCCAAGGAAACAAACACCAGAGCGAGACAAAACCACAAGCCTTTGAAAGCATCAGTACACTACGCATGTAGCAGTTCCTCTACGGAGACGTATACCAGAGCACACGCGTCGAACAGCATCAGTACACTAAGCATGTGGTAGTTCTCTATGGAGACACATACCAGAGCGAGACAGAAGCACAAGCAGCTTGCGGAAGCCATTGGTGTCGCGTGTGGGAGTGAGCCTGTCACTCAGGCTGGCTTTCAGGCGCGCCAGCTGCAGCTTCTCCTCTGGCTTGATCACATTCAATTGGCCCTGCACAATTGCCAGCAATCACTATTTGTTGCCCAACATTCATTTTGTAAGTAAACTTTTTTTTTTGAAAATCCTAAATTCTTTTGTTTACTGCTTCAACTATAAGGGGAGAAAAAGATTTTCCATGACTCATGTATCCCTTGACATATGAAAGGTGTCAATCTCAGTACACGACAAGAGGTGCTTGAGAGTGAAGTTCTTGACACATGAAAGGTGCCAATCTCAGTAGATGACAAGACGTGCCTAAGAAGGAGCTGCTTGACACATGAAAGGTGCCAATGTCAGTTGATGAGAAAAAAAGGGAAAAAGGAGGAGAAAGGACTACACGCTTTGGCGTCAATTTGATGGGAAGCCAAGAATTACATCGGGCCACCCAGTCCAGTAGATGACAACAAGTGCCTAAGAAGGAACCCATTGATGCATGACAGTGCCAACCTCAGTAGATGAGAAAAGAAAAGACCAGACCACACATTTTGGCGTGAACTTGAATGAGAAGCCAGGTATAATACCGGGCTGCCCAGTCCAGTAGATGACAATAAGCGCCCTAAGAAGGAGCCCCTTGATGCATGAAAGTGCCAACATCAGGCATGGGCAACAAGAGGTGCTGCAGTTTGCCAAAACTCAGCGGACGACAAGAGGTACCTCATTCTGCTGAGTTTGGTGGGTCACAAGAGGTAACTCAAACTGTAGAATCTGCTAGCTGTCACACATACATGGAAATGTCCAACCTCAGCAAGGCAACGATTCAGCTTCAGGCTTCTTACTCTCTTTCTGTGTGACATTGTGGAGGACTTTGCATGTAGACAAAATGCAGAATGTGCTGCAGATAAGAGCAACATTCATGGCTGCTGCAAGCAGAAGGTGCTGACATGACATGTGACATCCCCACAAACTAACTTCCTCAAATCCCACAATGTTATAGGAAGCTTCTTGACACAGCCGAAGGGGGTGCGTGACCCAGCCTTACACACCACCAGAAGGCTGTCCATGACAAAAAGACCCAAGCAAAAGATCACCTTGAAAATAGTAATAGTAATATTATTATTAATAATATTAATGACAACAATAATAATAATAGTGATGACAAATTTGCTTTCCAAATGATCACCTTGAGGCTGAGAAACTGGGACTGGATGTGATCCATGACGCCTGTCTTTTGGTGACTCGCATCCACTCGCTCCCCAGATTGAGCATCAGCCGGCAGATCAACAAACAGGGCTGCCGACACCCCAGCCAGAGCTTCTTCCCGTTTCCACACCACTTCTTCCCCCCTTGTCAGCAGCATTGTTCCATCTGCTGCTGTCAAGCCAACCACATGCTTGGACGGTGACCTGGTGCCGCCAAAAGGCGAGCCTGCTGAGCCTGCTGCGAGGAACAGATTTGAAATTTGAATGGGTGTGCCGTCCTTTGTGAGCAGGCTGGTGGCCTTGACGGTTGTCTGCTGGTTGATTTGCGCTGAATCCAGTGAGACTGAATGAATCTGGATGCTGCCGCTGGCGGATGTGCCTGCTGCTGCAACTGATCTGCCTCCTGCTGAGGATAGCTCATTGCTGACTGAAGTTGCACCTGCGTGAAGGATGTGAACCAACTTAAACATAGCAGTGTCAGCTTTCCAATCACACTCTTCAGGGCAATTGCAGAAGTTATGCGTCTCGAGCACAACATGTTGCCAGAGGCTTTGCACATGTGAACCAGTAAGAAAGGCTATTGTTGTGATTGTGGTGAGGGCCAAAAGCAAGAGGAAGATCCGAGGTTGCTGGCCTCTTAAGAGAATCTGTGACAGAACGCATCAAACCAGATGCGCGTCATAGGCAAACACAAGTGACAGCCAAAGGCTTACCTCTGACCAAGGTAGCATGTTGGATGCTACCATCAGCTACGTTGGCAATCAACACACCAGTGCTGAGCCTGAAAGCAATGCTGCTGCTGGACTTGAGGGGCAACAGTGAGCCTCGTTCTGCTCCAGCAGCTGCTGGGCTGATGTCTGCCCATGCGTGGCACTTCAGTGAACCACTACTGCCGCCTGCAACATTTGTGCTGCATTACTACAACAAATTTGCTGTAGTGCGAAACTTCAAACTTTTCACATTGTCAGCACATCTGCCTGCTGATGCTGGTTGCCTGATGACAATCTTGCAGATAGACATGAATGATCAGCACTAGCACGAGGCAAAGCTTGACAGTGTAAGCATGATACACCATGTGTGTGCAACATACACAAACATGAGTTGGTGTGCAGAGTACACTACATTTCAGGCCAGGTTCACCTACCTTCCAACTTTGCGCTGCACATCTGCTGGCCATCTGAGCTGATGGCTGCCACAAGGCCGTCGCGCAAGACCACAGATGAATCCAGCTTGACAGACCTAGGCGCGCTGTAGGAGGCCTGACTGACAACTTCTCCTGTCCCCAGAGAAAGCTTGAGCACTTCCACAGCACCACTGCAAGACAGACAAATTGCCTTGAGCTGCAAGGGACATGAGGCATGCAAAAGGGAATGAGTTTTGGTGTATCATCAGACCTTGGGTTTGCAAGCGTCACATAGTATGATGTCTGCAAGGTCATGAACTCAATGCACAACTGTGTGAGTCCACAGGGACCTTGAGCCAAGCAGCAAGAAGAAATGCTGTTGAATGTGTGCGTGTGTGCATCAAAAGGATGCAGCAGCCAGCTCCAACACCTGCTAGTGAGTCCGGCAAACACCACTGCATGATCATTTGCCCCAATGCTGCCAGTGATCAGAGGGTTGCTAGCTGCAGACCAAGCTGACTTGGGGTGTGCTTGCCAGGACAGGCTGCCTTTAAGCCCCGAGTAAACCTGCGACAAATCAAATCTAGCTCTGTATGCCTGCACAGAGCTTGGAATTGCAGCTTGTCTCCTTCTGAGTGTACAGACCTCAACGCTGCCATCAGTGACAACAGCTATTCCTTCACCGCTGCCAAACGCTGCCTCAGCCAGTGAGCTGAGGGCTGTAACAGCATTCTGTGAAGTAGCTTCAAGATACTTCTCCCAGAGCAGTGCACCGTCGTCAGCTCGCCAAGCACGCAGTAAGCTGCCAGAGCTTGACAACGAAATGACTGCAGCCGGCTTGCTGAGAACTGTGAAGCTTTGTAGCTGATCAGTTTCGTGAAAAATTTGTCGCCAGGCAATCTTCCCGGTGTCCAAGCTGAGGGAGGCTAGCACGTTCGATGATGTTGACACAATGAGCCGATCCTTGTCGGAAACTTGCGTGTTGATAGCTTGACCTACAAATTTAGAGTGCCAATCGTTCTCTCCTGCTTGCTCCTCGTACAGTCCCACTGCTACAGTGGCGGTCAGCAAAACAAGCAAGCTTGCGTGCCAGCCTGCGTGCATAGCTTGCGGGCCGCAGCCCTTTCACAAGCAGCTCGATATATATTCCAATCTGACGATCGAAGCGTGCATGCACCCTGTATCAAAGTGCCACCAAACGTCCGCGTCTCTCTAAGATGGTGTTTTCTCGCAGCAATCTCCAGCGAATGCTCACGTGAAAAGCAGACAGCTTTACTTGACCCAAACGGTCGTGCGCGCTGCTGCTCCGTGCGGGG